>Ga0182027_10004920_pt1 | contig 20501 bp, 15 predicted proteins | sample 712E1DmetaG_FD_121300 | JGI IMG/M metagenome (GOLD analysis project Ga0182027, IMG submission 121300) | Permafrost microbial communities from Stordalen Mire, Sweden - 712E1D metaG (Illumina Assembly) | ecosystem: Environmental > Terrestrial > Soil > Wetlands > Permafrost | place: Sweden...
AGGTATGGTGGTAGCTCATCAGCTCAAACTCTTGTCCGAACAGGGGGTGATATGGATGGGTTACTCGAAAAGTTTGTCCCCGGTGGTTATCGCGGCGTGCAGTTGACGGCTTACTCTTGGGAGTTGGCGGATTGCATACTTTCCGTCGGCGGTGGCTGTGTGGTGATGGGGAGAAGACCCACCCCGAGGATGTCGGCGGCCCAAAGCTAAGCCCCAGGGTGCGGGATGGGTTCTACCACGAGTTGCCCCATCCCAACGACCGTACCCTTGCCCAAGTGTAGCCACTGGGCTGCCGCCAGCAGTGGCCACAGCGGCCCTGGCCCTTCGGGCAGATCCAAGTGCCCGGAGACTCCGCGCATTTCGAGTTCTCTCTTCTGGCGCCCGGAATACCGCAGCAAATCGAGCCTCTGGCCGCGCCAGTTCTCTGCAAGGCAGGTCCGTGCTTGGTCGATAAGGGCAGGCTTCATCCGTGCCAGAGCCTCCCGCGCCGGCGAAGGCAGGAACGCCTCAAGTCGCCGTACGGCGGCCACAATTAAATCGGTCGGAGTGGGTTGTTCAATTAGCCTGTGTTGCCGCAGCAGGCGAAGTGGCGCCGGGAAACGCAGGCGACAGGGTGTGGAATCGGGACTTCCCTCCAGCGGCCAGACCGCTTGCAGGAGCGCCCAACCGCGGGCCTCTCGCGCCGTTGGAAGCACCTCCCCTTTGGGGCCCAGCGGGTGGCAGGCGCGGATGTGAAACCGCCGCCGAGCCGGGCCTAGCCCCATCCCGGAGGCAACGTCCCAGGCTCTCAATAAGGCCGCGTCATACTCCAGACCGTTGCCAATCAGGATCCAATCCAGCGCAGGGAAATCCTCGGCGGAGGCAGGGGCCGGGCGCAAGACGAGTGGTGGAATCCGTTCAGAAGGCTTGCCTTGACCCAGGAACACGGCACAGTAAGCTCCGGGGTCAAGGTCGTGGAGTGCCGCTCCCCAGACACCACGGAGCATCGGGACGGTGGCAAGAACCTGCGGCGTGAGAAGCGAAAGACGGCGGGGCAGAATCTGGACTTGACTCAGGATGGTTTGGATCTGTTGCGTTATTGACATGGTGAAATCCCCTCTCCTTCGGGGCGGTCCCTCAGACAAACCGACCGCATTGAGTTTGTAGAGCCCGAGCCGACGTTTCAATCCCCTCTCCTTCGGGGCGGTCCCTCAGACTCAGAGGTATGCAGCTTTGTATCTCAAGGCAATAGAGTTTCAATCCCCTCTCCTTCGGGGCGGTCCCTCAGACTCCGAAATGGGCCTGGATCAAGAACGAGGGGCATGAGTTTCAATCCCCTCTCCTTCGGGGCGGTCCCTCAGACACCCGTTGGTTTGGCCCCCGTATTACGGTATAAGGGTTGTGGTTTCAATCCCCTCTTGTCGGGGCGACTTCCTCAGAGTTCGATAGGGTGGCTGGTGGCAACGCTGACCTCGAGTTTCAATCCCCTCTTGTCGGGGCGACTTCCTCAGAATGCTATTAGGGACAGAGTAGGAGGAAAAGAGACGAGGTTTCAATCCCCTCTTGTCGGGGCGACTTCCTCAGAAATCGTGAATCCAGACCGCATGTCAGGCGTTCTCATAAGTTTCAATCCCCTCTTGTCGGGGCGACTTCCTCAGAGCGCGTTACCTGCTCACTCTGCCAGATGAAACGAAGTTTCAATCCCCTCTTGTCGGGGCGACTTCCTCAGAGAGGGAAACACGATGAGGACATGTAAACGATGTGAGAGTTTCAATCCCCTCTTGTCGGGGCGACTTCCTCAGAGGACTACTGCTCCAATACATGTCAAGTTGAATTTGAAAGGTTTCAATCCCCTCTTGTCGGGGCGACTTCCTCAGAGTCGTACTCATCGTCGGGTTCACGAAAGACAAAAAGTTTCAATCCCCTCTTGTCGGGGCGACTTCCTCAGAGTGATGTGATGCTGCTCAAGATTCTGGCGGTTTGGGCGTTTCAATCCCCTCTTGTCGGGGCGACTTCCTCAGAGCCCTTTAAGTTCCCGGAATAACCGAGACCAACCAAGTTTCAATCCCCTCTTGTCGGGGCGACTTCCTCAGACAGTCTACCGGGCCCAGCTTCCAATAACCACGATGCAAGTTTCAATCCCCTCTTGTCGGGGCGACTTCCTCAGATTGAGGCCACCAGGGGCAGGATCAACAGTATTGCGAGTTTCAATCCCCTCTTGTCGGGGCGACTTCCTCAGAAAACCACGTTGACGGGGCAAGCACTTGCCGATCACTGTTTCAATCCCCTCTTGTCGGGGCGACTTCCTCAGAGGACCTTCTCCATCTTCACAACAGTCTGAGCTTCAAGGTTTCAATCCCCTCTTGTCGGGGCGACTTCCTCAGAATGTTCGTGTCTTTGACGCAGGCGCAATCTCAAACACGTTTCAATCCCCTCTTGTCGGGGCGACTTCCTCAGATTGATAGGTCGTCGGTCATTGTCCCAAGTTTCAATCCCCTCTTGTCGGGGCGACTTCCTCAGAGTGCCTCGCACAGGCAGCCAAGACCATCGAAGAGCGGGTTTCAATCCCCTCTTGTCGGGGCGACTTCCTCAGAGGTTTCGGTGGCAGGCTACTTCGTTTGTGGGCATCTGAAGTTTCAATCCCCTCTTGTCGGGGCGACTTCCTCAGAGCGCGGATCGTCGATGTCGGCAGCGAACACAACCACCACGTTTCAATCCCCTCTTGTCGGGGCGACTTCCTCAGACATAGCTTGCCGCGCAGATCGTCGACAGCGAACACGTTTCAATCCCCTCTTGTCGGGGCGACTTCCTCAGAACACTTTGATCCGCATGGTTCGCAACATCCGCCGTAACGTTTCAATCCCCTCTTGTCGGGGCGACTTCCTCAGAGGTCGACATCAGCTTCTTCCTCTTCAGCCGCTTCATCGTTTCAATCCCCTCTTGTCGGGGCGACTTCCTCAGAAGCGGACTTTTCAAGCAGTTCTTGAAAACTGCTGGGAGTTTCAATCCCCTCTTGTCGGGGCGACTTCCTCAGAACGATCGATATTTCAAGTTAAGAAACCGGCGCGGGAAGTTTCAATCCCCTCTTGTCGGGGCGACTTCCTCAGAGGGTGTTCAAGCAGTTTCTGAAGACTGCTGGTAAGTTTCAATCCCCTCTTGTCGGGGCGACTTCCTCAGAATGCCGCTGACCATCCTGCTCGATGACGACCGTGAAGTTTCAATCCCCTCTTGTCGGGGCGACTTCCTCAGAGGCGTGCTGCGCAGGTCCTTTCGCGTCAATAGGATGCAAAGAGGTTTGCGCAGGGGTCACCAGGTTATGATTTTCTGGAGGGCTATTTGCCACTTCAGACCGTCCTAACACCCGTAGAATCTGTTTGCGCAGGGGTAAAGGCTCAAAATCTACTTGAGATTTCTCCTCCCCACGACAGAAAAAGCGCGCCTTAGGCGAACCTAAGCCACGCTTATTTGAAGTCCTTCCAAAATCCATAGGACCCCTGCGCAACTCCCTTTCTTGCCAACCCAACCGGCCAAAACTACCCACCTCTGCCGTTCACTTGGAGCCAGGGCACGCGGCTGACCTCGAGAAGACTGCCAAGGACAGCGCTCCCTCCCACGAGCGCCTTGTATCAACTCCTTTTGCGAAAGTCAAGACTTTTCTTGCTGCTCAGCGTAATCGCTCAGTCTCGGGTGGCGTAGCGCCGACCTTTAGGTCGGCAGGTGCCGGGCTACGTGCGGTGCCACCCGAGACTGAGGGATTACCTGCTCAGCCAGCCGCCATCCCCATCTATGCGCCCGCTCGCTCCTCGCCTTCCGAGCCCCTAAACCAACCAGTAGTCAGGGTCTTCGCTCAGCGGACGTTCTCCTATCACCACGGTTTGTTGCAGGCAATCCTTGCACAGCCGGTAGGCGCGCAGGCTGTCCTGCTTGGTATCGAGGAAGGGCTTCAGGCGTTGGCGCAGCTCGGCCAAGCGAGCTGCCTCGAGTTGGCATTCAAAGACGCTGTACTGCACGCGCGTGCCGTAGTTCTTGAGCAGCTTGTGGACTCGGGCGCGGCGCCGGTCGTCCACGATGTCGTAGCTAACCAGGTAAAACATGGCATGCTCCTGCGGTCAGCGGGTGAGGAGGGGCTGGTACTCGGCCACCTCTCCCTTGATCCATTGCGCCATGTGCACCACCTGTGCCTCCATCGCCCGGCGCCAGCTTACTGATTGACGCAGGAGCGGATGCGTAATGGAGTCTGCCATGCGCAGCTCGAAATGCTTCAAGAAGACTTTACGCCCGTCATCGCGCAGCAGGCAGGCGGCCGCGGGATCAGAGCTCGGGCGATAAAAGTCCTTGGCGGTAAGCAGGCGCGAGTTGACGAGGTAGAGCACGAGGCTATCGACCACCGGGGCGCGGAACTCCTCGATCAGGTCGGAAGCCAAGGCGGCGTGGCCATCCCGCAAGGCGTGGAGGTGCCCCACGTAAGGGTGCAGGCCATGACCGCGGATGAGCGCCTCGAGGTTGTAATAACAGAGGGCGTAGCCGAAGGAGAGCAGGCTGTTGACGGGGTCGGTGGGAGGGCGGCGCACGCGGTGGGTGAAGCCCAAATCGGCTTCGAGCAACTGTGCGAAGGCCTCGAAGTAGCAGGCCGCCCCGCGTCCCTCGTAGCCGTAGACCTGCTCGACGCTTTGGGCGGCAGCAAGGCTGTCGTGAATCTGCTTCAATTCTTTTGCGGCGACCTCCAGCACGTCCGAGGGCTTGCGGCGAGCGTAGCGCTCCAGCAGCACGCGGCAGTTCAGCAGCTTACCGCGCACCAGGGAGCGCGCCGTGGCCAGGCAAAAGGCGGCATCGCCGGCCCGCAGGAACTGCTGCCGGTGCAAAGTCACGTGCTCGCCCAGAGGGGACTCGAGCATTCCGTAGTAATCGCCATGGTTGGAAAGCAGCACCACGGGGACGCGGCGCTCGAGACAAAACGCCATGGCGGGAGTGGTGAGCGAGCAGCGGCCGAAGATGAAGATCTGGTCAACTTTGGCGATGGGGACCTCGAGCAGCACCTCATCGTCTTTCTTCACCAGTAGCCGCTCATCCGAGCGCGCCAGCACGCTGCCCTGTTCCTGAATGTAAAGCGTGCGGCGCAGATGCGTGGTCAAAGGCGGCGCACTCGGAGCTGCGGGCGGGGGAGATGGTGGGCTCGAGCCCGAGGGTTCGGGCGGAGCTGATTGGGCGGCGCTGCTTGAAACCGTCTGGATCCCCGCTTTCGCGGGGATGACTGCCTTCGCAACCGAAGACGTGGCTTTCGTTGCCGATTGCTGATTGCCGATTGTCGATTGAAAAAGCGGTGCGGCAACTTCATCGGCTGCCGCACAGGGGATGGGCGACGCGCCGGGCGGCTGAGAAGAACTTGCCCGCGACGGCGTGTCAGCAGGGGGAGCTACGACTTGTTGCGAGCTGGGGTGCGGCGCGGCCGCGTTGGCCGACAGGGTGAGCAAGTCGTCCATGTGGGCAGCGTGCAGGGCCGCCGAAAGGGCGCGACCCAGGGCAGAATCGGGCAACCGAGTCGCCTCGGGTGTAACGGCGCGCGGAGCACTCGAGGGCTGAGGCCCGGGCGTGAGCGCCACGTGAGGCATCGCTGGGGCCGGGTTCGCCTCGTGGAACGCGTAGTAGAGCCGGTTGGGCGAGGGCACCGCCAGGCTCTTCAGGAAGGCGTGCCCGAGGTATCTGAAGCCGCGATCGAAGCTGGTCACCCGACTCTTCTCACGGTCGAGCGAGAGACAGAACTCGTGCAGCAGGTTCTCGGTGAGCTCGAAGGCAGCCTCAGCCTGCGGCCGGCTGCGGCACAGCACCAGGAAGTCGTCGGCGAAACGGACGAGCTTGAGACCGTGCCTGAGCAGGGCTTCATCAAAGTGATCGAGATAGAGATTGGCCAGGACGGGCGAGATGGGCGAACCCTGAGGCAGGCCCTTCGAGGGTACGTGCAACTCCGTCCCTTCCCTGACCGGCGTGGTGAGCCAAGCGCGGACGAGACCGAGCAGGTCAGGGTCGAGGATGCTCTCTTGGAAGCGGGCGAGCAACAGCGCATGGTCCACTTCGTCGAAGAAGCTCTCGATATCGGCATCAACGACCCAGCGGAAACCGGCTTGGTAACAGGCCTGAACGCGTTCCACGGCCTGCTGGACGGAGCGGCCCCGACGGAAGCCGTAGCTGGCGCTTTCGAACTCGCGGTCCAGCAACGGGGTGATAACGAGCCCGACGGCGGTCTGGGCGATACGATCCCGTACCGTGGGAATAGCCAGAGGACGGCGCCCCCCATCCAGCTTGGTGGCCCAGAAGCGCAGGAGTGGCTGCGGCAGGTAGCGCTTCTCGCGCAAGTCGCGCTGAAGAGCCTCGAGGTTCTCACCGAGTTGCAGCTCGAAGCGGTCCAGGGTGACACCATCGACTCCGGCCACGCCTTCGTTGCGCTCCACCCGGCTCCACGCCTCGAGCAGGTTCTCCCAGCCGCAGACAGCGGCGAAGAGGTGAAGAACTTCCCCGGTTTGCTCGTCAGGATGCGCCATGGGATATGACCTCGTTCACCACCACCCCCTGACCCCCTCCTCAAATGAGGAGGGGAGCCCGAAATTCGCCTCCTTGGTTAAGGAGGGGGCCAGGGGGTGGTCGGTACTCGGCCAGTCTGCTCAGAAGGCGTCGTGATCGAAAATAGTCACATCGATCTGCGCGTCACCCTGCTTCAGGGCGGTCGCGCGGTAAATCAGCTTGCGTGCCTTGCCGTGTAAAGCGTGCGCCACTTTGAGATAAAGCCAGATCGGTCCCGGGCCCGTGAGCACGACTTCGTTGCCTTCACCGGCCAGTTCCTTGGCCCTCTGAAGATAGCTTTCCAGCTCAGCCAACTTGGCCGTCTCGCCATAAAGGGATCGAATGTCAAGTGTGCGACGTTCGGCCATTCAACTCACGCTCCCCAAGTGATCTCCGGTTGACGAACTACGCTGCGCAATCGCTACGCTTTCCTCGATGCCCTCTTATGATCTTTTCCCAAGTGATATCGATCTCATAAAAGTCCTTTCTCGTCTTCTGCTCGACATATTGGAGGTGACGCTCAGCGTCGAGGCAGGCCATTGCTACGGCGATGCTCATGATCTTGGTCCCGCCGGTGACATCTGTGATGATGTCGGGGGGCTTGATACGCCCGTCGGTTTCGGACTCACAGTTTTCAAAGATCATGTGCGTCTTCTGGTAGACATCGTCAATCTTCGCGTAGACGTCTCTGACAGTGACGGGTTTGTGTAGGACGACGTTCGGGAAGAACTTCCTAAAAGCGCTCTCGAGCGGCTCGAAGTAGGGCCTGGAGTCCTCCGACGCTATCAGCCAACAGTCTTGCAGGTTCTTCCTATGATGCTCGGCAGCACGCAGGACCGAGCCAAACCCCGTGAAGTTCTTCAACGTGTCATTCAGCATGCTTGCCCTCTCGACTTCGTCGAGCAATTGCTGACGCTGCTTTTCAGCTTCCTCTGCGCCCGGAGCGCTGAGGCAACAGATGAGAGCCTTGAAACGAGAGTCGGGTAGCAAGATTCTTGTTGTGACAGAGCGACTGGCGCGCAAACGGCGGACCAAGGACGAGACGAGCAGCCAGGAGAGGGTGATGAGTAAGGCTAAGCCGCTGGCGACGGCAAGATAGCGAGGGACGTACTCCGAAAGAACATTTGTTGCGGCGCCCACAACTACCACAGCGATCACCCAGCCCAGGACGTTGCGAATCTTCTCTAAGGTTTCCATGGTCCTGTTTCACCCCCTTGACACGACTCCATCGGGTAGTTCCTTCCTCTATGTCTTCCTGCCCTGCCGGGACCTACTGCGGCGGCTCCAGCAGGGCGCTGCCGTAACGCGTTCTCGGCAAGTCGGCGCCGCAAGCTTTGAAATACTCCATCCAAAAGTTCTCGATCCAGTGAACCTGATCGGACGGCATATGGCCGTAAGCGCCTTGAGCAGCGCCTGCGACGTACACCTGGACACCGTTGAGACCGGGCAGGCTTTCTCGCGCCTTCTGCTGGGTAATGATCTGCTGGATGCGAGCCCCCGTCAGGCGCCCATGCCTGAAGTTGTAATGCTCCGATTCCTCCACCATGTCGGAGAAAATGACCAGCACCTGCCGGTTGCGCTGATAGGTAGCGAACACGCGTTGCGCCAGCTCGAGGGAGTCAAGAATCTTGGTCTGCATGTACTTCTTGGGTTGCCCGGCTGGCGGGCTTGCCTCGCCTTTGCCCTGAGGGGCCGCGCTGGGTCCCCCTTGACCTATCAGGATGGCTTCGGCGTCCTTGACCAATTGCTGCCGGAGCTCACCGAGTTGCCTGTTGTACCGAAGGTCGTTATCGGTAAAGGGATTGTACTTGTGAATGGATGCGTTGATCGGGAAGGTGGAGTCGGCAAGCGGATTGTCGGTGATCTCGTCGGCGACGATGACGTCGTCGCTCTGTAGGTTCTTCACGATTCGCTCGAAGTCAGTCAGATAGCGCTGGCGAACCTCCGGCTTCTCGGTGCTGGCCGAAAGATCGAACAATACGAAGACGACTTTGGAGTTCGACTGGCTCTGGCCCTCGGCCGTTGACTTGGCGCCGAAACGCGCAGTGTTACACGCAACCGCTGCAAGAGCCACCGACACCACAACCAGGCTCCTCAGGTAGTATCGCCAGGAAGTCATGCTTTCGGCGTTGAATCCGCCGCCCCCTCTTTGGGATTCGCAGAAGCGTCAAGCTCGGCGCCCGGCTCTCTTTCGAGTTGCTTCTCCTCACCCGGCATCTCCGCGCAGTTCCAGTCGAGGTTATCAGAATCGAGCGGAGGACGAAACTTGATCTCGGGATGAAGCTTCCAGATGCCGGGCAGCGTCCCGTCGCTGCGCCCCCCCAGGTTTGCGTCGCGGTATTCGTCGATCAGGCCCTGGGCAAAATCCTTGACCTGCAAGGCTTCGTCCTTACTCTCGCGGAAGGCATGCTCTCTTTCCGTCCAGGCTTGGTTCAGCCACTTCTCAGCCTTCTCCTGGTTGCACCTGGCCTTCTCGAGCCGGCGCTGCGCGGCGAGCAATTCTTTGGATCGCACCCGAAAGTTGTCGATGCACTTCTGCACGTCTTCCGGGTGGTGGGCGTGGTAAGAAGCAACCGTCGCCAGCACAAAGGCCATCAGGTTGATCCCGATGAAAACGAAGGTCACCATCGTGGGGTCCATCCGGACGCCGGCCAGCGACTGAACCTCCGGCGCCTCGAAGTACTTCTCGCGAACGTAGGCGATGGCCGTAATCACCAGGAGTGGAGTGAAGATGAGAACCAGGGTGAGGATGGCGTCGATGCTTCGCAAGCCTCGTGCAAAGGAGTTTTTTCGCAGGGACAAACCGAGGAAGTGGCCGCACACCGGCAGTCCCAGCGCGATGACGGTAGAAAAAACATAGGTGGCGAGTGTGGCTTCTCCGAAGATCTTGAACACCACGGCGTTCAGTGGAAACTCACCGGCAACAAGGATGAGGACGAGCGTCCAGTAGAAAACCGGATGCACTCGAATCAGGCCGCGGCAATCGTCCATTTCCGCGCGCGCTGGATCGTACTTCTTCTGGATGGCGTCAAGCGCTCGAGCGGCGTCGTGATGCTCGGCCGCCACGGCGGCCACCCTTGAATGCGCGTTGCAGTAGTCAGCCTTCAGCCGCCTGTCTTGGTGCTCCCAATGGCGCGCAATCGTGCCGATATTCTCGTCTCCGAGGTTCTTGACCTGCATCTCATAAGGCGGGAATTGGTCGCCGTCCTTGGCGGGAACACCCTTCTTGCCGTCGCGCCGGCCCCGTTTCCGCGATTGATGGCGTGAATAGGGTGACCAAGGCCAAAAGTAGCGATAAGCGATCATGACTCTCCTTATAAATGGCTCATGAAGTTTCAGCGGCGCGACCGGTCGTCGCTGGTCTTGCTATGCGGCGTCGGCTTGTCGCGGTCCTTCACTCCACCAGGCTTCGGCCACTTGAACTGAATCTGACCCGGCGGCGTGCAATAGACAACGATGAGTTGGACCTTGTCTCCGATTTTCGTCCCTGCGGGGATTTCTTCGGCGTTTTGGATCTTCCCAGCCAATCCACTGGCCAGATCCTTGGCGAAACGCCGATTCTTTCCTTTCGAGGCTTTCGGGTCTTCGACAAGTACTGCGTCCACGAGCTGTCCCGTCCGAGGGAGCTTTGATTCCGCCTCGTGTGGCGTGGGACGCGAAGACGGAGGGGCAAAGGGCCGGGGCGATGGTTGAGGCTGCTTCTCGGTCAGTTCCTTAGCCCGCTTCTCAAGGTCGGCCTTGAGATACTCAAGGAGCTTCCCAAGGAACTCTCGGCTCGTCTTGATGTCAGGAGGATACATCGCCGGGAAGAGGGCCACGCGGATTGTGAAAGTGCCATCTGGCTTCTTAACAAGATGATAATGAACGGGGGAAGCGTGACGATCGCCCTTTTCCGCTTTGAATCGTCCTTGAACGGGAGCCCCGACTCGTCTGGGAAGTCCCAGCGCCTTCTTTTCTGCTTGGTATTTGTACTCCTTTGCGTAGCCTTGTGCAGAGAAACCGAGCTGGTCAAGAACAAACCAAGCATTCTTCCATGGTGTAGATACCTCCAAGGGCAGCAGCATCGTGCCAAGCACGGGGGATTCCGCATCACGTTCCGCCTGCTCAGGAACGCCGCAGGCGCGACGGAATTTGGCCGCCGATCTGAGGCAATCCTCCATCGTCATTCCCCCCAGCTCAGCGAATGAGCCGAAGCCTTTTCGTCCTTTTGACCCGAGGGCTCCGAAATGGCAGAGCAGCCACAGAGCAGCCTTTGCCTGTTCCAGAACCATCTCGGCGTCAAGATTCTTCGCCTTGGACTTCTTCTCATCCGTCGGATACGAAGACGCGCGAGCTGTCAAGCGTACGGTCCACTTTGCTCCAGGCGGGATGTAGTACCTTTGGCGCCGCTCGTCGCGGCCCTTATCATCCATGCCGAATGAGAGATACCAGAGGCCTTGTGTTGTCTTCGCGGGGTCGCACCCCAGAATGCCGTAAGCAGAGCGCTTCTCCTGCGGCGTCATGTTGGCCTTGCTGCGCTTTTCATACAACTCGGGCTCCCAGTTTCCATTCCTCTCCACTGTCAGCCTGACCGCACTCCCGGAAGTTGTCTCACCCCATACTCTTGCTTCCAGGTCACGAAGCGTCTGGACATCTACAAACCCCGCGTGCATAGTTCGCCACCACCAGCGGAGCATGCCGCGAAGAGTGGCCCCACGAAGGTCGCAGTCCTCTTTCTGTTGCTTGGCGCCGGCAAGGAAAGCGGGCGTGACCAGTTCGAGCGTGGTTTGAAACGTCGAAAGCGCTGGAGACTTCAGCGGCGGCGCGGCCCCTTCGACCGGCACGAAATTACCATAGCCGGCGGCAGTCTTCGCCCCCGCTCCCAGGTGACACAGCCCGCCGAGCAGCCACTCCTTTGCCAGGGCGAGGAGTGAGCCGTCTATTTGGCTCGTGCGCTTGTAGACAGCAAAGGAAAAGACCTGGTCTGGTACGACGGCCAGGAAATACACTGGAATAGGATTTTCCCAGTCGCCCGGCGCTTGCTCGCCCTGGTAATAACCCGAGTGGTGGTTGTTGAGAATGTCCCTGTACAGCCGTGGCCACTGCTCGGGCCAGGCATCGTGGAAGACAATTCTGCCGGAGTGTGCTTTGTCCTTCTCACTGTGCTTCGGGACGCAGCGGGGCTTCCAGGGTTTCGGGGCCCCTTTCTCCAAATTGTCTGAGAATGGCGCCCAACCGAATACCTGCTCAATCTTGGCCCAAGCGTCTCTCGCTTTCTGTTCTTCTGCCGCCCCGACGGGCTGGCCATCACTTCCCGCGGCAAACTGTGCAGGAAACCACACGGTCTCCGCAAAGGCCCGTGCCATGCCCTTCAGACCACTCCCGGGGAAGTAAGTAAATCCATAGAGAGGGTGCAGGCAGATGCCGGCATTCTCCAATGCAGAGGCACGCGCCAGGTGCAGCGTCAAAGGGCCAGTGGTTCTGCACCGAAACACTTCGGCGCCGAGGAGTCTCAACACGTCGGCCCGACGGGCATGTAAACCCTGAAAATTGCAGTCAAGGGGCTCGCTCTGAGATAGTTCGACCACCTTCTCAATGGCTGGCTTCTGGACTCTCTCGGAGAGCTTGCCGGGAGGCGCGCCAGGCTCCCACGACTTCACGTACTTGTCGAGCGCCAAGCCCGGATGAGTGTTGTCGCCCACTTTGGACCGGATCGATTCCGGCAGGGGAACAATGAGTTCCATGGGTTAGCCTCCCTCCGCGGGTCCTTCGACATCTGCGGGTCCTTCGGCCTCCGCGAACCGATTTAGCCACTGCAGATACGCGATGGTTTCGTCAGTTGCGCAGCGAAGGAAATCCGAGTCCTTGTCAACGATCTGCCTAAGCAAGGCTTCATCCGTCGGTTTGGGCTTGGTCCTTGCAGGGTTCGCGCACTTGTCGAGCACCCAGTCACCAAGCTCCTGAAGCAACTGCGCCGCCGCCGGCTCGGTTTTCGCCTTTGCATTCGGGTCGGTTTTGGCCTTTGCATTCAGGAAGGCCAGTGCCTGTCCCAGACCGGATGCCATGATGCGCATGGGGAGTTGTTTCGCATGCCTGCAAAAGCCCTCGAAGCCCGCTCCTTTCTGCTTGGCTGTCATTACTGCTTGCCAAGCGTGTTTGGCGCGACGCTGGTCAAGGGTGGGCTTGGATGTGTCAGTTGTCTGTGGCATGGCTACACCTCCCTCGTCGGGATCAAGCGCACGGCGCAGAGCCCCTTGCCGATGGTCTCGTTGCCGCCGATCTGGAGCACGGCTGGAACATTTTGCTGGGCATATCGCAGGGTCCACACAGCATCCTTCTTCACGTCCTTGCGCCGGCTGTCCTCCGCAATGACCAGGCAGTAGAAGAGCGTCTCAGCCGGCAGGAACTCCTGGTAGAAGAGCGCGCGTTGTTTCACGGTTTTGCGTTGGTAATCCAGACCGACGCGAGCGACAACCTCCGTGGCATGACGCACGAAGTGCGTGAAGTCGTCGTCGTGCAAGACCGCAAGATTGGTGCGAATTCGATCCTGAGTCGCTTTATCCTCTGTCACGTGGCTGGCAACCCACCCGGCAACCGAGTCCGCCCACTTAACCCTTGTGAACTCAAACTCCTCCAAGACGAGTTTGTTCCCATCCACGAGCAAGGGGCTATTCTCGTGGCACGCCGCCATTTCTTTTTCGACCCTGGGGATGTCCTTCAGCCCGCCCGCTCCCACCAGGCTCAAATCGCGGCTCAGCCGTTCGAGTACTGCGGGGCAAGTGACCCACGCGAAGACCCCGCGCAAGGAACGGACAGGGAAGGCCAGAATGCGCGCATCCGTCAGGCTGAGCGCCCCCGCGTGGGCATCCGCCTCCGAGGTTTCAGACCCGAAAACCGCTTTTAACTCTTTTGACTCATCCTCGCTGCCGTTCTTTCTCCTGCAAGCATCGCGGAGGACCCCTTTCAGTGAAGACCCGGGGATGAGCGGCCAGGCCGTGTGGCGTTCGCGCTGCACAGGTAAATCCACCACACCCAAGGCCGTGCCCGAACCCGGATGAAGGCCCGTCAGGGCATGAATCATTAGCAAGGCTTTTTCAGACATGGTTCCAGACTCCTTCCACGAGAGTTCCCCACCCGAGTGCTGCGTCCTCTGCCTCACACAGCGAGTCGGGTAAGGGTTCCAGGACTTGGTTGATGAAGTAAACGCTTCCGGCTGCGACGGCAAACCGGTTCGGCTTGGGACCTTTGCGCGCCAAATCCCAGCCGGAGACTGCGACGTGCCCAGGGACGGCGGCAGAAACAAGTTGGAGATTTGCGGGCCGCCAGCCGTCTGCAAGAAAGGCAGGAGCTGTGAGCACCAGCAACCTGCCTTGATTGCCTTGGGGAGGAACCGGGGGCCAATCGACGACGCGAGTTCTTTGCAGGGTAACGTATCGGCCCTCTCCGCCTAACGGAAGGGCTGCGGGTTCGGCCGGGAGGAGATCGATGGCTTGCGGGGGACCGAAGGCTTCAGCATACAGACTCACCCCTGGTTTCAGGGCGAGGAGAGAGATGGCGTAAATCATCCCCTCATCTGCCGTGAGGCTTCCGGGGTTGACCTTAATCCCCGTGCGCCGGTCCTCTTCGAAAAGATCACCTGCTTCCAATTTCTCCTTTTGGTCAGGAATCCCTCCGTTGAGAAACGCGCGCAGTCCCGCCAGACGTAGATAACCCCTAAGGCGTTTGGCTCGACGCGCCTCAGAAGTCCACAGTGGCAGCATTCCCTCGACGGCAGGCGCCCAGCCAGGTAGGCTCACCTTCTCTAACGGCGCGAGACGAACTATGTCACCGGTCTCCTCAAGTTTCTGAAGAATGCAGGGAACGTCAACCACCGGTTCCCCTCCAATAGCGAACCAGGGGCCGCGGAACCTGACTTGCCCCACGGCCACGGCTTGATCGGGCTGATTTTCACCGACCGCCTCCGCGAAACTCTTCCCGGATGCCATGGCCTCGGCGAGTTTCTCAAAATCGCACCCTGCCTTCCGAAGTAACCAGGTGCGCAACGCTCCGGCCACGGTCTGCGGCTGCGGCATTCCCGAAGTGGCTTGCGTGGCAGCCTCAAACGGGCGGCCGTCGCGAAAGAAAAGTGTGTCCAGTGGCGTGAGATTCAGACCCACGGGCAATTGGTTCTCTGAGCCCATCAGCTTTCCCTCCCCCTGGCAAGAAAAGAAGCAGACTGGAGCAGCGTGATGAAGTCAGCAAGAAAGGACCCTAGGCGATTGCCAGAGTCCTGGCTGTTGCTGCCCCTTACACCTTTCTTTATTCGCGCGGCCCGCATCTCCAGGTAACTCATGAATGATGCCGCCATGAGCGTGCCTGCCTCTTCCCCCCCGGCGCCACCAAGCAGTTTGCGGGTCTCTTCCTCAGCGCGGCCGAGGTGACGCCGAATCTCTGCCTGTATCGCTTCGACCGGGAGACCCTCGAGGGTTGGCAGCTCGGAGCGCAGATGGTACACCCAACGATCCGAAGCTCCCTTAGCGAAGGCCTCCACCCATTGCTCGACTTCCCGGATGGTGTCCCAAGCGCAGAGGGCGCCGGCGTGTTCTCCTGCCCGGCGCTGGACGACGAGAAAGAGGGCGTTACGTTCTCCGGCCTTGGCGCGCTTGACAGCCTTCCTCGCAGCCGCCAGGGCCTCCCGCAAGTCCTCTTTGTAGTGGACGACAGCCAGCCCGGCCGATAGCGTGGCCTTGGGACCCATCACCAGCAGGTCGCGTCCGTCCAGGCGGTAGTAACCCTCATCTGCGCCGTTGTTTGCTGCCCGCACCCCTCGGAAAGCGCCTTCCAGTTCTCCGGCGCAGGCAAGGGCGGTGCGGGTGGGCAGCAGGGCCAGCAAATCGTCTCCGCCTGAGTAAATCAACGTTCCGTGATGCTGCTGCGTTACGATGCTGGGCGCAATGTGCACAGCAAAGTTGGTGAGCGCTTCGCTCAGGGCCATGTGCAGGGCCGGACCCAAGGGACGCTTTGCATCGAGGCCGTCCATGGTGTTGGGCAAGCCTTCGTAATACTCCCGGATCTTTGAGTGCAAGACCTCGCGCACCGTGGGCGCGTTCTCGCCGCGCAGCCACTTTCCCATGCTGTCGCCATCCATTGCCAAGACAGCGTAATAGGATGGGGGACGAACGGGCTTATTCTCACCGCCAAGACGTTCTCTTGCCTTGCCGATCATTTCCCATACAGCGGGCGGGCAGAGGTCGTCAGGTTCCATATCCGGCCGCGGCCAGTGAAGCCATTGCCCGCTCCAACGACCTTTCTCCTGCCGAACCTTTTCGGGATCAATCTCCGGCGCGTTAACCTTAAACCACTCCGCAGCCGCCACTGTGGCAGTATCGGGAAAATGTAAATCCCCCGCATCGATTTGCAGTTCATCCTTCAGAAACGCCGGAGCTGCGAATCGCTTTGCGAGTGCAACAGCACAGAAACGCTCCCGTGATCGCAGCCCGACTCCTTGAAGAGTGACCTGACTGGCTTCCTCCCAGAAGTCGCTGGATTCCTTCAGGTTGGCGGGCCCCATCTGTTCATAGTCGCCCATCAGGCTGCACTTGGGTGGATACTGCTCGCGCCGACTCGCGCCGGCATTGACAACCGGCACATGGCGGATCATCCGCTCAGCCTCCATCAGCCGCGCGGAGATTTCCACTTGAGCCTCCCACCGGCCGCACGATTTTTGGTCATATCCGGGGCGATCATTCAAAGGCAGCGAATCGGCAAGGCTCCTGACCTTCGCGGCATCAGGCTGGGCCTCGGCAAACTCTTTCTTTCCGAATAGCTTGGCAATTGCTTCCTCATTACATTCGCGCTCAGGGAGAACGGCGGTTCGGATTTCAAAGAAGGACGTGACTTGTTCCTCCCAACGCGCGTCCCATAATGGGAACTGCGGCGAGAGTTTTTTGGCCAACTCGCTGCGAACTGCGTCCGTTAGTTCATTCCACTTGTCGCGGATGGAGGCCTCACAGCGCCTGGCCAACCCCGAAGCCGTGGAACCCTCCTCCCCCCAAGGCACGATCGCCAGAAATCGGTTGGGTATGCAGGGAGTTTTCTTCGCATTAGAAAGTGGTACCTGAACCTTATTTGCTCCCTGCTCCCGCAACCAAAGATCGAGTAAAGGCGTCCCGCGAAGAGCAGGGAAAACCACGGCGGTGGGTCCGAGTTCTTCGATGATTGGCAGCAGTCCCTGAAAGGCAAGCCAAGAAAGGATGGCACTCCCAGTCCAAAGATCGCGCACAGAGCGTGCTGCGGCGATGAATGGCTGGACCGGCCCGATGGAAAGCGAAAGGAAGGCACGTCCGTGAGCCCCGCGCAAGGCCGCGTGCATCCCAGCCGTGATGTCCAAATGATTCCAAATCGTGTGATCAGGAATCCTCGTGTCCGCTGGAACGCGGCCATACCAAGGACGTGATTCCGCAAGACGCTCCGGCAAGAGTCGCCAAAGCGTGAGGAAACGCACACGCGGGTCATCAATCCCTTGAGCCAGATCCGAAATGACTCTCGCCGTCTCTTCCACTCTGAGGCTGCAACCCTCCAGTAGAAGTTCCTGGCCGCTGATGGGGTGACGCACCGAGAGATGCCCACCCTCCGGACTGACGCCGCGCTCTCCCGCTGGCCCCGCAGTCGGCATGGGCAAGCGCTCGGCAATGGCGGCCAACTGGTCGTCGAGTCCGTGCAATTCCTGCCGGGTCACTTCGCGGGACAGCGCGGCGACAGCATAAGCCAGCGCGCGAGATTCGTGCGCGCGAATGTCCAGCGCCTTGTCGGGCGGGTCGTGCAGAAAAGATAAGAGAAGGTCATTCCAGTCCAGACTCATGGGTTACTCTCCGCGGAAGGGCGCATATTCTTCGTGGGCCTGCTCACTTCGTAAAGGCCAATCATCGCGCGATGGGCCGCGACAAGCTATGGAATCAAGCGTGATGACAAGCTTGTTTTGCGGTCGGCGGTCATAGCTCAGCACAATCACTCCTGGGTTCCGGCGATGAATTAGACAATCGGAGACAGAATCTCGATCTTCTCCGGCGACAACTGAATTGCATAGTTCGCCTTCCCATATTCCTCACTCTTCCGGATGGCGTACGTATCAACAAGCGGTGGTGGTACGACCTTACGAATCTTATTTCGGATTTTGGAGAATGTAGAATTGAGTGCGAAGGTATAGTCTCCCGCAGCAGCAAAGTCGTGGTCTAACCTCTGCCGAAAGTCGACCTCGCGGCCCTCCTCGACTGGCAGGACCACCCGGAAGACGTGTTCCAGGCGTCTGAGTAAATGGACCTCGCGGGCTGTAGATTCCTGATTAGGGACCGCAGGATATGTGTCCCGGACGGTGTGCCAGAAGTCCACGAAGGAACGCAACGCAAATGAAGCGGTCTTGCCTTCCTGGCGCAACCCCGCGAAAAAGTAGTAATAGAAGAACTCCAAGGGATCGAGTTTGATGTCGTACCCGCCAATGCTCGCGGCCCGTCGCTTGCCATCAATCATCAAGAGCGGGGGATCGTACAACCAGTTTAGTTCCCGCTGGCGCCGCTCATAGAGCTCGCGGAAGCTTAATGTCTGGCACTCCCCGTCGGCCTCCCGCGGATAGTACAGAAACGGGATTTCCTCGCAGTCGATTCTCACATCTTCGGGGCGGATCGTCTTCCCCCCCAAGCGCAGGGGGCGGTCAGGAAAGAAGAAGTTGAGGGCGCCTGCCTTCTCAATTCGCGGGTCAATGAGAATATGAAACAGGCGATCCTGGGGACGGGCGTACAACTGCAGGGCCATAGCAAGATACACGCCCATCGTCTTCCTTCCCCCGGCGATTGTGGCATAAAGGGCTGTGCCTTTCCTGCTGCAAAGTTCGCGAACCTTCACGCAAATCTGATCGGCAACAGCGGTGCTGTCTCTCGAGTCCCTAACGTCATCCAAAGGTTGCCCCTCCTGACCCTGCAGGAGGTACAGCGTGTTCTCGTTGAAGGTCACCTTGCTTCGTGGGATTCTCAGGCACCGCAGCAGACGGTCGAATTGCCCTTGCTTCCCTCTTTTCCCCTCCAGGAGGGCTGCAATGGAAAGGTCACGCGCCTTTTTCGTGGCGAGCGCATGGATCTCCGTAAAGACCGTCCGTTGGGGGCTGCGGCGGGCATAGAAATAAAAAGCCTCGGTAAGGATGGCTGGGCTCGTCCCGAGCACCGCCAGCAAAATGGGCTGCTTGTGCTCTGGCATCGACACGCGACCCACACCTTTGGGTGGTCGTGAGGGACATGAGCATACTATAAACAAAGATTTGTGCAAGTGGTATTTCTCTATTATGTACATCCGTTCCCCCCATCAGCTCCCCGTCACGCTCAAATCCCTCGCAGACGCTGGCGGGGCTCATGTCGTCGCGGCAGCAGGACTGCGTCAAGGGCGGATGAATTTCCTTGACCGTGCCGGTCAGGATCCCAATACTCCCGAAACAGGCGCCCGGAATCAGGAGGACTGACCCGAGAGACCCTGAGGCCTTCAACAACCTTGTTTCTAACCTTGAACTTCTGGCCGAGATGCCCGTTACCACCGATAATCGCCACGTTGTTTAGGGAACGTGCGGCACAGTTCGGATGTAATCCCTTCTCCGGGCATGTGCTGGTGTTCTGTAATCGGCGCAGTGATCGCCTGAAGATTCTGTATTGGGACCGGGACGGACGGGCGATTTGGTACAAGCGGCTGGAAGCTGTGACGTTTCAGTTCCCGTTCGCCCAGACGGGACGGCAGGAACTGGCAGCGTGGGAACTGGCGGCAAGCGCTTTTCCCGGAGGTTTCGGCTCGGGAATGGGTGGATACAGCTTTGCTCGTCGGCGAATCCGTCCTCGAAATCGTCAACGGCGTGGGCGCCGGGCATATGTCTGATGTAAACCTCGATCCCCGCGTGGTCGAGGCTTTCCACCTGCAATTCCCCGGTGTAAAAGGGGAATTCACGGATTTTCTCCGCCAACGCCCTGACCCGGAACAACTGCGAGGCATCATCTCAGGGGTCAAAGGCAAATTATTCGAGATGTCCCACGCGGACTACTTGAACAGCCATATCCTCCCCGACGGTTATATCGCGAGACTGGCAGAGAGCCCCACTCAGCCCGGCTACGACATTGTGATCGAGGGGCCAGATCACCACTACGACTATCTTCAGGACAAATTCACGGACTCAATGAGCATCCTGAAAGAGGCCGTCAAAAGGTGGCCGGATATTGATGTCGCCGTCCCGCACGAAGTGGCCGCCCAAGTCAAAGACCCCGACCTGATTACCCACGTCATTGATGCCGGGATTTCAGGCGATGCTCTGGCAAACAAGGTCGAGCACTCGGTAGATCTCGCCGACACAGACTACGGCTGGCACTTCCCCTGATTGGTCGTCGCCTTCATCACATGTGAAGAGGGCTGGCGGTCCTGGAAGGGAAAAAGGGGGTTGAGTCATTTCCTCACCCAGGCGAAAAGAAGGCTCACCCGGTCAGTCTTGTCAAACTTCACTGGCCAGGCTCTGGCGGTAGCCTCTGGGGAATCCGGCTTATGCCTCGTGAGCATACCAACTAGACTGCTGTGGGCACGGTACGACGTGGCTCACGCTTTTGGGCAACGGATGGACTCGGCGTTGGCTAGATTCCGAAGTCTGGCAGCATCTTTCGCGGCTGGACCGGCCAAGCGTGTTGATTGCCTTGCCCAGGCGCGGCTTAATGAGCTCGTCGCCATGTCAAACCGGAGCTTATCGCAAGGCCTACTGGAAAGTCATTGCGCTGGTCAACGGCGATATCTGGCGTTGGATACGCTAAACCTCGCTGCCGCAGTACATCTCTGGCTGTATAATTTGAGAACTGGTACTATGCATTCACAGAAATCGTAGGGTACAAGGCGGCTGCCATGGACAAGAGCGACCTGCTTCGCTATAAGAATCTTCTCCTTTCAAAGCGGCAAGAACTCTCCACCGACAAGAGTCTGGTCGATTCGATCTCCACCGC
>Ga0182027_10004921_pt1 | contig 20500 bp, 15 predicted proteins | sample 712E1DmetaG_FD_121300 | JGI IMG/M metagenome (GOLD analysis project Ga0182027, IMG submission 121300) | Permafrost microbial communities from Stordalen Mire, Sweden - 712E1D metaG (Illumina Assembly) | ecosystem: Environmental > Terrestrial > Soil > Wetlands > Permafrost | place: Sweden...
GAGCGTTGCCCCGCCGGTACAAACCGCAATGCCGCGGGCCGAGCCGCTCACTACCGTGCTCCCCTGGAAGCAGGCGTTGGGAAGGTCGAGCGCCTCGGTAACGGGCGCGACGGGCGGCGCCGTCACCTTTTCCACGGGCAGCGATTCGCCGGTCATTGACGATTGGTTCACAAAGAAGTCTTTTGCCGACACGAGGCGGATATCCGCCGGGATGATCGCTCCCGCGGTGAGGACCACGATGTCCCCTGGGACGACGTCGGCAAGCTGGATCTCCAGTTCCTTGCCGTCGCGCACCACGACCGCAGATGTCTGCACCAGCTTTTTGAGCTGTTCCGCGGCACGAATGGAGCGCCGTTCCTGCACATAGGCGAGAAACACGCTGAGAACGATCATCAGCGCAACCACCACCGACGAACGCACGTCGCCCATGATGAGCGCCACCACGCTTATGATGAGGAGCTGCAGCACCAGCGGATCTTTCCCGCGCTGGTAAATATCAACGACCATGGAAGTCTTTTTCGCAGATGCCGGGGTGTTGGGTCCGACCGAGACAAGGCGCTCCGCCGCCGCCTGGGCCGAAAGACCGGGGGAAGCCGTCTTCAAGGTTGCAAACGCTTCGGCTTCGATGCAAGAGCATGCATCAATAAGCTTCTTTGCGTCGCCGAGCGTTCGTGATTTGAGAAGAGACCTTTTCCCTGCGGGACGGGTCGTGGTGTTTGGGGCGGGATTCATGTGGCTTTGCTCCGCACGCAAGGCACAGGTTCAATTGACCTGGCGACGCTGAGAATTCACCGGCGGAGCGGCCACCTGCCACTGCCCGGCAGGGCGCATGCTGTGCCTGCCGGGGAGCGAACGGTGAACACGGCTGGTGTTTTCCCCGCGACGCGTTATTGACAGCCTTGAAAAATGGCTCCGTGAACAATGGTTGTGCAACCTTAATTTTAAGAATTTCGGGAGGGCCTAAGCAAGGTATAAGTACAAAATCTGGGCGCCCTGCCGCCAAGGCCGAACGGCCAAGCGTGCAAGGAGTACCGGTGCCGCAGGCAGGCGCCATTATTCTTTCAATATTCTTGCCGGAGTTCTATGATACGCCATTACTATTCCTTTTTGTCCGGCAAGCATCTATTTTACACCTACCATTGGAGCAGCAGCACACACTTTCGCGGGAGAACCTATGCAGAGCGTATGGTGGATGTGGGTGGTGTTCGGGATCGTTACGCTGTCCCTCGAATTGATGACGCCGGGCGGTTTCTACCTCATGTTCGTGGGCATCGCGGCGATTATCACCGGGGCTCTTTCGCTGGTGATCCCCACCTCGTGGATCGAGATTCTGATTTTCGCCGTCCTGTCGATTTTCTTCATCGCCGCGTTCCGCAAGCCGCTGGCCAGGAGGGTTGCTCGTTCCACGCCCAAGGCCGATGTGCAGGAGTTTGTGGGCGAAACCGCGCGGGCCATCGACGCCATTGCGCCGGGCGCCTCCGGCACTATCGAGCTCCGGGGCAGCACGTGGCAAGCTCGCAACGACGGAACCGTGCAGCTTGACAAAAACAGCCAATGTACCGTTATTTCCCGTGACGGACTCTCCTTTGTCGTAAAACCCAAATAACCATTCCCCGGAGGAACCAATGACCATAGGCGTCATCATTACCCTTGCCCTTGTCGTGCTGGTCCTGATTATTCTGGCAAAAAGCGTTATCGTGATCCCGCAGCAGAGTGCATACGTGGTGGAGCGGCTTGGCCGCTTTCACGAAGTCAAGAACGCGGGCTTCCACATCCTCATGCCGTTTGTAGACGTTGTGCATTACCGTCACAGCCTTAAAGAAACCGCGTTGGAAATTGCCGAGCAGGTATGTATTACCAGGGACAACGTGCAGGTCGCGGTCGACGGCGTGCTGTACTACAAGATCATCGATCCGCAGCGCGCGTCATACGGCGTTTCCAACCTCCTATTCGCCATTACGCAACTCGCCCAGACCACGCTGCGTTCCGAAATTGGAAAGATCGAGCTCGACCGGACCTTCGAGATGCGCTCCCAAATCAACATGCTCGTGGTTACGGAGCTGGACAAGGCGAGCGAGTCGTGGGGCGTCAAGGTGTTCCGCTACGAAATCAAGAACATCACTCCGCCGCAGGACGTTCTGGCAGCCATGGAAAAACAGATGCGCGCCGAGCGGGAAAAGCGCGCGGTTATTTTGCAGTCCGAGGGAACCCGCGACGCGGCCATTAACAATGCGGAAGGCGAAAAGCAGAAGGTCATCAAGGCCTCGGAGGCTACCAAGCAGCAGCGGATCAACGAGGCGGAAGGCCAAGGCGCGGCCATATTGACTGTTGCAACAGCCACGGCCGAAGGTATCCGCAAAGTCGCGCTCTCCATCAACGAGGCGGGAGGCTTTGAAGCTGTACAGCTCCGTGTAGCGGAACAGTACATTACCCAGTTCGGCAACCTTGCCAAACAGAGCACAACCATGATCCTGCCGTCCAACCTTGCCGACGTTGCCGCGCTGGTGTCGACGGCCATGACAACAATACAGAAGTCGAAGACCGAGGGGCAGGCGAAGAAGGCATAGAAAAGCCGGAGATTTTGGTCAAAAAAAAGCCCTCCGTTCCGCGAAAGACGCGAAAGGCGGGGCTTTTTCTATTTGAGATTGACGTCTTCCGACCGAGGCCTGGGCAATGAGCCCTTGAGACAGGCGCCCCGCAGTTTTCGCGAATTTCCACGCCCTTTTGGCGCTCCATTCCGAAACCCGGGGGGCAATTCTGCCCGCCGGCGTCACAAACAGCGGAAAAGCCTCTACGAAATATCGAGGTCGTTCGCCATTTCGTTAAAATTCGCGTTGTGATCGTGGCGCGTACCGAAGTTCAATTCCCTTATGTCCTCGGGAACGTCACCGTCATCGGCATCGTCGGTCTTTTCGCCCACGTCTCGCAGGATTTCGTCTGCGTCAAATTCCTCTTCCAAGATCATTCGGCAACGACTCACTTCCTATAATTCCAGGATCTATCCACCCCGGCCCAAGACGTTCTTTTCTTCGGTCCAGAATGTCCCCGCGTCGTATTACGAACGCGTTTTTATATTATTGGGCTGCATACCATTTAAAATTTACCTTACAGCCAACCCGGCAGCCTTGCAAGAGAAAAATGGCCCCGGAACCAGCTCACTTCGCGGTATTCGGGGCCATGTAGTATGGCGGAGCACGGTTGCCGACCTTGAAAACTTTTTCAAGGCAGTCAATATAGATGCAGAGCTTGCCAACTTGCAAGAAATTTCCAACTAACGCATTCCGGAGCGTCTATGACACCGCTTCCCATCAACCTGCTCTCTCAGCTCAGCCCACTGAAGCGCTGGGGTCTACTCACGAGCGGCCTTTCCGTGCGTTTTTTTGGTGGGGGCGAATCTATTTCCGCATGCCGTCCTGCCAGAACTCGATCCTACGGGTCTGTAGTCGTCCTGCGATCATTTCAGGGGCTATTTCTTCCCTTTTCCGAACCCCATCTTTCTTCCATCCTCCGGGGAATACTCCTTTTGCATGACCAACGATCTTTCGTACGAGCTGGATGCATTTTCTGAGATTTCCCAACCCTGATTATTTCGCAACCATCAGCCGATTGCTTTCCTGATAATTCCCTGCCTGAAAACGACACACATAAAGGCCTGACGGGATTGCACCGCCATCGAACTTGACTGCATATTCCCCCGGCGCCCGCTCTCCCTGTTCAAGCAGCGCAACCTGTTTTCCGGAGATGGTGTAAATGCCCAGCTGCACGATGCAGCGCGACCGGATACTGTAGTTCAGCATGAAGCCGGAATGCAAAGAGCCGGAAGCGCCGATGCGAAGTCTGGTTTGCAAAGGAATGGTCTTCAGATTTTTGGGAATTATGGACACTATATCTGACAGCGGCCTGCGCCAGACACCGGCGCTGGTCCCGGCAAAAACAGTGTTGCCGCTGACTGCCAGGGTGTTGACCGGTCTGTTTGCAAAACCTGCGCTGAAATCGGTCCATGACGCTCCGTTGTCCGTGGAAAGAAATATTCCACTGTCGGCAGCGACCGCAAAGACGTATTTGCCGCTCACGGTAAGGCCAGTGACGCTTTTGTTCTGCAGGCCGGTCTTGGTCCATGAAGCCCCATTGTTCCTCGAAAGGTATATGCCTCCGACTTCGGTGCCGGCGAATATGGTATTTCCACTCACGGCAAGAACGTTGACATTTTTGTTCGTAAGACCGGTATTGACGGCGGTCCAAGTCCATCCGCTATCCCTGGAACGGTACACCCCGCTATACGAGGCGGCAAAAACAAAAGCGCCGCTCACGGCGAGGCCGGTAACAGACCCGGGAATGTACCCGTTGTAAAAGTTGAACGGCTCGCCGTCCATGGAGCGATATGCTCCCATACCTTCAACGCAGACAAGGACGGTGGATCCGATCATGGCAAGGCTGGTGATTTTTCCCGCGAAATCGCCGATCTCGTCCCATGCTCCTCCGTCGGCGTTGCATTGAAACACCCAACCGTCACCGCCCCCAAGGATAGTGCCGCCGCTCACCGCAAGGGCGGTGACATTCGCGGTCCAACTATATGGATCAACGCCCGTGACTGCGGCCCATGACGCCCCGCAGTTCTTGGAAAGAAACATCCTGTAACAATCGGTGCCTGCAAAAACAGTGCTGTCGCATACGGCAAGGGCGTTGACATGCGTGTTCACCAGACCGACGTCTGCAGCCGCGGCCCACGATGCGCCGTTATTCGTGGAGAGAAGTACTCCTGCATGAATGCCGGCAAAAACAGTGCTGCCGCATATGGCAAGCGCAAAGACCGGCGCATCCGGCAGATTGGCACCTGCGGCCGCGGCCCATGACGCTCCGTTGTTCGTGGAAAGAAACACCCCGCCCTGGGTACCTGCGAAAACAGTGCCGCCGCTCGCGGCAAGGGCGTTGACCCGCGTGTTGCCCAGACCGGTATTGACGTTCGCCCACGACGCCCCGTTGTCCGAAGAAAGAAACACCCCGCCCTGCTGCGTGCCGGCAAAAATAGCGGCGCCGCTCACCACAAGGGCCGTAACTTGCGTGTCCGCCAGGCCGGCGCCTGCGGCTTTCGACCATGATGAGCCGTTGTTCGCGGAAAAAAACACCCCGCCCCGGGTGCCGACAAAAACGGTGCTGCCGCTTACGGCAAGTGCGTTGACCCACGTGTTGCCCAGACCGTTATTGACTTCCATCCATGAGGCTCCATTGTCCGCGGTAAGATAGACGCCACCGCCTTTAGTTCCGACAAAGATATTGTTACCGCTCACGGCAAGAGCGGTGACACAGGTGTTGCTCAAACCGGTATCAGCCGAATTCCACAATGCGCCGTTGTTCGCAGAACGATATACGCCCGCGTGATCGGTACCTGCAAAGATATTGTTTCCGCTCACCGCAAGGGCGGTGATGACAATTTCTTCCGTCATGCCGGTAGTTACTGCCGTCCACGACGCCCCGCTGTTCGTGGAAAGAAATACTCCGCTGCCATTTGTACCGGCAAAAATATTGCTGCCGCTTACGGCGAAAGCCACGACGTCTCCACCTTCAGGTCCGTTCGTCGATACCCATTGAGCGGAGGATCCAAGAGGAAACAAAAAGGCGAGGACGGCGACGCAATGCACAAGGAGGTTTTTCATGGTTGGAAACTCCTTTCCTCTGTAAATTCCGTCATTGCGCAGAGTATACCTGCGCAATGAATTTTATTTCTGCTTTGCGTATCGACAGAAGATCTGATTTTCGCAATGGCGCGTGCGTGTTTGGTTCACTTCACAATCATCAACCGGATGCTTTCCTGATAATTCCCTGCCTGAAACGACACACATAGAGCCCCGATGGGATTGCGCCGTTACTAAACTTGACGGCATATTCGCCCGGAGTTCTCTCTCCCTGCTCAAGCAGCGCAACTTGCTTTCCGGAGATCGTGCCTCACTAATGGAATATCCTGCCAATCAACAATATATCGACTTCGCGCGAAAATTGCCATCCGCTCGACAAAAACCCGTTTTCTACAGGAAAACGTTTCTATCAGTTCCGGCGAGGATCTAGAGGAAGCGCAAGGTTCTGCTTGCCATGGTTCTCACTGCGGCGGGCATAAATTGTTGGGATACGTGAAATATACAAATGGCAGCGCTCTCAAACAAGATAATTAACAAGATGCATAGTGCCCCATTGGCGATCAGAAATAAAAGGTGAACAGGGCGCATCTTGGCCGTCTTGGTGGTCCTCGGCCATCTTCCATGACGGCCGTCTTCTAGTCTTCACCCTCGCGGCGCAGCCGAAGCCGGAGGTTGAAACAAAGTGCAGGTTCTCTTGGAAGGCTCTTGACGTATCTTGTATTTGACTGCCGCGAAGCGGTGTCCCCACCAACACACTCCATGGCTCAATCCGCAGTAAAGAACCACGGCCATAGGCCGTGGCTTTGATGAGGGGGTAAAAGGGCATACGTTACAATGGATGGTGCGAAGCACCACTTCCAAACCCTTACGAAACGAGAGTGAGAAACCCCCGAAATCAAAGAAAGCACGCAAGTGCTTTTTCGTAACGTTGTGCTCCACGCCCCTAGGGCGTGGTCTCTTTTCAAGAAAACTCCGTAGGCTTCTCTCTCGCTCTTATATATGCAGCACAAAATGAAAAAAGCCCATTCCTCTTGAAAAAATTCACAAGAAGAATGGGCCTTACTTATGGCGGGCCACGGTGGGCGAACTTCGAACCTTTTTCAGGACTGAAGATTTAGATACGGAGCTTACCCACCTACAAGAAATTGCCGCCAGACCCATCCCGGAGCTTCTATAATCCCATTACCCCGGCAACCTGCCATCAACCATGGTTTCTTTGCGGTCAGCCTGCCAGCGGCATTTCTGACAGTTTGGGGGTACATGACGTTATGCTGCCCAATCCTTGCACAGCAGCTCCGCCTGCTGCAACACCGTCTCCGTCGCCTTCGCCTGCATATCTGGCGGATAACCGTATTTATTCAGTATCTTCTTCACGATGAGCCTAATCTTTGCCCGGACGCTTTCCTTCACCGTCCAGTCGATACTTACGTTCTCCCGTACCTGCCGGACAAGCTCCTGCGCGATGAACCGCAGGTTATCATCGCCGAGGACTTTCACAGCACTGTCGTTCACTTCAAGAGCGTCGTAGAACGCCAGCTCGTCCTCAGTCATTTTCAGCTCGTCACCGCGCTTGTGCGCCTTCCGCATCTGCTTTGCGAGTTCGAGTAATTCAAGAATGACCTCGGTTGCTTCGATAGACCGTTTCTGTAATTTTGCAACGGCTCGTTCAAGCATCTCCGAAAACGTGCGGGATTGAATCAGGTTTTTCTGTGAATGGATTTTTATCTCATCATTGATGAGCTTCCGCAGGAGTTCCACGGCAAGGTTCTTCTGCTTCATCCCTTTGATTTCGGATAGGAACTCATCCGACAGGATGGATATATCCGGGGTCTTGATTCCGGCAGCGGACAGGATATCGACAACCTTATCGGATACCACGGCCTTGGACACAAGCTGCTTGATGGCTTGCTCGATGTCCTCTTTGCTTTTCCCCGGTACAGGTGATTTCCCGGTCATTTTTACAAATGCCACTTTTACTGTCTGGAAGAACGCAACGTCCTCCCGTATTTCAATGGCCTTCTCATGCGGAACAGCCAGAGAATATGCCTTTGAAAGTTCGGTAACAGACAATACAAACCGCTCGGATGTTTTATGATTTTCAAGGATAAATTCCATTGCTTCCGGGATAATGCGCAATCGCTCCTGCGGTTTACCTGTAAAAAATTTCGACCAGCTAAACCCGTGAAGCATGTCACAAACAACTTCGTATTTTTCCAGAAGGATGGCGACTGCTTCTTCAATGGATATACCGGTGTCCTTTTTATCCCGCTTCGAATATGCCACAAGTGCCTGTTTCAGGTTATAAGCGATACCGATATAATCAACAATCAGTCCGCCGCGCTTGTCCCCGAAGACCCGGTTCACACGGGCAATGGCCTGCATGAGGTTGTGCCCCTGCATGGGCTTGTCCACGTACATGGTATGCAGGGATGGCGCATCGAAGCCGGTGAGCCACATGTCGCGCACGATAACCAGCTTGAATGGTTCCTTCGGGTCTTTAAATTTTAATGCGAGTTCCTTCCGTCGTTGGGTATTCCGGATATGCTGCTGCCAGTCGGCGGGGTCGCTGGCGGAACCGGTCATCACAACCTTCAGGAATCCGGTGGTATCATTCTTCCCCTGCCATTGCGGTCGCAGCTTTATAATTGCCTTGTAAAGGTCAACGCAGATACGCCGGGACATGCAGACAATCATGCCCTTGCCTTCCAACGCTTCAAGCCGCTGCTCAAAATGCGTCACGATGTCCTTGGCAATAAGGCCGACCCGTTTTTCGGTTCCTATCATTGCCTCAATCTGCGCCCACTTCGACTTCAGGCGTTCGCGTTCCGAGCTTTCTTGGTCTTCCGTTATCTCTTCAAATTCGGGGTCAATTTTTATTTTCTGGTTTTTATTCAGTTCGATTTTTGCCAGTCGGCTTTCATAATAAATCCGAACCGTTGAACCGTCTTCCACGGCGCGAGAGATGTCATATATGTCAATGTAATTCCCGAACACCGTTTCAGTATTCCTATCAGTCTTTTCAACAGGCGTTCCGGTAAACCCGATGAAGGAAGCATGAGGCAGGGCATCACGGACATACTTTGCATACCCGTACTTCATCCCCTTCCCGCCTTCTTTCATCTTGGCGGAAAATCCGTACTGGCTCCGATGCGCTTCATCTGCGATAAAAACGATATTGTGACGTTCGGACAGAAGCGGAAAGCTATCCCCGGTTCCTTCGGGAAGGAATTTTTGTATGGTGGTGAATACCACTCCGCCCGATGCTGTCTTCAGTTTCTCTCCTAAGTCATTCCTGCTTTCGACTTGAACCGGGGTTTGCCGTAACAGGTCTTTACAAGCGCAGAACGTCCCGAACAACTGGTCGTCGAGGTCATTGCGGTCTGTGAGTACAACCAGCGTCGGGTTTTCCATCGCCGGATTCTGAACGATTTTCCCGGCGTAGAACGCCATGGACAGACTTTTTCCGCTGCCCTGAGTGTGCCAAACTACACCAACTCTTTTATTTCCTTTGGGAGAAGATGCTTTAACGGTACATTCCACAGCCTTATTCACCGCATGGTACTGATGATACCCGGCAATCCGTTTAATAATTTTCTTGCCGTCAATATCGAAGGTAATAAAATATCGGATATAATCGAGCAGCCGTTCTTTATCAAAAATCCCTTTTATACAGATCTCAATTTCCGGTATTCCTTTTGGTGCTGTTGTTTTACCATCAATGGTTCGCCATGGGAGAAACCAGTCCCAGCCTGCGGTAAGCGACCCGACACGGGCTTCAAGGCCATCGGAAATAATCAGGAGTTCGTTGCAAACAAAAAGGGATGGAATCTCGGCCTTGTACGTCTGCAACTGGTCAAAGGCATTGCGGGTCGTGGCGTTTTCATCTGCGGGATTCTTGAGTTCAATAACCGCCAGCGGCATACCATTAACAAATACAACGATGTCCGGCCTGCGGTTGCTTTGGTTCTCAATCATCGTAAACTGATTGACAGCAAGGAAGTCATTGTTATGAGTTTTATCAAAATCGAACAACCGGGCACTCTTATGAACCGTCTCCCCCTTTTGCTGGAAGGAAACCGGGACACCTTCCACGACATACCGCTGAAATGTGTGGTTATTTTCGAGCAGACCCGGACTTTCTGTTATCGTTATTTTCCTGTATGCATCTACAAGGGCAGCCTCCGGGAGACCGGGGTTCAGCCGGGCAAGGGCGTCTTTCAAACGTTGCGGCAGAATGGCTTCACTATAGGTTGTTCGCTCTGGAGTATATCCTAACGTTTCGGTAAAATTAGGCTTATCATCCGGGGCAATAGACGGGCCTTCAAGGAGTGTGTATTCAAGTTCCTTGAACCATTCGAGGGTGGCGGTTTCAACGTGGGATTCAGAAATCATTTAATTACGTTACACCTTTTCCCAAACGAGTGTTAACACTAAGGCCCTATCTGAATTTTTTTTCAATGAATTATAAAGCCTGCATTTTATTTGATGCATAAAATGCATTTCTATTATATCAACGGAACTTGGGTTCTTGGGGAAATATCGAGTTTATAAAAAAGACAAATTTTTATGCAGCTTTTAGGAATTTTCCAAACTCATCGGGAACAGACCACCGGCAAACATCTGAAAGAGTTTCAACCAATTTGAATTCCTCCTCCTCCCAGACATCATTTGTATCATCGAAAAGAGAAACAAAATGCATTGCTTGAGGGCCAACTTTTAACGCTTGTAAATCAAGCCACCCAGCAACGACATGCTCAGAAATCCTATGGGCTGCGGCCCTTGAACCGGTTGCCAACACATAAACCAGCGTACTCCGAGTGGGGGTACGCGTTTGAAAATCAACTGTCCATTCCCGCCCGGAACGCCCGACGAGATTCACACCCCTGTCAAAAGAAATTGTTTGTTCCTGAAGAAAATCCGCAACTTCGTCGGATGCCGATTCGATAGTTCGAGTACGAGTAGTGAACCAAATATCGCTGATTCTTACAATGGCCTGTCCGAGTTTGTGAATGGCCGCTGGAAGTTTGTTGCTATCTTGACATCTCATCAAAAGCTGGCCTTTGAAAAATTCAACGCCAAGGGTCTGACAAACATCCTGAATTAATCTCAATTGTTTCGGCGACCGTTTGCCTGAAAGGGTTTGTAACCGCAACCAGCCGGTACTCTCACCAAGGTCGGTGAGGGAAAAGGTATCTCCATTCTGCTTCAGAAATATATCAACAATACCGCCATCCGGATACCAGAATGGTGTCCGGATGCGTAAGAAATTTCCGTGCTCGGAACATTCGTACATTGCACCGAGTAACGAAGTGATTGGTTGACAAGTAATTGTATTCATTAGATAAAGTCCTCCTGAACTGGTGGAGGAACATCCATAGTCCCATTATGAATAATTTTAGCTTCCGAACAGAATTGTTGCCATACTAAAACAGGATTATTTATTGGGGCTGTAATATCTCCGGGGACGTATGCTTCTTTATCTTTGTAAGTATCAGACCAACGGTGCTTATGTACTTCGCCGATTCGGTTACAGGTTGGGTTGTGATGGTCTGCACCGATATCCAATCCATAAACCCTGCCCGTGCCTGAATGAAGAAGATGAAAGGAAAGGGTGCGAGCTAAATCATTGAATCGACCGTTGACAAATAAAGGAAACCCGCTGGTAGAAAGAACCGGTACGCGAAATTCGACGGCTGGCGAATGGTCTTCATCACTTTTCCATTTTATATCGCCATCGATGTGCTTGGATGTATCAGTAAGAATGGCCTCAAATTCACTCTGGATTATAGCCACCGCAGCCCCCTTTGCCTTACAAACCAAAATAAATAAAGCGCACCGGAAAGAAACAATACTGCATTTTAAATGATAAAATCACCGGAAAAAAGGCGGGGCAATAGATGAGCCTTCGAGGAGTGTGTACCCGAGTTCCTTGAACCATTCGAGGGTGGCGGTTTCAACGTGGGATTCAGAAATCATTATGAATCTTCTGAAAAAGAAAAACTGATTTTAGTGACGAGAAACAGTGGCGGGCATTTGTTTCCAGATTTTTCCATCAAGAATTTTACCAGCCTTTTTCTTATTCGTTCCGCCCCATTGTTTGAAGAAGAACGGCACTCCCGCTTCGATACACTGGTCTCGAACATCCGTAACCCATTCCGGGTGTATCGGCCTTGACCTCGGCCCTGATTCTCCGCCCACGATTACCCAATCAATGCCGGTTAAATCCATATCCGGAATCGGGCCGAGCATAGGCTCAATAGAAAGAAATTTGATAAATGCACCAGTCATTTTCAGGTGGTCTATTCGGTGGGTATATTGAGCGGTTTCTACACTAACACCCATCCAGACATTTTCCGGCCAGTCGATAAATGACGTGATTTCGGAAAGCCGCTCCGCTCTTTTTGTAAGAATTTGGAACTGATGATGGGGTGTCTGCCGAATAATGTCGAACACCTTGAGTATAAATTCCAATGGAACTTTTTCATGAAATAAATCACTCATGGAATTAACAAAAACAACGGAAGGTTTTTTCCACCCCATAGGAGCGGATAAAACATGTTCATGGAGTGCTACCCTGAAACCTGTCCTGTAATTCGACAGGCCCATTGCCTGAAGGCGTTTTGCCATTCTTTCGGCATAACAATTCAAACAGCCGGGGCTGGCCTTGGTGCAGCCGGTGACCGGGTTCCACGTATATTCCGTCCATTCAATCGAAGATTTCGTCGCCATCAGGCATCCTGTCTTTGTGCATGCTTTTTAAAAATATCCTTAATTATTTTTTCCCCGGTCACACTCTGCGTTGCAAAATAAAGATAATATACAACGGCGTTATTCGAGTTCCTCATCGGCATTGGCTCTGGTACAAAATTAAACCCCGCAACCTCTTTTAGCCTTTTCCGGAACGCCTGTTCAAATTGTTCATTTGTAACCTTCTCATATTCCGTTTCTCCGAACATGTTTCCCTGTAGACTTTCCGCATATCCGAACTGCCGCCAAGATTCATCACCCCAGAAACGATTCATCCGTGAAACCTGTTCATCATCGACTTTTTCTTTGTCGTGCTTCAGAACATTCATGTTTATGTCCATGATAGGGAAATTCAGGAAAATCTCGACCGACTTCATTTCCCCGGCTTTCTTAATAATACTCCAATCAAGATGCAGTCCATAAGGGTCAAGGTTGCAGATTGCCCGTTTGTAGTCTTCGTATCTGGCGCGAGGGAATACATCATCCAGTATAATTTTATTAAAATCACCGTTATAAAGAAAGACGTTTTTGTGCTCTCTCGATGCCGCTTCGAGTCCGGCAACTTTCAGGTCATTGATGTCGATAAAATGGTACTCAAGGAAAGGCTGGGGAATATTAAGAGCATTCACTGGACTGCCGGGGACGAATTCCCCGGTGCGTTTTGAAACGTGTTGGCCTGCCCCGGCAAAGGCATCAATGTAGATATATTGAAACCGGGCCTTCTTCTGCCCGGCCATTACCGTAGTATATGCGGCCACATAATCCTTGATGATATCGAGCTTCACTTCTGACCAGTAGCCGATTTCATCGTATTTCAGGGTTTTCATTTTTTTTATCCAGTAGTTGAGAATACTACCGCGCCAATTTTATCTGCTTTTCCCATTTTCAATCAGCGGCCCATCTTGCTTCGAAACTTGAAGAATCCATTGTTAATGCATTCCGAATTTTCGAACTCATTTCCTTTCCGTTCGGCATAGTCGGCAGCATCGTAAAATACTGTCGTATCCCCGCTCGAATTCCAGAAAGGCACGCTTTTGTTTTTATCCAGTTTTGCGGGCTAAAAACTCGGTTAGCCGGTTGAGGTTCATTTGCCGCCGCTTCGAGGGCACTGTTCAGGCATAGTCCAGATATTTCAATAATCTGGTCAAAACAATTACCTGTTATTAACTTTTCATATGCCTGTGAAGGATTGGGTACTCCTTCCGCCATATTATTTAGCACACAGAAGGTTAATGAAACCGAATAAAGATGGTGATAGGGAGCATATGCACGCATGGCAAGCAACGACTCATTCAGACCCAATGGATTTTCCTTCGCCCAGCTTTTCCACACCGCTTGCATAATGAAACTCAATGCCTGTGCGTTTTCTGGCCGGTAATCCCGTTTAAATAATTGGTCGAAATACTTGTCAAATATCTTTGTTTCACTATAGGCGATGTTCGGCCTTTGCGAATGCCAAGATATCATATACTTACCTAAGTCCGACAAATCAAGTACATATTTCTTGTCCGTGGAGGCAGGGGCCTCCTCTCCCCGTTTTGTAATCAGATGTCCGGATGAATATTTCTGCTCGAAAAGTTTTTTCAGTGCAAGGACTCGTTTATCATTGCTCCTTAAATCACGGGGCTTTACAGCACTTTGAGAGTTTGTGCTTATGCTTATGTGGTCAGCGCGTTGCCGCGTAGTGATTTCATAAAAACGAAACATGACATATGCATCTATCGCCTCATTCTCTCCGGTATCTCTTCTGACATTAGGAACGCTGACCGTATCTCGGTCACGTCCATCTGATATTTACCGGCACTATTTCGTGTAAAAAATCGAGATGCGTTTCTGAAGTCTACCATGTGCGGAGAATTCCAGCTTTTCGGTATTTTTACTACAAGAACCGGGCCTTTGGAAAACCCTTCAACCGGCCTTATTTTTATACCGGGGATTCTGGGCTGGATTCCATCACGAACGATATTTTCTATCCGCAGTATTCCTTCATCGATGCTCCCGCTTAACCCTTCAGCTTTTATTGGAATTCCATCTTTTTCTTCTACCCCAAAAAGCAACTCGCCTCCGGAGGCATTGGCAAAGGATGAGAAATCGGCAAGTAGTTCCTTCCTGTCATCAGGGGTGTCTCCGGGCCAGTCGCGCTTGTAGTCAATAGCCCTTCCTTCCCGGACGGCATCTGCGATAAGCGATTCAATATCTGCCTTGGTGATTTCATCAATGGGTTTCTCAATCATACAAGGGCCTTTGCAGTTTTTTCCACGTCTTTTATTTGGAGTTCGCCGGAAAGAAGGCGCGGCAGGAGGCAATCGCGAGTCGCGGCCAAGCTGGAAGCAGTAACAGAGTTAACAGATATGAGTTTATCAAGATGGATAACTAATTCGTACCATTTTGTTATCAACGCATCAATAGGAAAAGCCATCTGGGCAGATGCCAATGTCTGAGCATTTGCATTGGGTTGAGCCGAGCCTCCCAAGCAGCCCGCAACGTAACTGAAGTAATCTGGAGAGCGCATAAATTGCGCGACGTAACGGCTTGTTGCGATATTATCGCACTGGAATCTCACTAGATAAGAAGCAAAGACTGCATTCGGTGGATTGACAATGAATATATTTTCCCCTGTTGATGCACCGGTTCGTGCAACACATATATCTCCTTCGACAATTTTATATTTTTCTATTGATTCTTCATCTATATGGCAGAACGGCACTTGATTCCAGTCCACCTTCCCACCCTGAATATCGGTTATCCGCAAGAATCTTGGCCCGACAGGTTCTTTGCTTGCGCTTTCGGTAAGGCCGTACTGTATCCGGGATACTCTATTCTTTATTGAATCAACTTTCCACCCCTTCGGAATCTTCCCCATAGCCGAATCCTCGAAGCTGTCTGGGAACATGACTGCGGTTTCTTTATCCATGCCAAACGGCTTTTTCCCTGCGGCCTTTGCGTGCACCGGGTCGAAATCCACGAACCAGCTTTTATATATCGCCCGCGCCATTGCTTCGAGCGTTTCATTCATTTTTCGGTTGAGTTCGATTTTGTCGTCGAGGGAAGAGAGGATGGAGGCGATGATTCGTTGTTCCGCAAGAGGGGGAACTATTACGGTAATCAAATGCAAATCATTTCTGTTTACGCCCGGTACACTGCTCTTGTCGCTACAGGATAGAAAATCGACAGTTTTTAGCAGGTAGTAGGAGAAATGTGGATCATTGCCGTGAAAATCTTTTACCCACAAGGTAGTATTCAACGGCCAATAGTCTTGGCGGGTGTAGAAAACTTCTCCAATCGTACCGTATCTGCCCGTAACGACGCCGGGGGCCTTGGCTTTCCATTCATCATGGTAGTCAGAAATTCCGGATGAAGAAATAATGGGTGTACTCCCCGGTCTTCGATCTTGAATGGGCAAATCGAACCCCCTTTGGAGGGTTATGAAATCGCCCAGTTTCATTTCATTCCAAGTCAATTTCATTTGTTCCATTTCATATGCTTGTCAAGATGGTAAAATTCTTGGCCAGTGACAATGGCTGCAATTCAGGACTTGTCTTGTCGATAAACTGAACTGCACTTGCGACAACCCCTGCTGCCCACCGGAAAAGTCGCAAGGAACATACTTGATACAAGGTGTCGAAATGGCTGCCCGCTCTTCCTGTTTCGTCAAGCAGTCCCATCCTTTTAATTCGTCGCAGATAATCCGGCCAGTTGTCTTTGGTTCCCGTTGCCTTCGGGATAGGATGAATGATTTCGTTTCGAATTTCCTGTAGGTCAAACATGTCTTGCCGTAACTGCCCCGTTATTTGATAATGGTCAAGAATCTTCTGAATTTCTCCGGCTCCTTTGAGTTCGTTCATTAGCAAGTCATCTTCAAGAAGATTTGTGTGAATGTTTTCAATGGCAAAAGACCTGAATGCCGAGAGAAGCATTGGAATGGCAGCAAGAACCATTATCGTGCTATTCCCATTATTGCTTTCCGTTTCCTGCAAACCGAGGCGCATTATTCGTTCAATCAGTATCGTGTAGCAAGTCGAGTATGCGGAAGAAGAGCCATCTTTCCTATTCAGCAATCTATCATCTCTGCTTAGTTTTCCAGCGTTCACTTGGCACCCTTCTTCACAGCTCGAACCCGATTCCCTTGAGATTCTTCTCAATCTGCTTTTCCAGCCTATGCGACTCCTCGAACTGCTCTTTCAGTTTTCCCGTCAACCGCTTCATCTTATCCTCGAACGGCTCCCCATCATCTTCCACTTCCTCAGCTCCAACGAATCTTCCGGGAGTAAGAACATACCCGTGCTCTTTAATTTCATCCAGCTTGACGCTCTTACAGAAACCGGGGACATCCGAATACTTCCCTGCATCCTTTTCTCCGCGCCATGCATGATATGTTGCACCGATTTTCAGGATTTCATCTTCTGTTAATTCCCGGTGAACCCGGTCAACAAGGGTGCCGAGCTTCCGGGCATCTATGAAAAGCGTTTCCCCGCGCCGGTCACGGAGGGACTTCCCGCCAGAACATTTTCCATTTTCTCTGTTACGGCCAAGAAACCAGAGGCATACGGGAATCGGAGTAGTATAGAACAATTGACCGGGCATGGAAATCATACAGTCCACAAGGTTGGCCTCAATAATGTTCTTCCGGATTTCTCCTTCCCCGCTGGAGTTGGAAGACATGGAACCGTTTGCCAGAACAAACCCGGCAATCCCGTTGGGCGCGAGGTGGTGAACCATATGCTGCACCCATGCAAAGTTCGCATTCCCGGCAGGAGGCATACCGTATTTCCAGCGGACATCATCCTGTATCCGCTCCCCGCCCCAATCGGAAATATTGAACGGTGGATTTGCAAGGATGTAGTCGGCCTTCAGGTCTTTGTGAATGTCGTTATGAAATGAATCGCCATGCTGCGGGCCGATGTTCCCATCAATGCCCCGGATGGCAAGGTTCATCTTGCACAGCCGCCATGTAGTCGGGTTGGATTCCTCCCCGAATACCGAGAGGTCATTGAGCCTTCCGCCGTGAGCCTGTACAAACCGCTCGGACTGAACGAACATCCCACCGCTACCGCAGCAGGGGTCGTATATCCGGCCTTTGAACGGCTCAATCATTTCGACCAGCAACCTGACAATGGAAGATGGCGTATAAAATTCACCACCACCCTTGCCTTCTGCTGAGGCGAACCGGGAAAGGAAATATTCATATACACGGCCAAGGATATCTTTAGAACGGCTGGCCTCATCTCCGAGTGTGATAGTGCCGATGAGATCTATCAGCTCCCCAAGGCGTTGCTTATCCAAGTCGGGCCGGGCATAGCTTTTCGGGAGAACACCCTTGAGAGACTTGTTCTGTTTTTCAATCTCGACCATGGCATCATCGATAAGCTGGCCGATGTTCGGCTGCTTAGCCTTTGCCTGTAGAAACGACCAGCGGGCCTTTTCCGGGACGTAGAAAACATTGTCGGCAAGATATTGGTCGCGGTCTTCCATGACGCCGTACCGGGCGCGGGGTTCTTTTACGAACCATTCGCTCTTCGGGTCGGATGCTTCTTTCTCAATCTTGTCCCGCTTTTCCATGAAGGAATCGGAGATGTATTTCAGGAAAATGAGACCGAGGGCGACGTGTTTATACTCCCCCGAATCCATATGGCCCCTCATCTTATCCGCTGCTGCCCAGAGCTTTTCTTCAAAGCCGATGTTGCCGGTGGTATCATTCTTTTTAACCGCTTTTTTTGCCATTTCCAACGCTTTCTCTTCAAGGAAAAACAGGATTGACTCATATAGAAAATAGACATTTTAGAGAAGGAATTCCAATTAAATCGGGAACCGGGGCTCGGAAACTATCATATGGCGTTTTATTTATTGTAAAGGTGGCCAATAAAGGCTGGAAATAACGAAGCGCGACGATACCTGTGGATTTCTTTCAAAAGTAGTGAAAATGTACCCCGCACGGGTGCCTGGATCAACAGTGTGTAACGATCATCCCTGATTGTGCACTGTCTGTGAACCCACGTTGACTTTGTCACTTTACCCAATAAAAAAAGCCCGTTTCCCTCAAGATTATCCCAAGGAAAACAGGCCTTTTAAATGGCGGGCTGGACGAGGCTCGAACTCGTGACCTCCGGCTTGACAGGCCGGCGTTCTAACCAGCTGAACTACCAGCCCACCTAGGTTATTCCGTGCTCAACGTTGCGTCTCTTAAATCTGGGCGTTGTAGGATTCGAACCTACGACCACCTGCTTGTAAGGCAGGTGCTCTATACCAGCTGAGCTAAACGCCCCTCTCGCGATCAGCGTTTCTTCTCGCTGTTTTCCTTGCCCCGGATGGCAATGGCAACGGGCAGCAGAACGCAGTACACCGCAACAAGGATCACGGGCGCCACGCTCAGCGACAGCGGATTGTTCACCGGGCCCTGGCCCAGAAACACGTAGCCGACGACGAGCAAGAAAAAGCTCAGTCCCAACAGTTTATAATTGAGCGATCCGAACATACGAGATTGCGCCTGTATCTATTTGAGATTTTCCCACGAACACAATCCCGGTAATCGGGTATTCATCGTGGAAATCCTGATCAAAAGATGTAATAAACTAGTTCCTTCGCCCGCACGAGTCAACATCAAATTTTAAGTCCCGACAGTATCCGGGCCTTTTCCTCTTCCGTCTTGGCTTCGCGCAGCGCGGCCAGCCTTTCGTCGGAAAGACGTATCACCTCGTTGAGCAGCCGGGCAAGGTTCTGCATTTCGTCGCCCTTGCGCAGGAATATCTTCTCGGTATAGTTCCCGTCGATAATGCCCTGGCAAACCTTCTCGAACCTGAAGATTGGGCCTGCGAGCTTGTGGGAGAAGAAAATGGTGACCAGGGCGATTTGCACCACGATAAGGAGGATGCCGATCCCGAAAATCAACAGCAGACGTTCCAGCACGGCCTTCCGGTACTTCGCGTCGCTCGAAAATTCCCGCAAGTAGTTCTTGATATTCGCGAGATATGCTTCCACCGCCGGGTTGGCCTGGTCCTGGAACATGAGTTCGGTCTTGCTTTCCACGTCTTCCTTGATAATCTTGGTTGTGGTGCTCACGATGCTCTGCGATGCGTAGTACAGCGTGACGAGGAAGAACAGCAGCAGAATGAGCATGGGGACCAGCAGGGTGAGCATGTACCGGCCCTGCATCTTGCGGTCAATGAAGAAATGTTTCCTTACAAATCCTTGCTTAGCGTTCACGGTTCCGCTCCTTGTGATGGTTTGGATCGCGCGTGTGGAATATTCCCTGCAAAATGGGCATGAACCCATCCACGATCTGGTCGAGGTCGCGGAGGGTGAGGTCGCATTGGTCCAGTTGTCCTGAGGCGAATTTGTCCCGAATGATCTTCCTCACAAGGTCGCGCAGGAGCTTGGGCGACGATGTCGCGAGGCTGCGCGACGCAGCCTCCACCGCGTCGGCAAGCATGATAATTGCGTTTTCCCGCGTCTGCGGCAGCGGGCCGGGATACCGGAAATCGTCCTCCCGCACCTGATTGTGGGGGTCAAGCTGCCTGGCCTTTTCGTAAAAATACGATACCGTGCTGGTGCCGTGGTGCTGCATTATCGCGTCGCGGATCACCCTGGGAAGCTTGTAGCGCTTCGCGAGCTCCACCCCATCCTTCACGTGCGATGAGATGATGAGCGCACTCATGTTTGGCGTGAGTCGTGCGTGCCTGCTCTTGTCGTTGGCGCTGGCGTTCTCGATGAAGTAGTCGGCCTTCTCGATTTTGCCGATATCGTGGTAGTATGACGCCACCCGGGCGCGAAGCGAGTTCGCGCCGATTTTTTCGGCCGCCGATTCGGCAAGATTGCCCACCAGCACGCAGTGGTTATAGGTTCCGGCCGCCTCGATGGACAGTCTCTTGAGCACCGGATTGTTCATGTCGGAGAGCTCGATGAGCGTCATGTCGGTGGCGATGTCGAACACGCTTTCGAACAGCATGGCGGATACCATCACAAGGAACACCGCCGCGATGCAGTTGACAACCGCAATTGCAAGATCCTGCAGATAGGCCGACCACGAGAACTGCGACAGCAGCGCCTGAAGAATGAGGATGAGCGCGGCATACACCAGCGATACCCACGGAATCGCCTTGATAAAATCCCAGCGATACCGGAAC
>Ga0182027_10004922_pt1 | contig 20496 bp, 18 predicted proteins | sample 712E1DmetaG_FD_121300 | JGI IMG/M metagenome (GOLD analysis project Ga0182027, IMG submission 121300) | Permafrost microbial communities from Stordalen Mire, Sweden - 712E1D metaG (Illumina Assembly) | ecosystem: Environmental > Terrestrial > Soil > Wetlands > Permafrost | place: Sweden...
CCTGCCATGCCTACCATCTGGTCTTGAAGCTGGAGGATCATGTAGGCCTTGTCGCCGAAACTTTCCATGACATCCTCGCCTGACATCTTTTGCTGGCCTTTGCTTAAGCGGTTGAGTAATTGGGCGATTGCCTCGGAATTCTTGGGTTTTCCGCGCAGCACGATAAAATTCCCGGCGCCTTGTTTAACGACCGGGGGTCGTGTGATTTCGGCGGTGCTAGGTGAGATTTGCTTCCATGCTCTTGTGACTTGTTTCCATAGATCATCGTAAGAGCCGGTGTTGCGGATGACGAGGTTGGCTGCTGCGATCTTTTCACTTTGGGGGGCTTGCGAGCCGATGCGTTGGTGTGCGTCTTGGCGCGTCAAATTGCGTTTGCGGATTAACCGTTCGATTTGGATTTCCTCCGGAGCATACGTTACCCAGATGCTGTTACATTCTTTTTTTAATCCGCTTTCCAATATCTTGATCGCTTCGACCGCCACAATGGGCTGGCTGGCCCGCTTTACAAGCACGCGCACCGCTTGCACAACCAGCGGGTGAACGATGCCTTCCAGTTCGGACAGCGCGGCAGGGTCGCGAAAGACAATGCTTGCCAGTTTACTGCGGTTAATTTCACCCTGTGGATCGAGTATCCATTTGCCGAATTCGTTCACAACCGGCTGATAACCCGGTGCGCCTTTTGAGATCGCGCGGTGGGATAAGGCATCCGCATCAATGGTATAGGCGCCGAGATGCTCCAGCATTCTGCGGACGACGCTTTTGCCGGTGGCGATGTTGCCGGTCAGGCCGATGATGTATTTTCCGGGTGTGGTGCTCAAAGTCGTTCCTCAAGGAAGGCAGGATATTCGGTGACCGTGTCGAACCACGACGAGGATTAATAGCTTGATAGGGAAATTCGACGAATCACCTGATAATCCTATTTTACATTAAAAAGAGCCTGTGAGCAGAGTTGACTCCTCCCTCTCTCGCGTGTATCATGAACAAGCCTCAGGTTGGTCGGGCGGTCGCGGTTCCGCGCGCAAGCGAGGATCGAGGAAAGTCCGTACTCAATAGGGCACGACGCCGGGGAAATCCCGGGATGGAGTGATCTGTCGCATCGGGCCACAGAAACAATGCGCCCTCGCCTCGTTCCTCTCCCAATTTGGAAGAGGGACACAGCGGGAGTAAGAATGAAAAGGTGGCGTAAGAGACCACCGGCGTTCACAGCAATGGGAACGGCCAGGCAACCCCCGTCGGGAGCAAGGTCAAGCAGAGACAATGGAGCGGCCCGCTCCTTTTAGTCTCGGGTAGACTGCATAGATAGATGATCGCCGGAACAAACCGGCAGGGATGACACTCTCAGGAGCGTAAACCTGTGCGGTCTGTTTTACAAAATGCGGCTTATAGACCGGCCTGAGGCATCGTTTTTAAACTGTTCATTGAAGTGGATGATTATGGATGAACTCTACGCGGCACACAGCCTGCTCCAAAAGGCGCTTCAAAAAGCGGACGAAGCTCGAGCCAGACGCATCACCCAGGTATATCTTGTGGTTGGCGAGATTTCGGACTATACGGATGAATCGCTGCGGTTCCACTGGGATCAAGCTGGCCGGGGAACGCTGGCGGAAGGTGCGGTTTTGCACTTCCGCCGCGTGCCGGCCGAAGTGCAGTGCATGAGCTGTTTTACAAAATATCATCCCAAGGACGGCAGTCTCATTTGCCCAAATTGTGGAGGGGTGGGTGCCAGGATCATCGCCGGTGAAGAATTTTATATCGAGGCGCTTGACATGGAGTAAAATGCGGCCCCGTTTATTTCCGCGCTGCGGCATATCAGACAATTTTAATGATAGGACCCGCTGGAAGCCTCTGAAGAATTTCGAATCCATATGAGGTCCGCCTTTTGCGGGTTGAACTCATGCAAAAGATCGCGGATGTCAATTGCCCCTATGAAGGTAAATGGACCCTTATGCGATGGCCGATCCGGCTGCTTTGATGTCCTTCAGGTTTAGCTGCAATGAAGTTCGCCCGTTATATTCGTTGGATTCAAAGCTGTAGATCACATCCACGCGGGGAGGCAGGTGAGCCTGCATGCTTCCCAGACGAAAACCGATCGCATCGTATGCCGCGCCGCGTTCGTCATCGAGCGTCAATTTGAGGTGCCGGCCTTCCGCTCCGACCGTGCGTGCCGATTTTACCTTCACGTCCCGCGTGGCAAAGAGCGCATGGGGATTTCCATAACCGGTCGGTTCGAAATAAGTGAGCTGCTTGAGCAGGTCAAAATTCAATTGTGAGAGCGGGATTTCCATATCTGCTGTTATGGTGGGACGCAGGTCGTGTCCGCTTAACTGCGCTTCGGCAATGGACTTCAGGCGGCTGACCAGTTCTGGAAGTTTGTCATTGCAGACCGTAAATCCTGCCGCAGCGGCATGACCGCCGTGGCGTACTAGCAGATCTGCGCATTGATCGAGCGCGTCGGTGATGTGGAATTCGGGGATGGAACGGCATGAGCCGCGCGTTTCTTCCGCGCCTTTGGCCGCCACCACGGCCGGACGGTAATGGGTTTCTGTTAGACGCGAGGCGGCCAGGCCGATCACGCCGGCGTTGAATCCTTCGTCTACTGCAAAGAGCAGGAGTGGCTCAGCCTCATCCGCTGTGGCCAGGGCTTCGGCTTTCTCCTGTATGTCGCGTGTTAGTCCCTGCCGCTGTCGATTCTGCACATCCAGTTGTTGGGCGAGTTGACCCGCCAGCATGAAATCATCCGTGGTTAATAAATCTAATGCCGCCTTCGCAGATTCAAGCCTTCCCGCCGCGTTAAGACGCGGCCCGAGGATGAAACCGATCTGTTCCGCAGTGGTTTTGTCAATGGCCATCTCGGCTACTTGGGCGAGCGAAAATAAACCCTGTCGCTTTGTTTGACGGATTTGCTTGATACCGCGCCTCACAAGCATGCGGTTTTCCCCGGTCAATGGCGCCAGATCGGCAACCGTGCCCAGTGCAACCAGGTCCAGCAATTCATCGAGTCTTAAATCTGAAGGCTGAAGGCTGAGCAGTGCCTCCGCCATCTTATAGGCAATACCCACGCCGGCCAGGTCTTTATCGGCATAAGGATCGCCTGCTTGTTTTGGATTGATGATGGCAAAGGCCGGCGGCAATTCATCGCTCGGGTGGTGGTGGTCCGTAATAATAAGGTCCAGCCCGATATCCCGCGCATATTGGGCTTCGTTCGGCGAACGGATTCCGCAGTCCACCGTAATGACTAGTGTCACGCCGTCCGCTTTCAGGTGATCGAGTGCCTCGTTGTTGAGGCCGTAGCCTTCGTCGAACCGGTTTGGAATGTAGCCGCGCACATTGGCGTTGAGCCGTCGCAAAGTTTGCCAGAGCAGGGCGGTGGCTGTGACGCCGTCCACATCGTAATCGCCGTAAATTGCAATTGCCTCCTGGTGGTTGAGCGCCAGGCGGATGCGCTCGATCGCCGTTCCCATATCCTTGATTTGGAAGGGATTTGTATCGAAATTGGCTTCGGCGTTGAGGAAGGCGCGCGCGTTCGCCTCGGTCGCAATGCCTCGGTTGAAGAGAAGCTGTCGCAAAACCGGAGGAAACGCGGAGAGGTTTTCATCAGCCTGTGGCGTGAGTTTGGGTTGTATGACCCAGCGTTTGGATTGCATAATTCCTGATTATACGGGAGATTCGATTCTTTTTGGTCTTACCAAAGTCACTTGACAATTTAATGAAATGTCTTTGGATGTGTTTGCCTGCACTGAGGTCTTCAGTGTCCCGAAGCAATCCCCACGGTGCATCATGTCATTGCGAGGTGTTTTCCCCGAAGCAATCCCCTCTAACCTCTATACATTTTGACTTTTTAGGCCCGTTAGACCTGTTAGACTTGTAAAACAATTTCTGACTTTGGTAAAGCCGGATTCGATTCTTCAAGGGTTGTTGTTGCAAGTGTGACATCGTCGTATAATGGTTCTGTAATACCGAACCATAATGGTTCTGAAGTATTGCACCGTAACACCTGTTGGGAGTGACTCACATGTATACCCCTCGTCCTGATGAAAAAACATCTACCGTGATGGTTTATTCTGGTAATGCTTTTTTGCACGGCGATCTGGTGACCAGGGAGAATGTGCGCGTCAGCATTTGGCTGAGAACACAGGGCGTGCCGAATTCCATTCATTTGCTGAAAGCACAGGTATTGCTCCTTGGCGGAACATCGCCCAAGTCCGTCGCATACAACGAACTCTATTTCCCCGCTTCGAAGATCATCGCCTTTCATCTCGCGCCGCCTGTGGCCGATCCTCTGGATTACGATCCGAAAGAAACCAATCGGATCATGAGAGAAGTTGACCTGCTGCTCGGCTCGTTTACGATTAAGGGCCGGCTTCGCATCTCTACCCAGACCGATCTTGCCACCAGCATCGAGATCGGGCGCGCCACCTGGCTGTCCATTTATGATGCCGATATCACAAATCCGTTTCTGGTGCAGATGTCGCCCATCCATGTGCCGATGATGCTGGTTCGACCTGAGGAAGTCAGCTTTGGATTGTAGCTTTGCCCTCTATTCCGAATAGCCGCACAGCGCCAGTGCCCGAGGGCCGGTATTGATGCCCAGCACCGGGCCGGTAATGTTGATCAACAATTCTTTCGGTGTGTAGGTTTTCCGAATGCGTTCAGCAATGGCTTGCGCTTCATCCGGGGCGTTGCCGTGCAGGACCGCCACATGGATTGGCTTCTCCGTTTGGATTTGCTCGAAGAAACGTTCGATCAAAACCTCGATGGACTTTTTGCGTGTCCGCGCCTGGCCGGAGGGCTCTACGGTCCCTGTTTGGTGGTTGATTTGCACCAGAGGTTTGATATCCAACAGAGTGCCTAAAAATCTTGTCGCGCTGCCGATGCGCCCGCCGCGATGCAGATATTCCAGCGTATTCAGGCACACGATCTGCACCAATTTCTCTCGCACCTGATCCGCGGCCGCCATCATTTCTTGCACGTTTAATCCCTTTTCACGCCCTCGCGCTGCCGCAAGCACCTGCCAGCCGAGACTCATCGTCGGCCCTTTTGAGTCGATCACCTGCACGGGAACTTCCATCCGCTCGCCGACTTGTTTCGCCGCCTGGTATGTTCCGCTCATGGCGGCGCTCACGGTAAATAGGATGATTTCCCTTGCGCCTTGCGAAATGGCTTCCTTATACACGTTCTCGAATTCCGCCGGGCTGGGGAGGGCCGTGGTCGGCATGACCGGGTCTTTTTCAATGCGCTCATAAAAGGCTTGCGGTGTCATATCTACGCGGTCGCGAAAGGTTTGATCGCCCCAGATCACCAGTTCGGGAATGATGGTGATGCCGTATTGCTGGATCAGATCTTCGGGAATGTCGCAGGTGCTGTCCGCCATCAGCGCAATTGAATTCTTTACCATGTCCATGTTCCTCTGCCAAAAGATGATTGCGTTCTTTCTTGAAATCATAACACACTCATTTCGCAGTGAAGAATGATGATGTATCTTTATCACCACGTGGGGAAATATAAAATTAGCCTGTGCCGGGAGGCGGGCATTGTATAATAAGCTGTATAGGTAAGATCATATGAAAAGGTTTATTGATATTCTACTGGTGTTGATCCTGGTTGTCGCGATTGGCTCAGTGTTTTTCCTGTCCCTGGATCAGGGTGGCGCTGGTTCATCTATTCCTTCCGCAACTTCGACGACAACTGCCTCGCCCACAGCGACTCTCGTCGCCTCAAACACGCCCACGGATACACTTATTCCCACATCAGTGATTGTACCGACTGATGCTGCAACGCTCACTTTGGTTCCGGCCGCTACGGCTACACCCACGTTGACAGCGACCCCCACGCCGACCCCCACTTACACTCCGACTGGCGATCCTATGCAATCGTCAGCCGATCTGAAGATCCATGACGGCATCCAGGCTGGAAATCAAATCGTCAAAGCCATCGAGGCCTATCATCAAGCGGAATCCCGCTACCCGTTGACCTTGGATGATCTCGTCCCAACATATTTATCTGTGATTCCCTTGAAGGGGGCCGGCCAGGGGTTCTATTATCGCTGGTTTGGTAACACCGGTCCCATGGCCGCCGAGGTCTACTGGCTCGCCTTCAAGGTGGCTAGCCAGGACCATCTCGTCTGCACCTATTATCGCCGGCTCGCTTACTGGGATTGCAACTATGAAAGCCCATGATGGCTTCCGAGATTGGTAATTGATGTTTGATATTCCGGGATCTGACGGGTAGCCATTCTAAAGAACTCGGAGATTTTGGAAATCTCCGAGTTCTCGTTTACAATCAGCCCGATGTTTGAATTCCAAATCACGGCTAAAAACAACCGCGCCCGTACTGGTATCTTCACCACCCCTCATGGCGATTTGCTCATGCCGCTCTTCGCGCCGGTCGGCACGCAAGCCACGGTCAAAACGCTTACGCCCGAACATCTCAAAGATATCAATGCCACGCTGGTGCTCGCCAACACTTATCATCTTTATCTGCGTCCCGGCGACGAACTTGTGCGCGACCTGGGCGGCTTGCACCGGTTCATGCAATGGCCGCGTCCCATGCTCACCGATTCCGGCGGCTTCCAGGTTTTCTCGCTCTCGCAGACCCGCAAAATAGACGATGACGGCGTGACCTTCAAGAGTCACATTGATGGTTCGACCCATCGCTTCACACCCGAGAAATCCATCGCCATTCAGGAGAATCTCGGCGCAGATATCATCATGGCCTTTGATGAGTGTTCAGATCCCAACGACCACGCGTACAGCCGGATTGCCATGGAACGGACTCATCGCTGGGCGGAACGTTCCCTTAAAGCGAAAACGCGTGACGATCAGGCCTTATTCGGCATCATTCAAGGTGGAATTGATCCAGACTTGCGCGCCGCTTCTGCTAAATATATTTCTTCGCTCGATACACCCGGAATCGCCATCGGCGGACTTTCGGTCGGTGAGACCAAGGCGGAGATGCACGCCATGCTAGATATCATGATTCCTCTGTTGCCTGGGAATAAACCGCGTTATCTGATGGGCGTCGGCACACCCGAAGACTTGATCAATGGTGTATTGCGCGGTGTGGATATTTTCGATTGCGTATTGCCGACTCGCCTGGCTCGTCATCATTCCGCTTTTGCCTCCGCGGGGCGGCTTAATTTAATGAACGCCACCTTCGCCCGCGACCAGTGTCCGATAGATGAAACCTGCGATTGTTATACCTGCCGCACCTTCACCCGCGCCTATCTCCGTCATCTCATTGTTGCCAAGGAGTTATTGGCCGGAACGCTGATCTCCATCCACAACTTGCGCGCTCTGATAAGATTGATGGAATCCATTCGAAGCTACATAGCCGATGGCTCCTTTGAATCGCGCGCCCCGGAACTCTTGCAACAATGGTCAAATAATGCGAAACGAGTTGTTCATGAATAATAGATCATGGGCGGTATAAGATGACCGTGATGAATTTGGATAAATTGGAAGTATGGGTGGGGGCGAAGGATTTTGCGATCGCTATTTATAAAGAGGCTGTTCCGCATTTGCCTGCTAGCGAAAAATACAATCTTGCCGACCAATTGAAACGTTCTGCCTCCAGTATTCCAGCCAATATTGCTGAGGGGCACGGACGTTATCATTTCCTGGATAACATCCGGTTTTGTTATATCGCCCGTGGTTCTTTGACCGAAGTGCAAAGTCATCTATCATTAGCCAGAGAGTTGGGCTATTTACCAGACGATGTTTACAGCCATCTGACCATCCGCGCCGAATCCATCGGGAAACAACTTAACAACTATATTGCCTACCTCAGACGCTCTCGGCAAGGAGAAAAGGAATATCCACCAAACTATACTGTGGGTGAAGAATCCGAACCCTATCTTCTCGATAATCCGGATGAAGACTCCACCAACCATTAACCATGACTTATGATCCATCACCCATGACCTATGATCCATTAACCATTCTCCATTAACCATTCTCCATCTGGTATCATTCACCATTCACTATACCCATCAACCAAAGGATTATTAAACCATGACCATCTTCTATGCTTTGTTGTTCGGCATCATCGAAGGCCTGACGGAATTCATCCCCGTCTCATCTACGGCACACATGCTGATCGTTCAGAAAATATTGGGCATCTCCGCTGATCCCAGTACTGGCATGTTTGCCTTTCTTATCCTCATCCAGATTGGGCCTCTCCTCGCACTTATCATTTACTTCTGGAAGGATTATTGGTCCTTGATCAAAGCCTTCTTCGCCCGGCCGTTTTCCACACAGGAAAATAAAATGGCCTGGTACATCATTATTGCCACAATTCCTGCCGGTCTGGCTGGTGTGCTTCTTAAAGATGTGGTGCAGAGCTTGTTTCAAAAACCTCTCTTGGAAGCCGCCATCCGCTTGTTCACTGCGGCGGTTCTGTTGTTCCTGGCGGAATGGCTTGGCAAGCGCTTGCGCGGTCTCGACTCGATCACTTGGTTGGATGCCCTCGTCATCGGTTTGTTCCAGGTGCTGGCCGTTTTCCCAGGTTCGTCCCGCTCCGGCTCGACGATCCCTGGCGGCATGTTGCGCAACTTTGACCGTCCGTCTGCCACGCGCTTTGCCTTCCTGATGGCGGCTCCCATCATGCTGGCCGCGGGCGGATACGAATCGTTCTCTGTTCTCAAGTCGCATATTCTGCATACCATTCTTGCCCCCCTTGCCGTTGGGTTTGTAGTGGCCGCCATCCTCGGCTGGCTTTCCATCCGTTGGTTGATCACTTACGTGAGCAAACACTCGCTTTATGTGTTTGCCGTATATTGCGCCGTGGTTGCTGTGTTGTGCCTGGTCGCATTGGTCATCTTTGGGTAGAACCGTGGGGCAGGCTGCCGCTCTGCTGAAAAGAATTCTTCTTGCAGTTCTTTTTGCTCTCACTGCCTGCGCGCCTGCGGTCGGAGTTGTGACGCCGCAGTTGGTGAAAGTGTACATCACCTCCGCGGCCTCTTCGCGCTTGGGTGATCTATATAATTGTTCTGCTCCTTCCATTGCAATTTCCTTATCGGATGCGGGATCGGCGGATATCACCCTGCGCCTTGGTCCTCCGGATGGACTTTCATCGCCTGCCTTTCAGATCGGCACGGAGGATGTCCTCGTGATTGTCCAATCCCAAAATAGTCTTAATCAACTAACTGCCAATCAGGTTCATGCCATTTTTCTCGGTCAAGTGACGAACTGGAAGGACTTGGACGGCATGGACATGCCCATTCAGGTTTGGACCTATGCGCAGGGCGAAGATGTTCAGCAGGTCTTCGAGCAGGATGTAATGGAGAACCAGCAAGTCACATCCTTCGCGCGGCTGGCCGTCAGCGCGCAGGACATGTTGAACTCGGTCGCGAATGATCCCGATTCGATTGGTTTCCTGCCCGCTGCCTGGATGAAGGGCAAGGTGAAAAATATGTATACGGTTGCCTCTGTGCCTCTGCTTGCGATCACTCGTTCGCAACCGCAGGGCGCGCTCAAGGAATTGATCGCCTGTTTGCAAAAGTGATTTTTGGGACGCATCCGTCAAAGGATGCGCCTATGATTTGACCGGCCAAAGGAGAGAGCCTTATGCGGAAACCGCTTTGGATTCCGTCTGCTGAACGCAGACAACAAGCCAATCTTACGCGCTTTATTGACCACCTTAATCGTACGCACGGTCTTCACATTGAGACTTATTCTGAGCTGTACGATTGGTCTGTCACTGAGATCGCTGACTTTTGGGCGGCCATGTGGGAATTTGCCGGTATAAAATACTCACATCCCTACGAGACGGTCATTGAGAATTTCCATCACTTCCCCGGTGCAAGCTGGTTTCCAGGTGCCCGCCTGAATTTTGCGGAGAATCTTTTGCGTTATCGCGACGAGCGAATCGCGTTTGTATTTAGGGGGGAGACGCACAGTAACAGACAAATGACCTATGCCGAACTCTATGATATGGTTGCGCGTCTGGCAAAATCCCTGCGCGGTCTGGGTCTGACTGCCGGTGACCGCGTCGTGGGTTATATGCCGAATCTAATGGAAACTGCCATCGCCATGTTGGCGGCGGCCAGCCTCGGTGCGGTCTGGTCCTCCTGCGCCACCGATATTGGCCCTTCTGCCGCGCTGGAGCGGCTCGGACAAGTCCAGCCCAAGGTGATGTTCACTGCCGATGGATATTTCTATAAGGGCCGGATCTTCGACACCCTTGCGAATGCCGCCGAGGTGGCGCACGGCATCCCAAGCCTGCAAAAGGTGGTGGTTGTTTCTTATACGCGTGACCGGCCCGAGGTCGGGAATGTACCAAATGCAATTCATTGGGACGATTTTCTGTCGAAGGAAAAAGATCTTGGGATTGAATTTGAGCAATTGCCCTTCGATCATCCGCTTTATATCATGTTCTCGTCCGGCACGACCGACCGGCCAAAATGTTTGGTGCAAAGCGCGGGCGGCGTGTTGATCAATCATCTCAAGGATTTATTGTTGCACACCGACCTCAAATCCCGGGACCGCATCATGTATATCACCTCCTGCAGTTGGATGATGTGGAACTGGCAGTTGAGTTCGCTGGCTGTCGGCGCAGCCATCATCTTGTATGACGGCAATCCCAATTACCCCGACCTCGGTGCAATGTGGAAATTGATTGAGGATGAGGGAATATCCATCTTTGGTTGCAGCGCAAGTTACTTGTCCTTCCTGAAAAAAGAGGGCTTCTCACCGCGTACAGGATTTAATCTTGCCTCCCTGCGTGAAATTTCGCAGACCGGCTCGTCTCTTTCCATCGAGGGATTTGAATATGTTTATCGGGAGATTAAATCCGATTTGCATTTCAATTCCATCTCTGGAGGCACGGATATTAACGGTTGTTTCGCGGCGGGCAGTCCGCTTTTGCCGGTCTATGCCGGTGAACTGCAAAGCCCGGCGCTGGCGATGAAGATCAAAGCCTATGACCCACGCGGGAATCCGCTTCTCGATGAGCAGGGTGAACTCGTTTGCGAAATGCCAACCCCCTCCATGCCGCTTTATTTTTGGAATGATCCCGTTGGCGCAAAATACCGGGACGCCTACTTTGGCGTTTATCCCGGTGTTTGGCGCCATGGTGATTATGTTTTGTTTCACTCGGATACCGGCGGCGTGACTTTTTATGGCCGCTCCGATGCAGTGCTTAAACCCTCCGGGGTACGCATCGGCACTGCCGAGATTTATGCCCAGATGGAAAAATTGCCGGAGATCACCGATAGCCTCGCGGTGGGGCAGTACCACCAGGATGACCAGCGCGTGATCCTCTTTGTTAAGCTTGCCTCCGGTTTTGCTCTTACCGATGAATTAAAGGATAAGATCCGCAGGACTTTGCGCGATAACGCCTCGCCCCGCCATGTACCGGCCTTGGTTTTTGAAACACCCGATATTCCCTACACCTTGAACATGAAGAAAGTCGAGAGCGCCGTCACGAATATTCTCAATGGGCGCGAGGTGACCAATCGGGAAGCCTTGATCAATCCTGATTCATTGGATTTTTACAAACAAATTCTGCTGCAGTTAAGCTAAAGGAGTTTTCTAATGGGAATCTTCTCTTGACCTCTTGCAAAAGTTCAATAGGTGAAGAGCGACGCTCCTAAAATCAGGGATTTTTTCCCTTTGTGTACGTTGTGTACTTTGTGTTTAAGCTTTTCTCCTCAGAATAGGATTCCAAATACTACCTTCGATGATGAGCCGCACGCGATTCGTGTTTTATATCGGCATGGTGCTGATGGTGTTGACTGCCTCCTGCACGTTTTCCAGCACACCCACAGCCACCGTGCCGCCGGCTACCTCTGCGCCTCCCACCAGCAGCTTCTCAGACCTCCACATCCGCTCCACCGACCTCGATCGCAACCACCGCGCCGCTTGACTTGGCCGGGCCGCCCATGCAGGTCGGTTCGACCTATTTGTATTTTGATGGAAGTCTATTGGTCGCAGTACCGGGTGGGCCTTTCCTGATGGGTCACAGCGGTTCGGATAACCCTGAGCATACTGTCACCTTGGGCGATTTTTGGATCTATACCACCAAGGTTACCAACCGCCAATTCCAGCAATGTGTGGCGGTGGGCAAATGCACCATGCCCGATCTAACCGATAACCAGACCTATTCCGATCCGGTGCACCAGAGTGATCCGGTGGTCGGTGTCAACTGGGCGCAGAGTGCGGCCTATTGCGATTATGCTCATGGCAATCTGCCTACCGAGGCTCAATGGGAAAAGACTGCGCGCGGCCCCAATGGAAATATCTATCCCTGGGGCAATAACTCGCCCGCTGACGACTTATTGAATTACAACAATTATGTCGGTCATTCCACCAATGTGATCAATTATCCGAAGGGCAAAAGCTATTACGACGCCCTCGATCTGGAAGGCAATGTATACGAATGGGTCTACGATTGGTATGATCCACTCTACTATAAAACCGGTCCGGTTCAGGAACCGCTTGGCCCGGATGCCGGTGTGGGCGGCTATCGTTCGGTGCGTTCCGCCGGTTATAAAGCCAACAGTGATCAGGTTGTGGCTTCGACGCGCTCTTCCGACCTTCCCACCGACCATCGCCGCGACCTCGGCTTTCGCTGTGTCGTAAAAGACCTGACCTTCTTTGCGCCGGTGTGCAAGATCACTTCGATTGTGGGTCTTGGCCTCGGTGGAAGTTCCGGTCCGGTTTCCGGTGCTCCCGCCTCGCAGACACTCAGCATTTCCGTGGGTTATTCGGACTGCGGCACGAATGCGATTGCGGTCGTATCGTTTAATGACACCTTGAAGCCCGATCCTAATTTGAATATGACCAATCCCGTGCCTTCTGTTTGCGCATCGGTTGCCCCTGGCAGCCATGTGGCGCAGTGGACCTGCACTGGCGCCACCAATGTGAACATGAGTTCATCCTGTGTCTATCCGGCTCCGCTGACGGCTTCCTGCCCGGCTCATTACAATTTGACTGGCGGTGTCTGTGTATGGGATGGAAGCGGAACTGCCGGACAGCAATGTCCCGCTGGCACCACGTATGATCCTGTCGGCAAATGCTGCACTTCCACACCCGGGGCCGGCACGAACTTCCTCGCTTGCCCGGCTGGAACCTTCTTCCAGGATATGGGCGGTGGGAATTATCAATGCTTGCCCAGTGCCAATGCGTGCTCGGTAGCTCCGGCCAATGCTTCCGTTGGCGACCCGGTTTCCATTCAGAGCCAATGCGGCGTTACCATCCCAACGTGTCAATATCCTAATACATGGAATCCAAAGTTAAAGTGTTGCGTTAACCCAAGGGGATCATGTGTTTAGTGGTTAGTTAGGCCCTCCCCGCACGGCGGGGGCTTTTCTTTATAAAGCAGGCTTGGTTTCTAAAGTGGATCTCCCAAATGGTTTACGGTTTGGCTGTTGGGAAGATGGATGTCGGGTTGCTACTTGCCGGCGAGAGGATGGTGAAGGTTACTCCCACGATTTTGTTATTGACCTCGACTATGGTGGTGGGGTCCGAAGTTTTAGTTTGTAATACCACGTCCACCACGGTACCGGACAGGCCGCTAAGAAAAATGCCTGGATTGAGGTTCAGACTTAGGGGGATTACCAGGTTGTTTGTTTTGCCTGCCGGTATGGCGGCAAAAATGATTTGTTGTCCTAATCCGTGCAACCCCTCTTTTTGCTTATCTTTATAAAGCACGATGAATTCTGCTTGGGGAGCGGTGACCGTGTCAATTGTCAGGCTGTTGTTCACAATGAACTGATCTTTTACAGCAAGATAAATGGGTGCATTGGGATCTGTGCCGCTGCGATGGGTGGCAGGTCCTTTAGGCGTTGGCGTTGCTCTAGGTGTGCTGTTCGCTTTAACTTTGGTGGCTGTTGGTGTCGGGATATTCGGCGTGCTTGCAGTGGAAATCGGTGTCGCGGTTTCGGTTTGGCAGGCTGTAAGCAAAAGGCTGAAGAACAATATAAATTTCAAAAGCTTCATGGTGGTTCCTTTTTCGTATTCTGGATGTTGATTTTGTAGAAATCCGGTCATTTTGACTGTCCGCATTTTAGGCGGGCGGCTAGTGGATTGTACCGTGAAAAAACGCATCCAAGGTTTGGTCAGTATAAACCCATCCTACCGGGCTGGGGTGTGAGATTTGATCAATGCTGAAATAGGGATTTCCATCCTGATTGACAAAATCAACGATGGGAAAGCCGTAAGGTGAGACAGCGTTTTGAAGTTTGAAATAATATTCTTGGCGTGCCTGCCAGGTTACGCCCATTGCATCCAGGATTGGGCCATTCAGGGGACGGCTTAAAATGAGCGGCTGTGCGCCCATTTCCTTCAACACCCGCAAAGTCAGATCAAAATCGGCCCACTCCTTTGAATCATCCATACCCAGGATGAATCCAAAGTTGCTTGAGCCGGGTTTCATGGGGAGAGCCGGTGTCTTGCTATACTTAGCCTCCCATATATCGTTTCGGATTCCATAAGGATTACTGTTTGTAACCATCTTTTCACCGGTCATTGCCTCTGAGATATCTTTTGACCAGTCGATGGGTTTCGGTTCCCGCACGACCTGCGGGCTTAAGCTTGGATGATTCGTAATATAGTTTATTACTTCCCAATGATCCTGGAGTCGAATGATCCAGATATTGAACTGACCCAGCGGCCAGGTCAGATCATAAAGAATGGGGCTGTACCCGCACGCACAGCTCAACTGTTGAACCGCAAATCGAAGAGTGGGATCGTTTTTCAATGTCTCAGGATAATCGTTCATCCGCCCTGCCGCGATCCGCTTGGTTTCCAAACTAAGGTTTGGATTGAAGATCAAAGCGTTGGCATGCAGTGTGGAAAAGTCGGAGGCGTATGCATCGGGGGTGACCTCATTGTCAATGAACATCGAAGGGGTGAAGGAAATGACCACCTTCTTGCCGCGTAACTCGGGACCGATCGCTGCCAGGTCCTGGGCAATATCCAGCGAAGTGACACCGCCGCGCGCAATTTCATATACTTCAAAACCGGTGGGGTAATGCAGGAAAAATTGCGATGCGCCCATCGTCGTGCTTTCGATGATTATGCCGGTACTGGCATATTGCTTTACGACGCGTACATCCCCGACGAGGATTTCTGAACTGCCATAGACCATCAACAGATCGGATTGTCGAAACCCGGTTTGTTGTAGCGCACTGCCCAGGTTGTTCTGTGGCAGTATCAGCATCCGGGGCGCCAGGACATGGATGTATTTCTGCTCCACAGATTGGGCATAAACGGTCCCGTAGACTATGGTTCCCAAAGTCAGCAGGCTGGCCATGGCTGCGGAAAGCAGGTGTGGATATTTCGGATTCAAAACTCTAACGATCCTCTTCCATTGCGCGTGGACGATGCAGGGGGGTAGACGGGTTCATTTCGAATGTGGCTTTGTTTCTCGCGGGAGCAGTCTATGGATTGCCGGAAGTCGTGGCCCTTCTGGAATACCTAGGTGGGCACCTCTATATTAAGATCCTTCTTGCGCCCTGATTCGATTCGCAAGGCCGCGAAGATGCTGATTTCGTACAGGATGATCAACGGTACCATCACGGTTAAAGGTGCAACAATGGGATCGGAGACTGGTGTAATGATCTCGGCAAATGCAAACAGGATGAAATACGCGATCCGCCTCTGTTTGCGCATCATTGTGGCGCTCACGATCCGCAGGCGGACGAGGATGATCAGGACGGTTGGCAGTTGGAATGCGATCCCGCAGGCCAGCATGAAAAAGGTCACGAACGAAATGTAATCGTCGGCGGCCGGTAAATATTGCACTTCGACCGGGAAAAGTTCGATCAGCACCCGGATCATTCCCCATAATAAATAATATCCGAAAAGCGTTCCCAGGATGAACAATACGAAGGCGGCGATCAGCGGTGAGAAGATCGCCTTTCGCTCATTATCCTTCAAACCGGGACTTATATACCTGTACACATGATAAGCCCAGACCGGAAATGCGCCCACAATCCCGGCATACAACGCGATCCGCCATTTGATCAGAAAGCCGTCCATCAGGCTGAAGGCTTTTAATTGCAATCCGCCGGATGGCAGCAGCAGCAATTTCAGGAGCGGGTCCGAAAAAAAGAAAGCCACCGCGGTCACGATCAGGATCGCCGCGCCGGAATAAAGGAGGCGCATCCTCAACTCCTCGAGGTGGTCGAAGAAACTCATGGTTTTATCGGACATATAAGCGAGTCCAGGGATGGGTTGCCGTTATGGATCGTTTCGGCTCAGGCCCTTGGTCCCCGATTTAGGCCTGGGTTGGAAATGAATTGCCGCACTTGTTGCAGAAAAGCGCTTCCTGCGGATTGGGTGCACCGCATTTGATGCAGAACTTACTGTCACCCGCCGGCACGGATTGGACCGGGCTGGGCTGGGCGATCGTGTTTTTCTGTGCCTCCGCCTGTTGTCCTTCGTTCATCCCCTCGCGCAGGGCGTTTGTCATCTCTTGTGACCCTTTACGGAATTCGGTAATGGACTTGCCGACCCAGCGTCCAACTTCGGGCAGGCGCCTGGGGCCAAAGATCAGCAGGGCCACGATGACCACGATCACAATATGAATGGGTTGTATACCAAAAGGCATTTCAATCTCCTGTAAACAGTCTGGTTGAATTTTACCTCATAAAGATTAACTCTGGCTAAAGGTTGAATATCATGTTTTATACAGAAATTTGTCCGATTTATCTGCAAGCCTTCCCCAAGGGGATATAATTTCCTCAGGTCCCTGCCCGGTCTCGATCTTTGTATCATGATGAGTTGTGTGTCAAATGAAAAAATTGATCTTCTCTGCGTCAATCTTCTTCTTGCTGAGTGCTTGTGTTCGTTCTGCAACACCAACGCCGGCTCCAACGGAAACCCCGCCGTCCCCAACCGCCGCACCGGTCAGGATTGCGCCTCCGCCGCTTCAGGTGGGCGCAAGCTTTCTTTACGTGGATGGCACGACGCTGGTTGCTGTTCCATCCGGCCCGTTCATGATGGGCGCTCCCAAAGGTACGGATGACCCTCAGCATCAGGTCACGCTTGGCAGTTTTTGGATTTACACTACCAAGGTCACGAACACGCAGTATAAATTCTGTTTCGATGCCGGCTATTGCGTTGCGCCGGATGGTACCGATAACCCGGACTTTGGCGATCCGGCCTATGGCAATCTACCCGTGGTCGGTGTGACCTATGATCAGGCCGCCTCGTATTGCGCCTTTGTCCATGCGCGCCTGCCCACTGAAGCGGAATGGGAGAAAACCGCCCGCGGCCCCGATGGAAACACGTATCCCTGGGGGGATGATAACCCCACATGTAATCTGTTGAACTTCGGCCAGTGTGTCCGCAATTTAACTTCGGTGACGAAATTTCCCGGCGGCAAAAGCTATTATGGCGCCTTTGATATGGATGGTAATACCTTCGAATGGGTCACGGATTGGTACGCCCCGGATTATTACTCCGCTTCTTCATCCTATGACCCGCTCGGGCCGGAGACCGGAAAACTACGCGTTGTCCGCTCTGCCGCCTTCGATACGGATGCCTACCTGCTCGACTCCGCCCGCCGCTCTTCCGCCGATCCGTCCAGCCATTCCAATGAGCTTTCCTTCCGCTGCGCGGTGGACGATTTCAACCTGACCTATTTTGCCCCTTATTGTCAATCGCTTTCCGCGATCAACGATGCTTCGAGTGTTACCTCGGTTTGTCCTGTTCTTTCCTTGACGGCACAGCAGAGTTGTAAAACTCATTCCACCTATGTGACGTTCAATGACGATCACCCCGGCGACCCAAATGGTGCGCTGGGAGGCATTGCCAATTGCACCTTGATCAGCGGCGCGCCCGGCGCGTATCCGCAGGTCTATCAATGTGCCTCCCAGACCACCGCCGTGATGAATTCAAGTTGTGTTTTTACCGGCATCGAAAACGCAGCCTGCGCCGCACATTATATGCTTGATCCCTCCACTGGGCTTTGTAAATGGGAAGGCAGCCTTTCAAACGGGAATCAATGCCTTCCCGCTTATAACTATGATTCGTTCAATAAATGCTGTCGCGTGGTTCCCGGCACCGGTGTCAGTTATCCTGCCTGTCCTGCGGGTACAAGCTTTACCGAAGACCGGCCTGACCATTATGTCTGTCTGCCGGATTCTGTGCAGAACACGGTTGCCCAGCAAACCGCGGTCGTGGACCCCTCAAAGGCTTGCTCGATCCAAAGTGTCAGTACCTGCAAATTAAACTCCATCATCTGCGATCAAAGTTTTGATGTATTCTGCCGCACGCTCTGTACCTGTCTGCCCGCCGGCTTTAAGTGCCCCTCACATTGAGTAGGGGCGGGTCTTCGCGTCGCGAAGCGTACTTCGCGAAGCACGCAAAGCGTTGGTGTTCTTCCAAGTAAGCACTCCCGAAGGGAGCTGACCCGCCCCTATGCTCTTTCTTTCTAATTATCTAATTATCCGATTTTCCGACCATCCGACCATCCGATCTTCCAACCTTATAACCTTCTAACCTTATAACTATTTCTCAACGGGATGAAGAAGGTATAATTCTCTTTATGAATAGGAGAACCACATGAAACGTTTGATTTGGATTTTGCTTGCGGCGATTCTATTAACAGCCTGTGTGCCCGCTTCCACTCCGGTTCCGACGGCCACGGCCATTGTTTTGCCGCCAACGTCCGCGCCGACCGCGACCTCCATGCCTACCCCCAGCGTACCGGTGCTTGCGCCCGTATCCCTGGCTGGACCGGCCTCTGGCACCACGGTGACCTGGGTGGATGGCAGTCTGCTGGTTTATATTCCCTCGGGTGAGTTCATCATGGGACTTGGCTATGGCGATGCTCCCACGAGAACCGTTTCGCTCGACGCATTTTGGATTCAACAGACCGAAGTTACCAACAAAATGTATGCCCAGTGTGTGGCGGCCGGAAATTGCAGTGCGCCCGTACAGGAGATCGGTGCACCGCCTCCGGGTGTTGGTCAATATGGTGATTATCCCGTGGTCGGAGTCACTTGGGACGCGGCGAATAAGTATTGCGAGTGGATTGGCGGTCAGTTGCCGAGCGAGGCCCAATGGGAGAAAGCCGCCCGTGGCACCAACGGGAACGTTTATCCCTGGGGCAACGATAAGCCAACCTGCGATCTTGCCAACTTTGGCACCTGCGTGGGTCACACCACTCAAGTCAATGATTATCCGAATGGCAGGAGTCCGTATGGCTTGCTGGACATGGCGGGCAATGTCTATGAATGGGTCAACGATTATTACGATCCAAACTATTACACCACCGGGCCTTCATCGGATCCGACCGGCTCTGCCACCGGCGATCATCGCATAGCCCGCGGGAGTAGTTTTGAAAGCGAGATTACACAATTACTTTCCGCAATCCGCCGTCCTTCCTTGCCCGATAATCACGGCCGCGATTGGGGATTCCGTTGTGTGGTAACTCAGCCCAAGGCCTATGCGCCGTATTGCCAGAGCGCCTCCTATCTTCCCATTGGCGGGAACCAACAGCAAAGCGGGGCGTGCTTGGCTCCGGATGCGCAGGTGCGCGGCAACTATTGTAATGGCCCCATCAACTATGCCACGGCCAATGTTTCTCAAGGTGCTACCTTTCAGGTGAAGTCCCCGGATTTTAATTGCACTGATGCCACGGTCAACGGTCAGCGGGTTTTGACCTGCTCCGGCCCGAATAATTCCTCCACCGATGTGACGGTTTGCAATCCGGCTTGCAATGGCTCGGCAAATGCCACCGGTTCAGCCGCCGTCTGCGACCCCGGTTACAACCTCAATGCTTCGAGCAATGCCTGCATTTACTCGCCCATAGCCGGAAAGCCTGGTGTGGCCGGCTGTCCAACGGGCTATAACCTGATTGACCGCGGCGGTCAGCAGGTCTGCGTCGTTGGACAGAACCAGAATGGCCAATGCCCGGCCGGTTTATATTTCGATTCTCAGTACGGTGCGTGTGTTTCGCTCACGGGTCTTGCGGATGCGCCTTATGGGATTGATAATGCCGATCTGGCCTCGAAGAACTTTCAGGGTTGCGCGGCCGGATATACCTACAGTTCCACCTATCAGTGTTGCCAGTCTAATGCAGGCGGGGCGTATCCGGGTTGTCTGCTTGGATTTACCTTTGATGCCGCCCAGAAGACCTGTGTTCCCAGCCAGGTGCGCCCGAGCGGGCCCGGTTGTGTGGTCATACAGTTGAATACCGCGCAATGCGGCCCGGTCGTTGATGTTTGTAATCAATTCCCAAACAGGACGATCTGTATTCGCAGTGGTTGCCATTGGAACGATCTAAAGAATCTTTGCCAGACCGTTGTGCATTGATGCGGATAGGTTTGGAATTTTGAATAATTGCCGTATTTGAGCTGAATGAAAAGCCGACCTTTTGATTGGGTCGGCTTTTTTCGTGGGTATTGGTGAAATCCGTGACTAAAACCCACATTCCGCACCTAAAATTGGCGGTTCCAACGAATTATTTTTACACCGAAATATTCGAATTCGGCTTCAAAAACGGCTGTTTTTGTATTTCCGACAAAGTTTATATATGTTGCCTGCA
>Ga0182027_10004923_pt1 | contig 20496 bp, 17 predicted proteins | sample 712E1DmetaG_FD_121300 | JGI IMG/M metagenome (GOLD analysis project Ga0182027, IMG submission 121300) | Permafrost microbial communities from Stordalen Mire, Sweden - 712E1D metaG (Illumina Assembly) | ecosystem: Environmental > Terrestrial > Soil > Wetlands > Permafrost | place: Sweden...
CATTAGTCGAACGTCCTGTCTGATATTCGCCTTCATCGCACCCAAGCAGAATCAGCCCGTTGAGAAATTTTTGTGATTTTTGGTTGCCCTTGGATGTAATCTCTCCCAGAGTTTTCCGCTCGTCTTCAGAAAGCGTCACAACGTACTTCTTCATATTCAATTCTCCCAGATTGATCATGAAGATAATATATTATATATACTTTACGACAATATTATCTTGACGAGACAGTAGTACGACCGCACTCTTTGGCTCAAATTCGGGATCTATGGGCGCAAGATATGATGAGATCTTGTGAGGCTTAACGTTGCTTGCTCCAAGAATTTTTGATATTGTGCCTATTGATATTTTTGATAATTCTGGAAATCCATTTTGGATGCAATGACTCTGAATATGTTCCGCTAATAATCGTTGTGTCCATAACTCGTGAGGATAACCATGATCAAGAGGTTTTGAACATGCAAGAGACAAGATCCATGTTCTTGCACTTGATGATATTTTCCTCGATCTGCCACTTCTGGGAAGATCCTCAAGCGCCGCTTGAATTCCAAAAGAAAAAGCCCTGCTAATTGTTCGTTCAACTTTGGGTCTATTGGTGCCCAAATCTCGCGCAATTTGCGAAATTGATTTGCCTTCATGAAATCCAATAAGAATCTTTGAGCGCTCGATAGCCCTCTCTGGTTGCGTTCTTGACTTGCTGATTGTTTTGAGTTGCTTGAGTTCATCTTCGGTTAACTCCAAGACAGGGCGCTTACTTGCAAATGGCATGATATTAGATTGCAGTGCATGGTATTAAATATTGCTATGTTAATTTGGAACTTTTACACTAGGCGTATATGCATCAGAGGATCTAAAGGCTGCTATCGATGGTTTGCTGAAGGACGATTCCGATCTCAGGCGGAACCAGAGCAGATATATTGAGAGATACCTCTACAAGAATGATGGCCAGGCTACTCAGCGTGTAGTGGACTTAGTGATCGAATCGCTCAACAATGGAAACTGATGACCGGAGAGTTATTAGGGGCCAATCACATCCATCCCAGAACAGGAAAGCATTTATAAATTATCGTAATAATGGTTCAATGTGAGCTCAATTAGGTGAGATCCAATGATGATGGCGATCATAGGTGGGGGATATGTTGGCCTAATATTATCCGCATGTTTTGCTAAAATGGGCCATTTTATAATGCTCATAGACTCGGATTCGGATAAAGTAGATGTGATAAATTCAGGCAGATCTCCGACATATGAACCAGGACTGGATGAAATCCTGTCCGATCATATAGGCAGGAACCTCATAGCTACTACATGCTATGACCGCATTCGCGAATCAGATGTCATTTTCATTTGTGTAGGTACCCCACCCATGCCAAATGGAGATACGGATCTCACTATGGTAGTTTCTGCCAGCAGGTCCATCGGTGAAGCAATTAAGGGATCGCAGAGATATTATGCGATCGTCGTAAAGAGCACGGTCCCGCCAGGCACAACAGAAAATCTCGTTAAACGTGAGGTTCTAAAATATTCCGACAAATCCGACATAGGGTTCGCTATGAATCCCGAGTTTTTAAGAGAGGGGCATGCCATTGAAGATTTCATGCACCCCGATAGGACCGTCATCGGCTGCAATGAGACGCGAACAGGAGAGCTGATTGAGTTGATATATAAGGAGTTTAATTCTCCTATCATTAAAACGAGTATTATAGAAGCTGAAATGATAAAGTACGCATCAAATGCCATGCTTGCGACAAAAATTTCGTTCTCAAATGAGATAGGAAATATCTGCAAAAGGCTGGGAATCGATACCTATAGCGTAATGAAAGGCGTAGGCATGGATCATCGAATCAATCCCCATTTCCTAGATGCCGGCATCGGCTTTGGAGGCAGTTGCTTCCCTAAGGATGTGGCTTCACTGATAAGAGTGGCTGAAAATCTAGGATATGACCCCTCTTTGCTTAAATCAGTAATGAAAGTCAATGAACAACAGCCAAAAATAATTGTAGAGTTATTGCATAATAAATTGGGAGATATTCATGGCAAGAGCATTGCAGTATTGGGTCTGGCATTTAAGAAGGACACTGATGATACACGTGGATCGAGGGCGATATCAGTTATAAGGGAGCTGGAAAGAGCAGGTGCAATAGTAAAAGCGTATGATCCTCTTGCCTGCAGGAATGCCTGTAAGGAGATATCAGGTCTTAAGTGCTATTCCGATGCACAGGCGGCATTGAAAGATGCTGATGCGTGCATAATAATGACTGAGTGGCCGGAATTCTCTAAATTAGGTGCGGAATTCAATCTCATGAAATCAAAGGTAATCATCGAGGGTAGAAGGATATCCTCGTGCAGCGATGTGGAGGGCATATGCTGGTAACTCAGGGAATAATACCCGCCGCAGGATCAGGTACGAGATTAGGCCCATTTACTAACGCGATCCCAAAGGAACTTCTGCCAGTGGGAGATAAAGCAGTAATTGAACATGTAGTCGAATCCATGAAGCTTGCCGGAATAAGGGATATCGCGATAGTAGTCAGTCCGCATAAGCATGGTATTTCGGACTATTTGGGATCAGGTAAGCGTTTTGGAGTAAGACTGACATACGTAGTCCAAGATGAACGATTAGGCCTAGCCAATGCTATATTATCTGGAGAACATGTCATAGACGGCAGATTTTCCGTAGTGCTTGGAGACAACTTCTTTTATCCTAAATCATTTCTAAAAGAGTTGATAGATTATCATATCGATGAAAGGGCCGATGCAACATTAGGGGTTGGCAATGTAAAAGATGTCACCAGGCATGGCATAATAACTCCTGATGGCAATAAAATCGCAGATATTATTGAAAAGCCATCAATCGAAAGGGCAGCAAGCACTTTAGGTTCGATAGGGATATATGTTTTTGAGAATGATATCTTCGATGCCATTAGAAAGACCAAACCTGGTTACAAGAACGAATTTCAGCTAACAGATTCGATTAAGATATTGATATCTGAAAATAAAAAGGTCATATATAAAAAAATTGATGGCATTCATATCGATGTAGGTACTTCGGCAGATCTAATCCTTGCAAATGATTGGTACATTAAGAATACACATAATCAAACCCAAAATTATTCAATGAGATGAGCTAAATATGAGGGCGTTTGTCACAGGGTGCGCAGGGTTCATAGGCAGTAACCTCGTAGATAAGCTATTAGAGAAAGGGTATGAGGTAATAGGAATTGATTGCTTCACAGATTATTATCCTAGATCCATCAAAGAAAGAAATATCTCTAAATCCTTAAAAAATGCGAGCTTCAAACTGATAGAAGAGGATATACTTAATCTGGATGAGTTCCCGGATGTAGATTATATATTTCACCTAGCTGCACAAGCTGGGGTTAGAGCATCATGGGGCAAAAGCTTTGATGTATATACTAAAAACAATATTGAAGCAACACAGAGAATTTTGGAGTTTTATAAAGATAAAAATATTAAGAAACTGGTTTATGCATCTTCCTCATCTGTTTATGGTGATGCTGAATTGCCCATGAGAGAAGACAGCCCATTAAGGCCTCTTTCTCCATATGGCGTCACAAAATTAGCTGGGGAAAATTTATGCTACCTTTATTGGAAAAATTACGGCATACCGTTAATATCCCTTAGGTATTTCACAGTCTATGGCCCTCGACAAAGGCCTGATATGGCTATACATAAATTTGTACGTGCCATATCAGATGGAGAAGAGATCACCATATATGATGACGGCAACCAAATGAGAGATTTTACGTACGTATCGGATATTATTGATGCAAATATCGCCGCTGCGGAGAACTCCATAGTGGGAACCGTTTTCAATGTAGGTGGGAGCAGCGAAGTTAAAATCAATGTGCTGATAAAGAAAATATCGCATTTAGTGGGGAAGGATGCCATAGTAAGATACGCAGAAAAGCAGAAAGGTGATGCAAGATTTACCAGAGCTGATGTGAAGAGAGCTGAAGAATATCTGGGATGGAAGCCAAAAATCGATTTGGATCAAGGATTAGCGAAATACATAGAATGGACGAAGCAGCTTTCTTAATCACAGTTTTTTGAATACGCCTGAATTGAGCCAGGAGATATTGTAATACCGCAGCATATTTATAAGAAGATATTAAGCGACGTTGTGATCGTAGGTCTGGCTAATATGCTGATTAACTTTAGCGGCATATTAATTGTACCTATAATAACCAAGATTCTCGGAGTGCAGGATTACGGACTGTATGTTCAGTTTACAGTAACCATATCGCTAATTGGAAGTTTTGCCACCTTAGGGCTCCCTTACGCTATGGTCAGGTTCCTGGTCAGCGTGAAAGATAAGGAGCAGATTCGGGAAGACCTCTTTTCATCGATCGCACTAATCGCAATATTCAGCGTCATTTTATCATCAGTTCTGATGGCGTTTTCGGAAAGCATAGCCGCCAGTATATTTGGAAATGCGACATATCTCGTCATAATAATTGCGGCGATCATACCGATAGAATGCATCGGGAGTACACTTTTTAATATGTTTCGAGTATTTCAAGAAATCAAAAAATACGTGATTTACGGATTATTGAGAACCTATACCGAGATCGCTGTAATTGCGATTGTTGCTTTCATGGGATATGGAATCATAGACATAGCCGTGTCTATTCTGGCCGTCAGATTGCTATTCTTGTTGATTATATCGATATTGGTATTGCCGTCATTGGGAACAGGGATACCCAGATTTTCCAGAACAAAGGAATACCTGAAATTCAGCTTGCCGACAATACCGTCGAACATATCATCCTGGATACTTAATTCTAGTGATCGGTATATAATTGGGATATTTATGGGTCTAACATATGTTGGATATTATAATCCTGCATATAATTTAGGTGCACTTATCCAAATGTTCATGACTCCGATCAACTTCGTTCTCGTCTCCTTGGTCGCCAAGTATTACGAAGAGAAAAAGATCGACCTGCTAAAAGAAATATTTAAGTATTCAACTAAATATTATCTCTCGTTAGCAATACCTGCTTGCTTTGGATTGTCAATTCTATCAAAACCGATTCTGACTCTGATATCCACGCCGGAAATGGCCAATAATAGCTATCTAGTAGTGCCTTTTTCTGCACTCAGTTATCTAATAATGGGCTTTGGCGGCGTTAGCTTAGGCTTCGCCTGCTATCTGCGTAAGAAAACTCATATCGATATGATCAATTGGATTTTGATCGCATCGATAAACATAGGCCTGAACCTGCTCTTGGTCCCTCGGTTTGGAATAGTCGGGGCGGCTCTGGCTACATTGATTGCATCATTATCTGGGACGGTCTTTGGAGTGTATTTTGCATTTAAATATTTTGATTTTGATTTTGATTATAACTCCATGGCAAAGGTCATAGCAGCATCTGTAATTATGTCGGCCTTTATAATTAATATCAATCCTAATGGGCTTGCGGGAATAATTTTCGAGATGGTTGTAGGAATAATCGTTTACATGGCAGCGATAATGCTGATGAAGCTTATTACAAAAGATGAGTTAATGCTCATCAGATCATTTATTAAAAGGCAATAAACCGCAAGCAGACAGCGATATACTCACAGAACGCTTAAACCCGGAGGTGATATCCCGATTTTTGCAGGTTTCATCAACTTCGAGCAACGATAGTGCCAGCCTGCAGAAGTAATTATCCCCGACATTCTTGCAGGTTATCAGGCCGATTGGTGAGGATGCAGCCATATTTACCCTGATCTCAAGCCGTTTTTGCGCGTCTGCCAATTTCACGATCCCGCTTGTCATTCCGATGCCGTTTGTAGCAGACACAAGAAGCGAAACAGATTTGCCCTGCTCGACCTCGGCATTATTGAGGGGAAAGCACTCATTGTTATAGCCGCCGTTTTGAGTCTGGTAGAACAAAGTCCTGTGCTCGAAAGCCTCAGGATTCAATGTAATATTGCCAATCCTCAAAGAGCCGACTGGAGCGGTCGTCCAATCCAGCAAGTAGTTTAATTCCAATACATGCGACCCATAAAGGAGGTCAATCCTCTTTTTAACCGGCCCCAGTGGAGTCATGATGACGCTGCTGATTCTTATGCGGTCTTCCAGGCTCTCAATCTGAGGATCTACCGGATTTAAATCTGTAATTTTATGCTGTCCTGGGGATTCCAGGATTAAATGACCGGTGTAATAATCTGCCCCCCAGTTTATATCATCGTAATAACCATGCGGTAGAGTTCCACATAAAGGTTTATCGGATACGTCTTTAAACCATAAAGCATCAATGCAGGCCCCTTTAGAGAAGTTCAATTTGACCTTCATCGATTCGGTCTCCACTATAAAATAGCGGCCCTTACGCGTACAAGTACAGGATTCAGGAGCATATTGGCCGATTCGCCCTTTCATTGGAGTGGCAATCCCGTCCGGGCTGCATGCCAATGTCGCTTTCTCAAAGTCATTTAAGCGTCTTTTATAGGCCGACCAGCGTTTGTCTGTTATATGTGTTCTAAAATCGCTACTCCATAGGTAACATAGCTCACGCCATTTATCGTCTCCAGCGGAGGGACAGGATGTCAATGCTTGATAAATTCGTCGACATGCCGTATTGATGCCCAGGTCATCTCTTCCTGTAACAGCCCACCTGGTGATGTTGTATTTACTCTGTTTCTTTACAGGTGTCGGTTGGCTAGGTGATTCCAGATGGAGCCCATTTCCTGCACCCGGCTGACCGATGAGGTCTAGGGATTGCTTTGGTGTTATAAACTCAAATCGTCCATCAGAGAGGATAGCTCTGAAGACATCTTCAATCCTGGCCCATTCGTTTTCTTTTAAAGTTGCCTCAGTATGGTATCTTCCAGGCCTGAAGTTGAAGATCTCTATGTCGTTGCAGTAAATGGGAAAGACCCTGGCAGACTCTCCCAGATGCTTAGACAAGTAGTTCAAGTACTCCGCCAAGTCCAGCTCTCCATGCGCATAACGTTGGAACTCCTGGAAAGCGATGGAGTTGGTCCAGATGAGCGGGATCTCCCTGCCTTCCTGGCTGCATGCCCTCTGGGGCAGGTACCTGTATTCAGGGCTCCACTCAGGATGCAGGCTGGCAGGATTATCCCAGTCCATGAGGATGGCCTTATAGCCTGCATCGAGATAGTGCCGGATAAGCCCCGAGGAATAGGCCTGTTCATTAATGAGGGCCACCTCTGGCCTGAATCCCAGTAATTCCTCATAAACCTGCTTGCCTATGCGAAGGTTTGCGGCGTTGACCTCCGGAGGAACTATCGGGCCAATGAGCTGAGAGTAACCGCTGCCGATGAACTCGCAATTGCCATCGACCGTGAGCCTTCGAAGCTCCGATATCCAGGAAGGATCAATAGCCGCTACAGCCTCCAAAGTATATCCTGGAGCTTCTATGCCCAGAGGCAGATCTAGCTTCCTGGCGATGCGTAGCAGTGGCCAGTAGCAATTTCTTATGACCTCCGGACGCTGTTCCTCCTCGATGGAGGAATAGGCCAGATTGAGGTGAAAAGCGGTATACAGTTTCAATTTAGCCATTCTTTGGAACCGTCCTGATTTTTACCTCATTCGTTACCCTTACAGCAAGGTCAACTGCTATCTTGGCGGTTTTTGCGGTAGTTATCACAAAGCCTACTCTCTTCGTATGATTCGTAACAGGCTCAATGACATCGCCAACATTTGCGAACAGGCATAATCTATGAACCCAGGAAGCACCCTGGAATTTCTTTAGGTTGCTGATGTCGGTTATGATGCCGGGCTCTGGAAAGAAATATCTTATGGCCACGCCGTTTTGGCAGCGAGGTTTGAGATCTTCCGGATTTACTTCCATTCCCAGGGCAAGCCTTATGGCAGAACCCACCAGATCTACTCCCGTTCCCAGAGGTATTTGATCTGTGGACATCCAGCCACCGGAAAGGCGCGCTGCAATTTCTATGACTTTCGGTCCTTGTGGAGTAAGAACCATATCCCCCTTGACCACACCATTACTTATGCCGATGGCTCTTCCCGCCATCTCTGCAACTTTGGAAAACGATGCTCTATCATCATTGAGCCGAGAAGGCTGCTGTCCGCCGTTTTCAATGATATAGGGCGCAAAACGATGCAAATATTCGTAATTTCGATCGATGAACCCCGGAGTTACTCCCTGCCCATTGATCAACATGGACTCAGTGCTTATCTGGGGGCCTTCGAGGTACTCTTCCACCATCACCTGTGAACTGGGCGAGAACTGCATGGAATGCCTGAAGGCCCATTCAAGATCAATGCCCTCTGCTAGGCGCAATACGCCGCGCGCTCCTCTGCTGTCGGTAGGTTTTATAACCAAGGGATAGCCCTTTTCTGCGACTATCTCTTCAAGGTGCTCAACCGATCCTACAGCGCTGAACCATGGTGCAGGAATGCCCGCATCGGAGAAGCACTCTTTCATGGCCATCTTATTTGCGGCCAAGGTTGCTGATTGAACTGGTATGCCGGTCAAACCCAACGCAGACGCTACACTGGCCACCGTGAGGGGAACATCAGCCGCGATGCAAATGACCCCGTCGATTCTGCGAACCGAAGAATCGTATTTTTCGGCGGCGGCAACGGTTTCATCCACATCGTAGGTGCTGGCAATGATGCAGTCATCCGCTAAGGCAAATCCAGGAGCTATTGGATTGATGTCGCTGACCACCACGTGCAAACCCATAGCCTTCGCCAACTTGATTCCCGGAATGGCCTCGATACCGCCGCTTATGATCAATAATGTCTTACCCATAGGGCCACATCCTGTCCATGGTCTGGTTAGCCAGCAACATTGGAACAACATCCTCGTTTGGATCAACTATACAATGCACCAAGACCGGCCCATCATAGGCCAATGCCTCATTCAAGCCTTTTTCAGCTTCATCGGTGGAGCGGATTGAGATTCCGTGGATCCCGTAGGCTCGGGCAATTGCCGCGAAATCCGGATTCCACTTATTGCCGCAGGATGGATCGCAGCTCCAGTTGAGCTTCTGGAACTGGGATACAATGCCCAAACGATGGTTATCAAGGACTATGATCTTAATTGGGAGATGAAGCTCGGAAACCGTCGCCAATTCCTGGATATTGATCTGAAGAGAGCCGTCTCCCACAAAACACAACACCAAGGCATCCGGTCTATTCAGTTGTGCTCCTACCGCCGCGGGCAAATCAAATCCCATAGCCCCATGTCCTCCCGAGGTCAGCCAGATGCGACTTGGGTAATCAAAATCAAAGTGACGAGCCGTCCACTGCTGATGAGATCCTACTCCAGAAGTACATATAACCTGTTTGCCCAAAGTCAGGCGATTGGCTAGAGCAACTATATGTTGAGGCTTGAGCTGGCCCTGGCAATCATAATTGAGCGGAAATTGACCACGCCATTCTTCAATCTTGGCGAGCCACTCAGACCAATCTGGCAGCATGCGTCCATTCAATCGGGAATTTAGCTCCGATAAGGCGCTTTTTGCGTCTGAGAATATCACCAGATCTGCTCTCACTCGAGAGTGCTGAAGCTCAGCTTGGTCGAGGTCTATTCGAATCACACGGCCATGGGGCACAAAGGCATCCGAACGTGTTCCCACCTGGCGCAAATCAAGCCTCGATCCGATTGCAATGGCCAAATCCGCCTCATAAATGGATCGATTGGCGTATTGATTGCCTGTATGTCCGTGAAAACCAAGGGCTAGCGGGGAACTGGTGGGAAAGGCGCCAAGGGCCAAGAGGCTTTGGGAGACGGGGATCTTACAGCTTTCTGCAAATCGTCTCAGCTCCTTATGCGCCTGGGAGAGAATTACCCCCTGTCCTGCCAGGATCACAGGACGGCGGCTGGAGCACAGCCATTCGATAGCTTGATCAATGAGACTCACATCCGGCCTTGGCAACGGTTCTCTTTCTGCAACCGTGCTTTCGAGATTTCCTTCGACTTCACCATTTTGTATATTCATGGGAAGATCAACCACTACGGGCCCAGGTCTGCCCTCTGAAGCGAAATTAAACGCCGCATCCATCATCTTCGGCAAATCATAAGGTGCCCCTGGCAGGAATTGTGCCTTAGAGATAGGTTTCATCAGTGCGATGGTGTCCACTTCCTGAAAGCCGCGCTGACGCAGAGGCAGAATCCCTCGCATGTCCTTGGTGCCAACCTGTCCAGTCAGCACTATCAGCGGAGTGGAATCGAAATAAGCATCTGCTACAGTTGTTACTATATTGGTTACTCCCGGGCCGGAAGTGACCATGACTACCTGTGGTCTTCCGGTGAGGCGCGCGGCAGCTAATGCGGCATAGCCAGCCCCCTGTTCATGGCGGCCACAGAATATTCCGATGCCCTGCCTTTGGGCAGCATCAAGAACGGGAGCAATAGTTCCTCCGGGAAATATGTAAATTAGTTTCACATCATGACGAGCAAGAGACTCGACAATAGCTTCGGAACCCAGCATAATAACCTCTTTAGCCTAGATACAGGCCGCCGTTTACATTTATGGTTTGGCCTGTGATGTAGGAGGATTGATCGGATGCTAAGAAGACGGCCACCCTCGCTATCTCTTCTACCAGGCCGGTGCGGCCCAATGGGATCTGGCGGATCTTTTCCCTTCCTTTCCGTGAATTGATCTCCCTCTGAGTCAGATCCGTATCAATGAGCCCCGGTGAGATGCAGTTTACAAGGATGTTCGGCGCGCCAATCCTCGCCAGAGATTTAGTCAAGCATATTACGCCTGCTTTGCTAGCAGAATAATGTACTGCCAAAGGCCCACCCAGTTGCCCTCCTGAGGAGGCAATATTTATTATCCTTCCATGCCCTTGCCGCTGCATCAGAGGCATGATCTCTTGAGAGCATAGGAATGGGCCCTTTAAATTGATATCAATGATTTTATGCCAATCTTCATCGGTTATCTCTAAAAATGGTTTCTGCTGGAGTATTCCAGCGTTATTAACCAGGATATCTATGCGCCCAAAAGTATCAAATATATGCTCTATTGCCCTCTTGATTCCCTCTCTCTGAGATATGTCCAATTGAAGTACAATCGCTTTGCCGCCCAAAGAGCGTATCTCTTCTGAAACGACTTGTGCCTTATCGGCGCTCTGATTATAGGTTACCGCCAGATTCACACCAGCCTCTGCAAGCGCCAAAGCTATCGCCCTTCCTATTCCCCGGCTGGAGCCGGTTACCAGAGCCACAGCCCCTTTTAGAGAAGCGCCCTCTCGAATATATTGCATCATGTTTAAGCCAAAGAGCTTATAGTTCTTTTCGATATGCTACGACTAAAGCAGATTCGCGTGCTCTTCTCCATTCCACATATTGACCTCGGTTCATGCCAAACAAGTGCTTGACTTCAAATCCGCAACCTGATATTAGATCGATCAAATCGTCTTTTTCATACTCTCTCAAATGGGACGAGATCAAAGGAAAATTGAAAGGATTTCGCCTGAGGAGAGGTACTTCCAAAATAAGCAGGCCGTCATCCCCGAGTACTCGGTGACAGTTTTCAAGAAATCGCCTATCATCTTCGACGTGCTCAAGCGTATTCATGCATACGATTACGCTGAAGCGGCCACTCGGATAGGTCATGTTGCATCCATCTTGCACTTCAAACTTCAAATTTGGCAATTCATGCGCTGCTCTGGCTTCCATGATGGAATCTGACGACAGATCCGCGCCAATGACCTCTGAGCATTTTTTGGCCAGGATGGCAGATCCCTCCCCCCTGCCACAGGCAATATCCAAAACTACATCTTTCGAATCTTGAAATTTTTCAATGAACTTGTATGTAAAATAGGAGAATGTGCCGCAATCCCTTTCCGAGAAGAGTCCGCTGGAACGAATCTGCTCCAGTCGCTTAAGAGGATACGAAGGCACATTGTCATAGATTGCAGTCTTAAAATATTCTGTATTCTCTTCGATAAAGAGCCATGGCCTGAATCTCTGATTCTCCGCGCCGCTATCTTTAAGGACTGAATCAACTCTCCTAAGACAATCTAGCGTCAATACGTCTGCGCCGAAATTGATGTCGAAGTCATAAGGCAGTATTATAAAGTCACTCTCTTTTTCATCGATCAGATCGAACATTTCGTCAATCATCTCGATATCGAGGTAGAATCGATTGAGAAGGACTCTAGCAATTATGCTATCCTTATCTGCGCCAACACTTTCCGCAGCGCGAATAATTCTCTTGACGACATCAAGTTCATAGCCCAAAAAACAATCGATGCCCCAAAATTTGGCAAGATCCATGAATATGCGATTTTCAGGCGTGTCCGGAGCTGCAATAACTATCCTCTCGATATGCTTGCTTCTTTTCAACGCAGGGATACAATAATGGCCAGGATCCACATCCTCAGGCAGAAGATCGGTATGATTTGCCTGAATTACTGCTATGTATCTCATTGAGGTCCATCCTTCCTGCCTATCATTAAAACCTATCGACTTGAACCACTATCTGCGAATTTTCTATTATTCGGTAATTTCCAGTAGCAGCCTTGCCTGGCAAACGTCACGACTATCAACTTTCCTGACTTCAGAACTGCGACGCCTTTTGGCATGGTGCTTTCATATCTCCAGACATGTGCGGAGTTTAATGGACATGGATTTCATCGTATAACCTGATGATTTTCTTGTATGGAACTCCTGCGCAATGAGCTGTGTTGGCCATAATTTCCTGATTTTGATATGAAGATAATAATAACAAAGCATGAGACCAATCAATTTTCGTGAGAACTGATGGTGCATAGATCGAAATGCTCCTCCATGTTTTTCCTTGTTTCATCTCATCACTATCCACAATTATATATAAGCAGTTGCGGTTGGCATGAAAGAAAATCGTCGTATGATATAAGAACTCGGTATGCAGTCCTGCACCCCATATAACAAAATACATATTATCTTCTTGCTGGATTTGAATTATTTTGAAATTGGCCTTGCATAGTGAGTCATGCCATCCAGAGAGATATTTATTAAGCAAAATTATGTCTTGGAAATTTTCTGAATGCTCAGCGGTTTCATCACTTGGTTTGGCTAATATCATGCATCCATTGTAATCTGTTTGCTCATGCCATTCGATAATATTCCACCCTGACCTTGACAGGCAATTCTTCAAGCTACCACGACTGAAGTGTGTCATGTGCAATACTGAGAAGAAGCCGTTTATGTCATCCGTGCAGCCATTTTCTAGTATCGGCACTTCCACCACTAGACAAGTGTCAGAATCAGAGATCGTACGCAATTTGCGCATTACTGCAGTCGGGCGACTTAGATGTTTTAATACGTGGAACATTGTGATCAAATTAGGAGCATTCTTGATATTAACATTTTCGAAATCTTCTATCAAAAACTCTATTCCTTGATTTTTAAACCGCTGGCGACCTCGATTGATCGCTTGCGCATCCATGTCTATACCTACTTTTTCCACGTCCTCTGGCATTCTTGCTAAAAAGCTGCCATCATAACAACCTATATCTAATACTTTTTGGCCAGGCTTCAATAATCCCTTGTCCATTAACCATGCAACTTCTTCATCAGCTCTACCCTCTGAAGAACCGTAGGATTGGCTTGCCTGGGGATACAACACTTCGATACCATAATTGCTATGACCTGGATTTAAATAAATGGCAAAACAATTCAAACACATGCATTCGCGGATATTAACACGCTTGGAATTCTCATAGGAATCAGTAAAAAATTGAAAATCATTTAGTTCCAAAACTACCTTGGATTTAATAGAACCGCAAATAGGGCAAGGTCTATAGCGTGTTAGTTCAGGAGAACTATAATTTCCAATATATGTATCAACCTTAGACCAACAAATGGACATTCATTTTCCACTCTAAATCATTCAACGTTATGCATTTCATTTAGATTCAGCCTTCTTGCCAATCATCAAGACCTCTCGGCCTATGCCGATATCTGCGAGTTTCCTATACAAATCGCGTCTTAGGTTCTTCAAACCGGATTTGGCCAGGTTCAGCTCCAACGCCTTCCTCTTTCCATGGCATAATCTTCCCATTGCGTCATTTCCCACATAATTGTCCCCCATAAGAAGAAATAGATCAATGGGGAAGGTCGCCTCACGCACAAGGATTTCGAAATGAGTTCTTGCGAATAATTTTCCCAGCGACTGGAAATCGAAATAATTAATATGATGAGGCGGCGCCACCCACCAGGGTTTGTAATTGCATCCCTCCCTGAGTGCCTGCTGAAATGGGCTGTAGTCATTGGGCACAACTATGCAAACCAGTCCCCCAGGGTTCAAGAGATCGTATGCCAGGCGCATCATTCCCGCCGGATCGGGTATATGCTCCAGCACTTCGCTCATATGCACTACATCGAAAAGCCCGAGATCTTTCGCCGTCTTATCATTGAGAAAATCCTCCACAATTTCCAGACCCGATCCGCGACTATACTCTGCGGCCTGAGCGGATGGATCCATGCCCAGTGTTCTCCAACCTCGCTGCTTGCCATGAAGCAAAAAGAATCCGGGACCCGAGCCCACATCGAGAATGGAACGCCTTTGGGGAGGAAGCAGTTCCTCGAAGGCATCGTAACGTTCCCCATAGACCAAGTTCCACCAATCCGAGTCCTCGATAGCTCTTTCAATGTAAAGCGGCTTTTCCTTGGTATAATATTGCTGGCGGTAAACTGAGTTAAGCTCGCCGGAAGATGGTATGGGAACTATGTGCTTGAATCCGCATGCTTCGCACTCAATGACGTTAAATCCTCCCACAGAATCGACGATAGAGCCTCGATGATTCTCCCAGTTTTTAATTGCCATAGATAATCCTACTTGCAATTATATCCGCCACTCTTCTGGCACCCCGCCCATCTACATTCTTGGCGCAGGCCGCTGACATCTCACTCCAACGGGCTCGGTTCTTTATCAATCTGCCGAAGGCCGAGCTCAATGTCTCTTCAGAGACCTGGTTATGCAGTCCAACGCATCCCCCCATTCCAGCCTCTACGAATGCCGATGCAGATTGGACATGATCCTCCGTCAAGCACATGTAAATTCCCGGCACGCCCATGGCAGCCAACTCATAGGCTGTGACTCCAAAAGATCCCAGGGCCAGATCCGCCTGAGCCATTAGATCCGGAATATCCTTTACCCCAGAGAGCAGATGGAACTTGCGATGCGCTTTGGAGACTCGATCATTTAATGCCTTTTGATGGAGAAAGCCCGGCCCAAGAAGCACAAGCGATTTGAAATCATCGTCCAGCAGATCCAGAGCCTGAACTGCCTTGAGGGTCAGGCCAAATGGATCGCTCCCGCCCATCGTGACCAAAACCACGGGAGGCTCGTGCACCTCTCGTTTAAGGGGATGAGAAAACTCTCTGCGAAGAATCACCCATTCCCAGCCCACATGAAGATCCCCGGAAAAGCCTGCCCAATTCATGCGCCTGATTTGAGGCGATGGTGGATAGAAGGCCAAGTCCGCAAACAATCGCCTTTCGCTTGGATCGTCGATGGTCGCAATAATGCAGCCCTTTTCCTGGAGAGACCGTATGGCGCAAAGGGGCAGGTCGTCACGGATGTCCAGTATCAGTCCCCTGGCTTTAGCCTCGTCCACCGACGCCTTCAGCCACCCTGCATAGTTCGCGGACAGTGTATCTCCATCAGCAGCCAGGACTCTATAACCTTTAGCCTCTGCCATAGAACAGCCGGCTGTAGCCTCGACCATGGCAAAGGAGACATCGCATCCATGAACATCCCGAAGTTCATCCGCTAGAGCCAGACATCGCACCACATGCCCAAATCCGATCTTGGGAGAGCCATCGCATCTAAACAGGATTGAAGGGGAAACCATCATCCTTGCCGCCTATCATGATTTGAGCATCTCATTTACCCCCAGGACACATGTCTTTTTTCCAGAGATCCTGATATCCTTCTTTTCCTATGTATCTTTGATTCATGCCGGACAGTTCCGGATGAGATGAGATGAAATTTATTACATCATCCAATAAAAATGGCTGACCATATTTATACAAAGCTCCATATATCTGTGTGATCAGCTCAAAATCGGTCTCATAATCCACGGAGAAACGCAAATGCGAATAATCTATTTTGGATTTCAGGACACCCAATTTAAACAGAGAAGGATGCCGCCAGATGTATGGAGTTACGTGCTCTCTATCGGTTGGCTCCCAGGCCTCGTTCCATGCTTTCTCCAATGCCTTGAAGCAGAAGCATTCCGCATCCAGACCGTTGGGATAGCGCCCGCCCTCCATGAATACCACGCCAGCTCCGGTGGCCACTCCAACGTGGTCATACTGCCCTGATTCGTAGAACTTCAGCAAATTACCCACAACTTGAGGGTCAACAAAAGGGCAATCGCCAGTAATTCTGATTATCGGATTCGCCCCAAATAAGACTGCCGCCTGATGGTAGCGATCAAGCACGTCGCTCTCGCTCCCTGCGAAGTGCTTGATGCCTTCTTTTTGGCAGAAATCCCTAATAGGAGCGTCTCTTGGCAATGACGATGTGGCTACAACTACGCCTCTGATTCCAGGAGTCCGTCCGACCCGGTCGACAATATGCCAGAGCATTGGACGGCCGAGAATCTGCCTTAGAACCTTGCCGGGAAGACGCGTTGATCCCATTCTGGCTTGAATAATAACTACGGGATTGATATTACCATCTCCAGCTTTCTCGGATCTTTCTTAGAGGCCTCAGTCCATCGGTTGGATCCGCCCGCCAATCCCGATCGGAAAGTTCGCATGCCGTAGGCGCTTTGAGGCCATTTCCGTCAGCGATTAAGCCATCATTTATCCCTCTTATCACCGGCTCGATCTGCCGGGGCAGCCAGCAATGACCGGCGAGGTATTCTGCTCCGCATTTATCCATATCGAGGTGGAACTCGATCATCTCTGCATTCCACCGAAATACGGCCCTGTAGATGACACCAGCATTGACACTATGGTCCGACCAGCCCATATTGCAATTAAAATTCTTACGTAAAGTTTCAATGGCAGATAGGTTGCATTCCCCGGCCGGCGTAGGGTAGCCGGAGACACAATGTAGCAGGGTGAAGTCAGAGCATCCGGCACGTTGAATAGTATCTACCGCCTGCTTGACCTCTTCAAGTGTTGCCATGCCTGTGGATAATACCAACGGCTTGCCGGTATCGATGCAGGCAGTTATCAAATCCTCCCGAAATAATTCGTAAGATGCTATTTTATAAAAATCTATGTAAGGCCTCAGTTCATCCACCGCCTCCAGATAGAAGGGTGTGCATGAGAACTGAATGCCGCATTCCTTGCACTTGGTGGCAATAACTGGCAGGAATTCAACCGGCAATTCCCAACGCTTGCGCTGACGATGCTGCTCGCTCCTCGACAGGATCTCAGGTGCAAAGAGCTTGTCAACCTTAAAGAGCTGGAACTTGACCGCACTGCAGCCGATCTTTGCTGCAGTTTCGATGAAGCTCTTGCATCTTTCTATATCCTGATTATGATTGCTGGAAACTTCGGCTACGAAGGATGTTCTCATAAACCATAAACCTCGGTGATTTTATGCATAGCATCAACGACATCACCTGCATCAGAATCGTTCATGCCCGGGAAGATGGGCAGGGACAGGATTTGATCATAAGCAGCCTCTGCAACAGGACACATTCCCGGCTCTGTGCCCAGATTTATGCGATAGAAGGGATGTAAATGTACGGGGATGTAATGCACATTCACACCAATCCCTTCCGCGCGGAGGGCTGCAAAGATTGTGTCTCTTCCTACGCCAAGACGCTCAAGGTTCAATCTTATCACATAAAGGTGATAGGCATGAAATACATCCGATCGCAGGCATAAGGGCTCAATTGAAGTGCAGTCCTTAAAGGCTGAGTCATATATATTTGCGATGTCCTGCCTGCGGACAAGCCATTTGGGCAGCTTCCGAAGCTGGCTTAAGCCCAGAGCACACTGAAGGTCGGTTAGGCGATAATTGTATCCCAGATCGACCATCTGGTAGAACCAGGAACCCTGTATCGCGCGCTGCCTGGCGTCGGTTGAAATTCCGTGATTCCGGAAGGTTCGCATCCTATTTGCCATCTCCTGGCTTTCTGTAACCACCATCCCACCTTCGCCGGTGGTGATATGCTTTACAGGATGAAAGCTAAAGACGGTCATGTCGCTGATGCTACCAACAGCCCTGCCATTGCATTTGGCTCCCAGAGCGTGGCAGGCATCTTCGATAATAATGAGACGCTTATCCTCTGCAATCTCATTGATTGCCTTCAGATCAGCAGGATGCCCAGCAAAATCCACGGGAATTATGGCCTTCGTCTTGTTCGTTATGCGATTTGCCACCTCATCGGGATCTATATTCAAAGTGTCGGAAGAGACATCGGCAAAGACAGGAGTGGCTCCCTGATAAAGAATGCAATTAGCAGTGGCGCAAAAGGTCATAGGGGTAGTGATGGCCTCGTCGCCCCGCTTCATGCCGGAGGCATAGGCGGCGCCATGCAGAGCAGCAGTGCCGGAGCTGAAGCTTACGGCATATCTTGCGCCCACATAACTGGCAAAGGCTTCTTCGAACTCTCCGACCTTAGGGCCAGTGGTGATCCAGTCGGATTTAAGAACTTGAACCACTGCCAGGATATCATCTTCATCGATGCTCTGATGTCCATAGGGCAGAAGGGTCTGGCGCACCGGCCTTCCACCATGCATGGCCAGCTTTTCTTCATTCCCCGCCTTCGCCAAGTCGCCTCAACTCCTCCACGGATAGCCACTTTTCATTGGTGTTGCTGGTATAGCTAGATCCTTCTTCCATCCGCTTGGAGCCAGCCCAGTTCTCCACCTTCCACCAGGAATGAGTGGGCATGATAACATACTTATCATCCAGCACTACGGCATGGCGAGCCTCATCTTCGGAAACTAGAACCTCATGCAGCTTCTCGCCACCCCTTATGCCGATGTAATTTACAGCACATCCAGGTGCGATCGCTTCCGTCAGATCCATGATCTTGGAGCTGGGTATCTTGGGCACGAATATCTCGCCGCCGTGCATCTCTTCTGTGCATTGCATTACGAATCTGACGCCTTGATTGAGAGTAATCCAGAATCGGGTCATGCGGGGATCTGTTACTGTGACCGTTCCACACTCACGCTGCTTCTTGAACAGGGGCATGACGCTGCCCCGGCTTCCAACAACATTTCCATAACGGCATACAGAGAACTTCGTTCCCCCGACGCCGGAATAAGCATTGGCCTGGACGAACATCTTCTCGGCGCAGAGCTTGGTCGCACCATAAAGATTGATGGGATTTACGGCCTTATCGGTGCTGATGGCCATGACCTTCCGTACGCCACGATCAATGGCAGCATCTATCACATTCTTGGCACCGATGATATTGGTCTGAACTGCTTCGAAGGGATTGTATTCGCAAGCGGGCACCTGCTTAAGAGCGGCAGCATGTATTACCACATCAACCTTATTGAATGCTCTATAAAGGCGCTCTCTATCCCTCACATCGCCAATGAAGTAACGCACGGTTGAGTTTCCCGTGTCGGGAAATATCTGGCGCATGTCGTGCTGTTTTAGCTCGCCTCTGCTGAAGATTACCAGCCTCCGTGGGCTGTAATCGCGAAGCATTATCTCGGTGAACCTCTTGCCGAAAGAGCCTGTTCCACCCGTAACTAGGATATTAAGATCGTCGAACATCGCATTCCCTTTTAGATTAATCGCAGCCCAGATGTACTGAAAGGCTTCTATACACGACCAGGATTTAAAGTCTTCTTGGATTCCCCATAATACATTAAGAATGAGGACAATCGATATCCAGACACATATCCCTGTCGAAATCCAATGAGAGCTCTCGTTGGTTCAAATATGGTGATCCAATCTTTCTACCAATTGAACAACAGCCTTCTGGTAAAATGAATCTCAAAAATTGTTAATCCTTTAAAAAGAACAAAAAAACGCAAAATAGATCAAGGCGCCGGGGAGCTATGGACATGACCAACCCCAATGCGTCTTTTTGAACTCATTTCAATAATTAGAAAAGACTGTGATCATTGATGCAGCCAGGCTTAGGCAACAAATTCAAGTTAGAAAATATATTTATTGATTTATTAACCTAAGCACCCCATTTATTAGGCATATAATGTCCAGGGATAGCGATTCATGATGTGTAATAGGCACAATGTGTTATTGAGTGGAAACGATATCAATGGTCTCCTTTTCTTGCTCTATTTGCCTAAATTATGGGGAGGTTAGGTTATTAACATAATAATTGGCAGTGATAAATGCGAAAGCAATGATGCCAATGCAGGTATTGCCCATTGAAGCTAAGAGAGAAAACTGCATAAATCATTTAACTGCCGAAGATTAATTGAGAGCATCCCCCTCAAGGCCCCGGATAGATGACCTCGATGTTATCCATGTTATGTATCAGTTTCCTGAGCTCTTCGCAGTTTATGGGATGCTTGAATTCACTGCACATCTTGACCCTTTCCGATAGAGCGCCGAGCTCGTTATCCTTCAGACGGTAACCCATCCTCTGCGTGATGTATTTGAGG
>Ga0182027_10004925_pt1 | contig 20494 bp, 20 predicted proteins | sample 712E1DmetaG_FD_121300 | JGI IMG/M metagenome (GOLD analysis project Ga0182027, IMG submission 121300) | Permafrost microbial communities from Stordalen Mire, Sweden - 712E1D metaG (Illumina Assembly) | ecosystem: Environmental > Terrestrial > Soil > Wetlands > Permafrost | place: Sweden...
CAGTCTTTATCCAGCAAGGAACTAACTGTTTTCATCAATACTGCCCCGATAGAATATTTAAAATTAGTTATTACAATTCATCATATAAATGTTTTGATATCTTTTTTAGCTTGTCGCCGCTTGCGGCGGATTTATAATTTCGGCGCAAAGATTTTCGCCCTTCTCATAACCCATAACCCAAACAGCCAGATAGGTATCTACATAATCCAGCCAGGATTTAAAAGTAGCCAGATTATTCACATGACGGTAAAGGCGCGCCGTAACGATCGAGGAACCGGCGGCGTAATGACGGCAATCGACGCAATCCGTATCCGGCACACAGCAGGCAACCGATCTGTCCCAATTGAGGTCTGTCCTGTATTGCCTGAAAGATCTCCCTAACCCGATATCCTGCGAAGAATTCTGACGGGGATATGAACAACTGTAAAGATCATGCAAACCTTTTTTATGGGTATGCGCCACGGCGTTGTAAGCGGAAAAAATAATATTTCGCGGATATTTATTCAAAAGCTCTATCATCATCTGCCGTGTATGGTTGAAGGATTCATCATCATGCCGCAGATTTCCCGTGTAACCGACTGGCGATGAAAAAACATTAAAAGTCAGTTTACAATCATGGACAACAAGCTGCGCGGCTACTTCTTTTACCTCATTTATATTTTCCCGCGTAAAGGTGTAAACAAAAACCGCTCGCGGATCATTTTCGTAATTCTCAATCTGTTTTTTCAAAAGGTCTTTAGCCTTTCTGATTCTCAGACTGGTTTCGTCATTGCCCCAAACGGAAATATGCAGTTTATAGCCTACTGATGAAGAAATTTTTTTAAAACCGTTGGTGGCAATACTGCCCAGCGGCATTTCCTGATAGCATACATCCAGAAGCTCCGGCACCAAAGAAGGCTCCGCTCCCGCCAGAACGACGTAAGTGATGCCTCGTGCTTTTTCCCCCTGCATAAGCTCGCGCCACGCTTGGATATCGCCAATCTCACGGGCAAACTGTTTTTCTCCTTCAAAATAATAACAGCCGTCACAGCGAATATTGCAACGATTGGACATGTCATAAGTTGATTCCCGCAGAAAAAAATATTTTCTCACCTTTTCCCAGCGCGCTTTGACTTCCGGATGAGACAGAAGTTCGGAAAATCCCGGTTTGACTGATTTCAGAACTGCTTTATCACTAATAGGCATAGACCTTTTATCTTCAATCAATTATTTTTTCTCGACAAGTTTTTCTTCAATGTAACCGGCGATAAGGCGAATGGTTTTCAACTTGGGATAATCATCTTCGTCTATAGCGATCTTGTACTCATCCTGCAGTACTAATGCAATAGTCGCCAGATCCATGCTGTCAATGCCCAGTTCATCCACCAAATCCATATCCGGATTAAATGTATCCGCGGTGACGTCTTCTAATTTAAGTTCCTCAATAATTATTTCGGCCACGTGCCGTATAATGCCTTTGGTATCCTGATTATCAGGCATCACTACCCCTCCTTCTATGCTTATTTATATTTATCTATTTATCTTTCTTGCATTAATTGAACCGCTGCACACAATATTTCCTTGACTTGCCACTTTAAAAGAAAACAAAACTTCTTCACCTTTTTCTTCACCGGTTATGCTTACCAAAAGAGTTTCTTTCGGCCGCACTGGCCGAGTGAATCTCACTCTTTTCAGCGCCCGTAACTGAACCTGTTCCCCTTTTTTCAATGTGTCCTGGATAATTGCCTGTCCGACTATATAAACTATAGCTATTCCAGGAAGAATCGGCTCGCCGGGGAAATGGCCCAAAAACCAGGGAGAATCAGCCGGCACATCCGCCAATGCTTCAATATAATTATCATTAGTTACTTTTATCTCTTTTAATAAACTCCATTGACTTTCCAACAAATATACCCCATTGGCTCATGTCAAAGTTAAATTAATACCAAAAAATAATAATTCATATCATTGATTGGTTTTTCAATCAAAATTTTTTTATAACGTCAATATTTAATTTATTCGTGAAATCCCGTTTATCCATAGCGAAGTGTAGGAAAATTGGCAAGTTGAACAACCCCGCAAAAATGATGATAATACAACCAAATTTTCAAATCAACCAAAAAGAGGTTTTTTTACCCGAATTATACCAGTAACTTTACGGGGAAAAAACGTGATTTTAACTTCTAGTTATCATCGTGTTTCTGCTGCTATCGAAAGCGCCCTATTATTTACATTGACAAGATAATTTGATTTGTTTATTAAGTTCAGGTAATTAGAAATCTAAAAATCGCTTCAAATAATTGCAAAGTTTTTCAGGTCAAAACATCTGAACTGTTTTTTAAACAGTTCAGACCGGGAAGAAAAACGATATTTAAGACCATATACACTCGTAAAAGGAGACCACAATGAAGGATCTAAAGAACAAGGTCGCAGGAATTACCGGCGCTGCATCCGGCATCGGAAGGGCGCTTGCGCTTAATCTGGCTGATGAAGGCTGCCACTTGGCAATATCCGACCTTAACGAGGCTGGTCTTAAGGAAACCGCTGATATGGTGCACTTGCGAAGCAAAAATGTGCGGGTTACCACCCACATTGTAAACACTGCAGACCGCGAGCAGGTCAAGCGCTACGCAAATGAGGTGGTCAAAACCCACGGCGCTGTTCATATCATCATCAATAATGCAGGAGTCGCCATCGTGGAAACGCTGGATGATGTGACCTATGAGGATTTTGAGTGGCTCATGGGTGTCAATTTGTGGGGCGTGATCTATGGATGCAAGGAGTTCCTCCCGTACCTTAAGCAGCAAAACTCCGCCCACATCGTCAATATCAGCAGCGTTAACGGCATCTTCACCAATCCGAATAACGGACCTTACTGCACGGCAAAGTTTGCTGTCCGGGGATTCACCGAAACGCTGGCACAGGAACTCTCTGATACCCGCGTTAAAGTCTCTTGCGTACACCCCGGTGGGATTAAGACGAACATTGCCAACAACGCCAAATTCTACAAGGCCTCGGACCCCTCCCTTGCAAGAGAAGGAAGCCTTGCGGTTTTCAACCAGGTCATGGCAAAAACAACAGCAGACAAGGCGGCTCAACTTATCATCGCCGGAATTAAAAAGGACAAAGCGCGCATCATGGTCGGACTGGATGCCTACGTGTTTGACTGGCTCAAGCGATTATTCCCGGTAGGGTTTCAGAAACTCTCCGGTCGTAAGGTTGCCCCTGGATGGATGAAAAAGATGGCAGGACTTAAGCCTCAGTAATTGGGCAAATCAGGAACGGCTTTCTTTAATTAATGTCCCTTCCTATTAAAGTGGAAAGGGGAACAATTTTTAGGCCCCTAATAATAAGCCCTTGCACTACACTTTCAATTTCCGACAATATAATGGCATTGTCTTCTTCACTGCGCGACGGCACATCATGCAGCAAAATGATATCGTCGGCTTTTACTTTTTTAAGTATTCTGGAACCAAGATTTTTAATGCGGCGATTGCCGGCATCAAAAGCTCGGCAGTTGAAAGTTACACAAAACATTCCCAATTTATCCATAACAAGAGGCAGTTTGGGACTGATTATTCCTACAGGAGGACGAAAGGCCAGAGCATTTACACCCATTTTTTCTAAAACTTCCTGAGCCCGGAATATTTCCTGATAGAGATAATTATAACTTCCCAGCATCAAGAAAGGATTATGGTTGAACGAATGATTGCCGATGGCGTGGCCGCGGGCGATTATTTCCCCGATTATTTCCGGATGCTTCAAGGCATTGGCGCCGGAAACAAAAAAAGTTACCTTTACCGAATACTTGTCCAGCAATTCCAGTATTTGTCTTGTTGTCGGTTGGGCCGGACCATCATCAAAAGTCAGCGCGACCATATTCTGGCCGGTATTGCCGCGACTGATTACGGGAAGGAAAAAATTGCTTCGCGGAAAAAAAGAAGCAGCTACGCAAAGGACAATATAAAAAAAGGCGACTGCCGCCGCCAATAGAGAATTAATAAAAAAAACAACCGCTGCGAAAAACAAAAGAGTTATTCCTGTGATTTTAGCCGAACTCCAAAATGGCAACTTCTTGTTCAATGATAAAACTCCTTAAGAAGTCCTCTTTATTGAATCAAATATTCCCACAAAGGACCTGTAAACCCTCGTCTGTAGAGTTTGGGTAAAACACGGGTTGCTTTGGCTTCACCTGCGCCGATAAGCCAGTTCAGACGGCCGTTGGCGTGATTTTCTACCATCTGCATGATTTCCGTAACGGATATTTCTCCAGAGCGGTAAAATACTGGCGACAGGATATTTTGCTCCGCTGCAATCTGACCTTCCCGCAGGGCAACATCATACAAATCTGTGTGCGGATAAACGCGGATGCCGCAGAGAAAGAAGAAAACCGCCCGCTCCAGGCTATCCAGACCGATCAGTGTTTTCTGCAGAGTCTGTTTGTTTTCGCCGGGACCGCCTAATAATAAATAATGGGCAATGTGCAAAGAGGCTTCAAGCGCTTTTTCATGAGCGGCAAAAACATCGCCGGAAGCAAAAGGTTTACGCAAATTGGCCAATACCGTATCCGATAAAGATTCAGTGCCGAATTCAACATGCGTCAATCCGGCATCGGCCATCAGCTTGAAATAATCATCGGGGGGAATAGTGGGCGCAAAAAAACCTCCCCAAGGAATAGACACGCGGGCTTCTATAAAGGCTTCCGCGACCTGAGAGCTGTGATCATAACTGGCGTTGAAAGCGGAATCGGTTATAAAAATATATTTAGCGCCGGCATCCTGCAATTCGCGGGCGTTGCGGGCTACTTCACGCGGCGGGAAAAACCGCATCCGGGCGCCTTCAATGTGGGGATAAGTGCAGTAAGTGCAATGAAACGGACAACCTCTTTTTGTTTGCAAGTTGAGCATGCCGCCGGAGGACAGATAAAATTGCATGTTTGGGTTTGCCGGATTAAAATGTCTTTTAATATCACCATCCCATGGTTCATAAACGATGTCCGTTTTTTCTTTTGTCAAAACACCCGGTATTTGTTTAACATCAACGTTTTTCTCCAACGCATCCAGTAGCAGAGATAATCTTTCACCTTCGCCGACTATTCCATAATCGGCATCGAGGGCCTGCATAAACTCAACGGGAAAGATAGTAAAACCGCTGCCGCCTAAAATTATTCGGGCATTCGAATTTGTTCTGATCCGGCTGATTAAACTCTGGTATTCGGGCAGGAAGCCTCTGCTGTTTATCACATCGGTGTTATCAATGTTTCTGATTGATACTCCGGCAAAATCGGGAGAAAATTCTCTGATTAAAGTTTCCAACTCATCCGGACTGGCAAAATCATTTAAGTCTGCAATTTTAGTCTGATAACGGGAATCCAGAGAACCGGCTACGTAATCCAGCCCCAGCGGATATACCGGATAGGGAATTCTCAGAATATTTGCTGAAATTAGCAGTACTTTCATAATGGAAATAAAAACACGTAAAACGCTAACAGTTCATGTTTTCCCGTAAGCGAAAAATTAACCTTTTTTCTGATTCTTGGAAATGTGTGCGGCCAGCGCGCGCACGGAAGCGAAAACTTTAACACCCAGTTCTTTGCTTTCGATTTTAACGCCATAGTCTTTTTCAATCATCATCACCAGTTCAAGCACATCGATGGAATCAATTCCCAAATCGCCACCGACAAGCTGAGTATCATCTCCGATGTCTTCGGGCCCAACATCAATCAGCCCCAGTGTTTGGATAATTTTAACTTTAAGTTCACCTATTATTTCTTCAATCTGACTCATTCAACACTCCTGTTTTTTGTCTAACTTTTCAACATCTCTTTATTTTTTTATTGTGTAGCTTTTCGAATCTTCTATGCGCGTAGATCCGGACGTTTTAGCTTCATTACCGAGAATTTTTTCAAGTATAACCCGCACGGTCCAACGGCTAAGTGCTTTCCCATATTGAGGACCGGCAAGATAAATACCCAGCATCAAAAGCAACCAGGAAATACCGTAAATCAGAGGAATTCCTATAACCCCGAAAGCCGGGTTTTTCAGCCATGCGGCAATTCCTCCTACTATCAATACGGCAGGAATGCCAAGAAGATAACTAATAAATATTATAACAAGACCTGTAATTACGGTGCCGGTATGTTTCTCTTTAAAGATACTCAGATCAGCGTGTTCATCTATTGCCGCCCTGCAAAATCCTTTCCGGGCAAAATAAAGTGCTGCTTTTTTTATTATACTCAAGATATTTCCTGTAAAAAATATATGATAAAGATTCTTTAATGGATAAAATAAAGCATGGCAAATAGTTTTAACGACCTTATTAATTACCTTTCCATGATCCCGCCAATAGAATGTTTCGACCGAAGCGGGTAATCTTTGTAGGCAATATTCTTAAAAATTCCAGTACGAGCCTGCCCAACAGTAGCAATCAGTTCATCGTCTACATAAATACGTCCATCTCCGATTACTATGCTCGCGCCTGATTCCTTCAACCGCGAATAACGCCGTACATCAACTTCAAAACGGACACATTTGTTGAACGGACGGATCTGGCCGTTGAACACAACATCGCCGCACCCCAACGCTCTGCCCATCCCCAGCGAACCATTCCAGACACAGAAAAAACCAAGCAACTGCCATATCGCATCCACGCCAAGACATCCGGGCTGCACCGGATCACCTTGAAAATGGCATTGAAAATACCATGCGTCCAGCCTGATATCCTGTTCGGCTATTATTTTACCCTTCTTGCCATCGCTTTCAATCAATAATATCCGATCAATCATGAGGAATGGAGGAGCCGGAAGTCTCGCTTCAAAATGTTCGGGAGGATCGGTAACCAGCTTACCGTAAGCAAAAGCGAGAATTTCTTCGAAATTAAAATGATCGCATTTTATAAATTCCTGATATTTCATAATTATTTTTTCTCTTTCCGTAAATATGGGCCGTAAATCGGGAACAGTATAATGATCTCTGGATAAAAGTTTATTCTAAGTATTGGTACGGCTGTCCGGACTACAATAAACTGCGGCAAAAAATTGTAAGGCCGGATTATTACTTTAATTTATTTTGATTATAAGAAAAAGCCTCTTTTGTCAAAAGAAAAAATCCCCCCTGGAAAACATACCAAATCAATTTGGTGCTCATTATAAAAACTAATGGCGCCGGAATTAAAATTGAGTTATAAATAATGTCATAAAGAAACATTAAAAAGGAGAATAAATGAACAGAGCAGCCCTTCATAAAATCAGTTATGGTCTATATGTCGTCACCTCAGGGCAAGACAGTAAATTCAACGGTCAGATTGCCAACTCCATGTTTCAGGTTACATCGGATCCGGCGACTGTCGCCATCAGCATAAACAAGCAAAATTACACTAATGAATTGATAAAACTCAGCCATAAGTTTGTTATTTCTATTCTTTCCCAGGCAACGCCCATGACTTTTATCGGCAATTTCGGTTTTAAGAGCGGGCGTGATTTCAACAAACTGCAAAATGTAAAAATAAAAACAGGAGCAACTAAAGTGCCCATCGTCCTGGAAAATACAGTCTCCTATATAGAAGTTGAACTGGAAAAAGAATTGGATTACGGCACGCATACTATCTTCGTCGGCAAAATTGTTGATTGCGATGTAGTGAACGATGCCGAACCCATGACTTACGCTTATTATCAAGATGTCAAGGGAGGCAAATCACCGAAAACAGCTCCTACTTATGTAAAAGATGAAGCTTCCGCCGCGTCCCATACATCCGCCAGTTACGTTTGCAGTGTCTGCGGCTATGTTTATGACGAGGTTAAAGGCGATCCTGATAATGGCATTGCCCCTGGAACAAAATTTGAAGATTTGCCACAGACATGGACGTGTCCTGTATGCGGTGCGGATAAATCAAAATTTGAAAAGAGTATATAGCGTTTGATTTTTTCGCAAATACAAGTAAAATGTTATTGTAAAATGTCTTTTAAAGACGTTTCATTTCATTCTACGTTTGCGTCAGCATCTTTGAAACCGGGAGGATATAACGATTATGAAAACAAGAAAACTCTCAAGTCTGTTAATTTGTCTTGGTCTTGCATTTGCCTTTCTTCTTGTCCAACAGGCTTACGCCACTCTCGGCGAATCAGCCGATTCGATAGCGACAAACAAGAAAACTCTCTCGGCGGTACGGAGCACCACGAAAATATCTTCAAAATACTCCGTTCACGAGTTCCAGTCCGAAACCATAACAGTCAGGGAATATGTGTCGCCTTCAGGCGTTGTATTCGGCATCGCGTGGAACGGCCTGACTTATCCCGATCTGACGCCGCTTTTGGGATCCTATGCTTCCGAACATCAAAAGGCGGCAAGTCATATCAAGCGGCAGCCGGGACACAAATACGTTAAGGTGGAATCAGATAATGTTGTTGTCGAGAAATGGGGACATATGAGAAATTTGAAGGGACGCGCCTATGCGCCTGCTTTGATACCACAAGGAGTGACCACTGATGAAATTAAATAAACTGCTTTTTTTTATTCTGATTTCTTTACTGGCAATAAGTTGCAGTGGAGGCGGAGGAGGCGGCAGTACAAGCACTCCCACTGTAACACTTGCCTCTATTGCCGTAACACCGGCAAACCCAGGGATACTTTTGGAAACGGCAACAACACAACAATTTATTGCAACCGGAACTTATTCAGACAGCACTACAAAGGATATAACAACTTCCGTGACCTGGAGTTCCTCAAATACAAATGTCGCGACAATCAGCAACACTTCAGGTTCCAATGGACTTGCTACTTTGCTAACCACAGGCGCAACAACGATAACTGCTTTGTCAGGAAGCATTACCGGCTTCACGCTACTGACGGTGCAAACTGATATTAACGTTAACCGTCTTACTGTAACAGTGAATGGTGGCTCGCTGTGCACAAACTCGTATCCCAACAAACCCTGCGTCAGCGTTACGATCTGCACTCCCGGCAGCAATACAGACTGCCAGACCATTGATGATATTCTTTTGGATACGGGAGCTTCCGGTTTGCGGATATTCAAATCGGTTCTAACTGTCTCCCTCACACAAGTAACAAGCGGTTCAGGATCACTTGCGGACTGCATACAATACGCTGACGGTTCAGCGGATTGGGGATCGGTTCAGACAGCAGACGTCATTCTGGGTAGCGAACCGGCAGTTACCGTCCCTATTCAGGTCATCGATTCTACTTTTGGCACTACACAAAGCCAGATCAAATCTCTATGTGGAACCCCGGATACGAGTCCATCAAAAGCCGGATTCAACGGACTTCTGGGCGTCGGTCTCTTTGCCCAGGACTGCGGTTCGACATGCGCAAGTGTTACTAGCAATGGGATGTACTATTCCTGCAGCGGTTCAACGTGTACTGCAACTAAAGTATCTTTATCAAGCCAGGTCCAAAACCCGGTTGCGCTCCTTCCTCTTGATAATAATGGCGTAATAGTGAAGATTCCCACTGTTGCTTTGGGAGGGGCAATCTCGGTTGACGGCTATCTTTTCCTCGGCATAGATACGCGGTCAAACAACACTTCTTCCGGAGTCACTATGTATCCTGCCGATCCGACCTATGGAGAATTCATAACAGTTTTTCCGGCCACTGGAGGAAACACGTACAGTTCCAGTTTCCTTGACACCGGCTCGAATGCGCTATATTTTGACGCAGGTTCGGTGAGCACCCTAACAACCTGTACATCAGGATGGTACTGCCCTTCTTCCACATTAAACTTGTCCGCAAATACAGAAGGCTATACGGGATCGCCAAGCGGCCCGGTTTCGTTCCAGATAGGTGACGCCTCAACCTTTAGTTCATCAAATTGGGTGTTTGGTGAATTAGGCGCCCCTTACGATTCCAGCACTCTAAGTGCGTACTTTGACTGGGGGCTCCCCTTTTTCATGGGACGAAACGTTTATGTTGGAATTGAGGAAAAGACATCCAGCCTCGGCACAGGTCCCTATTGGGCCTATTAACAGAAAGAGGTCACATCAACTCGACGAGTATTGAAGAAAGGCGGAAAATTAAAAGAAATATAATAAATAATACAGATGATAAGTATGGATGAAATATTTACAACAAAAATCCGGGCTGCGGCAATAGCAGGTTGGTGGACTTTGTTAATAGCCTATTGCATCCTGCTGATTCAATGGTTTGCTTATTTACTGATTATACGCCGACTGCCGTCAGGTATGCTTTGTCTCTGGGGTAATGGCATATAAGCTCGGCATAGGAATGATGCTGTTTGTTGTCATCTGATTGACGCTCCGGACAAGATAACTAAAAAAGCAGAATTGAAAGTTTTTACCCGGCAAACATTTGCACATTACTCCATATTATGCGCCCTGTTTTTCATTGACATACAAAACAGGTTTGCCTATACTCACTCCCAATAAAAGCAAGCTCTCATCAAAGGAAATCGCGGTTGGAATAGCCGCGCCTTTCCCGTATTATTTGTAAAATATCAGAAGGGATTAAGTTATTCATGGATTATAATGGTGTTGCAGACGTTCAATCGAGGCTGACAAAAGCCGGATTTATTCCCTCAAGGGAAATTGCTACTGTTGTTTTTCTGGCAGCCGCAACGCAAAAGCCGGTTCTGGTTGAAGGTCCGGCGGGTGTCGGCAAGACGGAGTTGGCCAAAGCTATAGCCCGCAGTCTGGATTGGGAACTTATCCGGCTCCAATGTTACGAAGGCCTGGATGAAGCCAAGGCTCTTTATGAATGGGAATATGCCAAACAGCTTCTTTATACTCAGATGGTTAAAGACAGATTAAACGACATCATTTCTTCCGCCTCAACTCTGACTCAGGCAGTTGATCAGATAGCCGCCCAGGAGGACGCCTTTTTCTCCGACCGTTTCATTCAGTCCCGACCGCTTCTTCAGGCCATCAGTTCGGAGAAACCTGTCGTGCTCCTTATAGATGAAGTGGACAAATCCGACCCGGAATTTGAGGCATTTCTTCTGGAACTTTTAAGCGATTTTCAGGTTTCTATTCCTGAACTGGGTACTCGCAAAGCTATTCATATTCCTTTTGTCGTGTTGACATCCAATAACTACCGCGATATGAGCGACGCGCTTAAACGCCGTTGTGTTCATCTATATATTGATTATCCCGCGCGCGATACGGAGATTTCTATCGTCCGGCTCAAAATACCGGGTATCGAGGAAAAGCTCTGTAACACTCTGGTTGATGCAATCCGTAAAATCCGCACGCTGGATTTGAAAAAAAGTCCCAGTATTTCGGAAACACTTGATTGGGCGCAATCGCTTATCGCATTACAGATCAATGAATTGACACCGGAAGTTATTTCGGAAACACTTAACATCGTCTGTAAATACCAGATCGACATGGAGAAAGTTCGTAAGAATATTGATCGGATTTTGCCGTAATGTAATCAAAGCGCTGTTTTTACTGGCAAATCCTTCCCAAGCGCAGGCCGGGGTTGCCGGCTTCCAAAAACGCATATATGTAATACGCCGCGTCGCCCAGGGCATGGCCGCCGCAATATCGTCTTTGATCGGAAGCGCATCCCCCGTTAGGGGCGCATAATAAATAGAACCTTATATTTTCGGAAGTCTTCGCCAGTATGGTGAAAACTCCCTTTAAAATTGGTTACAAAATAGAACGGCTTTTGATATTTTAATCTATGGTCAAACTAATTCAACAATTTGTCTCCTGCTGTCGCGCATCAGGGCTGCGGGTATCAACCTCGGAAGTTCTCGACAGTCTAAATCAGTTACAGTTGATTGACCCGACAGATGAATTGCAATTCCGGTCCCTGCTTCGCGCCAATTTAGCTAAAAGCATGAGAGATGTGCCGCATTTTGACCGCCTTTATCACCTCTTCTTCCATGAAATGCGCATGGATGTGGGTGATATGAGACAGGCCGCCTTGCACTCTGATCAAATAAAAAAAGCGGCGGAAATTCTCAAACAGATGCCTCATGATAACCCCATTTACGACGCTGTAGTGGAATTTCTGGAAGGAAATCCTCTCGCTCTTCTTCACGAAATGCGCCGGATCAGGACGGAAGCAGAAGCCGAAGCGACAATGCTCCGGTTTAATCTAGGTCCTCTGGGCAATCGCCTTAATATGATGATTCAGATTAATAAAGCCGCGTCCGCCGCCGGGGAGCTGGTAGAGGAAAATTACACAAAAACAGATTCAGCCGCTGGGCGCGATCTTGCCGTTTATTTTCAAGAGCGCGTGGCTGCGGCGCGCTCCATTCTCATGTATGAGCCGCGTCCGGGAGATACCGGCACTAAAAAAACCCCAACTGAAGAACAGCGACTTAAGGGACTTGGCGAGAAATCATTTTCTTCTTTTACCCGCGCAGAAATTGAAGAAATGCGCGAAGCGATCGACAAGTTGGTGCGGAAATTGAAAAATATTGTCAGCCGCCGCTATGCCATCCGTAATAGAGGAAGTATCGATGTTAAAAAAACTCTGCGGGCATCGGCAAAATACAACGGCGTTCCCGTTGAGATCAAGTATCGACATAAAGCGAAACGCAAAAGCCGTATTGTCACGCTGTGCGATGTATCTGGATCGGTCTGGGCAGCTGCGCGTTTTATGCTGAACCTGCTGTACTCTCTTCAGGACTGTTTTGACAAAGTTAACAGTTTTGTCTTTATTGATCATTTGTCGGAAGTAACATCAATTTTTGAGGAACATGAGGTTAACGAAGCAATTCGTATGGTGCTGAAGGAGTCTGATGTGAATTACAATGCGTCGACGGATTATGGAGAAACCCTGCGGAATTTTAAAAAAGACCACATGAAACTTCTGACAAAAAAGACAACTCTGATTATCGTAGGCGACGGCCGCACCAATTATATGAATCCCGAAGACGCTATTTTGGGTCAGATGCGAGAGCGTTGCCGGCGGGTAATCTGGCTAAATCCGGAGCAGGAGACCCTCTGGGACACGGGCGACAGCGAAATTAAATCATATATGCAGCATTGTCATGAAGTGCGTCAATGCCGGAATGTCAACCAATTATTTACTTTTATCGAGGAACTGGTTTTATAAAATGAATATGATTCCATCAGGACAATCTTATAGCTGGATATCCCGTTTTGCCATTGAACATATCGCTTCGCGCGCCGATCTACAGACAGCGCCGGATTTTCCCCATGACATCTGGCAGAAAATGGGTGAGGCGGGCTTTTTTCAAATAGGAATCGCGCCGGAATACGGCGGCAGCGGCGGCGGATTGACACGGCTTGCTAAAGCAGGAGAGGTTTTCGTCCGCAGTGGCTATAATTTGGGACTGGCATTATCCTGGTTGTATCAGCAGATGATCGCGGTCTATCTTATCTCCGGTTTCGGCACTGAAAAACAGCGAATGAAATATTTACCGCTTATGGCCAAGGGAAAACTAATCGTGTCCTTTGCCGTTTCCGAACCGAAGCACGGAGCGCGTCCAAAATTACTTACCTCGACAGCAACTTACGATGGCAATTACTACAAATTAAATGGAGAAAAAACTTATCTGACTAATGCGCCTATTGCCGGCCTTTTTATCGTTGTCGCGATAACCGGTCAAGAACAACAGCAAAATAACTTCAGCGCCTTTCTGGTCTCGTCCTCCGACGAAGGCCTCATTGTCAACCCGCGGTTGAAATTCGATTTCCTCAAACCCTCACCGCATGGTGGCATTCAGTTGCAGAACTGCCGCGTATCTTCCTCAAATATATTGGGCGAGAAGGACACGGCCTATCCGAATATTGTAATCCCCTTTAGCGATGTGGAAAATGTCATCATGATGGGCGCCGTAACCGGTGCAATGGGCGCGGAACTTATGGACACAATAGTGGAAATAGACAAAAGTAATATTCATAAGGATAAATCCCTGCAAAACGAAATAGGAGCTTTGGACTCCTTGCTGGAAACAATGCGCGCGATTGTCCACGACGCGGCGCAAAAGCTGGATCAGCCGGAAAGGACCGCCGTGCCGCTGATGTTGACATTTAAAGAGCTGGCAGCCGGTTTTCAGGTAAAAATAGCCGCCATCGTTACGAAATGGGAAATCAAAACAAAAGAACGTTTCAATGTTCTTCAGACCGACATTAACGTTCTGGGAGCGCTCCAGGAAAAAACCTTGCAGGACAAGCAGGCAAAACTAGGAGATGAACTCTTGCATGGGGCCAGATAAATATTTTACCAACCCTAAATCAAAGCATTATCTTTGTTTTAGAAATGGCATGATAGTTATGGCCAAGTTGATGTTTCTTCCTGGAACCAACTGATCGTCATCATTGCGGGATATTACGAATTTCCGGCAGATGGCTGATAGCGCATTGATATAGAGCGAGTAGTTGCCGGATTAGGCACGTCGCAAATGCTTCAGTTCATTTCGCTGAATATAATCCGTAAAACGAGAGGCCTTTGCCAGAACCGTTCAATCCACATTTCATCTGATAATATGCAACATCGGTTTTTATCTATGATGCATGTTAATAGGTGAAGGCAATATATTATTGCATATTATCAATATTTAATTTTTCTTCTCGTCAAATCCTGTTTCCCGGATATAATCCCCGCTTGTTTTTTTCCAGATCCTGCGCAAACGCAAAGAATTGCTTACAACTGAAAATGAACTCAAAGCCATAGCCGCAGCGGCAAATTCGGGATTCAGCAGTATCCTAAAAAAAGGATATAGAGCGCCCGCGGCAATAGGAATGCCAATCACATTGTAAAAGAACGCCCAAAAAAGATTTTGTTTAATCACGCGCATCGTGATCAACGACAGGCCGATAGCTTCCGGCACACCCATCAAATCATCGCGAATAAGAGTTATGTCGCTGGCTTCAATAGCCACATCCGTCCCCGCGCCAATGGCAATGCCAACGTCCGCTGCCGCCAGCGCCGGAGCGTCGTTAATACCGTCACCAACCATGGCGACAACCTCACCCGCGGCTTGCAGTTTTCTTATTTCATCAGCCTTTTTATCCGGAAGAACATCCGCCAGTACCTGATCAATATCCAGTTGAGTGGCAATCGCTTTAGCCGTGCCGGCATTATCACCGGTAATCATAACTACTTTCAATCCCCTGCTCTTCAAGCTTTCGATCGCTTGTTTAGCTGAACGTTTCGGTTCATCGGCCAGAGCGATAAAACCGAGAACATTTTTTTCAAAAGCGACATACACTACCGTTTTCCCTTCCAGGGAAAGCCTTGCCGCCGATTCATCCAAATTATTTATGGAGATACCTTCGCTTTCCATAAAAGAACGATTACCGGTAAGACATAATTTGTTTTCGAGTATAGCTTTTGCTCCCATACCTGATAACGCCGTAAATTTATCCACGGCGGCAACTGCAATTCCATCGGTTTGCGCTCTTGATAAAATTGCCTGTGCCAGCGGATGTTCGGAATTTTTCTCCAGCGCCGCTGCGTAAGCAAGAATCTGTTTTTTATTATACCCGGCTACGGCCACAATATCGGTCACTGCCAATTCGCCACGCGTCAGCGTGCCCGTTTTATCGAAAACGACAGTTGAAAGTTTATGTATTTTTTCGAGAGTCTCACCGCCCTTAATTAAAATTCCGCTTTGCGCTCCTAAGCCCGTGCTCACCATGATTGCCGTCGGAGTGGCCAGCCCAAGCGCGCAGGGACAGGCTATCACCAATACGGAAACAAAATTAATCAGAGCGAGGCTGAAATTACTTTCGGCGGGAAGAAAATACCAGATGACAAAAGTAATAAAGGCAACAAGAAATACTGCCGGAACAAAAACAGACGCAACCTTATCCGCCAGCCGCTGAATTGGAGCTTTAGAGCCTTGAGCCTCTTCCACCAGACGGATAATTTGCGCCAGAGCGGTTTTTGCGCCCACGCCTGTCGCCCGAAAAGTAAAACTGCCCGTCTTGTTAATCGTGGCGGCAAACACTTTTTGTCCGATTTCCTTGGCTACCGGCATGCTTTCACCGGTCAACATTGATTCGTCAATTGTGGATTGGCCCGACATTATTATTCCGTCGACGGGAATTCTTCCGCCTGGTTTGACAAGCAGGATATCGCCAATCTGCACTTCTTCCACGGCAACTTCCAACTCTTTATCATTCCTGATCAGATGCGCCGTCTTGGGTTTCAGCCCCATCAACTTCTTTATTGCCATAGAAGTCTTTCCTTTGGCTTTGGCTTCCAGAAGCCTGCCTACAAGGATAAGAGTGACGATCATTGCCGCACCGTCATAATAAACATGAGGCATCACGCCGGCAGTCATGAAAAAATGAGGGAAGAAACTTGCCGCCGCTGAATAGGCGTAAGCCGAAAAAGCGCCTACAGCGACCAGGGTGTTCATATCGGATGTTTTTTGCCGCGCGGCTTTATAGGCGCCGATAAAAAATCGGCTGCCCACCCAAAAAACCGCGGGAGCCGTCAAGACAAACATTGCCCAAAGCATGACCTGACGCGGAATGAAATGCAAAAAACCAAACCAGTGCTGCATTGAACCGAAGAAAATAAACACACTCAGAATCGCGCCGCAGGTTACTTTTAACTTCAGATCTTTAAGTTCCCTGACCCGGGAAGCTTCGATGGGATCGGCAAGATTATCTTTAAGTTCACCTAAATATTCATAACCGTGTTCGGTGATAACTTTCTCAAGCGCCTCAGAGCCACCCCATTTTGCCGAATGAATAATTGTGGCATGTCCATTAGCCAGATTGACATTCGCCTCATCAACCCCGGCAACCGAGTTTAGCGCTTCTTCTACACGCCTCACGCAGGCCGCGCAGGTCATACCACCGACGGCAATAGTTATTTTTTCCCGGGCAGTTACTTTATTCAACAATTTCGTATCCAGCCTTCTTTATCACTGCGGCAACAACCGCAGGATCAACCGTTTTTATTTCCGCGTAGGTCGCCGTGCCGTTCTTTAAATCCACATTAACATCTTTTATTCCGTCCACAGCGCCAAGCGCCTTAGTTACAGCCATCACACAATGCTGACAGTTCATTCCTTTTATTTTTATTCTTTTCATTAAAATAACCTCCTTTTCTGCAACTAATTTAAGAACTTTTCTTATAATAGCAAGGCTAATAATAATTTCTTGATATTCTTCCGCCGATTTCCGGCATTATATCCCGCTTGATTTAAAATTTATTCTGTATTATTGCATAACAAACTGATAAAAGGTAAAAAATGATAATTCACTGCTGGGGCTCCAGAGGCTCCATTCCTGTTTCGGGCAAACAATATTTGCGCTATGGCGGCAACACCACTTGCATTGAAATCAGGACAAACGATAATAAAATATTGATCATTGATGCGGGTTCCGGTATTCGTGAGGCGGGCAATAATCTAATTGCGGCCGGTTATCGCGATTTCACTCTTTTATTGACGCATGCCCACTGGGATCACATCATGGGTTTTCCCTTTTTCAAACCCATTTATTCGCCTGAAACCAATCTGAACATCTGGGGTTGCCCTTTTGCGCGGAATTCAATCAAAGAAATGCTCTCAAGCATTATGACGGCGCCACATTTCCCTGTAAATTTTGACTCCATCCGCGCAAATATATCATATCAAGATACATGCGTTGAACACTATACTCTCGGTTCGATGGTTATCACTCCCATACCTCTTAGCCATCCTAATCAGGGCACGGGTTACAAGTTTGAGGAAGACGGTAAATGTTTTGTTTTTCTTACCGATAACGAACTTAGTTACAAGCACGAAGGAGGACTTGATTTTCAGAAATATCTTGAATTTTCCAGCGGCGCTGATTTGCTCATCCACGATGCCGAATATAAAGAAGACGAATATATTAAAACCCGCGGCTGGGGGCACTCTTGTTACACGGATGCCCTGAATCTGGCCATGCATGCCGGAGTAAAGAATTTAGGGTTATTTCATCACAATCAGGAAAGATTTGATGACGAAGTTGACGCGATTGTAAAGAGTTGTCACGAGATAATCAAAAAAAGCGGCAAAAAGCTGGAATGCTTTGCCGTGAGTCAGTCAATGGAATTTAATCTTTAATTTTCGCATTTCAGCTCCGGAGATCAGCAAGCATGTTCTTCCCTCTGCACATTTCATTTATGGCAATAGCTACATCGGCTCTTATTGCCGGTGTCAGCGCCGCCATTTTTTTCCGCAAGAATAAATACTGGCTGAAAATTCATAAATCATTTAATTCATTTGGCCTTTTGGGAATAACGGCAGGAATTATTATGGCTTTCATCTATGTTTCCGGCACAGACGGTGAACACATTGATGGACCTCACCAGATTAACGGTTTAGCGGCATTTATACTCGTTTTAATCACACTTATGCTGGGATTTTATCAATTTAAAGCTAAAAACAAATTAGCCGTGAGAACAGCGCACCGCTTGCTCGGACGTTTCTCCCTGTTGCTGTTGCTGACGGCCGTAACTTTGGGGTTGATACTGGCCGACATCATTTAAATAAATCTGCAATTTCGCCACTTTAATCCCGCAACTTGAAATCCCCCGGGTCCGGCCAAAGCGGAGGATGAATGCGCCGTAACCTGCGGGAGGTCGCATTATTATAGGGAGCCTTCGGCTCCTTTCAGGAGGGGGCTGCACTTAAATACATGTTTCTTCCAACAACCAGCGCTGAATTAAAAAAATTAAAATGGGATAAACTCGATGTAATTCTTGTCACCGGCGACGCTTACATTGACAGCCCTTTTATCGGAGTTTCCATAATCGGCCGGGTTCTTACCAACGCCGGATTTCGCGTGGGAATCATCGCTCAGCCAGACTGGCAGAGCAAAACCGATATTTGCCGGTTGGGGGAACCAAAACTATTCTGGGGCATCACCGGCGGATGTATGGATTCAATGGTTGCCAATTATACAGCGACAAAGAAAAAAAGAAATGATGATGATCTGACGGCCGGAGGCAGGAATAACCGCCGTCCTGACCGCGCTGTCGTAGTCTACGCCAATTTAATCCGCCAGTATTTTAAGGATACCAAACCGCTGGTGCTGGGCGGTGTTGAAGCCAGTATGCGACGCATCGCCCATTATGATTTCTGGTCGGATTCCATCCGCCGTTCGATTCTGTTTGATGCCCGCGCTGACGCGCTCATTTATGGCATGGCTGAGAAGGCGACGGTGGAACTCGCACTGAAATTGCAAAATGGCCAAAGCATAAAGGACATCAGAGGAATTTGTTATATCTCCACTGCCCCGCCGTCTGATTACATTGAATTGCCCGCTTATGAAGATGTTGCCGCGGATAAAAAATCTTTTGTCCGGATGTTTAATATATTCTACCAAAACAATGATCCCTTAGCCGCTCAAGGTCTATTTCAGCGATACGGCAAACGTTATCTGATTCAAAACAAACCGCAACCTAACATGACAGTTGAAGAACTGGATAATATATACGCACTTGATTTCGCCCGCGACGTTCATCCTTTCTATAGTGAGCAGGGAAAAGTTAAGGCAATGGAGACGATTAAATTCTCGATATCCTCTCATCGCGGCTGCTTCGGTGAATGTAATTTCTGTTCTATTGGACTGCATGAAGGAAGAACAATCATCAGCCGTTCCGAAAAATCAATAATTGCCGAAGCACAAAAACTCATCGCGCTTCCCGATTTTAGAGGCTACATTCTGGACGTGGGCGGATCAACAGCAAACATGTATGGCATCGAATGTTTGATAAAACAGATCAGCGGCGCTTGTAAAAACAGAAGATGTCTTTATCCGCAAGTATGCGATGGTTTAAAACCGGATCACAGCCGGCAGATTAATTTGTTAAAAAGCCTGCGAAATATAAAAGGCGTCAAAAAAGTATTTGTCGCTTCCGGGATAAGATACGATTTACTTCTGGGCGACAAAAAATACTGCACACGTTACATGCAGGAGCTGGTTAAACACCATATTTCCGGCCAATTGAAGGTGGCTCCCGAACATAGCGCCCCAAACACGTTGAAACTCATGGGCAAACCACACGCCCGATCATTACTGAAATTCAAACAGATTTTTGAAGAAATAAATAAATCATCAGGGCAGAAACAATTTCTCACCTATTACTTTATCGCCGCCCATCCGGGATGCACTGAAGAAGACATGCGCGAACTTAAATCTTTTGCCGGAAAAGAATTAAAAACCAACCCGCGGCAAGTGCAGATTTTTACGCCGCTTCCTTCAACTTATTCCAGCCTGATGTATTTTGCGGAAATTGATCCCGCAACAGGCAGAAAAATTTTCGTTGAGAAAAAGACTGAAAAAAAACAAAGACAAAAAGATATCGTTGTGGGGAAAATAACGAGGCAGAAAAAAGTGTCATCGTGAGGAATCCCTTGGACACCATGACAACACAATACACTAACAACGAGATGGCTCCTTTACATCACTCATCGCGACGAAGAACTCCCCTGTCATTGCCCAACTCTGTGCCCGGCACATACCGGCTGATCCGGCAATCCGGTTTTTCTATCTCTTTTGCCAGGATGATAATTAATAAATTAACTTATTCTTAAAACTTTGGCACCGCGGATATTGCCTTCTTTCAGTTCGGCAAGA
>Ga0182027_10004926_pt1 | contig 20493 bp, 22 predicted proteins | sample 712E1DmetaG_FD_121300 | JGI IMG/M metagenome (GOLD analysis project Ga0182027, IMG submission 121300) | Permafrost microbial communities from Stordalen Mire, Sweden - 712E1D metaG (Illumina Assembly) | ecosystem: Environmental > Terrestrial > Soil > Wetlands > Permafrost | place: Sweden...
CCGCGCCTTTGGGAATTGTGCCAGGTTGTCGGCAAGTGGGTTTGGATTCAGTTTCAATGCAAGCAGCCCCGCAACGTGACAGCGCAGTTGTCACAGCTTGGATTCCATTGGAACCGGAGGCGGCAGGTTTGGCAGCACCCGTGCGGACAGTTTCGCAGAGGCACTTGGATTGACCCCCGCGACAAGTATCCCACCTTTTACCCGGCGGATTAGTCGCAAAGGAGCACCCACCATGAAACGCAACAAACGCCGCTTGCCCGTGCCGCAGCATGAGTTTTTGTTCACGCCACAAGCGTTTAATCTCTTCACCGAGGCGACGCTGGACGGGGACCGAATCACCCGGGAACGAGCCGAAGCCGACCGCGCCCGCCGTGCCGCCGAATCCGCGCAAGCGCGTTTGTTCGCTTCTAACAACTCCAAATGAAAACCTTTTTTCCATTCCGTCTCCGTGCCGGCGACGTGATCCGCTTTCACGGCCAGCCGTGCCGCATTATCCGCGTCACCGATTGTTCCGCCGTTGTGGCCGTGACCAGGCAGCCCCGCGAGTTCACCACCCTTCTTGGCGTGCGTGTCCGCATTCAGCCCAAGCCCGGTTTGGTTCGTATCTCCCCACAATCCGAAGTCCCCATTCTTAACCGCTAAATCCATGAAAACAGACAGCGAAAACTCGCCCTTTGGTGAAATCATCTATTCTTACAGCCGATCACAGGCCGTTGCCGACGGCGTGCAGGTTGAGGTTTCCAAGACCGCGCAGGAAGCCGGAATCCGTTTCCCGGTTTTCCTCACCCGCGCCGTTTATGATGCTTACGTGACCGTGCCGCCGGACGTGTCCTGCCAGGATGAAGCCGGGCGGTTATGGGATATTTTGACCATGACCCGGTTTGCCATTCTCCGCAGCCGCCCCGGTTGCGACCGCTTGCCGGTTGCGCTCTATGTCCGCAACGACAACCGCCGCCCCCGACTTGTCAGGTTGACCGCTGCTTGCGGCCCCCTCGACATTGACGACCCGCAACCCGCCATTACCGTCATGCTGCCGGACGAGGATTGACCGCCCCGGAACAATCACGCGGCTGGACTGGCAGCGGTTCAGCCGTTTTTCTGTCGTGGGGACTTGCGCCGTCCCCAAACCCCGGCGCCGGGCCTCACGCCGGCCCAGACCCGCGCCAGAGGTCGAGACCTCATGGACTCCATTTCCGCTCGCGCTGGCCTTCACGCTCCGCGCCGCCTTTCCAATTATGGAAAGGATTCAAGTTAAGCCTTTCAGGCTCGACTCGACGGCAAGTGCATTAGCCGGTAGTCAGACAAAGCAGATTGCGCCCATCCAAAACCTGAACCCTGTCTGTACAGAGCTTATCTTCAAGCGACCCGGCTGGCGCCGGGGCCCGATTCCCAACTGACGCAGCTTTGCCAATCTCAGAGCGGATCCAGGTCGGGAAGCCTGTGACGGCCCCGCCACTCGGGACGTTCCACGAGCACCAAACGGCCATTCGGCCCCTCACGGCGCACCTCATAGCCAGCCACCACGGTGCATTTCATCACATCCTGTATATTGCCGTTCTTGATAGCCTGCCATGCAAACTCAAAGGTGTCCTCTCCAAAATCCCAAGCCAGCGACAACAAATGTTCGTAACGATATTTCGTGAACGGACGGTCATGTGACCGGCGATAGTCCCACATGGAGGAATGAAAAACCAAGTCGCTGCAACGACAACGATAGACCGGCCCAAACGCTGCCCAACGACGCATCCGACGACCTGACTCGCAAAGCGGCCCTTCTCGACTCTTCGAGAGGTACTTGGACAGGTACTGGGCAGTTCCACCATTTTGATCAGCCACCTCGACATGAATCCGGCCAATCCCATGACGCCGCGCCAACTGACGCACCCAATTGACATTCAAACGCCGATTGACCAACGCGTGAAAATGGATGCCATGCCCGCCTGGGTGCAACTCCGCCACCTTCACCCCCCCGACATCCTCAGCCCAATCGAGACGCCTCAAATCGTGAAGAAAAGCGGTGAACTTTGCCGACCCCTCCCAATCTGACTGGATTTCGGCAAATGTGAATGTCCAAAAATAGACCCGCCCGCCCGGCTTCCACAACGCTTCGGCAGTGAACAAAAACGCGGCTTTCGTCCTCGATGGCAACATAATGATGTCTTTTTATTCTATAAGTAACAAGGTTAGGCGCGGAGCGGGGGCGGCGCTTCGCGCCGCGCCCGCGCCCGCGCCCTTCGCCTCGCCAGTTCTCACCACATTCGACCGCAGAACCGGCCACCTATGGTGCTCCCTGTCCGGTACTGCTCGTTTAACTTTGCTGCTGCACGGGTTTGGTTTCACTGGCCCCCCTCCTTTCTGGCCGAGTTCACAATGGCGAGGATCGCCGCTTTCAGGGGCACACTCAGCGAAGGCCACGCGCCGACCACCGCAGCCAGGTCCGGTTCAAGCGGTTTCTCAATCTGTGCGCGTATTTGTGTATAGCCCCTTGCGTCATCCCCCGGAATGTGTTCTATTTGAGCAACTTGTGGATTGTGGGTGAAGGCTTCGATTCCCTTCACCCGCCCCAACAAAGGCAGGCTCTTCCGCTGCGGATTTGTTGTTGGATAGGCATCCAATTCCTTTGTGTCATGGTTGATGGTTTTCGGTCGAGTTGTCTGTTCCTCGGATAAATGAATGGCGCGTTCTTCTGAATAGTGACCTAGCGGATCCGAATTATCGAGGATTCGTATTCTGGAGGCTAAATCTAAGTTCTTAAAGTGTTGTGGAACAATAATTTACAACTATTTTTAGAAATACATTACAAAGTCTATTGACATAGTAGAGATATGTTGTATTATCACCACGTTCAAATGAACAATAACGTGAGAAATGAAGCGGAAAGGACGAAGGGCCAGGCGCCGGAAAAACTCCCGGCTTGGTTGCAGTTGGTGCGCGAGCACGTCGGTTCCCTGAAGTTCGGGACGGTGCAGATCACGGTCCATGACGCGCGTGTTGTCCAGGTTGAACGAGTCGAGAAGCTGCGCTTTGACAAACCAGAACCAGGCGGCGGCTGATAATCATCAAGAAGAAAATTGATGGAGGCTGACCGGTCCACCGGAGGTTCCCATGAAAACAAAACGAATAGTCTATGAGGAATGCTCTGAGTGTGGAAAGGCCGGCCGCCGTTTTGGAGGCTGGAAGTTTAAAAACGGCGTCCCGGCGGTCCATCGCTGACTTGTTGGCGCCGTTGGAACAGGTTGCCGCCAAATCGCCCAACATCGTCGCCAATCATGACGCCCGATTTGAACTGGACGGCGAATCTTACGTCCTGCCGCGTTATCTTTTCGTCGGCCCCAAGAGCGGCGACGCGCCGATTCGGATCGGGATTTTTGCCGCGATTCACGGCGACGAACCGGAAGGGGCGCATGCCGCGGTTCGCTTTCTGCAGTTTTTGGAGAACTACGCGGATTGGGCCGCGGGATATTGCCTCTCCGTTTATCCGGTCTGCAATCCGACCGGTTTTGAAGACAACACGCGCCACTCGCGGCGTGGAAAAGATTTGAACCGTGAGTTTTGGAGCAAGTCCGGGGAGCCGGAGGTGGGTTTGTTGCAGGCGGAACTGGTCTCGCGTTCCTTTCATGGAATTATCTCGTTGCATGTGGATGACACCAGCGACGGATTCTACGGCATTGTGGGCGGGGCCACGCTGACCAAGCACCTCATCGAGCCGGCGTTAAAGGCGGCGGATGCGTATCTGCCGTTGGACAAGCGGGCGTTGATTGACGGTTTTCCGGCCCGCCAATCCGTGGTTCGCGACACTTTCCCCGGCGTGCTCAGCGCCCCGCCGCTGGTCCGGCCGCGCCCGTTTGAAATCGTCCTGGAGGCACCCAAGGGCCAGTCGGCATTCTTGACAGAGTGCGCTTTTGTGGCCGCCTTGCAATCCATCCTGGCCGGCTACCGCAAGTTCATCGCTTACGCGCAGAACCTCTGATCCTGACCTGGAATTTGCCTTCCTCACGAGAGCGCGGCCTCAACAAAACCTTTTTTGGAACTGACCGGTCTCCCGGAAGTTCCGCTATGAAAAAACAAAACGGAATCAACCATTGTGAATTTGGACTTATGAAAAAGCTGAAAATGAATCAAACTGTGGCCGCTGGAATTGTGCTGGCGGGTCTGGCCCTGGCCCCGGGAGTTCGCGCCGATGTGGAAATCTTTCTGGCGGGGGGAAATGCCAGCCAGAACATCATTTATGACCGGATCACCAACATCCTGTCGGGCGGCATCACCAGTTACTTAGTGTCGTCAACCAACAGCACGGTGCGCCGATTCGTTGGAACGATAACAAACGGACCAGGCTCCGGTTTGGGAACGATCACGATTGACACCTCGCTTCTGGGGGCGGTGCAGGGTCTGCAGGACGTCGGAGTCAACAGCGAGACTCTGGCCACGGGCGCCTCGGCGGTGCCAACGGTGGCGGTCTCCTCCACCTCACCCGGCGCGGTCGCCGTGGATGGCAGCGTGTTGACCCGGGTGGGGCCGACCTTGGTGGCGCCGTACGCCTATGTCAAAAAGTCATCGGCTTCGGCCAATCTGGCCGGCGTGACGAACCTGACGGCGCGGCAGGCGCAGTTCTTGGAAGCCAACGCCGGCCTTTTCCCTTCAGCCGCCCTGGGAGGCAGCAGCACCAGCGACACCGTCTATTTCGTCGGGCGAAACCTGGGGTCGGCGGTTCGGACCGAAATTGACGCCAACATCAATTTCAGCGGCACCATTTCCAGTTTCACGACCAACTCGTCCGGCCAGGCCGTTCAGGACCCCAACCTCTCGGATCCGGGACAGAGCAGCGGGACTGCGATCAAGGCGTTGCTGAACGTTCTCACCAACACCATCGCCACATTGGCGGCGTCGGACATTGGCTCCTTCACGCCGCTGGCCCATGAGGGGGTGCCGTATTCGATAGCGAATGTGGAAAACGGCAGTTATCCGCTCTGGTTTTATGAGAACTATTATTATCAAACCAGCGGGGCGACCGCGCCCAGCGCGAACCAACTGGTGATTATCAATTTGCTCATCGGAGCGATCACCAATTCGACCTATCAGGCCACCAGCCCGCTCTTTCTCAACAACTACGCGCCGTTAAGCGGCATGCAGTGGAAGCGCAACTATACCTCGGACGGGGGAAAAATACTGTCCAACAACTACTGACCGTTCCCACCATCAACTCTTGCGGAAACCTATGAAAAATATTCTCCCTTTAACTCTCGCCGGGCTGGCGTTGCTGGGAACGCCCCCGGCGAGAGGTGGCACGACCTATCAGGACGGCGATGTTCTGCTCATCTTCAGGCAGGCGGGATTGAACGATGTGGAATACGACCTCGGAAACATTAGTCAGTTCACCAACCACCCCAACGGTTATGCGGCGGCGGTGACGGGTTGGGACCCTACCGTAGCCACCGGTGTGTTCGGGGCCGATTTGACCGGCGTGAGCGTCATTGTTGCCTCCACCACAAGTCTGACCAATGCGAATCGGACGTCTTGGTTGAGCAGCGGTAATCCGGCGGCGATTATCAGCGACGTGACTCCCACCACCTGGCAGGGCAATTTGTGGAGTGTCATCAACGCCGTCGGCAACCGGCCAAAGACTTATCTTCCGGCGCAGACATTTCCTTACTCGCTCAATCCGGGCGGAAGCGCGTCTTACGACTACGTTGTAACCGGAGGCGGACAGAATGAATTTGACCTTCCGCAACTGGGCGGCAATGTCAACTTTACCGTCGAACAAGTCATTCCCGGATTGTTCGGGTTCTGGGCTGTTCAGCCTCACGCGACCCCGGAACCGGCGGCCACGCAGTTGGGCAGCTTCTACGTTGATGCCAGCGGCAATCTCACCTTTATCGTTGGGCCTCCGGAACCGGCGATTGTGGCGACCACCCGGGCAGGGAATGTGGTAACTGTGACGTTTAACACATTGCCGGCCGGCGCCTATTCGCTGGTTTACAGCCCCACACTGGGCAACCCGCTTTCCGCTTGGACAGTGGTTAGCGGGCCGGTCTCCGGCAACGGAAGCAACCGATCTCTCACCCACACGACTGCGGGAAGCGCGGGCTACTACGGTGTGGTGTATGCGCCGTAGCCCGGTCTGAGAGCGCGGCAGGCCCCTCCTCCTGGGGGCCTGCCGCCGCCCGTTCCATTTGTCGAGAGGACAACCACAACAAATGAAAATCAAGATGTTGACAATCGCCTCCGTGATGTTTGCGGGAAGCTGGCACGTCGCAGCGCAGCCAACGAATTTTCCTTCGGCCACAAACACCGCGCCGGCGGCGGAGCCAACATTCCAAGTCGCCGGTTACCATGTGGATGGCAACACCGTGCTGTCGGCTGAAAAACTTGATTTTCTCACCAACTACACCGGTCCCGCCGTGAGCCTCGCCCGTTTGCGCGGAGGATTGGGAGAATTGCAACTGTTGTACCGCAACCTCGGCTTTCCGACCATCAGCGTCACGCTGCCGCAACAGCGCCTGACCAACGGCATCGTCGAGGTCAAGGTGATTGAAGGCAAATTGGAGGGCATCAATGTCGTCAGCAACCGATTCTTCTCCTCCAATAACATCCTGCGCGCGCTGCCCAGCCTCACCACCAACATTCTCCTCAACACCAAATGGCTCCAACCCGAATTGGATCGAGCCAACCTGAATCCCGACCGCCAGATTTATCCCGTCATTTCACCGGGTCTGGAACCCGGCTACACCGACCTGAATCTGGATGTCAAAGACCGGTTTCCGCTCCACGGCCACATCGAGGCCAACGACAAATCCACGCCTCAGACGCCGCTGTTGCGGATGGATGCCGCGCTGCAATACAACAACCTTTGGCAGTTGAATCACCAGATTGGCGTGGAATACAATTTCTCCCCTCAAACGACCAAACCCGACAATGATGCCCGGCAATTCTACGATCAGCCGATGGTTGACAGCTACAGCGCCTTTTACAGAATCCCCTTCGGTTCCGGGCCTGGCTTGCGCGAGGGCTACGAGAGGATGCCGGTGGATTTCGGCTATGACCAGATCACCCACCGGTTCAATCTCCCTCCGGCCAGCGGCAGCCCGGAGCTGATCGTCTATGCTTCGCGTTCCCTTTCGGACACCACTCTGCGATTCGGCCCCCTCAACACCATCGTTTCCAGCCCCTTGGTGCAGATCACTTCGCAGTCCGCGGAGCACGATCTGACCTTGACCGAGAATCTCGGGGCAAAATACAATTTTCCCCTAAGGGAATTCGTGGGAATCCGCTCCTCGCTGTCGTTTGGGATAGACCTCAAGAACTACCGGGCGAGTGGTTTCAGCACCAATCTTTCCTATTTCACCACGCCGATCACCAACAACGGCGTCGCCAGCAGCACCAACTTCACTGTGGCCCTTCCTTCCAACACCCATCACGACCTGAGTTACGAACCGCTCTCGTTTGGATGGTCGGGAGACCGGGCCGATAAGTGGGGCAGTTGGAGTTTCGACTACGGGCAGAATATCTTCCTTGCGCCGCTGGCCTCGGCCCGGACCAACTTTCAAAGCGTTGCAGGCGCCAGCGCGGCCGGCGGCACCTACGCCAGTTTCTCCGCCGGTGTGAGCCGCGAACAAAAGCTTCCGGACAACTGGTCCCTGCTGATGCGGTCCTCCGCGCACTGGGCCACGGCGCCGCTCATCAGCAACGAACAATTCCCGCTCGGCGGTACCGCCGGCGTGCGGGGCTACCAGGAAGGCGAGAATTACAATGACAACGGGTGGCGCTTGAACCTGGATTTGCGCGCGCCTCCCCATAACGTCGGCGCGTTTCCCGTGGCCGGCGGCTCGGTGCCTGCTTTCGCCCGTCCGTCATTGTTCATGGACTACGGCGAAGGCTATCAACTGGACCGCCAGACGCCTGCCCTGGAGCGCCAATGGGGGACCGGGTTTGGAGTGTTTCTGACGGCGGGGCAGTACTTTGAAGCCCGCCTCACACTCGGCTGGGCCTTGCACCGCACGCCGGTCACCAGCGTCGGCGGGATTCAGGCCTATTTTAGCATGGGAACCCAATTCTGATGAAACCCGCGTCCATCCTGTTTTGGGTATCGTCACTTGCCGCCATCCCGGCGCTTGCCAATCCAAACGGCATGATTGTCCGCTCCGGCACAGCCACCAGCCAAACCAGCGGTCCGGTTCTCACGGTCAAAACCGGCCCGCTGACGCTGCTTAATTGGAACAGTTTCAATATCCAACCGGGCGAAACCACCTCGTTCGTCCAGCCGTCCGCCAACTCCGTGGTTTTCAACTTTATCGGCGATGCCCGTCCTTCTCAGATCTTTGGCAACCTGACCGCCAACGGCAGCGTCATCCTTGCCAACTCGCACGGCTTTTATTTCGGGCCAAACTCGATGATCGCCGTCGGCGGCAATTTCATCGCCACCACGGCCCCGCTCGCGCCTGATTCCGGCCTTGGCTCCAGTTGGCAGTTTAGCGGAATGCCGCCGCTGGCAAGCATTGTCAACTACGGCCAAATTTCAACCGGCCAGGGCCATTCGCTTTTCCTCATTGCCGAAGATCTCGAAAATCGCGGCAGCCTGGCCGCGCCCGGCGGCAACATCGGACTCTATTCAGGCAAGGAAGTGCTGGTAAGCGAGCGTGCCGATGGCCGCGGCTTGAGCGCCACGGTGAAACTGCCGTCCGGCTCGGTGGACAATTCGGGCCGCATCGTTGCCGACGCCGGAACCATTGCCTTGCAAGCGCAAGTGGTGAACCAGGACGGCGTGATCCAGGCCAATTCCGTCCGCAACGTTAATGGCGTGATCGAACTTGTGGCCTCCGACCAGTTGAATCTCGGCCCGGATTCCCAAATCGTGGCGCAGGGCGATAACACGTCCCCCGGCAGTTCGGCCGGCAGCGTCGTTCTCAAGTCCGGCAACAGTTTCAGTGACAGTCCTGGCAGCCGGATCGTTACGGCCGGCGGCGCGCTTGGCGGAAATGGCGGCAACGTGGAAGTCAGCGCGCCGAGCATTCTCTCGCTCGACACGACCATGAACGCCAGCGCGCAAGCGGGTTCAACCGGGGGACAGTTAACCCTCGACCCGGCCAATATCACCCTGGGCACGACTGGCAGCGGCAGCGCGGGCAACGGCACCGTGACCGCTGGCAGCGGCTCCGGGACGCTGGCCTTGAACGTGAACACCGCCTTTGCCAACAAGGACTTTTCCCAAATTGCGCTGGATGCGACAGCAAACATCACGCTCGCGGCGGGCACGACATGGAACCTGAGCAGAAGCACCGGCGTCAACACAGGCACCCTGACCCTGGAGGCGGGCAGGAACATTATCCTCGGCAATAATTCCCAAATTACGGACGCCAACAATTGGTCCGTCAATTTGGAGGCGGGGGTGAATTTTGCCTCCGGTGCAGTGCAATCGGGAGTCGGCTCAGTTTATGTCAGTGGCAGCAGCACTGGCACATCGGGCGGGTCGGTGCAAACTTCCGCCGGCTCCATCACTATGACGGCCGGTCAGGACATCCTGGTCGGATCGGGTTCCATCCGCACGATGGGCGGCGGCAGCATTGACCTGCAAGCCCTGGCGGGCAACATCAACGCCGGGACTGCCAATGGCGGCTATGTATTCTCTGTTTTCGGTTCCACCGTCAGCCCGAATTTGGGCGGCATTGCCACGGCGGCGGGAGGCAATGTCACGCTGCAAGCAGGCAACAACATCATCAGCACCCCCACCGTGCCCGCAGGCCAGACACCGGGCGCGTCCGGCGCTTATGGGAGCCAGCCCGACAATGTGATGCTCAGCGCGGGCAACCAAATCCTGGGCAATTTCAACGTCGCCAACGGCGTTGGAAACATCCTCGCAGGGGTGCAAGTGCAAAACGGACAGGTCACACAAATCTTGAATCCCACAGCCGAGGTCGGTTCCTTGATCCATCCCGTCAGCCTGAGTTTGATTGCCGGCTCCTGGAATGTCTGGGCCGCAGACAACATTTTCCTCGCCGAAGTGCGCAATCCCAGCGGGACCTTCAATGACAATACCGTCGCGGTTCCGGCGGGCCGGTTTTCAGGAAATACCGATAACTCGACCGTGCCTGCCCGGAGTGAGTTCCTCTTCAACTACGCGCCCAATGCAGCCGCCAACTTCTGGGCGGGCGATGCAATTATCCTGACAGGCGCCAATCTTCCGCGGCTCAACAACGAAAACGATGACATGCCGCCCATCTACCCGCCAATCCTTGCCATGACCGCCGGCTCTGGAGGCATCACAGTCAATAATCCGATCCTCCTTTATCCCTCCAGCCAGGGGGCGCTGCAAATTACCACCACGGGTGGCGGCAATCTCACGGGCGCTTTCCAGCGGGGGGCGTTGGTAGGCATCACCATGTCGGACAGCGGGCTGCCGGGCTACGAAACCTTCGCCCAAGGCCATGCCGTCACCCCGTTGCACTTGCACGATCCCAATCCGGTGGTGTTGGGCATCTCCGGGAGTATTAGTTCATTTGGGCTGGCCGTGCCGACGTTTGGGCAAATCACCGTTGCCGGGGATGCTTACAACTTCGGTTTTCTGGGCCAGAATCTATCCCCATCCCAAACCACTTCCATCACAGTGGGCGGCAATCTGACCTATCGCGGAGACCTGACCACTGTGACGTTGCCCAGCCCGCTGCCTGCGGCGCTGTTGAATTCCGGGCTGAGCGGCGATCCCGAAGTGGCCGGCAAACTTCTTTACGACGCCGCTACCGGCGTCCTCACGTTCCTTGGTCCAATGTCTTCCAGCGATCTCTCCTTCCTCCTCAACCCAGCCAAAGTCGTTTTGAATGCAGCAGGCCAGCCGCTCCTCGGCGGCAATGGCCAGCCTGTCACCCAGCCGCCCACCCTCACCGCTGCGCAGCAGGCCGCCATTCAAGAATTATACACCGCCAGCCAGTCAGCGACGCTGGGCGGTCAAGGCCTGGCTGTTGCGGGACCGGGCAAATTCAATATCACCGCGCAAAACATTAACTTGGGAATCTCCGGCGGCATCTCAGTCCTCGCGCCGGATTCGGCGCTGGCTGCCATTTCCACCGACGGAGCGACTCTCAACGTCAATGCTGCTGGAAACCTGGAAATGACCTCCTCAAAAATCACCGACGCGGGTCTGAACGGCGGCATCCAACTGACGGTCGGCGGAACGCTGGATGTTGGCGGCCAGCTCACCTCGCTTGGCGATCCAAACTCCGCCAAGGGAATTTTCACCACCAGCGGCGGGAGCATTTCCATTACGGCTCAGGACGACATCAATGTGGACAGTTCCCGCATTGCCGCCTACGACGGAGGAAACATCGGAATCCGTTCCGCCACCGGCGACCTCAATGCCGGATCAGGCGGCGTTGGCTATGTCAGCATGCAGGGCGTCGAATTAGATCCTGAGACCGGGCAGTTGACTTCCATTCCCGCAACCGTGGCGGGCAGCGGCATTCTCGCCACGACGCTTCCGGATTCCCACGGAGTGCTGGGCAATATCACCGTCGAAACGCCGGATGGGAGCATCAACGCCAACGCCGGAGGCATCATTCAAATCTCCCTTAATGGCCGCAATCCGCCCGGCGCCTTCATTGACCTCAACGCCGGCAAAAACATCAACGCGAGCGGTTCCGGTGTCATCGGCGGCGACCTTCGACTCACCGCCGGCGGCGAGGTCAACGGCATTCTGGTCGGCACCGGCACCATCAACGTCAATTCGCAGTCCAGCGTCAACGTCACGGCGTTTGGCGGCGGCGGCGTCAGCATTTCCGCCGCCGGCACGGTGAGTGGAACCGTCATCAGCGGCGGCAATGCCAGCGTCAGCGGCGAGACGATCACCGCCAATCTGATTGCCCAAGTCGTGTCCACATCCGGGAACACCACCCAGGCAAACGTCGGCGTTCCCGCATCCAATGTCTCCAAGTTTGATTCCAAGGTCGCCGAAGATGCGAGTGTAGCCGTCGCCACAACCGACACCCAGGAAACAACCAACGACGACCAGAAGAAAAAGAACATGACCATCACTCTCGCGCAAAAATCCGGTCGAGTGACCGTCATTTTGCCGGAACATAAATAAGCATCCCCCATGATCCATCCCACCATCACTCCAATTCTCGCCGACGGCGCGCTTCAATTCGCATTCGAGAAGGCGACCACCGAGGGCAAGATCACGATCCTCGCCTTGTTCGGCCTTTCGATGATTAGTTGGACCATCATCATCACCAAATTCCGGCAGCTTTACCTGGCCCGCAAGTGGGCGCGGCGCTTTTTCGAGGCTTACAACGCCACCCGCGACCCGCTTGACATCCGGCGCAAGGCGGAGGACTTCCCAGGCGCGCCCGCCTACCGGCTCTACGCTCGCGGCGCTGATGAACTCGAATACCACCTCAAACAAAACCCCGTCACCATCAATGGCGAAAAGCGAATCAGCGCCGCATCCTTTGACGCTGTCAAAGTCGCTCTCGAAGAGGCCGCGTCCGCCTCGGCCATGTCGCTCGAAAAAGGCATGATCGTCCTGTCCACGGCGGTGGCAGGCGGACCGTTCATCGGCCTGCTGGGCACGGTGTGGGGCGTGATGGAAACCTTCGCCGGCATCGCCCGCGCCAATTCTGCGTCCCTCACCGCCATGGCCCCGGGTGTCGCCGGCGCGCTCATTGCCACAGTCACCGGCCTGCTCGTCGCCATTCCCGCCATGTTCGCCTACAACTTCATGGTCACCACGATCCGCGCCATCACCCAGGAATTGGATGGCTTCGCCACCCGCTACGTCACGCAAATAGAACATGTTTACGTGGATAATCGCGATATCGAAGACAAGATCGCCGGCGCCCTCCAGCGCGCCGAGCAAATCCGGAACGCCGCCGCCCTGGTTGAAGCATGAAAAAGTACTCCCATACCGCCCATCGCACTCTCACGGAGTTGAACATCACTCCGTTGCTTGATTTGGCGTTCGTGCTTCTGGTCATTTTCATCATCACCACGACGCCGATTGTCAATGATCTGGATTTGAAATTGCCCACCGCCGCCAAGCACGAGAAAGACCCGCCGCGCAAGGCCAACTACATCACCGTGGATGCCGGGGGCGGGATTTATGTCAATAAGAAGCTGGTGGAACTTGCCGATCTCCAGCCGGTTCTGGCCGGCCTGCGCGCGGAAGATCCGGACCTCAGTGTCATTCTGCGCGGCGACGGCCAGACCCCCTTCCATCGCATCCGCGCCGTGCTCGACGCCTGCCAGCAGGCCAACGTCGCCAAGCTTGATCTGGCCACCGATCCAATCCGCTAACCGCCATCGCCATGCTTCCCCAAGCTCCGCCACCAAGAGCAGAAAACTCGACGAGAGTGAACCTTCTCCTCTCGCTGTTCTTTCATTTGTTGATTGTCGCCGTGCTTGTCTTTTTCGCGGCGCGCCAGGGATTGCTCGGAGAGCAGCTCAAAAAAATCACCGTCCAAATGGTCAAGGAAACGCCGCCGGAAAAGCCGAAAGAGCCGGAAAAGCCAAAGGCAGAACCGCTCCAGCCGGAGCCGCCCAAGACGATTGAGACCCCGAAGGTCGCAACCGCCCAAACTGAACCGCCAAAAGAAATATCCGCAGCCCCGCCTCCTTCCGTGGTCACCGCCCCTGTCGCGGTCGCGCCACCGGCGGCGGACCTGCCATCCTTCGTTTTTGGCGGCGGCCAGGCCGTCCAGACCAGCTCCAACCCCGTCCAGCTTTACAAAGGCTCAGTCGAACACGCCTTCCTTTCCAAATGGCATCGGCCGGGAGGCATCGCCGACGACAACTATGTCTCCGAGGTCGAGGTCGCCGTGGATCCGCAAGGGCAAATCAGCGACTCTGTTTGGAAGAAAAAATCGGGGGATGTCCGCTGGGATGCCTCCGTGCGCCAAGCCGTTGCCGACACGCGGAAGCTCGACCGTCCGCCGCCGCCGGATTTTCCCGCGCGCTTCCTTGTCCGGTTCGATGTGCTGGATGACATCGCGCCCCTTGTGCAAAATCCATGAAAAATCGCGCTCACTTTCAACACAACTCGCTTGCGGAATTGAACATTACGCCACTTCTGGATCTCGTGTTCGTTCTGCTGGTGATCTTCATCATCACCACCCCCCAAATGATGAACAATTTGGAAATGTCGCTGCCGTCCGCCCAGCTTCCGCCGCGCAAACCCAATGAAACGGAACCGAGAATCAATCGAATTGTAATTGACGACCAGGGCCACACCTTCTTGAACGAAGAACCCCTCCTCATCCCGGCGCTCCGCGAAAAACTGCGCCAGTTGAAGACCGCCGATCCCGACCCCGCTGTGGTGGTCAAAAGCGCCGATAACATAGCATACCAGAACATCGTCAACATCCTGGATGTCCTCCGCCAATTGGACATCACCAAAGTCGGCCTGGCCACCCAGGGCATTGACGGACATCCGTGACCAAGGAGGCGGTAATAAATTAAGGTGGCAAGATGACGCAGGGATTTTGGCGGCTGGCAAGGCGCGAGCGAGGAGCATAGCCTATGGCTCTGTAACGAGCGAGCAACGCCGCCAGCCGCCAAAAGACCAAGTCAGGTTGACACCTTAATTTATTACCGCCTCCTAACCTTTAGACTGGACAAAAATGAGCCGGCAAGACGTCACCGCACTGGACAAGGCGTTGAGCCAGGAAGCGCAAACCGGCGCGACGGACGAAACAAAGCAGTCTAAATGATGATTTCAATTAGAACAACTGGCGGAAGGGGTGGGATTCGAACCCACCGTTTGGGGCGTTTCGTTGTTGCTCATAGTTGCCTTTATTTGATCTATCCTGCTCATACTGATACCGCATATCTCCTTTGTTTGCAAGCACTTTCTTGCATCTTTGTGCAATTATCGGCAGAAAAACGCGTGTCGCTGGGTGTCGCCAAGATTGGCTGTGTCGCCATTGTGTCGTCATCGAAAATGGCCGTTTTCTGTGTCGGATTGTGTCGGCTGGTGCGCGGCGGTCTTCCCATTGGCTGACCAGTCGAGACGCTGTTCGTGGGCCAATGTGCGGACCATCCCCACGCGGGTGGGGAGAACTGCATCCCGCTCATTGCATGGCCAGTGGATGGCGGACCATCCCCACGCGGGTGGGGAGAACGGCGTCGGCAGGCTGAAAATCGGCCTGGCCAGCGGACCATCCCCACGCGGGTGGGGAGAACCTTGCACTCATCGATGTAACGCAGGCAGTCCTCGGACCATCCCCACGCGGGTGGGGAGAACATCCTGGCCGCGCGCGAAGCCGATGCCTACAACGGACCATCCCCACGCGGGTGGGGAGAACTTTGCAAAGCTCCCTCCGGACGGCTGGCTCATCGGACCATCCCCACGCGGGTGGGGAGAACGACTTCGAGCACCCGTTCGCGGGCGGCGCATTCGGACCATCCCCACGCGGGTGGGGAGAACGCCGCCAGCGGCCCGCTCATCATCGGCGAAGCCGGACCATCCCCACGCGGGTGGGGAGAACCATAGCCGGGCTGCTCAACCACTCTTTGATGTCGGACCATCCCCACGCGGGTGGGGAGAACAAGATCGTAACTTTTCCAAAAAGCTCACCATGCGGACCATCCCCACGCGGGTGGGGAGAACCGGTCGGATCGGAAGCGAAAGCATTTTCACGGCGGACCATCCCCACGCGGGTGGGGAGAACTCCGATTTCCGCCGCTTTGCGACCGTTGAAAACGGACCATCCCCACGCGGGTGGGGAGAACTTTCCGTGCCAACCCGTTTCGCGGCGCGCTTACGGACCATCCCCACGCGGGTGGGGAGAACGCGCTCAACGAACTGTGGCAGCGTGGCGAAGATGGACCATCCCCACGCGGGTGGGGAGAACCTGTTCCTGGCCGTCCTCAGCATGGTCGCCACCGGACCATCCCCACGCGGGTGGGGAGAACCGGCCGTCGTCCAGGACGGCGGCGGCGGGATACGGACCATCCCCACGCGGGTGGGGAGAACACGGATGGCACGGATGGGGAATGCCGATCCTGCGGACCATCCCCACGCGGGTGGGGAGAACGAAAACCCGGCCGAATCCAACCTCTGGGTCGTCGGACCATCCCCACGCGGGTGGGGAGAACGACAATTACACCATCCGGCTTGGCACGCCTGGCGGACCATCCCCACGCGGGTGGGGAGAACTTTGCCTTCGAGGCGCGAGACGGCGCTGAGGACGGACCATCCCCACGCGGGTGGGGAGAACTCTGATTTATCAACAACTTACATTCGCATAATTAGGGTTCGGTCGGTCCTTTCAGCCAAATGTCTCATCCCCCTCCATCCAATCCTCAGCTACCAGCCAGAGACCGGAGATTTCGACGTCGCGGCGATGGGTGTCACCATGAGTTTCGATCTTGAAGCCCTGGCAATTGTTGTCAGTAGAAATGATAAGCATGCCCAGTCCTTCGGCGTTCCGTTTTATATAGTCCAGTGTTTTCTCGCGTGTGCGCCGGTTAATCGTACCCACAAACACGTTGGGCCGGGGTTCGACGAACCAGCGCTTCAGCATCCCGCGGATAGCATCGGGCGTGTTATTGGCGACAATGACGGTCAAGGGATGGGTAGCGGTTGAATTTGGAGGAGCGATTCAACGTCTTTAGGCATGCGTTGCAAAAGGCGCTCTTCCTCCAGGCGCAACTTGAGGAGCTTGCGCACTAAGTCGCCGCTGTCACCCGGATCCTGCCTTACCGCCAAAAACGCGGCGGGAATACTCGTGATGTGCTTGTAAAGGTCTGCGACATCGTAGATGAACGGTAAGGTCCCGCTATCATGCACGAAACCGAGGCTGGGCACGTAGCCAAGCGAGCAGCAGACGGCGGCGCACACGGCATAGAGGCTGGCGCTCGCGGAGGAGAGTGCCCGGTTGACGGCGTCGGCCATGTCCCAGTTGCTCTTGTCGTAATTGCGGCCTTTCCAAGTTACACCATGCTTGAGGCCCATTTCGGCATAGAGTGCGCGCACGCGCAAACCCTCCATGCCGCGTAATTCGGCAATGGAGCGGCTTTCCACATTTACATCGGGAAATCGCATTTTGAACATGCGCCGGGCGATTTCGGTGCGCCTTTTCTTGTCGGCCCAAGCGGTGGCATGGAGGCGCGGCATGTCGTTGCTGTGATTGGGCGCGAGGCCGAAGGCGTAAAACCGCATGGACTCCTCGCCGATCCAGCAGACAGGCGTGTTCGAGTCCGCGCAGGCTTTGATGGCTGCATGAGTGACGCTGGTACCAGGACCAAGCAGGAGCGCGGAGATGGTCGCCACCGGCAAGCGGTAGATCAGCCGATCGGCTCCAATCCATTTCACGCTGGAGTCATCAACCTCCAACCGACCCTGTTCCAAGTATAGTGGCGTCCAGCGGTCTCTCGCCGGAGCAAGTGTTTCGAGCGGAGGACGTTCGAACAGAGGCATAGGATTTACGGTTTTTGATTTCCTCTATCGGATTTCTGGCTCACACGGATGCGGCGGGGGGCAAACTGCCGCCCCTCGGGGCCGCTGGAATCCGCGTTTCCGAAGCTCACAGGTTGGTCATTGATGGAATCCTGCCCGTCCTCAAAACGGTCCACTTCTTCCACGCGGGTGAACCGCTCGCGCTCCTGGTCGCCTATGAGGGCGCGCCAGGCACCCGCCTCATCGCACGGGCCAGCCCGATATAGCGGAGCGGCAGGCAGGCAGCACTTGCGGCCAAACCAGACGCCCCAGACAGGATTCTTGACCGCTTCGGTCAGCGGGGCCAACACTTCGCGCGTGCCGGCGAGAAGGACCCCAAAGCTGGCGTCCAGGAGATATTGGCGACGGGTGACAACAGGATCGTTATTCATTTTTCCGGTGGCGCGGCGCGTGTTGAGAACGGTGTGAAAATCCTCCAAGCAGCGAAGATGAACCGCCTTGACGCCTGTGCCCTCGGACGTTTTCACGGGTTACGGGCGAGCGGATGCTGAGGGTAATGTTCTCCCCACCCGCGTGGGGATGGTCCGGACTGGAAGGCTGTCGTCGATAAGGTTAAGGCGTTCTCCCCACCCGCGTGGGGATGGTCCGTCACTCATTGCCAGCGTCCTTTCGCGGAAAAAGTTCTCCCCACCCGCGTGGGGATGGTCCGTACTGGGCCATAGCGGGAATGGTGGCCATGAGGTTCTCCCCACCCGCGTGGGGATGGTGCCGTCACATTCCTGTGGGCCGCTTGTCCAACGCCGTTCTCCCCACCCGCGTGGGGATGGTGCGCTGGACGCGGTTACGCTTGGTGCGTGAGGCCAGCGGCTTGCCCGGACCGGCCAGAGGGTGGACTGAATTTGGGGGCGTTGTGAGGGCGGAAGTTTCGGCAAGACCCTGATGCGCGGCCTGCCGGCTGAGGGGACTTGCCGAAACTTACGCGCTCACGGCGCCGGGGCTGCCTGTCTTCGGCGATTTGAGACGGTGTAGCGATGCGGAATGGAAGAAGGGGACTTTGATCATTCGGGGGGATTACAAGGGGAGCGAACGAGCAGACAAGGGGAGCGGAGGGCGGGTTGACGTGCAATGAAGGCGGCCAAGTTTGGTCCGGAGAACGGGCTTTGATCATCCTGGACGGAACGGTTTGAGGAGTATTTGGAATGGTCTCGTAATGCGGTTTTTGATTCCGCAATAGATAAGTGTGGTGCTGGCCAGCATAAAAATCCAAAATTTTTCAGGGTGGTGATTGAGGAAGGTTCTCAAATCGTCCGTGTTTCCAGTAAATTTTGAGACAAGGAGAAACAGAATCATTGCCCAAAGATCAGCCTCCCATTCCTGGCCGGTCTCCTTGTTGAAAAGACGGCGCAAATAGCGCCGAACCTTCGAGGCGAGATCGTCCAGCCATTGAATGTTCCACTGGATTTCGAGAAAACCGGGATAGTGTTTTCTGCGGGGATTTTTGAAATGAATGAAGAAATGGCCGATTTCATGGAACAGGGTGAATATGTGCTCGTAGCGGGGTTTGTGCGCGTTGATCAAAATACGCTTCTCACGCGGAAGAAGTTTTCCGTGAACGGCATCGCCGAAATAGCTGACGAATTTGACCTTCAAGCCAAAATGCTTGGCCATTTCCCGAAGGATGTTCTTGGTCCTGAGTTTCATTTGGTTTTCGCGCGATTCTGCCTCTTCACGAAGTCTTCGAGCATTTTGAGGACTGCGGCAAGTTGGTTGCTGGGCAACGGTGCCAGCGTGCGCATGATTGGGCCAGCCTGTTCTTTTCGGAAAAATTCCAGCGCTTGACGGTTGGGCTTCCCGGCTGCTTTGAAAAGGTCGCCGTCAGGAATGTCCAGCACACGCTCCAGTTGGGCGATAGCGTCGTTGGACGGCACGCCGCGTTCGCCATTGAGCAACAGCGACAGATATGCGGGGGAAATATCGGCGCGCTTGGCGACCTGGCGTAGAGACAATTTGTGCGGGTGCTCATCCATCGCCTTTTTGAGCAGCCGGATGAACCGGTCGGGTGCTTTCGCTGGCCTGTTTTCGGTCATTTCGCGACCAAAGTAGCGCATTGTTTACCGGGTGTCAACAGATAATGCGTTTTTCTTTGTTTTTTCCATTTTATGCGTTTACACGGTGTGAACATGTGCGATGCTGAGAGCGCAATATGCGTCTTTTGCTGAAAAACCGATTGGCCGAATGCCGTGCCGCCAAAGGGATTAAGAAGTCTCAACTGGCGTACTACTTGGGCATGAGCCGTGCCTACGTGACGCGGCTGGAGCGGGGCGACATTCGGCCCAGTGCTGAAGCCATGCTTCGCATTGCCCGGTATTTCGGCAAGCCGGTGGAGGAAGTTTTTCAACTGGTCGAGGAGGGCAGCGGGAAAGCCGCTTTTCATCCCATTTCCCGACGCGCATCCGTCCGCGCGGGTGAATCAAGAAACATGGCGGAAAATAAGCAAGGACAATAATATGATAATGGTATTGACAGTATTCAAAGAGGTCCATAACACATGGCCGGCCAAGAACGGCAAACCGGCGGGCGAATCTTACGATTTGCTCTGCATGGACAACAGCAACCCGGCGGAGCATCGCATGGAAGAGATGCTCTATTACCGGACCAAGGACGATGAACGCGCCAAGCTCTGGGGCAAGTCGGTCGGCACCACCATCCAGGTGGGGGCGTCCAAGATCCGACACGGCGAGAATGGGGGAAGGGCAACGGTGCTGGGTTCCATCATCGGCGAAGCCAAGAAGTAAGGACTTATGGCCTCACGAAACCCTCGGATAGACAGAGATTGGCGTGAGCCGATTCGCCGTTCCGAGGTCGCCACAGATTTTGGCATTTCACTGGCTCGAATCCAGTGGGACTTTTTTGCAACTCCGACCTTCGCGGGCACAGTGCCCAAGCCTCAAATTGCGTATGGTCTTGCGTTTCGCTGGTTGCAGGAATTGGCCGAAAAATGCGGTCGTCCCTATAATCGCCTTCTCATTGCATTGCGTGGTGAAGAGGGCGAAGTCAACGGGCGTTTCCACTTCCACTGTCTGGTGGGGGGAACTCTTACGCGCAACTATCAC
>Ga0182027_10004927_pt1 | contig 20492 bp, 21 predicted proteins | sample 712E1DmetaG_FD_121300 | JGI IMG/M metagenome (GOLD analysis project Ga0182027, IMG submission 121300) | Permafrost microbial communities from Stordalen Mire, Sweden - 712E1D metaG (Illumina Assembly) | ecosystem: Environmental > Terrestrial > Soil > Wetlands > Permafrost | place: Sweden...
CGGAGTCACCATGTCCACCGGGCGGCTGCTGCACGCCTACGTGACCGAAGCGAAGTACGAGTGCCTGCGCTTGCTGCGGTCGCCGGGTTTCTCCGTACCGTTCCTGGGCCTGCCGGTGCTGCTCTACCTGCTCTTCGGAGTGCTGTTGTATGGCGACGCGTTGCGCCACGATCCAAAGGGCGGGCTGTTCATCTTCATGGGCTTCGCCACGTTCGGGGTGATGGGGCCGGGGATGTTCGGCTTCGGCATCTCGGTGGCGACCGAGCGCGAGAAAGGCCTCTTCACGCTCAAACGGGCGCTGCCCATGCCGCCCGGGGCATCGCTCCTGGCCAAACTGGCGATGTCCCTCCTGTTCGTGGCGATCATCATGGTCACGATGATCGCCGTCTCCCCGCTCGGGCACCTGAGGCTGACGGCCGCTCAGCTCATCGGCCTCGCGGTGGTCGACATTCTGGGCGCCGCGCCGTTTGCCGCGATGGGCTTGTTTGTCGGCACGTGGGCATCGGCCAAGAGCGCGCCGGCATTCGTGAATCTGCTGTACCTCCCGATGATCTACCTCTCGGGCTTCCTGATCCCGATGCCGAAGTCCATGGAGTGGATCGAGCGCTACTCGCCGGCGTTCCACCTGCACCAGTTGGCTCTGCGCGCGATCGGCGCGCCCAACGCGGGGTGGCAACCGCTGGCACACGTGGCCGTGCTTGCGACCGTGACCGCGGTGCTCACCGCGCTGGCTGTGCGGCGGCTGGCGCGGGTGGGTTGACGGCCGGGAGGCCCACACCGTCCAGTTCGAAGCTGAACTTTACGGGCTCGGGGCCGGCCGCGAAAGCAATCGACGTGATGTCGTGGCCATCGCTGCCGTTGAATGCGGAGAGCGGGAAGGTGTACTCCCGCCATTCCGGTGCGGCCGCGAAGGTCTGCATCCCCGGCACGTAACCGCCCGCGCGGGTGTAGACCATCACGCGATAGGTTTTGCCGTCGCCCTTGGCCCAGAAGCGGATGGAGGCGGCCGCGGAAAGGTTCGCCGGCTGCATCGGCTTCGCCCCCGGGTAGAACGCCGCGCCGGCAAACGGGAAGACGAAGCCCGGGCGGATTTCGCCTTCGACCAGCAGCGCGTACTTGCTCCCGTTGGCTCCGCCGGCTACGACTTTGATGGCGGCTTCGGATTTTCCACCGGCGACCTTGTCGGCAGTGGCGAGCCAGCCGAAACCGAAGGCGGCCTTCGTGGTGCCGTCTTCGAAATCGGAGATACTTCCGGATGCCAGCGGAAGGGGCGCGGCGTCCGTGGGTGGAGCGAGGGCGATGCCCGCCTTCCAGACGCCCGCGATCTTACGCGTCGCCGCGATGTTGGTGGTGGGATCGCCGTCGACCAGCAGCAGGTCCGCGCGCGCCCCTTCGCGGATGACTCCCCGGTCGTTCAGATGGAAGACCGCGGCGGGCGTCGATGTGGCCGCCTGCAAGGCTTCGAGCGGCGTCAGGCCGGCCCGCACCAGCAGTTCCAGCTCATGGTGCATGGCGGCGCCGTGCGTGCCGACGTTGGGCACATCGGTGCCGGCCAGGATCGGCACGTGGGCCGCCTTCAACTGGACCAGCGCCTCTTCGGCGTTGTGGTAGGTGCGGCTGCCCTCGAGCACGGTGAGCGTCGGAACCACGAACGCATGGTGCGCGGCGACGAACCGGCCGAAATCCGGAGCCGGCGGCTGGTCCGTAAAAAGGTGCGCCAGACCGTCGGCGCCGGCCTCGATCGCGTCCATGGCCCCCTGGCGCGAGTTGATGTGGACGATGGCCATCTTCCCGCGGGTGTGCGCCGCCGCAATGAGCGCCGCCAGCGTCTGTTTGCTCACCGTGGGCAGCGGCAGCGGAATCGTGTAGATGATCTTGATGTAGTCCGATCCCTCGGCGATGCGGGCGTCGACGAAGGCCTGAGCCTCCGCGGGCCCGGCGATGGTCGGGATGTTGATACCGTACTCGGTGCCGTGGCCTTTGGGAGCGGTCGCCAGCGTGCCCGCCGAGCGCAGGTCGGCCAGATCGGCATCCTTGCCCTCCGCCTGCTCCTGTTTGATCTGGCGGGCGTAGCGCCAGTCGGTGAACATGTCGAGTTCGGTGGTAACGCCGGATTCCAGGGCCTCTTTCAGCGCGTTCCCGAAGGAGTGGGTATGGCTGTCGATCAGGCCCGGCAGGAGCGTCTTGCCCGATCCGTCGATCACGGGCAGACCCGCCGTGGCGCTTTCCCGTGCGATCCTGCCATCGCGGACGACGACCGTGGCGGACTCGATCACGCCCACGCCATCGAAGACGCGCACGTTGCGGACGACGAAATCCCGCGAAGGCTGCGGTCCCGCGGCCGCGCATCCGATGAACAGCAACGACCAGAACAGGCGAGCGAGCATGTTGCCTCCACAGGCAGAGTGGCACAAAAACGGAGGGGACGGACTGCAATTCCGGCGAGTGACGGGAAGAACGGGACAGACGACCGGCTCGGACCGGCACATGACGGGGGGACGAGGGGTGTCCGCTCCCTGACGGTCGCGGTTCGGTAACGACTTCTTCCGAACCGCGACCGTCAGCAAACGGACCCGGTTCTACTGCTTCGCCGCGGGGGCGGGTGCCGGCGTGGCCTCGGCCGGCTTGTTGAACTTCGAGTCGTCGATCGGCACGTTCTGCCTGACGTCGGCCATCTTGATGACAATCGAGATTTCAGGGGTATCCTGGTGGACCGTCGTGGGGATCTTCACGCCGTCGACGTTCTTGAAGTCCTCGAACACCATCGAGACGGTACCGCTGCCCTGCGGCGACGGCATTTCCATCTTGGTCAGCAATCCGCTCTGCGCGTCGAAATAGAGCTTTTCGGGGCCGCCCTCAGTGGGCTGTCCCTCGACAATGTAGGCGTCGTGGTCGCCCACTTTGCCCTTGCCGATCACGGTCAGCTTTTTGTAGTGGTCCTTCGTATGCAGGGCGGCCTGCAGGTCGGCCGAGCGCCTGAAGGCGGCCAGTTCCGGTCCGGCCATCTCGTGGAAGCCCTGCTGTGGATCGGATGCCCAGCCGCTCTTGCCGTCGAAGCATTGGATCACGGTGCCATAGCCGGCGAACTCCGCGATTGTGACGGTCCGGTTGGGCGATTTGGTGTACGTTTCGAACGTGCCGCTGGCGCCGAACGTCACGACATCGAGGGTGCCCTTGGCAACGCGGCTGGTGAGTTTCTCAAGCGCATCCTTGCCGCCGACAGCGGCGACGTATTTTTCCAGCACCTGGTCCGTGGACGGCAGGGCTGCCTCTTGTGCGGCGGCCGTGAATGGAGCGACGGCGGCCAGCGCAAGTACGACGATGGAACTCGAGGCAAATGTTTTCATGGCTGTTTTGAACTCCTAAACCGACATAGCCGAGTATAGCCCGATCCAACGCGAAAACGGGCGTTGTTGGCCGGGCTCCGCAGTCGAATCGCCGATCTTTGTCCGCCGCCCGCCGGTCACGCGGCCCGATCGCGTATTATGGGGCGAAATGCCTCCGACCCGCGATCGCGATGCCATTCGCGCCATCCTCAGCGCCGATCCGCGCTGGTCCTTGTACGCGCTCGGCGACCTGGCTCCCGGCTATTTCGAACACTCCGAGTGGCATGCCGCGAGCGATCCGGATCCCGCGCTGCTGCTGCTCTACCGGGCCGTGACGCCGCCGGTCCTTTTCGCCATGGGCGACCCACAGGCGGTCGCGCGCCTGGCGGAGGAGATCGGGGAGCCCGCCGTCTACCTGCACGTGCAACCGGAGACCGCCCAGGCACTGGCGGCGCGCTATCGCTTCGTCGAACGCAAGCCGATGCTCCGGATGTTTCTCGATCCGGCGCGCTTTCGCCCCGAGACCGGGGCGCGCGTCGTGAGGCTCGGAAGCGCGGACGCCACGCGCGTCGAAACGCTCTATGCGGACGGGCGCGAGAGCGGGGAGAGCCCCGATTTCTTCTTCCCGTCGATGCTCGATCGCGGCGTGTTCTTCGGGGTCGAGGAGGACGGCGACCTGGCCGCGGTGGCGGGGACGCACCTGGCGGTGCCCGAGGAAGGCGTGGCGGCCATCGGCAACGTGTATACGCGGCGCGACCGGCGCGGGCGGGGTCTGTCCGGCTGCCTCACCAGCGCGGTTGCGGCCGAGATCCTGCGCCTGAGAATTCCCGTGGTGGGATTAAATGTCAGCCAGCGGAACTCCGCCGCCATCCGTGTGTACGAACGCCTCGGATTCGCTGCGCATTGCGAATTCGTCGAGGGCCCGGCAGTGAGCTTCCCCTACAAGTTCTGACCCTGATCGAGCGGATAGACGTGGCCGCTCGACATGGTGGTGAGCGACAGGTAGAGCGTCAGCAGCGCGAACTGCTCGACGGCTTCTTCGTCGCTGACCGGAACCTTAACCGGCGAGCGCTCGCGGATGCGCCGCCATACGTCCGCCGAAAAATCCTCTGGAGGCAGGATCGGACCGGGCGCCAGCGCATTGACGAAGATCCCGCGGCTGCCGTATTCGAGCGCCATCTCGCGGGTCATGGCCGCCACGGCCGCTTTGGTCACCACGTACGGCAAATTGCGGCGCTGCGGCCGCCCGATCGAAGTCGCGTCGGCGACGTTGACGATGTGGCCGCCGCGCGGCATCAACGGAACGATGAGCTGCGAGGGCCAGAAGGTCCCCAGAATGTGCGCCCCGATGTTGGCGTCCCAGTCCGCGGCGCTCACCTCGTTCACCGCCGTGAGCTTATAGACCGACGCCATGTTGATCAGGATGTCGATCTCTGGAAAGTCGGCGCGGACCCGCTCGACAGCCGCGGCCACGCTCTCGCGTACGGCCACGTCGGCCATGACGGCCACGGACCGCACGCCGAGCGCGCGAGCCTCCTCCACGGTCTGCTCCGCCTCTTTCGCCGAGCGGCGGTAGCTCACCACCACGTTCGTGCCGCACTCGGCCAGCATTCGAGCGACCGTGCGGCCCAGACGCCGGCCGCCCGTGATCCAGGCCGTACGGCCGCGCAGACGGGCGAGGTGTTTTTCGAGCAGTTTCACAATAATCGCTTTACCGCCGCTTCGAGCGCCGCCATTTCGGTCTCGCCGACGAAGGACTTCACCAGCCGCCCCTGGCGGTCATAGAGGAACAAGGCCGGCAGCGCGCCGCTCCACTTGGGATCGATCGCGTCGATGAACTTCTCGTCGTTCGCGGCATGCTTGACGTAGTGCGGCGCGGGCGCTCCATTCTTCTGAAGGAATGCGACCGCGCCCGCTTCCTGCTCCGGCTCATCGCAGGAAACCGTCGCGAGTTCGAGGCCGCGGGCGTGGTAGCGCGCCGCCAGCCGGACCAGATCCGGCATCTCCGCCCGGCAGGGATCGCACCAGGTGGCCCAGAAATCCACCAGCACCACGCGGCCCTTCGCCTGGGCGATCAGCCGATGGTAGCCGGGTTCGTCCAGCGCGGCGAGAGGCGGCGCGGCGCGAGCGCAGAGGGCGGCCAGCAGAAAGCCGGCGAGGATCCCCGCCCTCACGACGCCTTCCTGATGCGCTTGATGCTGCACCCGAAGGCCTTGGTCTCAGCCTGGTCTACGGGTTTGGAGGCCAGCACGGCGTCGAGCGCGTTCCGCAGCCGGTTCTCCTGCACCCGCTGCACTACCTGCGAGTCGTCGATCGAGCCATGATAGCGGATGGTGCCGGTCGAATCGAGAACGAAGGCCTCGGGCGTGACGCTGGCCCCGAAGCGATCGGCCACCACGTTGTCCGTGTCCTTGTAAACCGCGAAGGAGAAGTGATCCCGCGCGTGTTGCGCCACTTCCTCGAGCGGCTCGTTATGGTTGGAATTGACGAAGACGAACTTCACGCCGCGTGCGTTGTAGTCCTTGTAGATCGCGCTCATCCGCTCGTTGTACGAGTTCGAAACCGGACACTTGGTGGCAATGAAGATCACTACCGTGACCGGCCCGCGCAGCGAGGCAAACTGGACCTCGCCACCGCTGGTATCCCGCAAGGCGAAGTCATCCACCTTGGAACCCAGCTTGAATTCCTGTCCCAGCAAGGCGGCCACGGAAAGTGCGGCCGCAAGCAAATACCGTCCCATGTCCCCTCCGAGCCGGGCGGGAGCGGTCCCGCCCCTATTTCTTCTTGTTCAACTTCAAGTTTCGCACCACCTTCTTGTCGGACACGAAGACGTCAATCTTCTTCGTGTCGCTGGTGGCGCCTTGATAGTCCGCCTTCAACTGGTACTCCACGTTGGGGCTCAGCCCGTAAAAGGAGTAGCTGCCGTCGTCCTTGGTGATGTACGAGCGGACCTGGAGCGTCTTCGTGTTTTCCAGGTGCACCACGGCGCCCGCAATGAAGCGGCCGTCCGTATCGGTCACAACGCCTGCTACCGAGCGGGTGTTGAGGTCTCCCTTTTCGCTCTTTTGGGCCAGCGCCATCGCCTGAACCGACAGCATCGCGGCCAGCAGCCCCCACAGCGGAATCAGCTTCCTCACTTTGCCTCCGACGCCTTCTTGTCTGCCGCTTCCAGGCGAAAGAACACATCCACGCGCACCTCTCCGGCCGCCTGTGCGGTTTTCTCCTGCGGGACATAGCCGGGAGCGCGGACATTGAGCTTGTAGGTCATCTCTTCCACGGGGACACGGAACGCAAACTCCCCGCGGGAATCGCTCACTGCTTCCAGTCTCTTGAACTTGCGAGCGCCACGCAACTCGCCCGACGGGACGATCTCGATCCTGGCGCCGGAAAGGCTACGTCCGTCCTGCTGGAACACGGTGCCGAAGATCAGGCCGTAGGGAGCCTGCGCCTTCTTGTCCCCTGGCCCTGCCGCCATGGCGGTGGCCGCGAACGCAGCCAGCAGCAGGAGCCGGCGCCCGGCCGCCCGGCTATTTGGGGAGATCTTCGTCTTCATCCCCGTCGAGATCGGCCTCCTCCTCGTCCTCGTCCTCCTCTAGAGGTTCGAGTTCGAGTGGATCGACGCTCACCACCTTCAGGTCCGCGCCGCACTCATTGCAGGTGATCGGGTCCCCTTCGTCCAATTCGTCCTCTTCGACGTCGATTTCCACTTCGCACACCGGGCAGGCTATCATTCGTTCCTCCGCACAATCACGGCCCAGATTCCTTTATACATACTCGGTGGGCCGAAAGGAAGAGGGTTGTTTCGGCTATTTTGCCGCCAGGCGCCGCCGCGTGGTCACCGGCACAATCCCCTTGAGGCGCAGGTAGAGAAACAACTGGGCGCGATGCGTTAACTCGTGCTCCTTGGCGGTCTGGATCATCTCCAGGCGCGTCACCTGCTGACCGTCCATGCGCGTTACGATTCCGGCGTAGAACTCCGGCGTCTGCGCGGCCAGCGCGGGAAGGCGTTCTTCCATGCGCGCCCTCAGTTCGGCGGCCAACAGGGCCGCTCCCGCATCCGCGGGAACCGGCGGAAATCGCTTTATCATCTCCTGGCGGTCGAGCTTCTCGACGCCATCGAGCAACATCCCGGTGATGGCGTAGCTTGCTATCAGAATATGACGCGCAATCTCGCGGAACGTCATGACCTCCGGAACCGGCCGGAAGTCCAGTTCCGCCTCCGGCATGTCCTCGACCGCCTGGGCCGTGTCCTGCCGCACGCTCCTCCAGGACTCGAGCAAAGCATCCAGTCTGACCATGTGACTATTCTAGATCCGTTTCGTCCGCTTGCTCACGCGCGCGGTTCCGTATCGCGGCCCGTGTCCTGCCCCGGCCCCTGTCCAGTCGTTCCCCGGCCCCGGCCCTTTCCGAACCGCGACCGTCAGGGAGCGGACTCCGCTTCACCAGCCTTCATTAAATTGGTGAATGAGTATACTGTCCCGAATTTCATCTAGCGTCGCGCGGCCGGCCGATTCGTCCAGAGCCTGGATGGCGTCCGAGAGCACTTCGACCGGTTTGCCCGTCTTGAGCAGCCCGATGACGGCGCTGCGCACGCAATACTCCGTCACCACGCCGTAGACCACCCATCGGTCCGCGTTGAGGCGGTCCAAAACCGAGGCCAGATTGCCCCCGGCGAACATGTCGATCCACTGCTTTTCGACGACGATCTGCTGGGCGCCCTCGATTTTATAGTCGCCCTGGTAGTCGCCCGGCGTCGACGGCACCACCACGCGTTTCTCCAGCAGCGTAGCGCGCGGTTTCTGCTGTCCCGCCGTGCCCGAAACGCAGTGCGGCGGCCAGTCGCGGAATTCCGGATCGTTCTCCGCATGGGCGTCCACGGTAGAAACCACCGTGATCCCGTGGGCCGCCGCGTAGCGGTTCACCGCGGCCAGCCGCGGAAGCAGCTTTTCCGCCCCGGGGACGTACAGCGCCCCGGCGGGATACAGAAAATCGATCTGCGTGTCCACGTCGATGAAAACTGTCTTCATGCGTGTGTCGCCTCCACGGTGCTGCGCACCTGGTCGCGCAGCGCCAGCAACTTCGAGCTGTAATCCACGCGGTGGGGCATGCCCAGCCCTGCCAGCGACTCCGCGCAATGCGCCCGGGCGGCGGTGGCGTCTGGCAGTGGCCGGACCAGGCGGCCGCTCGTCATCACGGGAGATAGCAGCGGCACGCCCTCCATGCGCTCTCCGGCCAGGGCGACGACGTCGTTGTGCGCACGTCGAAAGATCTGCTTCGCGCCCGGCAACGTCGGTTTGTCCTCGCTGAACTTGGCGGTATACCGCGTGGCGCCAGGCTCCTCGATCTCCACCAGCTTATAGATGGCAGACAGTGCCGGGGCGTCCGACGACGTCGCCAGCTCCGTGCCCACGCCGAAGGCGTCGATGGGCGCGCCCGCCTCGACCAGCGCGGCAATCTTGTACTCGTTCAGATCGCCCGAGGCCATGATTTTCGCCTCGCCGAGCCCCGCGTCGTCGAGGATCTTCCGCACCTCGCGTGCCAGCGCCCCCAGGTCGCCGCTGTCCAGCCGCACGCCCCACAGCGGCCGGCCGAGCGACGCCGCCTTGCGAGCGCCCTCCCGCGTGTCGTAGGTGTCGATCAGGTAGATGGTCCCCGGCCCGAGCAGTTTTTGCAGCGCGCGCTGCGCCTGAAGCTCGTCCGGAAACGCCTGCACCCAGGAATGCGCCGCGGTGCCGTAGACCGGGATGGCGTAGCGGAAGCCGGTGAGCACGTTGCTGGTGCCGAGGCAGCCGCCAACGTATCCGGCGCGTCCGGCGAGCACGCCCGCTTCGGGAGAGTGCGCGCGGCGCGTGCCGAACTCCACCACGCCGCGGCCCGCTGCCGCCTCCACCATCCGCGCCGCCTTGGTCGCCACCAGCGTCTGGAAGCTGATCATCGAAAGCAGGTAGGTCTCGGCAATCTGCACCTGCCAGAGCGGGCCGCGGACCGTCATCAGCGGCTCCCCGGCGAATACCGGAGTGCCCTCGGCAGCCGCCCAGACGTCACCTTCGAAGCGGAACGACGCCAGATTCTCGAAGAATGCCGGGGACGCTCCCTTCAGTTGGGGCACCGAGCGGAGATACTCGATCTCGGCGCCATCGAAGCGGAGACCCGCGAGATACTCCATCGCTTGCGGCAAACCCGCGGCAACCAGGAACTCCCGCTTTTCGGGAAGGCGGCGGATCGAAAGCTCGAAGGTCGCGGTGCGCGCGGCCATGCCGGCCTCGAAGTAGCCGGCGGCCATGGTCAACTCGTAGAGGTCGGTCAGAAGACCGTGCATGGCGGCTACTTCTTCTTCGCCGCCTTGGGCGCCGCCTCTTTCACCCCGGCGATCGCCTTCTGCAGCTCATCCACCACGCCAGCATCGAGCTGATAAATGGTGGGCTCGTTCTCGCGCATCGCCAGCCAGTCCTGGCCGGGCCTGGAAAGCGCCACTTTCTCCACTCGCCGGCCGTCGCTTGAAGTCACCGCCAGCTCGATGAAAGGCGTCGAAAAGCCTTTGTCTACGAATTTCGCCGCCGCCAGGTCGCGCAACTTGTCCACCATGGCGCCCACCGAGCCCGCGTCCATCTGCTTGCCGCCGGAGGTCCACTTCTCGGCGGATCGCTGGTAGCTCGCGGACTTAGCGCCGTCGCGCACATCGACCCGGCTGGGGTCGGTCCATCCGAAATCGAACAGCTTCTTGTTGCGGAAGTCCTCGATGCTCTTATCGAACGCGCTGCCCACTCCGGGCGTGAGCTTATAAACGCCCTCGACCATGCTGCTTTTGCCGTAGTAATTGTGCTCGGAGTCCTTCCGGACCTGGAGCTGCTGGGTTCCGGCCGCATCGGTCACTTTGACCACGGCCAACGGGGTGCCGCTCGCGAACGCCGACACAGCTTTCTTCGCGTCTTCATCGGTGACGGAAGTGTCCATCTTGGCGTCCTGGAGCTTGCCGATCACCTCGTCCACCAGGCCGCCGTCGGCGCGCATCGGCTTGGGCCGCACGATCTGCCACTCGTTCTGGTTGTTCTTGCCCAGCTCGAACGCCGGGCCCTTGGCCGCAATCTCGATGCGGCTGAGCTTGCCTATATCGAAGGTCAGCAGGCGCTTGTCACGCAGGTCCTTCTCGGTCTTGTCCAGGCTCGTCTTGCTGTAGCTGGCGATGGTGAAAACCCGCGGATCGTCCGCGAGCTTGACGTAATAGCCGTTGCCGGTGGGCACCTCATCGCCGATCAGAAGCTGGCGATTCCTGCCGCCCTTCTGTGTGAAGGCGACATCGATCGCGGGCTGGGCCAGCCCATACGAACCGACGTCGGCGGCCTTGGCGTCTATCAACCGATCAGCGTTGAGCGTGCTGAGCGTCGAGAGGATCGATCCAATCGCTTCCTGGTCGGCGGCGAGCGGTCGGGGAGCGGTCAGCGTCCACTTGTTCCCGTTCTTCTCCACCGTGGTGGTTTCTCCGCCCGGTCGCCGGATCTCGATCTTCGCAACCGGATCGCCCCCCAGGTCGACGATTTTGACGGGAGCATCGGTCGCCGGCTTCTTCGCCTCTCCCTCCTTGGCCTTATTCGACCAGTAGACCCCGCCTGCCAGAGCGACCAGCACCGCCAGCGCAATCAGCAGGCCGCGCATCCGCAGCATCGGCTATCTCCTCTTCCACCACACCATGAACCCGCTCAGCACGATGGCGAACGGCATGATGAAGATGCTCCAGTAGAAAACCAGGTTGCTCTGGTTCTTGGTCATCACGAAGGACTGATCCTCCGGCTCCTTGGGCCGGATCGAGATGAGGTCCTCGTCCGACGAGAGCCAGTTCATCATGTTGAGGAACAGGTCGCGGTTGCCGAGCGACGGCACGGGAAACAAGCCGTTGCTGGCCCAGATCGAGCTGCTCACCACCACAAAGCGGCACTGGCTGCCCGGCTTGCCGCCGGTGCAAGTGCCGGCGGCGGCCAGCGTGAACGGGCCTTTCTTGTCCTTCTTCGGATCGATGCCCGCTTCGGCGCCCGAAAGGTTCGTTGTCGCGAAGCTGGCCGCGGAGGTGGCAAACAGTTTCTCCACGGTGGCCTTGCTGGAGGTCTTGACCTGCAAGGAGCGAGTGAGTGGGAAAGCCGTGGCGAGGCCCTTCATCTCACGAACGATCGGTTGCGCTTCATAGTCCTCGACCGCCGGCGCCTCCGGACCAAGCTGGGCCACATACGCGGCCACATCGCGGATCAGATCCTTGTCCACCGTCACACCCCAGGTGTCGAGCAGCTTGACCAGAGCCGGATTCTCGCTGGTGGCCTCGCGGCCCACGTTCAACGGCGGATCGAGCATAAACAGCGCCCGGCCGCCGTCCTCGACGTACTTCTGGATGGCGGCAACCTCGGCGTCCGGGTAATCCAGACGCGGCCCGGCCACGATCAGAACCGTGCAGTCCGCCGGTACGTCCGCCTTCCCGAGAAGCGAGATGGAGCGCGCCTTGTAGTTGTTCTTCTCGAGCGTCTCCCGCAGGGCCGAGAGGCCGAGCCGGTTCGCGTCGTCGATGCTCCGCTCGCCGGAGCCGCTCGCGAAACAGGCGTTGCGGTCGCCGGTCTTCAGGGCGCGTATCAGGGCGCCGGTAATCTCTTCTTCCGTGAGAGACTTGGCTTCCTCGCGCTTGGCGCCTGCCTGGACATAGATCGCGCCCAGGTTGCGCACGCCCATGGAGCGCGCCAGCTGCGGCTTCTTCTCGAGATCGACGTAAACCACTTTCAGCCGCGGAGAGAGGTTGGCGTAACGTCCGAGCAGGTCGCGTGCGCGGGCGAACTCGGTGGACCGGTCGAAGTAAGTGATGGTGACGTCTTCTTTGAGTCCCTTAGTCACCTTCTCGGTCTCGTTGGAGAGGCTGTAGCGTTTGTTCTTAGTCGAGTCGTAGGACGCGTCGTGCGCGTTAGCCAGATAGTTGGCCGCGGCCAGTACCGCGATCACCACCAGGATGTAGAGCGTGACATAGCCGGTATACTTCGTTTGTCTTGCTTTCAGCCAGCCGAATCTCATCTTATGCCCTCCACCGCAGCGATTCCGTGGAACGGGCGGTCAGGAACAGCCCCAGGAAGATCGCAGACACGAAGAAAATCACGTCCTTCGAATCGAGCACGCCCTTTGTGAACGGCTCGAAGTGGGTCACCACCGAGAGATAGCCCAGCACCTTCGAGGTGGGGGTCGACTCGAATGACGTGGTCCACTCCAACACCCACAAAAGAAGCGACACACAGAAGCCCGCCACGCCGGCGATGATCTGGTTCTTGGTCAGCGTCGAGAGGAACGTGCCGATCGCGAGCAGCGCCCCGCCCTGGAGCACCAGGCCCAGGTAGCCTATCAGGATAGGCTTCCAATCCGGCTTGCCGTAAGTGAACAGGAAGGTCAGATTCACCGCCGACACCAGCAGGATGGTTGCGTAGAGCGCCACCGCCGCCAGCCACTTACCCAGGATGACTTCGATGTCGCGGACCGGCGAGGTCATCAGCAGTTCAATGGTCCCGGAGCGCTTCTCTTCCGCAAATAGCCGCATGCAGATCATCGGGATGAGAAACAGTCCGATCACGCTGGTATTCATCAGCACCGGGCGGACGATCATCTCGTTGATGTTCATCGGGAAGCCGCGCCCCATCGCCTGCGCCTGCATGGCCACCTGCTGGAAGTACTTCACCGCGCTGTAAAAGAAGAAACCGAAAATCAGCGCGTACAGCGCCATGATGGTGTACGCGATGGGGGAGGTAAAGTAACTCCTCAGCTCTTTGCGATAAATGAGCCAGATATTTTTCACTTCTCACCTCCGGCGGGGGCCGCGGTTGCCGATTCTGCGGACGTCAGCTCCAGGAAGATCTCTTCCAGGCTCAAGGCCAGCGGCCGCAGTTCGTTCAGGTTCCAGCCCGATTCCACCACGGCGCGGGCCAGGTCGCCGCGGATGGCCGCCTTCTGCAGGCTCTCCACCTCGAACATGGCGCGCTCGTCCTTGGATTCCTTCAGCACCACGCGGCTCACTCCCGCCACCTGCTCCAGGCGCCGCTGTGCCGCCGCGGAATCGAGCTTTCCGTCGCGCGATTCCACCTCCACCGCCACCGCTTCGGAACCGCGCAGCCGGTGCGTCAGGTTCTCTACCGTGTCGGTAGCCACCAGCTGTCCCTTGTTGATGATGATCACGCGCTCGCAGGTCTGCTCCACTTCGGGCAGTATGTGCGTGCTCAGGATGATGGTGTGCGCCCCGGCCTTGGCCAGGTCCTTGATCAGCTCGCGGGTCTCGATGATCTGCTTCGGATCGAGGCCGGCCGTGGGCTCGTCGAGGATCAGCACATCGGGGTTGTGGATGATGGCCTGCGCCAGGCCGACCCGCTGCCGATAGCCCTTCGAGAGCTTGCCGATGAGCTTGTCGCGCATGTCGCCGATGGCGCACAGCCCCGCAACCTCGTCCACGCGCCGCGCGATGTTGGCGCCCGAAACGCCTTTCAGCCGGCCCACGAAGGTGAGGTACTCGGCCACCTCCATCTCCGGATAGAGTGGCGGCGTCTCAGGCAGGTAGCCGATGTGCCGCTTCACTTCGAGGGGTTGCTCGAGGACGTCGTAACCGGCCAGGCGGGCCGTGCCTGCCGTGGGCGGCAGAAAACAGGTCAGCACGCGCATGGTTGTCGTTTTCCCGGCCCCGTTAGGTCCGAGAAACCCGACCACCTGCCCCTTGTCCACCTCGAACGAGATGTTGTTGACGGCCAGAGTACGACCGTAACGTTTGGTCAAACCTTCAACTTTTATCATCGGATGTCAGCCAGAAGAAACGAATACTACAATCCCATAATGCCAAAGCCTGAGTCTACAAACAAAGTGTTGCCTGTCACGCCACGCGACAGCGGGCTGGCCAGGAAGACCGCCGCATCGGCGACCTCCCGTGGATCCGTGTTGTGCCGCAGCGGCGCGCGCTGGGCCACGTGATCGAGGATGGACGAAAAACCCGGGATGGCCCGTGCCGCGGCCGTCTTGACCGGCCCGGCGGAGATCGCGTTCACGCGAATGCCCTTGGGCCCCAGGTCGCTCGCCAGGTAGCGAACCACGGCCTCGAGCGACGCCTTCGCCACGCCCATCACGTTATAGTTGGGGATCACGCGGGTCGAGCCGAGATAGGTCAGGGTCATGATCGAGCCGCCGGCTGTCATCAGCGGCGCCGTGGCGCGCGCCACCGCAACCAACGAATAGGCGCTGATGTCTTGCGCCAGCGTGAAGCCCGCGCGCGAGGTCTCAACAAAGGGCCGCGTCATGTCTTCCCGGTTGGCGAAAGCGATGCTGTGGACGACGGCATCCAGCCGGCCCGGGGACTGGCTGAGCTTCTCGGTCAGTTGCGCCAACTCGCCGTCATTGCCGACATCGCACGGCAGGACCTGCGTCGCCCCGAGTTCCTGGCCCACCGTTTCGACGGCGTCCCGCTGCCGCTCGCCCTGGTAGGTAAGGATCAGGCTTGCGCCCTCGCGGCGGAACGCCTCGGCGATGGCGTAGGCCAGACTCCACCGATTGGCCACCCCGAGTACCAGCGCACACTTCCCCTCCAACAACATAGACATGAAAACCCATTGTAACCCGCCTTGCTGACGCGCGCGATTCAGTCCCACCTACCGAACCGCGACCGTGAGGGAGTGGACCTGCCGCTTCCCGTTACCGAGCCGCGACCGCCAGGGAGCGGACGCTCACTCCACCGCCGAAATCAGCCAGAGTTTATCATGGCTGTGTGAAGACCCTACTGGCTCTCGGCTTCGTCTCGGTGCTCGCGGCGCAGACTCCCGCGCCCCTCTCCCGGCTGCCCTACTCTCCCAGCCTGGACGTCACTTCGATGGACCGCTCCGTCGATCCTTGCACGGATTTCTTCCGCTACTCCTGCGGCGCCTGGATCAAGAAAAACCCCATCCCGCCGGATGAGTCCCACTGGGATGTCTACTCGAAACTCGCTTACGACAACGAGCAGTTTCTGTGGGGCATCCTCGACGAGGCCGCCAAGAAGACGGAGGGCCGCAGCGCCATCGACCAGAAGATCGGCGACTACTTCCATGCCTGCATGGACGAGGGCGCCATCGGGAAGGCCGGGGCGTCGCCGCTCCAGCCAGACCTCGATGCGATCGCCCATTTAAGCTCGGGCCGCGCGCTGGCGGCGCTCGTGGCGAGCGAGCAACTGGGGGGCACCGAAACCCTCTTCGGCTTCGGATCGAACCAGGATTTCGAGAATTCCGAGCAGGTGATCGCCTTCGCCGTGGCCGGCGGTCTCGGCCTTCCGGACCGCGACTACTACGTGCAGGACGATCCGAAGATGAAGGAGATCCGCGAGAAGTACGTGGCTCACGTGGGCCGCATGTTTGAACTGCTGGGCGACGCCCCGAAGGCCGCGGCGGCCGAGGCCGCCACCGTGATGGCCATCGAGACCGCGCTCGCCAAGGCGTCTCTCACGCGGGTGGAACAACGCGATCCGCACAACCTGTTCCACAAGATGACCCTCGAACAAGTGAAAGCCCTGGCGCCTTCCTTCGACTGGGACGCGTACCTGGCCAAGAACGGCGCCGCCGGCATTTCGCTCGCGAACGTGACCGAGCCCGCTTTCTTCAAGGAACTGGAGCGGCAACTGCAGTCCCAGGATCTCGCCAACTGGAAGGCTTACCTGCGCTGGCACCTCGTGCATTCCAAAGCGCCGTACCTCTCCTCGAAATTCGTCGACGAAAACTTCGCCTTCTTCAGTAAGACTCTGCGCGGCATCGACCAGCTTCAGCCGCGCTGGAAACGTTGCGTACGTTACGTGGACCGCGACCTGGGCGAGGCGCTCGGGCAGGCCTTCGTCGCCAAAACCTTCGGTCCCGACGTGAAGGCGAAAACGCTGGAGATGACCAGGCAGATCGAGAAGGCCATGGAGGGCGACATCCAGGACCTGGCCTGGATGGGGCCGGAATCGAAGCAGCAAGCCCTCTTGAAGCTGCATACCATGGTCAACAAAATCGGCTACCCCGACAAGTGGCGCGACTATAGCTCCGTGCGCATCGCCCCCGACGATTTTGCCGGCGACGTCGGCCGCGCGGCCACCTTCGAGATGCACCGCGACCTCGGCAAAATCGGCAAGCCCGTGGACCGCACCGAGTGGGGCATGACGCCGCCTACCGTCAACGCCTACTACAACGGGCAGATGAACGACATCAACTTCCCGGCCGGCGTGCTCCAGCCGCCGCTTTTCGATTTCAAGCTGGACGATGCGCCAAACTACGGCAACACCGGCGCCACCATCGGGCACGAGCTGACGCACGGCTTCGACGACGAGGGGCGCAACTTCGATGCCAAGGGCAACCTGCGCGACTGGTGGACCAAGAAGGACTCCGCGGCCTTCGAAGAGCGCACCGCCTGCGTGGTCGATCAGTACGCGCAATACACCGTGATCGACAACATCAAGATCAACTCCAAGTTGACCCTGGGCGAGGATGTCGCCGACCTCGGCGGCACCCTTCTGGCCTACATTGCCTGGAAGAACGCCACGCGCGGCCAGGACCTCCAGCCCATCGACGGATTCACGCCCGACCAGCGCTTCTTCATCGGCATGGCGCAGTGGGCCTGCGGGGACGAGCGCCCCGAGAGCAAGCGCGTGCACGCGGTGACCGACCCGCACTCGCCCCTGGAATACCGCATCAACGGCGTGGTGTCCAACATGCCCGAATTCGCCCACGCCTTCGCCTGCAAAACCGGCCAGCCCATGGTGAGAGCGAAAGTGTGCCGGGTTTGGTAGCTACCGGCAGTGCAGCGTGAACGCGATCCGGTTCGCAACCGGGTTGGGTGACTCGATGTTTAGCTCCACCCAGCCGTGGAAGTCGGCGAACTGCGGCGTGTTCGCTCCCAGGCGCCAGTGGTCGAGAATCGGCATGGAGCGGTGCCCTTCGGGCAGGCTCATCGTGAACGGATGCGACGCGTGGCCCCCGTCGCTCCTGTTGAACGAGTACGTCACCGGAGTGGCCTCGGTGCCGATCACACCCCAGTCGAACGTGAGTTCGACCGGGCAAGCGCCCGTGTACTGGTGATCCCGCGCAAGCTGTCCGTTGACCGAGAAAGCCGATCCGCCGACGCGGACGCTGGCCGCGCTGCCGCAGTGTATGGTGAAGCGGATCCGATTGGTGACGGGGTTCGGAGATTCGATATTCAGCTCAACCCAGCCGCTGTAATCGACAAACTGCGGCGTGTTGGCGCCCAGATGCCACTCTTCTAGAATCGGCACCGATCGATATTCCGGCAGCATCACCGAGCGCAAGTGCGAGGAGTGGCCCCCGTCGCTTCTGGTCACCGAATACGTAACCTCCGCTGGAGCCGAACTGATGATGCCCCAATCGAACTTCAGCTCCACCGGGCAGGCGCCCGAATACTGATGATCGCGATCGATCTGCCCGTTGGCTGAGAGCGCCGATCCCCCCACTCGGACGGAAGCCTTCATCGCCTCCGGCGCGGCGCTCAAAGCGATCAGGGCAACAACGGGAATTAATAGAGTTCTTCCTTGGTTCACGACGCCCTCCTTTCGACGAAAAACAGGTCCTAAACGCTTGTCGCGTCACAGTATACACCTCTCGCGGTATTCTTAGATCAAACACCGGTGGCGCCGTGAGGCGTGCTGGTGACAGAGGGGACGGCGGGCGGCCTAAAGAGCGGGGCAAAAAGGTCGATACGCCGAGAGTGGAGGGATTGCGTGGGCTACCTTCAGGTGTTCCTGTACTTGCAGCTTCTGGATTTTCTGACGACGATGGTCGGCCTGCGAATGGGCGGCGCGGAAGTGAGCCCCTTCGTGCACTGGCTCACGTTGCTGGGCCCGGCCACCGGCGTGGCCCTCTCGAAACTCGTGGCTTTCCTGCTGGGAGGGATCTGCCTTTGGTTCCGCAAGGAGCGGGTGATCCGCTGGGTCAACTACTTTTTCGCGGCGCTGGTGGTCTGGAACCTCTCCCAGATCCTGAAAGTTTTGGTTTAAGGGCCCCCCGTGGGGCAGGCCGTTTGGCCTGCCCAGAGGCAGGCGGAACCGCCTGCCCCACGAGGATGGCCGCTTAGCTCTGGGCCGGGCCCGTCTTCAGCTTGTCGCGCTGCTCCCGCAAAACCGCCTTGCGGCTCAGCCGGATCTTGTTGCCTTCGAGCGCCAGTACCTTCACCAGGATCTGGTCGCCTTCCCGCAACTCGTCCCGCACGTTCTTCACCCGGTTTTCCGAGATCTCGCTGATGTGCAGCAGCCCGTCGGTGCCCGGGAAGATCTCGACAAACGCGCCGAAATCGACCAGCCGCACCACCTTGCCCAGATAGGTCTTCCCGATCTCGGCCACGGCTGCAATGTCGCTCACCATCTGCGTCGCCTTGGCGGCGGAGGCCTCGTCGGCCGAGTAGATGTGGACCGTGCCGTCGTCCTCGACGTCGATCTTCACACCGGTCTGCTCCACGATGCCGCGGATGACCTTGCCGCCAGGGCCGATCAACTCGCGAATCTTATCGGTCGGAATGGTTAGCGTGTAGATGCGCGGAGCGTAGGGCGACAGCGTCGTACGCGGCGTCGCGATCGCCTCTTCCATCTTGCCCAGCAGGAACAGTCGCCCTTGTAGCGCCTGGTTGAGGGCCTCCCTCATGATGGCGATGGTGACCTTGGGGACCTTGATGTCCATCTGCAGGCCGGTGATGCCTTCCTTCGTCCCGGCAACCTTGAAGTCCATGTCCCCGTAATGGTCTTCCGCCCCGGCGATGTCGGTCAGGACGGCGTACTTCTCGTCCTCGAGCACCAGGCCCATCGCGACGCCCGCTACCGGCGAAGTGATCGGCACGCCCGCGTCCATCAGCGACAGCGTCGCGCCGCACACCGTGGCCATCGAGCTCGATCCGTTCGATTCCAGGATGTCGCTCACCACCCGCATGGTGTACGGGAAGACCGTCTCATCGGGCATCACGGCGGTCAGCGAGCGCTCGGCCAGCGCGCCGTGTCCGATCTCGCGGCGGCCCGGCCCGCGCATGAAGCCGACCTCGCCCACGCTAAACGGCGGGAAATTGTAATGCAGCATGAAGCGCTTGGAGGACTCGCCGATTTCGAGCAGCTCCAGCCGCTGTTCGTCATCCTTGGTTCCCAGCGTCACGGTGACCAGGGACTGGGTCTCGCCGCGTGTGAATAGCGCCGAGCCGTGAACGCGCGGCAGCACGCCGATTTCGATCGAAATCGGTCGGATCTCGTCGAACGCGCGCCCGTCAGGCCTGCGCCGGGCATTGAGGATCAGTTCGCGGAAGATCTGCTCTTTCAGCGCCTCGAATATCTTCTTGGCTTCCGGCTGCTGTTCCTCGGGAACCTCTGCGATGACCTTCTTCTTCAGCTCGTGAATCTTTTCCTGGCTCTCGAGCTTGGGGTACTTCTGCGTGTCGAGCGAGTCCGCCAGTTCGACCCGGTACTGGCTCGCGATCTGATCGTAGAGCGCCTGGTCCAACGCGACCGGCGTGAACACCATCTTGGGCTTGCCCGCCTGGGCAACCAGCTCACGAATGCCGGCGACAATCTTCTTGCAGCACTGGTGCCCGAAGTCGATCGCGTCCAGCACCTCGGCTTCCGAGGCGCCCAGCGAGCCGGCTTCCACCATCACAATGCCGCTCTCGGTGCCGCAAACCGTGATGACCAGCGTGGCGGCGCGCTGCTCGTCGTAGGTCGGATTCGCAATCATCGCGCCCTTGACCAGGGCCACGCGGATGGCGCCCAGGGTCTCGGGGAACGGAAGGTCCGAAAGGGCCAGCGCGGCGCCTGCGCCGATGATGGCCAGCGGGCCGGGATCCCGAATCGGATCGGCCGACAGGACCATGGCAATCACCTGGGTCTCATGGCTGAAGCCTTCCGGGAACAGCGGGCGGATCGGCCGGTCGATCAACCGGCTGGTCAGGACTTCTTTCTCCGAGGGGCGCCCTTCGCGCTTGATGTATCCTCCCGGAATTCTGCCCGCGGAGTATGTGTATTCGCGGTAATCGACTGTGAGTGGGAAAAAGCTTGCGCCGACTTTCGGCTCGGGCGCCATGCAGGCGGTGACCAGCACCACCGAATCACCGGAACGAACCACTACCGCTCCGTTAGCTTGTTTGGCCACCTTGCCGGTTTCGAGGGAAATCTTGCAAGTGCCCAGGTCA
>Ga0182027_10004928_pt1 | contig 20492 bp, 15 predicted proteins | sample 712E1DmetaG_FD_121300 | JGI IMG/M metagenome (GOLD analysis project Ga0182027, IMG submission 121300) | Permafrost microbial communities from Stordalen Mire, Sweden - 712E1D metaG (Illumina Assembly) | ecosystem: Environmental > Terrestrial > Soil > Wetlands > Permafrost | place: Sweden...
CTCCGTGCGACCCTGGTTCAGCTGGTGGCAACCCTGAGCTTGCTGTGGCTCTTCAAGCTGCCGGATGTCAGCCGATTGCTACTGGGCGTGATCTTCCCGGCCCTGGCGATCGCCGCGATCGGCCTACGGATCGCCGTCCGCAAGACACTGGTGCTGGCCCGGGACAACGGGCGAAACGTCCGCTACATGTTGATCCTGGGAGCCGGGCCGCGAGCCAAGGCCTTCGCCGATCTGGTCGAGAACCATGCCGAGCTCGGCCTGGTGATCATCGGCCACCTGAAGGCCGACCCATCGGATATCGGCAGTGTGCTCAACCGGCCTCTGCTCGGGATGATCGACGATCTCGAGCAAGTCCTGCACGGCCGGATCGTCGATGAGGTCGCCATCTGCTTGCCTTTCTCCATGGAGGAGATGATCGAGCAGGTGGCTCTGCTGTGCGAGCAGGAAGGAAAGGTGGTCAGGATCCCGGTGGCCCCGATGGGGCGCCTTCTTTCGACCGGTGTCGTTGAGAGCATCGACGGCGTCGGCGTCTTCTCGATGGCGAACGGCCCGGACCGGGCCATCAGCCTGGCGCTCAAGAGGGTGGTCGATGTGGTCGGGGCCGGCATTCTGATGATCGTCCTGGCGCCGGTCGCGGCCCTGCTGGCGATCGCGATCAAACTCGATTCGTCCGGGCCCGTAGTGTTCCGCCAGGAGCGAGTCGGGCTGCACGGGCGCTGTTTCAACGTTCTCAAGTTCCGGAGCATGTGCAGCGACGCCGAGCAGCAGCTCGACGAACTGCGCGAGCACAACGAGATCAACGGCCACGCCTTCAAGCTGGCCGCCGACCCCAGGATCACCCGCGTCGGCCGCTTCCTGCGGCGATCATCTCTCGACGAGCTGCCGCAGTTGATGAATGTTCTGCGGGGCCAGATGAGCCTCGTTGGCCCTCGGCCGCCGCTGCCCAGTGAAGTTGCCCATTACGACACCTGGCACAGGCGCCGGCTTTCGATGAAGCCCGGCATGACCGGTCTCTGGCAGGTCCGGGCCCGGCACAGCCCCGAGTTCGATCACTGGGTGGCTCAGGATCTCGAGTACATCGACAGCTGGTCGCTCTGGCTGGACTTCAAGATCATCGCCCGGACCGTCCCGGCCGTGATCGGCGGAACCGGGCGGTAGAGTCGGCGAGGCCGCACCTGCGCCGTCACGGCTCCGCAGATCGTTTGCGGCTGTTACTCCCGACCCCACCAGCGTTCGATTCGTCTCTTCTGTCGGAGTGCGCGAGATCCTCCCCAGAGCACCCGGATGAGATTCGAGGCCACGTGATACTTTAGGTGGAATGCCGCCAGCGTCGCCACCCGTGCGTCGAGCTTGTCGATGAATGTGAGAGTGGAATCCTGCAGCGCCTTCATGAACAGATCGCGAAGCGCTAGGTAGAGCAGCGGCCCGTCCACGACCCGGCGCTCGTCGGCCCGCGATGGATTCAGGGCCACCACGGTTCGCATGATGCGCTCCCCGAGTGTCTCCGGCGGGCGGTTCCGGCGGCCGACGTAGAGGTAGCCTTCGACTCTCTCGAACGGCCCCTGCAGAGTTAGTTGCGCCAGGATGAGGCGATCGGGCGCAATGACGTCGGCGAAACCCCCGGTGGCGGCCAATGGTTCCCGGCGAGCCAGTCCGTAGATCTTGCTGCCGATGTTGTACCAGAGGATGTGCTTGTAGCGATACAGCGCCGAAGGCGAGGCGAAATCGAATCCATCGTCGATCTTCTCTATCGGAGCCCCGTCTTCGTCGATCATCAGGCACTGGCTATAGGCCAGCATCGCGGTCGGATCGGCCTCGAGTGCCTCGACACATCGAGAGATGAAGGTAGGTTCCCACAGGTCGTGGTCGGCCGCCCACATGAAGTAGGCGCCGCGGGCCTCGCGCAGCACGAAGTTGAAGTTGCCTCTGGCCCCGAGATTCGTTTCGTGGCGTACGTACCGGACACGATCGGACCGAGCGGCGTAGGCGCGTGCGATGTCGCCGGTGCCATCAGTCGAACAGTTGTCGCTGATCAGCAGTTCCCAGTTGGGGTAATCCTGTTTCAGCAGGGCTTCAAGCGACTGCGCGAGGTAGCGGCCTCCGTTGTAGGTAGGCAAGCCGATAGAGACGAGTGGCTGACCCTGTTCCAACCAGACCTCCGATGGCGCCCGGCCCGGCGGTAACTCGGGGCTCTATATCGGGCATAATTGTCGGCATGAGAGCAGTCATCCTAGCCGGAGGCCAGGGTACACGACTGGCTGAGGAGACGGAGACGCGCCCCAAGCCGATGGTCGACATTGGCGGCCGGCCAATCCTCTGGCACATCATGAAGCACTACGCCCGGCACGGGGTCACCGAGTTCGTCATCGCACTGGGCTACAGAGCCGACGACATCAAGCGCTTCTTCGTGGATTACCTCTCGCTCAACGGAGACATGACCGTCGAGTTGGGCAATCGGGCGGTGCAACGTCACGAGCCCGAACGGGATGCCTGGACGGTTCATCTCGTTGACACGGGCCTGGACACCAACACCGGTGGCCGCGTCGGGCGGCTTCGCCGCTGGCTCTCCGACGAGCCCTTCTTTCTCACGTACGGCGACGGCGTCTCAGATGTGGACCTCGGCCGACTCGTCGAGACACATCGCTCGTCGGGCAAGCTGGTCACCGTCACGGCAGTCAGGCCGCCATCGCGCTTCGGTGGGCTGAGCCTGGAAAGCGGCGGGTCGGCGCAGTTCATCGAAAAGCCCCAGATCGGTGAAGGCTGGATCAACGGTGGGTTCATGCTCGTCGAGCCCAAGGTTCTCGACTACATCCCTTGTGACGAGACCAGCTTCGAGTCAGACGTTCTGGAACGCATCTCGAGCGAAGGCCGACTCGGGGCATACTGCCACGAAGGCTTCTGGCAATCGATGGACACGCTACGCGACGTCCGCTATCTGCGAGGCCTGTGGGCCACGAACGCGGCTCCGTGGGTCACATGGCGGTAGGCAACGAGGGTAGTCGCGTAAAGGAACCCTGGTCGGGTCGCACCGTTCTCATTACGGGAGCGGCGGGCTTGCTGGCCGGCTGGGTGGAGCGCGAACTGCTCGAAGCCGGAGCCTCCGTCCTGGGGCTGGATAACGCCTGGGACGGACCTCGGGCCACGACTCCGCCCGGCGGGATCGATCGCATCGACGGAGACGTGCGAGACACGGCTCTGCTGGGTGGCTTGCTGAGCGGCCGCGGAATCGACACCGTCATTCACCTGGCGGCGCAGACGCTGGTCGGACCGGCGATCGAGAATCCGGTTGACACATTCAGCAACAACATCGAGGGCAGCTGGAGTGTCCTGGAAGCTTGCCGACTCGCGAGCGGTGTCCGGAGGATCGTCGTGGCCTCTTCGGACAAGGCCTACGGCGACGCGTCGGGGCAGCCGTATCGTGAGGAGATGCCGCTGCGCGCCCATCACCCCTACGACATGTCCAAAGCTGTGACGGACATGCTGGCCCAGACCTACGCGGCCACGTACGCGCTGCCGGTTGCCATCACCAGGTGCGGCAACCTGTACGGCGGCGGCGATCTCAACTGGAGCCGGATCATCCCCGGGACGATCCGCTCGGTGCTGATCGGCGAGGCTCCCGTGATCCGCTCCGACGGGACCTTCGTCCGCGACTACCTGTACGTCCGCGATGCCGCGGCAGGGGTAGTGGCGCTGGCAGATGCCGTCGGCGAGCGGCCCGAACTCGGCGGCACGGCGTTCAACTTCGCCGCGGGCTTCCGCATGCCGGTCATCGACATAGTGAAGCGGATCCTGACGCTGATGGAGTTAGATCTGGAGCCGGTGATCATGAGCTTGCCGCTTCAGGAGATCCCGGAACAGAGGGTCTCTGCGGCTCGCGCGCGGCGCGAACTCGGCTGGCGCCCTCGCACTTCCGTCGATTCCGGGCTGCTCGAGACGATCGCCTGGTATCGAGAGTATCTGGGCGTGGCTCGATGAAGCAGACAACGTGCCGGGGCTGCGGCTGGCCCGGACTGGCGGTCGTGCTGGACCTCGGCGAGCAACCGCTCGCAAACGCCATCCTCAAAGCCGAGGATCTGGGCCGTCCCGAGCCGCGCTACCCACTGGCGATGGCCTACTGCCCCGAGTGCTGGCTGGTCCAGACCACTGAGAACGTCCCGCCGGATGTGCTCTTTCGGGAGTACACCTACTTCTCGTCGGTCTCGGACGCCTTCGTGGAGCACTCCCGCGTCATCGCCGAGCGACTGATCGCGCAGCGCAAACTCGACGCCACGAGCCTGGTCATCGAGCTGGCGAGCAACGATGGTTACTTGCTGCAGCACTACGCCCGGGCCGGCGTGCCGGTACTGGGCATCGACCCGGCCCGGAACATCGCCGAGGTGGCAACGGCCCGCGGGGTTCCCACCCTGGCAGAGTTCTTCACCCGCGAGCTCGCCGTCGAACTCGCCACGAGTGGCCGCACCGCCGACGTCGTCCACGCCAACAACGTCATCGCCCACATCCCGGACCTGAACGGTTTCGTGGCGGGTATCGCGCGCATTCTCAAGCCGGCCGGCGTGGCCGTGATCGAGACGCCGTACCTCCGCGAGCTCGTGGAGCGGCTCGAGTTCGACACGATCTACCACGAGCATCTCTTCTACCACTCGCTCACGGCTCTTTCGAGGGTCTTCGAGCGCAACGGGCTGACTGTGGTCGATGTGGAGGCGATCCCCGTCCACGGCGGATCTCTGCGTGTCTTCGCCATGCGCACCGGAGCGGGCGAGCAGGGCGCGGCGGTCCGCTCGCTCTTCGCCGAAGAAGCGGCCGTCGGCCTGTGCGGCTCCGAGTACTACGCCGCCTTCGCCGGCCGAGTGGAGGAGTTAGGACGGGAACTGCGGGCGATGATGGCCGCCCTCGTGGCACAAGGCCATCAAATCGCCGCGTACGGGGCAGCGGCCAAAGGCGCGGTTCTGCTCAACGCCTTCGGGATCGGCACCGACACGATCTCATTCGTGGCCGATCGGAGCCCGCATAAGCAAGGCTTCCTGATGCCGGGCGTGCATATACCCATCGTCGATCCGGACCAGCTCGTGGCCCGCCGACCCGACGAATGCCTTCTGCTCGCCTGGAACTTCGCCGAAGAGATTCTGGCTCAACAGGCAGAGTACCGGCGCCTGGGCGGCAAGTTCATAATTCCAGGTCCAAAGCTGACGTTGGTGTGACGATGATCGACGGCGTGCTCGTAGTCCCCCTCAAGCGGATCCCCGATGAGCGTGGAACGGTACTGCACATGCTCAAGAGAACCGATCCGCATTTCACCGAGTTCGGTGAGATCTACTTCTCGACGATCTACCCGGGCGTCGTCAAAGGCTGGCACAAGCATGCCGAGATGACCCTCAACTACGCCTGCATCCACGGCCGGATCAAGCTCGTCCTGTTCGATGATCGCGAGGGCTCGCCCACCAGAGGCGAGGTCATGGAGGTCTTCCTCGGACCGGACAACCACAGCCTGGTGCAGATCCCACCCGGCGTATGGAACGGCTTCAAGGGCATGGGCAGCGAAACGGCCATAGTGGCCAATTGCTGCACTCACCCGCACGATCCGAGCCGCTCCATCCGCCTCGATCCGTTCGACAACGACATCCCGTACGACTGGGAGATCCGGCAGCACTGATGCGAATCCTGCTGACCGGAGCGACTGGATTCATCGGCGCCTCCGTGGCCCGAGCCCTGGTCGAGCGGGGCGTGGAAGTCCGCGGGATTACCCTGCCGGGAGCTTCACGCGTCCGCCTTGCCGGAATCGAGTCGGGTCTGGAGATTCACGAGGGCGACCTCGCGGACCAGACTTGGGCTTACGACACGATCCGCTCGATTGGGCCCGACGCTGCCATCCACCTGGCCTGGTATGCGGAGCCGGCCTTCTACCTCCGAGCCGTGCCGGAGAATCTGGCGTCGCTGCGGGCCGGTATGAATCTCATGGGGGCTCTCGCCGACGGCGGTACGTGCCGCCGGCTCATCCTGGCCGGAACATGCCTCGAGAACCTCAACACCTCCCGGCCGACGATCTACGCCGCGGCCAAAGCCGCCCAGCACCAGCTGGCCGGTGGTCTCGCCGAACGGTCCATCACCGTCGCCTGCGCCCACATCCACTACCTGTACGGACCTTGGGAGGATCCGGGACGTGTCGTCCCGCTGGTGATCCGCTCGCTGCTTCAAGGCGAGCGGATCGAGTTGACGAGCGGATCGCAGTCCCGCGACTACCTTCACGTCGAGGACGTTGCCGAGGCCGTGTGCAAGGTTGCCGAGAGCCCGCTGACGGGTCGGGTCGACATTTGCACCGGCAGCCCGGTAAAACTGCGGGACGTCTTCGATGAAATAGGTCGCGCCACCGGAAGGCCGGACCTGCTCGGGACCAGTTCACTGCCGGACTCCGAGTCCAGCGGATGGCCGGCCACCGGCAATCCTGCACCGCTGCTGAGCACTGGCTGGAAGCAAAAGTACGATCTGCAGCAAGGAATCCAACAAACCACCGACTGGTGGTCGACACGCGAGAGGATTGGCCAGTGACAGAATCCACACCGGAACGACAGCCGGACAGACTCATCAAGGTCCAGACCGCCGATGGCGAGCGCGAGGTAGACATCTACTCGCCGGAGGGATTCGCCGTCGTAGCCAACCTCTGGACTCGTTCGAACTGGCAGCGGAAGCTGTCCTACGAAGTCACCTGGCTCGGGATTCCGATCATCCAGCTCCCCGAAGACATCCTGATGGTTCAGGAACTGGTCTGGAAGAACCGCCCGGACGTCATCGTGGAGAGCGGGGTCGCCCACGGCGGAGCTTTGATCCTCTACGCCTCCCTGTGCGACCTGATGGGTCGAGGCCGCGTGATCGGCGTGGACATCGAGATTCGCAAGTACAACCGGCTCGCCATCGAGAGTCACCCGGCCAGCCGCCGGATCACGCTGATCGAGGGCAGCTCGACCGAAGCGTCGACGATGGCTTCGATCCGCAGCCGGATCCAGCCGGGCGAGAGCGTGATGGTCATGCTCGACTCCAACCACACCCGCGACCACGTCCGGGCCGAGCTGGAGCTATACGCTCCCCTGATCGGCCCCGGCGGTTACATAGTCGTCTTCGACGAGGTGATGCCGCTGGTCGCCGACGCCCCGAACGGCAAGCCGACCTGGGACCTCGACAATCCGCTCGAAGCAGTTCGCGACTTCCTCAAGACTCATCCGGACTTCGAGGTCGACAGCAGCTACGAGCGCATGACGACCACGTACTGCCACAGCGGCTTCCTGCGGCGGACGGTTCCGGCTTCCTAGGGCTGAAGTCCGGTACTAGGGCGCCGGGATCGGTGCGAAATAGCCGGTGACGTCGACTACCAGATCGGTCTTGTTGCCGGACGCGGCCATGTAGGTGGCGGTGAGGATCCCGCCGTCACCCAGCAGCACGGTCAGGCCGTTGCCCCGGATTTCGCCCGAGGCGAAATTGAGCGTCGAAGTAAGTGGCGCGTTGTTCGCGACCGGGCCGATGAAGATCGCCCCGTGAGTAGTCTCATTCACCACGGTGGCATTGGCACTGACTGCCGCTGATCCGTCGGGCACATCGCCGCGGCCGGTGATCTGGAAGGGCAATGCCGAATTGGCCGAGAGCTTGCCGGCGTGTCCGTTCCCGGCCCTCGTATCCAGCAAACGGACCGGCGTGATCGGCACGTATCGCGCACCCGTGAGATCGTGGGTGTAGTAACCGGTCACGTCGAAGACGAGGGCGGCGTGGTTTCCGGCCTTGGCAATGTACGTGGCGCTGAGAGTTCCCGTGTCGCTCAGGGCTACCGTCAGGTTGTTGCCAACGGTCTGGCCGGCTTTGAAGTTGACTGTCGACGTCGTCGGGCTGGTGAGCGGCTTGGGTCCGAGGAAGAACGCGCATGAGCCGGTTGCGCCGACCCCGGTCGCGTTGCCGGTAATCGCTGTGGCCCCGAGCGGAACGTTGCCGTGGAGCCAGACATCGAAGGTGACTGGCCTATTGGCGTAGACGAGGCCGCCGATCCCGCCGACGCCTTTCCGCGTGTCGACCAGGCGGGCCGGGTCGACGGCGTGATATGTCGAGCCGAGTTGATCGGGCATGAAGTAGCCGGTCGCGTCGAACACGAGATCGGTCTTGTTGCCGGAGGCTGCCATGTAGGTGGCGTAGAGATATCCCGTCGGACTTAGCGCTACCGTCACTCCGTTGTCGACCACCGCGCCGGCCGGGAAGTTGACCGTGGAGGTCGTCGGGTAGGTGAGCCAGGCCGGACCTACGTAGATCGCTCCCGATCTCGTCTGACCCGTAACCGCGACGTTGCCGGTGACCGCAGTGGCGCCGGCGGGAATTACGCCGCGGCCCGCCACCTGGAAGCCCCTGGGACTGTTGGCAGCTAGCTTGCCCCCGAAGCCGTTGCCCGTGCGAGAGTCGAGTAGACGCACCGGGTCGATTGCCGTGTAGGTGGTTGGCTGGTAGGTGACGCCGACACCGATGGCGTCGGTCGTGAGGCCGGGCTGGGCCACCATGGATCTGTAGTAGATGTCGCCGTCGCTCTGTGGGTGGCTGACGTCGGGGTCGATCTCGGACGTGTATCCCGCATTCCGAGTGCTAGACCAGGTCGTGACGTGGTTGTGGAAGTTGGGGTAGGTCTTCCAGATTTGGTCGATCGTCAGGCCCGGTGTGAAAAGGTGGTCGATGTACCAATTCAGATTGCCCAAGCCTTCCGCGATCACTGCCCTGGCGTTGCCGCGAAGGAAGCCGGCGCCGAAGCCATCCACGCGAGTCTCAGCCGTCGAAAGAGAGGGCAGGCCCTGGCCGGACTCGCTGTTGCCGGACGCGTAGCACAAGTGGTTGAGGAGAACCACGGCGTTCGGGGCCAGCTGAAGCTGGGCCATGTACAGCTCGCCGTAGTACTTCTTGTTCGAGTTGCCGGCGTTGGCCGTGGCATTGAGGCCCATGCCGTTGTCTCTGTCCGTGTAAAGCTTGGAGTTGTACGGATTCGGATAGCCGTTGCCGTGGCCCAGATAGACCAGCACGCTTGCCCCTTGCGCGGCCGTCTGCACGGCGGCCCAGGTCGCATTGGGCGAGTAGACCTTGACGATGTTGCTGGTGTAGTGAGCAAACTCGGCGGCCGCCGCATCGGCATCGGCGATGTATGACGCCGTCGCGCCTTCCACTGCTCCCACCACTAGAACGACCTTGAGCTGCGGCGAAGAGCCTGCGGCAGCCTTCGGGGCGGAGGCGACCGTTGCACCGACCGAGGCCAGCAAGCCGATCACGATCGCGATCGCGAGTTTGCGCATTGGGATGATCTCCAATTCAGACCGCAAGCCAGTCAGCGCGCTGCGAACGTCCGACTGGGACGATGCCACTGGTCAGGTCAACCACCTTGTCACGTTGGAATGGCAGCGGGCAGTCGCGCGTTGGTCCGGGGACGGGGTGGCCCGTTTGGGTGGACTGCGATGTGGTTTGGTACATCGAGCGAGTGGCGTTTGCGCCGCAAAGTCTAGCCCGCGGCGCGATCTTCTCGGGCTCGTGAGCGGCTTGGCCGTAGCGGGCACCGCCGTCGCTCATTTCGGCGATGGTTGGAAGTAGCCGGTGACGTCGAAGACCAGGTCCGTGGTCTGTCCGGCCGCGGACATGTACGTCGCGCTGAGAGTTCCGGTGGTACTGAGTGCCACCGCCAGACCGTTTGCCCTGACGATGCCGCTAGGGAAGTTGAGGGTCGATGTCGAAGGGCTGGCTGTGGGTTTCGGACCGACGAAGACTGCGTATGATCTCGTTTGGTTGACCACGGCTACGTTGCCGCTCACTGCTGTGGCAGTCGCCGGAACGCACCCCCGGCCACTTACCTGGAATGTTCCGGGCGTGTTGGATGAAAACTTGCCGGACAGGCCGTTCTTGAAACGCGTATCCAGCAGGCGGATCGGCTGGATTGGCACGTAGGTGTCTCCCGTGCCGTCGGCCGTGTAGTAGCCGGTGATATCGAAGACCAGATCCGTGGTGTTTCCCGACGCCGACATGAATGTAACGTTGAGTTGGCCTTTGGTGCTTAGGGCAACGGTGACGTTGTTGCCAATGACCTGACCCTGCTTGAAGTTGATCGTCGAAGTGGTCGGCTTCGCGATCGGATCCGGGCCGACGAAGACCGCGCCGGAGTGCGTGGCATTGACGACAGTCACATTACCGGTGACCGCGGTGGCCCCGATCGGGACGCCCGCATGATTCCAGACGGTGAATGTGGCGGGTGTATTGGCCCTGACCTTGCCGCCGAGACCGAGGCCGAGCCGGCTATCGACCAGCCGAGCGGGATCGAGCGGGTGGTATCTGTCGCCGCTGGCTGCCGCCGTGAAGTACCCCGTCGCATCGAAGACAAGATCCGTCGTCTGACCTGACGCCGCCAGGTATGTGGCGCTCAACTCGCCATTCGAACTCAGGGCGACCATCACACCATTGCCGATGACGTCTCCCTGCTTGAAGTTGATGGTTGAAGTCGAGGGGTAGGCGATTGGATCCGGCCCGAGATAGATGGCCGACGGGCCCGATTCACCGACTACGGTGAGGTTCCCCGTGACGGCCGTGGCCCCGGCCGGAATCACGTCCCGCTTGCTTACCTGGAAGGTTCGCGGGGTGTTGGCGAGGAACTTGCCGCCGAGGCCGTTGCCCACGCGAGTGTCGAGCAATCGCACCGGCTTGATCGCAGCGAAGGTGGACCCATGTACCACCGCCGGAGTCACGGCATTGGAGGGGTCGGAAGACGGCCCGGTGCCGATGTTGTTCGTTGCCCGAACCGTGAATGTATATGAGGTCAGGTTCATCAGACCGGCGACTTCGCAGTACTGGGTCCCGGTGGTCGAGCAGGTCTTGCCGTCGGGATCTGATGTCGCGGTGTATCCCGTGATCGACGTGCCGCCGCTGGATGCCGGGACCGACCAGGTCACCAGAGCCGAAGTGTCAAAGCCGGTCGCCGAAACGGCGGTCGGGGCGCCGGGGACCACCGGACCGCCTTGAATCGCCACCGGGTCGAAGTAGATGTGCAGGATCGTCTCGGCCGACTTGCCCTCGAGACCGCATTCGCGAGCGCTCAGCTGCCACAGGTGGTAACCGTCCCTGTCACCGCCACACACCAGGCTCGTCCCCGACCTGTACCCGGCGAGGAAGACCGCGCCGCCCCTCAGAACCGACTCTCCCCACGTGGTGTCGACGGCGTTTATCTCGGACGTGGAGGGGTACCTGGTCTCCGGCCAGTAATCCTGATCGGAGGAGTTGTCCTGGACGTCGTAGCACGAGCCGTTCTTGCTGCCGCCTCGAGGATGTAGCACGTAATACCAGGCGTACTCCTTGACCGCGACGGCACCTGCCCGGAGTGTTTCGAAGGGCCAGGTCTTGTTGAACTCCGCGGCCATCACGATCTTGGTGTAGACCCTGAAATCGACCGTCTCGACGAGCCCGGTACCAGTTCGAAGAACGCGGATCGTGGGCGGTGGGGTCGTGGAGCTCGACCAGCTCGTGCATGCCGTGCCTGCGGCTACCTCGGGAACCACCACCGTCGGCAGCCAGACCGCCGTTGCCAGCAGTCCCACTGCCGCCATGCGACGGAACCTGGACAATGCGGCATTCATCGTAGGCATCTCGCTACGGCACAAAGTAGCCGGTTATGTCGAGGACAAGATCCATCGTATTCCCGCTCGCGGCCATATACGTCGCGCTCAAACTACCGGGACTGCCGCCGACCATCACCGTAATGCCGTTGGCTCGTATGTCCCCACGAACGAAGTTGAGAGTAGACGTGGAAGGCTTCGCCATGGAATCAGGCCCTACGAACATCGCGCCGGACCTGGTCTCGTTCACCACAGCCACATTTCCAGTTATCGCAGTCGCAGTCATGGGCACGCTGCCGAGGCCGTCGATCACGAATGACCTAGGAGTATTCGCCCGGAGTTTGCCGCCACTGCCGCCGAGCCCCGACCTCGTGTCCACATAGCGGGCTGGCGTAATCGGCACGAACCTGACGCCGCTGGCATCGAGCGTGTAATAGCCCGTGATGTCTAGTACGAAGTCGGTGGTGTTTCCCTGGGGCGCGAGATACGTCGCACTCAACGATCCGGTTGGGCTCAAAGGAACGGTCGCGTTGTTGGCGACGATCTGAGACCGACTGAAGTTGATAGTCGACGCCAGCGGAGCTGCGAGAGAGGTTGGCCCAAGGTATAGCGCGCCCGATCTGGACGAATTGACGACCGCTATGTTCGCAGTGACGGCGACTGCCTCCTTGGGGATTCCGTTTTCAGTGCTGACCTGGAATACCCTGGGGCTCTTGGCAGCCAGTTTGCCGTGCGTTCCCAATCCAATACGCGTGTCGACAGCTCGCACGGGACGCATCGGATGGTACGTTGCTCCTTTCGTATCTGGCGTGAAGAACCCTGTCAGGTCGAACACCAGGTTAGTGGTGTTGCCGGCGCTGGCCATGTAGACCGCGCTCAAGCTGCCTGTCGCACTCAGCCCAATCGTCACGCCGTTGCCGGTGGTGCTCCCAGCCGCGAAGTTGATCGTGGACGTGGATGGTCTGCTAGTGGCATATGGGCCCAGATACAGGGCGCCGGACTTCGTTTCGTTGACGACGGTCAGATTGCCGGTAACCGCCGTGGCCGTCCCGTCTACGCCGTTCAACCCCGCGACAAGGAAAGTCTGGGGCACATTCGCAAGCAACTTCCCAGCTATGCCCAGCCGAATACGGGTGTCGACAATCCGAACGGGATCCAGCGGGTGGAATGTGGTGCCAGCGGCACCGGTCTCGAACTTCGCGGCGATCTCGCCCGTCAGATCTCCATCGCCGTTGTTGTTGTCGTAGCCCAGCGCCCATATTCCCACACCACGGAGGTTCCAACCGTCTATTGCATCGCACTTGGCACCCAACGCCCGCGCATCATCAAAGTAGCCTTCACGCCATGTGGGTTGTCCGCCGAAGGTGCCGTAATACGCTGTCCACGCGGTCTGCTCGCCGATGTCATATGACTTCCCCAGGTGTGTGCTGTCCGACATCGACGCGAGCCCCGATAGAGTTGAGTAGTACGACTCGACCGGCTTTCCATATGTGACCGCAGACGCCACCGCGGCATTGAGGCTGTGGCTCGCGGCGGTGGAATACGCAGCGCCATACCACGGCAATCCCAGAATGACCTTCGACGCCGGAACCTGGCCCAGGTACGTTCCAACCACACTGGTAAGCGTGTATCTGGTCAAGGTGCTGGCCAGAGGGTCGATCGATCCCGCCGTCGCCGGGTCGCCACCTCTGAGGTTGTAGCCCATGATGAAGACCGCGTCCGCGGCGCCGGGCGCCAGGAGATTCGGCAGGTCATAGGTGCCCGGGGCCCCCGTGGCGCAGAAGGTCAGTTCGTAGCCGGGCTGAAGCTTGTCGAGCTCGATCCGAAGCTGCTGAACGAACAGAACGTAGTTGGAGCGCTGGCCGGACGCGATCGGCTCGAAGTCCAGGTCCACGCCGTCGACGCCTCTGCTACGGACTGTGGCCGCAATGGTCGCGGCGGCGTTCTGCCTGGCCGTCGGGCTGGATAGAAGCGCAGTCTGCGAGGCAGCTTCGCTGGTGCCCCACGCGAAGGCCTGAGCCGTGAGCACGACGCGAGTGCCATGGGCATGGGCGGTGTTGATGATGGTCGTCATCGTCGAGCTGTTCCACCCGGCCCAGCCGTTGCCGGCCTCATAGAGGTTCCCGTCGCTCCCGACGCTGACGCCGAAGTAGGCGATCGTCGACAAAGTGTCGTAGTCGAGCGTGCTCGAAAGCTCCCAGTAGGGCAGGAAACCGAAGACCTCCCGGCGGAGTGGATTCAGTGTCCCTGCCGGCCGCACAGTACCCTCAGCCGCCGCGCTTGAAGGCGCAACCGGAGCCGGCTGCGCCGGGTAGCCCGCCGGGAGCGCAACGGGTTTCGCTCCGTCGATGGTCTCCGTGTCCCCGGTTCGCGGCCGATACGAAACGGCTGCGTGGATGCCCGGCGTGAATGAGTAAGTCTCAGTGCCGTGAGACAGGTATTCCTGATACTGAATGGAGTCCGGTGTCTGGTCCGCCGACGCCACAGGCCCCGTGGCGGCGGCCAAAGCAGGAATCGCGGAGATCGCCAGGGCGATGGCGAGACCGATCGACAGCATCCCGCGAGCGAAGTGTCTGTCAGCGCTTCGTCCGACCGCCGCAAACCGCGTGGCCAGCTGAAGCAGGGGCAAGCATTCGAACATTACGGTCCTCATCCGATGCACGGCAATCGACGGCCCCGAAAGGCCAATGATCGGCAACTCCGCGCGAATCGCGTTGATTACCAGCGGGTTCGGGCACGACCCCGCCGATAATCCTAGCATTGGAACGGTGCCGTATGTCTATCTTGGCGTGTAAGGCACGATGCGATGAGCCGAGCGGCGGCCTATGGCTGCTTGATGAAATAGCCGGTCACGTATATCAGAACGTCGGTCGTGCCCCCGTGGGACATGAACATAGCGCTCAGCGTTCCCGTGTTACTCAGGGCAACTGTCGCCCCGTTTGAGCAATTGTCAGTACTGATGAAGTTGAGCGACGATGTCGCCGTTAGCGCTGAGGCGACGGGGCCTACGGCGAGCGCGAATGAGGCGTTCTGATGGACTACCGCCACAACGGCGGTGATGCCCGTCGCCCCGATGGGGACGCCGGCCTGGTTCTGAGCGGTGAAAGTGTGAGGGACATTGGCCGCGAACCTTTGAATCGGCAGGCCGCCGGTGCCGTTTCGGGTGTCAAGGATGGGAGCGGCGGTTAGAGGCACGTACTTGGACCCCGACTGGGAGGTCGTGTAGTAGCCGGTCACGTCGAAGACAAGGTCCGTCAACTTGCCGGACTTCGCCTCGAACGTCGCCGTCAACGACCCCGTGGAGCTGAGTGCAACGGTAATGCTGTTGCCTCGAATCTGACCTGCCACGAAATTGATAGTGGCACTGGGCCCGGACGGGCCACCGGGGCCCAGGAAGACGGCTCCGTGATAGTTCTCATTGACTGCCGTGAGGTTGCCGGTGACCGCCCGGGCGGTAGTCGGCACGTCACCTCGGTTCCAAATCGGGAACGACCGTGGGACGTTCGCCTTGAACTTCGTCTTGGAGACTCCGTTTCCGATCCGGCTGTCGAGCGCTCGATACGGCGTAATCGGGAAGTAGGTCTCTCCGCCGGCGGTGGTAGCGGGCGCGAACCAGCCCGTGATGTCCAGGACGAGATCTGTCGTCCCCGATGTGGCCATGTAGGTGGCGCTCAAGGTTCCAGTCGAACTCAGAGCGACGGTCACACCGTAGTTCGTGATGTCCATCTTGTTGAAGGCGATGGTGAAGGTTGTGGGGCTGGGCGTAGGGTTGGGACCGAGGAAGAGCCATGCGGCCGCGCTCGGGTAGACGATCGCAGCGTTCACAGTCACCGCCGTGGCGCCGAGCCCGACCCCATTGCGACCACCGATTTGGATGGTTACAGGCGATCCGGCCCTGAGCTTTGCCACGGCGCCATGCGGCATACCGTTACCGGTACGGCTATCGAGAAGCCGGACGGGCGGGGACTGCGGGTGGTACTCGCTGAGAACGCGTGTAACGGTCGCTCCGTTTGAGGTTCCAGTGATCGACGACAGCACCGTGTCGGTGGCGGTGACGGTCTGCGTTCCGGCGGTCACAAGCGTGACGCTGAACGTCTTGCTGCCGGAGGTGAGTGTCGAGTTGGCAGGCAGCGTGGCCGCACCGTCGGTGCTGGTGAACTTGACGGTTCCTGTGTAGCCGGCGTCCGTGTGTCCCAAGCTATCCGTGGCCGTCACGGTGTAGCTCTGAACCGTCTCCGGAGCCGCGGACGCGGGGCCGGCGACGACGAAGTGAGTGGCTGAGCCGTGGGCCAGAACGTGGATCGTCTGGCTGACGGTGTTGGACGTGATCCAGTTGTCGTCGGAGGCCTGAGTTGCGTCGATGATGCAGGAGCCGTAGGCGGTGAAACTCACCGCGTTGTTGACGTCGACCGAGCAGATGCTCGAGGTGGTGGAGACGACGGTGACAGGCCCGGTGTCGCCTGTGGTCTTGGTGAAGGTCGGGGTGTACGTGGGGCCGTCCACGACGGCGCCGGCGGGAGCGGTGCTCTCGAATGCCAGGGTCGGCGTGCCCTTGCCGACGGTGATCGTCTGGCTGGCCGCGCCTGCGGCCCAGTCATCGTTGCCCGTCTGGGCGGCCTCGATTACGCAGGAGCCGAAATGGGTGAAGGTGACTATTCCGCCCGCTTCGGTGCAGTCGGCCGATGGGGCATGCAGGGCGACGGTGATCTCTCCCGGATCGCCCGGGGTAGAGGCGGCAGTCGGGGTGTAGGTGTCGCCCACGACCGCAGAGCTGGGCGCCGTGCTCGTGAACGCGAGGTCCGGAGTGGCCTGGCCGACGGTAACTGCGTCGGATGCGCCGGTGACAGGCGCATGGTCGGCGTCCGTAGCAGTGACCACCTGTGTGGTTCCGACGTGGGCGAAGGTGACGCCCGTGAGGAACGTGTAGACGCCGTTGTCCAGCGAGTCGCCGCTGGTGAACGTATGGTTGTCTTCGAGAATGGCGCCGGGGCCCGTGCTGGTGAGGTGGACGGTGCCGGCGTAGTTGGTGTCGATGTTGCCGTAGTAGTCGGTTGCGGTGACTGTTACCGGGGCGGCAGTCCCCACGACGGCCGTCGGCGGAGCGCTGACCACGAAGTGATCCGCGGCGGCGGGGGTAACGGAGACAGGCAGTGACGTGCCGGTCAGGTCATTGATGCTGTCGGTGGCGGTCAACGTTTGCGAGCCGACCTTCTCGAACGTCATGGTTCCGGCGTCGGCAGTGCCCGAGCCGTCGCTGATCGTCACATCCCCTGGCAACGCGGGCAAAGTAAGGTCTGCGTTCGCCGTCGGGTCCGAACTCGTGAAGTGAATCGTCCCAGAGTAATCGGGGTCCGGGATGTCCTCAGCGTCGCGAACGGTCACCGTGACGCTGAGAGCCTGCCCGGCCATGGTCGGACCAACAATGTGGACTTCGATTGTGTCCGGCCCAGTCGCCAACGCAGACGCCGGGAGAAGGCCGACGAGGAGGACGCCGATGATTGCGACGGCGAAACGGCGGTAGATCTTCGGGAGATTCATCTTGACTGCCTCTTCGATGCTCTCGCCCGCGGCCATATACGACCGCCCTCACCATGGCGAAGCTAGCGCGCCTTGAATCGACGCGACCCGATGCTACGCGTGGTGGGTGTGTGTGGGGCAGCCTGTCTAAGGTACTAGCGCACCGCGCAGATGGACCCGTGACCCCTGCTACAAGCTGGCGTACGCAGCGGCCAGGGCCGCCAGCTGCGGCTCCCCAACCTCGTCCAGAATCGTGGACCGGCCGGGCCGCTGTTCGGGGCCGTGGCGGATGGCAAGGGTCAGCGTATCGATGTCGAAGCCGAGGTCCGCGGGGCATACCGGCAGGCCTACCGACCGGAAATAGCCCACGAGGCGGGTCGGGTCGTCGCCGCGCAACAGGTCGGCGGCGATCGTCCCGAAAGCGACCTGCAGGCCGTGCGGCCGGGGCGAATCGAGCAACGTGTCCAGGGCGTGGCTGATGAGGTGTTCGGCGCCGCTGGCCGGGCGCGACGAACCGGCCATCTCCATGGCGATGCCGCTCAGGATCAGGCCGCGCACCAGCTTCTCGCGAAATAGCGGGTCGGCAAGGCTGACCCCGTCGTCGATGACCGACAGCGCCGCCGCTTCGGAGACCAGACAGGCGAAGTCGTCGTAGGGCTCGCCGGTCAGCTTGTGGGCGCGGCGCCAATCCTTGATCGCCGACAGATTCGACACCAGGTCGCCGAGCCCCGCCCTCCAGGTAATCTCCGGCGCGCTCGACATCACCGCCATGTCGACGATCACGGCCACCGGGATCCGGGCCGCGATCGATCGCGGATGCTCGGATTCGTCGACCATGACCGCCACCGGCGAGCAGATGCCGTCGCTCGACGCCTGGGTCGGGACGCTGACGAAGTCGATACCGGCCTGCGCAGCCGCCACCTTGGCCACGTCGACCACTCGCCCGCCGCCCACGCCGACCACGTATTCGGGCCGCTGCTTCGCTATTGCGGCGGACACTGCCTGTGCCCAGGCATCGGTGTTGGAGACGGCGATGGCCTCGCAGACCTTCAGGCCGGCCCCGACGGCAACTCTGGCGAGCGACGCCCCGTAGCCGGTCGGCGAGGCCGGTCCGGCGTGGACGATCAGGAAACTCGAGTCGCGGCCCAGCCCTGCCAGCTCGTCGACCGCCTGCGCCGGCGACTCCACCAACCGCATCAAGCGGGGGATGCGGACCGAGCGGTGGCCGGCGGTCTCGACGCTCACTGTGCCTTCGCGTCCAGCTGGGCCGCTTCGCGCAGTCCGCGCTGGTAGTCGGGTTCGTCGTCGATCTCGGTCCAGAGGCGCCGTCGCGTCGGGATGAGGCGCGCGCCGAGATCGCCGGCCGCGGCATCGATGGCGTGCTCGTAGTAGAGGTCCACCTGGCCCGAGTCGACCAGCCGGCGCGCGGAGTCGAGGCAGATGCGACCGCCCGCGGCGTCGAAGCGGGTGATTCCTATGTACTCCCCCACCGACCGCGCCGGATCGAGTTGCTTGTTCACGCGGGTCAGCCGGCCCTCGCCGTCGACCGTGACCTTCATCTCCTCGTGACCGAGCGGCTCGTCGGAGTCGACCACGAGCCAGGTTCCGGTCTGAGCCGCCGCCACGTCGACCAGGATCGACGGGTCGAACACGATGTCGGAGTTGAGCAGCACGCAGCCCTGCTCCACGACGTCGGCGACCGTCAGGAACGAGACGATGTTGTTGGCCGTGGCGTAGTCCGGGTTGAACCTGGTCACGGCCTCCAGACCGAAGTTCCGCGCGCCGATAATCTCGTCGATGCTCACCGCGCAGTGGCCGGTGACGATGCAGGCGCGCTGGAATCCCGCCGCCGCGAGCGCCGTGAGCGACCGCTCCAGCAGCGTCTTGCCGTGAAGGTTGATCAGGGCCTTGGGCAGGGCGGCGGTGTACTCGCCGAGCCGCCGGCCCAGTCCGGCAGCCAGGATCACAGCCGTCGGCGAACTCACAGGGACTCAATCCTCCTCGCGGGTGCCCCGGCAGGATGCATCCCGCCCGCCGGCTCAGGCCGAAGTATGCGCCCAAAGGCGGCGCAGGTCAGCGTCCCGAGAGCCTCACCTCGGTCATCTCGTGCCTGCTCTTGCGTTCCGCCTCAGGGGGCGGCTTCATGTAGTCACCATATACATGAGTCAGATACTCATTCCACTGCGAAGGGCCCGGCAGCCGCATCTCCTCGAACTGCAGCATCTCCCCACGGCCGAACCAATCGCGCGGCATGCATTCCTTGCGGTAGCCGTACAGAGCCCTGGGGTGGGCGACGATCCGGGCCCGCTCGTAGGGGGTCAGTGTCGCCATCCGTTCGCACAGCCAGACGACCAGGCGGCGGGGCACGATCTTCCACGACCTGGCGACGAGACCCCGGATCCCAGGCCGCTTGAGATCCGCGCTCAATCGGATCTGGGACCACTTGTGGATGGCTCGCTGGATCGCCTCGGGGATCCTCCAGTTGGCGATTCCGTCGAGCGGCCAGACGTCGATGTAGAGGCTCTGCTGGATCGGCAGATGCTCGGTGGGGCCCTGGCGCAACTCCGTGTCGTCGCGCATCAGCTTGCCCCACATGAAGGGATAGTGGCGATCGGTCAGGTAGGTGTGCCATGAGAAGCCGCTGCCCAGGTCCGTGGCGCAGAGACTGGAGAAGCGGTCGTAGTCCGGGCGTGGCATCTCGACGTCGATGTCGTCGTCCCAGGGGATGAAGCCCTTGTGGCGCACGGCCCCGAGCAGCGTCCCCGAGCCAAGGTAGTAGCGCAGCGAGTGGGCGTCGCAGATCCGGGCGAACTCGCGCAGGATCTCGAGGTCCTCCAGCTGGAGGTCGCGCACGGGATTCGAGGCGGGCTCGCGTGGCGTCGGCACGTCGCTCTTTATCATCGGTTCAAGTATCCCCCAATGGGCGCCCACGCCGGAGGCCAGGCCGGCAAGCAGCGCGCCGGGTCGACTAGCGGCGATAACGGGCCCATGCGTACCTCATTCTGGACTTCACGCCGCGTGATGGTCACCGGCGGCGCCGGCTTCCTCGGCAGCGCCGTCGTCGCCCGGCTGCGCCAGTCCGGAGCCGGCGAGATCTTCGTTCCACGCAGCCTCGAGTACGACCTGCGAACCGGAGACGGTATCGACCGAGCCATGGCGGATGCCAGGCCCGACATGATCATCCATCTCGCTGCGGTTGTGGGCGGGATCGGCGCCAACCGTGAGAACCCCGGTCGTTTCTTCTACGAGAACGCGATCATGGGCATCGAGCTGATGGAGAAGGCCCGCGTCGCCGGAGTGGCGAAGTTCGTGGGGGTCGGTACCGTCTGCTCCTACCCGAAGTTCACGCCCGTGCCTTTCCACGAGGACGACCTC
>Ga0182027_10004929_pt1 | contig 20489 bp, 33 predicted proteins | sample 712E1DmetaG_FD_121300 | JGI IMG/M metagenome (GOLD analysis project Ga0182027, IMG submission 121300) | Permafrost microbial communities from Stordalen Mire, Sweden - 712E1D metaG (Illumina Assembly) | ecosystem: Environmental > Terrestrial > Soil > Wetlands > Permafrost | place: Sweden...
GATCGCGGCAACTAGATTGTCCAACTGAGCGTTTAAATCCATGATAAATTTAGACGCCTGGTTTTGATCTGTGAAATCTGTACCGCTATTAAAATATGTTCTTCCTGATTGTGCCATACTCTCCTAGTTAAGCTGGTATAGTATTGCCGTCCCGCTTATTGTCCCCGCGCTTGTCCCTATTGCTATTGATGATAAGTTTGAACCGCCTACATACGAACCGGAAAAATCGCTAATTGTTATAGCCGATGTTTGATTATTATACCATGTACCTTTGCCGTTTATTATTACTGTTTTGTTATCTCCGTATTTAGTCGTGAAAAAGGACTCTATGACAATGTACGTTCCAACCGACGGGTAAACCGTACTGTAATGAAGTGGCGCAATATAATTAGCTCCAGCACCTACATAACTAGCCGGGGCTCCGGCATTATAACACCCTACACTTGCCCAATTATAATTAGCACCTGTATCTCCATTGAACTGAATCTCAAAATCTCCAGCCGTGGTATTCTGAATAAGATTCAGAATCATCTTATACCGGTTGCCTGGGTTAAGTCCGGTAATAAGCTGTGATGCCTGCGTTACGATCGTGGTGTTCGAGATTTGAACAAGTGCCAAACCAGAAAAAAAGCTCGGGTCAAGCGCTCCTCCGGCTCCTGTTACGGGAACGGAGAAAGCCGCAGCTACCGGAGATGCTGGTCTGCCGGCATTGCCTACAGAGTCCCATAAAAGATTAGCAGGCTGTACAACCCTATTATTACCATCGACCGATGCAGCTCCTGACGCAATAGCGTTAAAGTTGGCATCAATCTGAGTTGTGATTACTCCTGTTGAGTTTGCGAAAACATTAGGTATTGAGATATTGACTGGCATATTACCACTCTGCTCCTTTCTGAGCTTGCAGGAAGAATGACTGTATCTGATACAGTTGACTTCCGGTTTCCATGAAATCGACGATTAGAGTTTTGCCCCTTGCACTAACTGATTTGTAACCAAGCATATCGTTCACAAGAGCCGAAATATATATAACCTGCGCAGAAGCATTGGTCAAAACTACCGGATTACCTGATGCGTTTGTAAAAAGAATTGACGACCCGGAGAACTGGATAGAAACATTGTCTGACGACACATTCCCTATGACGGTCATTACAACATTGATAGGAGCATTTAATCCCGTTATATTATAAAGCTCTGCTCCAACCTTTAATGACTGCTTATCATTTACAGGAAGTCCGAAATTGTAATCTTTCGTCCTGCATTGCCTTGTCAAGACAGCGCTTGAGTTGGCATAAAAAAGCTGTACTATAGTATTTCCTACAGCTCCAAAAACATTTGTCGAGCTGGAATTTTCCTGCGCTGCACAGTAGTTAAGGTTTGCAAGACCGTAATCAACCTGGAACCATCTATTCTCATAGTAGCAGACAAGATACTTATGGTTTGTCCCGTCAACCGGAGAAGGCGCAAGGCAAAGAATACAGTATAATAGTTTGTTATACACTCTTGCAAGGAACGCCATTGGCGTAAATCCAGTTGATATTGTAGGGTAAAACCCATCAAGGTAGTGAGATAATAGTTTGTACGACGAAGCCTGCGCAGCGTGAATGCCATAATCTCCCATCATGTAAACGAATTGCGCATAAGGAATCACCGTCTCCGGATAGAACGCCCCGATCTCGGGAAGAGTATCTGCTATCTGGAACGTTGTCGTTCCTGTAGAAAGCATTTGAAGTCCGAATATGATATGGGTAGAATGGTCGCCGCATACATAGAGATAGTCTTGCGTACCAACCATATTGTTTATGGTTGTAGTAAGGTCTGAATAATAATCCTGGACAGCTCCGGCCCCGTCCAATACGGTCCAATCAGTAAAGGAAGAAGGAGCGGAAAACATGATTGCTCGAGTTCCCGTTGCTATCCACACTCTCAATTTCCACACGCAAATGGCCGTCCCTGTCGCAATATTCGGAACCATCATAACGCTTGTTTGGTTTGCATAAACTACGCTTGGAAGAACAACGCCGTCAGTTAAAGAGGTTGTGCCACCGATAAAATTCCCACCCGAAGGATTAACGGTAAGGATTCCTACCAATGATCTTGCCGTATCTATTGCAGGAAGTACTACTCCGGCAAGCGTAACGGCCTGGGTTCCTGTAACCATTGATGCTGCGCCGGCGGCGTTTATATAGAGATAACACTGGTTATAGTTCCCCTGCGTGCAGTTGAATCCGGTCAAGTCCCAAAAGTTGTCAGTTGCAGATTTTGTGTAGTGGTTATTGCCTATGACATATTCTATAAAGTTGGCGAGCTTGACCTTCGTAAGTGTCGTTGCCTGCGCTATGTTGGCGGACATAACAGGGCTATTGTTGTTGTTAATATAGAAATATCCGTTTAAAGGGTCAACACCGACGACCGTAGTAAAGCTCCACTGATCGACCATGGGATTAGTAAGAAGCGCCGGCATGGATATGCGGCTCACGTTCCATGATGAATCAATACGGTACACCATCCCGCCGAGAGTAAAGACTATCCAGTAGAACACATTATTAAAATTTGCATAGAAGAAACGCTGAATTGTACAGTCGTATGCTCTCCACGTTACTCCGCCGTCTGTCACGCTATTCCCATTGATCACTGGCCATGTTGGAGGAGCGGCAGCGGAAGTCCCGCCTACAGTACAAAGATAGATGAACCCGTTAGGGGTCGCGGGACTAACAATTTGATTTACGACATACGGGGTAAGGTTTGCTCTTGAGGTCTCTCCGGCCCCGATAGTAGCAAGCGCGGAAGAATAGGCTGGTACGGCATAAAGGGCATTGCCGACCGGCATGAAGTTAATACAAATAGCAAGCTCATCAGATTCAAGGTCAACGCCCTGCTCTGCCGAGTTCCACGTTCGGAAACTCGTCATTTCGGTGCTGAAAGGTGCTAGTCCTTTTGAAACCTGGGTGGGCATTAGTATCCTTTCAATCTGCGCTGGATTCCGTTGGCGAGCGTCCTGCCTCTCATATTGAAATACCCGTTCATAAAGGCATTGGCATCATCCCATCTCTGGTCCTTTATCTTTGCTAGATATGCCATGTAGAACTGCACACATTCGTTATAGGGCGATAGAACCTCCAGGTCAGGGTCGGTAAGATTTACCAACGGAGCAGGGTCGAGAATTATATCCAAGTCCATTATGTATGCAATGGACGGAGATTGCGCGATATAGAGTATCTGGTTATTTTGAGACCACATTGACGGCATACCGGGGACGTTATAGACAACGGACCCCTGCCGGGAGAATTGCGAATATGGCAAATAATTAAGCGGAAGCCTTTGCGTACCGCTGTACCACATATACACATCGAGACATCCAAGAGCCGTTCTTCCGGTTACGATTCCCGTTAAGGGATATTGATAGACATAGCCCTGAATCGCGGTCCATGTAACCCCGCCGTCTGTTACAGTCCCGCCATTTGTTGTAGGCCATGCCGGTTGATTTGCGCCGGACGTTCCGGCGATAGAGCAGCAATAATAAAATCCATTGTACGGATTGAGCGCAACCCTATCGTTCAGATTAAAGGCTGTTAATTTAACCCATGATAGTTGCGGATAAACTTTGACGGCAGTGGCCAACTGACGAGTGCAGCCAGTTTCCGCTGCCGTCATAGATCGTGCTTTATTGCAGTACCTAATCAGCTCTGCGGTTGTCCAATACTTATTCGTCGCATCGTGGAGTAGGTTCTGACAATCCGACAAGTAATCGGAAAGCAATGTTGACATGGACCCTCCACGTTGCTAAGTAGTGAGTGATGCTACCTGCTTTTGCAGATCAGCGATTTCCTGGGTCTGCTTTGCAAGTAGCTCGTTTGCTGTGGCAAGCGCCGTGACGTTGTTACCGAGTTCGGTCTCAACTGCATCGAGCTTGCCCTGACATTCCTCCAGAGCGATTTTAAGGGCATCGGCCTCGTCCGCCACTTCTTGCGGCACCATTTGAATAAGGGCGAAGTCGAAATTATCCATATACTGCTTTCCGTTCGTGGTATTCCAGCCATGCCTGCGGTATGCAGCTGCGATCACAACGGGGTCGGTAACTCCATACGCAAACATGAAAACGGCAGCGTCAAGGGGAACCGTTACCTTTTGATTAGGTAAAAAGTCCCATGACATGCCGTCATACCCATCGGATATAGTTATATCGTTATTGTTCGTAACAACGACGCTGTGCATTGTTTATCTCCTTTTATGAGATTATCGGTCGCTCAACCTAATGAGCACCTTGGTTTGAGTTACCGTACCTGACACGTCGCCAATGGCCAGACCTACGGACTTGCCTGCCGCCGGAGTTCCAGCTGCGCCAGAACCATTGCCGCCGCCGTTGGTTACGATCAATGCTCCCGGTGTCGTATAAGTTGCCGATGCTACGTTCACATCAGCAATGCCGGCAATCTGAATCCTGCCAATCCCGCCGGTTGCAATGCCACCCGGCTCGCAGCATACGCCGAGAATGGCTATGCTATCGGCTTGCGACTGCTTGCCGACAAGATAAGGCTGACCGGCAACTTCGGTAGCGCCTGTAATGGTAACAATGTCGCCATAGTTGATCGCGCCGGAAGCGATAATGTTCATAGTCATTCCGTCGTCGATAGTTGTTTTCTGTCCTACAATGTTCTTGAATTGCATTGTCAGTCCTCCTTAGATGTTCTCGTAGTTCAGACCGCGAATCTGCGAGTTTGCCTTTGGCTTGACACCGACCAGTTCAGCAACCGTTACGACGGCGCCGACGTAGCCAAGCTGCATATTCGGGATAGTTGACTGGAATCCCGTAAATGCCATTGCCGCTGCCTCATGGATATGGAGAGACAGGTAGTTTGAATTGACCAGATAGCAGTAGCCTTCCGGACAATAGGGGTCGCCGTAAATAGGAACGCCGGCAACCATAAGAGCCCTGAACCCTGACTCGACACCGCCGAGAGAGAATCCGGACCTTACATCATATCGCTCCTGCGAGAGGAAGTCCTCTGCTAGACGCGTCCATGTGCCGAAGCCCATGAGACCGAATGTCGGAGCCTCACCGCACGCCTTGACGAGCTGGTTGATATAGACCAGCAGGAGAGCACGCGTCGGGTTTACCGTCGGGGAGTTCGCTGTATATGACGACTTCCAGAATGTGTTGCTTGACCTGGCGATATTCGCATAGGTCCCTACGTTGGTTGAATCGTCAATATATGCCGGCAAGCCGATGAAGGCCGACGTATTTGATGTGTTGTTATAGAGAGCGGTCGCCCATGCGTCCTTGGCAACGGCCTCCACGTCGTTCATTCTTGCTTCGATTAGAGGGATAACATCATGCCCGAGCTGGACAATGCCCTCCATTCCCAAAAACGGGACAGGGATAATGCTGAGTTTCAGGTCATACTGCGCGTCGAGAGCGCCGGTAAGAACTGCCGGTTGTGAGAATGCTCCCGAGTAGTCCGACCACTGATGGTTCACGAATGACGAACCCTGAACCGGCTGGTTGATTGAATCAATACCACCGGAAGCAGTGTTGGCATTGGCGAGAACAGAAGCTACCAATGGGCAGGACTTGTACAACTGTACGATCATCTTGGGTATAAATCCGCGTCTGGTAACTGCCGTCAATTCGGTCTGTACGTTGCCAGCTCCAGGAATTACACCTGTGCCGAGAGTTGTTACATAAGCTGCCATACTGTTTCTCCTTTCTTTTTAATTTAGGTTAATAGTGAAAAATATCCAGGGAATGTCATGTCATAGAACACGGCATTAGGAACTACCGTGCCGTCGCTCAATGACGTTGTGCCGCCAACAAAGTTTCCTGTCCCTGTAGGGTTGATTGTTAAATACGCTATAACGCAATATGCTACGTTAGGCGTAGGCATGACAATGCCAGCCTGCGAAGATGCCTGAGTTCCAGCAGCAAACTGAGCTGCGCCGGAAGCATCCATCATAAGCCAAATTCCATTCCAGTTTCCGTTTGTCACATTGCATGTCGTGTCCAGCGTCCAGAAGTTATCTGCGGCCGCCTTGGTGTATGCTTTTCCCTTAATGGTATATTGCACCGCGTTTACGGTCTTTGCCTTTTGCGTCGTTGTAGCGATAGCGGAGCCGGCCACGGAGAAGCACATAGAGTTAAGCGCCTGCATGATCGTGTTGAAGAGCTGCCCCATTTGGATAGAGTGGGCTGCCGGTGAATTGTCATTCACTCTGCCAAGATTCGCCGTTGATTCTAGGGGCGGCTGGTAAATTGTTACAGGCAATACTGGTTGGACGTATGCCATAGGACCTCCTTATCTGCGACCTCTGAGTTCATCGACGGCCGCGTGTGCTTCGTTCCTTGCCCATTCAGTTGGATTTTCAAGTAGAGCTTTTTCAGTAGGCATCTTCAACTGAACATACGAACTGCCATCAACCGTTGGAGTTGCTACCCTGCTGTTCATCTGCATTACTTCGGCTGCAGTCTTATGATCGCCTATTTTCTTCTCGATCATAATTTTCTCAACCTTCTCAATCCCCGCATCGTCAAGGCCAAATTCCCTCTTGACGGATTCGCGCTGCTTGTTTATTCCGGCAAGAATGGCATCTTTTTCGTTTTGGGCTTTGAGAGCTGCAAGTTCCTTCTCCAATGGCGCTACTCGTTCCATGACTCGGGCTTCGGCATCGACCTCTGGTATGGGCAGATTAGGCTCAACTTCCTTAACAAGTTTCAGCTGCCTGTCCCTTGTTTTCGGATTGCCCAGTGTTTTTCTGAACATCTTAACTAATTCTTCATCGGTTCCGTCAGCCATGACGAACCTCCTTTATTTGGGTTTTTTGATTGCCAGCGCATCGCGCTTCTTGATATCTTTGCCTCCAGCCATTGCCGCGATCTCGGGGATTTCGGGTGGCTTTCCTGTTACTTTCGAGCTGTTGTTCCTCTTGAATCCTACTGCGTTCACTCTCGGGAAAAATAATTCTTTGCCTGCCATAGCTGTCTCCTTTCTTTATTCGTGTTTTGCTTTTGACATTATGCTCGCCGCACCCATTACGGCCATAAGTATAGGGTTGTTATTCTCTGTGTCCTTTGGCTTTACCGTACTTCTGTCGACCGCATTGAATCCCGGCCACTTGTCCTTTGCCGGTTTAAGCCCGACCCTGAACTGGTTGTCCATTTGCGTACGGACCACAACATCGGCCTTCTGTACCGCATCCGTACCTTGTTCACATACATGATCGAACATGCAAACTTTTTTCTTCATTACAAACTCCTTTCCACAAAACCAAGCTGGTATGAAGCTGCCGGGCTTGTAGTGGCCATTGAGGGACCCCAAGTATAGAGAGCCCAAAAGAATCCAGGCCAAATGATCACTGGCGGCGCTGCGAACATCTGCGCTATTGAGTTTGTTCCGCTGTCCTGCGATTGAGATATCCCCTGCTCTACGGAGCCGAAATTCAGGGTGTACATATCGCCTACTACCGGAATTGCGTTCCTGAAAATGCCCTTGCCAAGAAATCTTACGTTCGCTCCTGCGGCCGCTGCTGTTATGGCCCCGAAGTAGATTACTGCAGCCGAAGCTGTGAACGTCGCAAGTGACATGTCAGGACGGTTAACAACGGCTGCTACGGTCCCGCCGGAAGTATATCTGTTCGTTGTATCGCCGTACATCGCCCAACGCCATGATGTTAAAGAGGCTCCGCCTACCGTCATAAAGAGTGTAAGGAAGTCGAGATATATCTTGTTCGTGCCGTTATTGAAAATCGTCATTGTCGGAGTGGTAGCAACGTAGCCGGTCTGAGTTACCCCGCCGGTGTTTATACCAGTTCCGTCTGCCGAATTTGTTGAATCAGACGTCACGAAGTACGTTCCCTCATCAGCGAACACATGGGACTTTAACCACAACTGCTGCGTAACTACAGCTGTTCTGCTGAGTGCCTGTACCATTTATCCTCCTTTCCCTACATTCCCGGCGGTGCGCCTGCCGGCTTTCCGCCTGGTTTACTTTGCTGCATAATTTTTTTATAATCATCCGGCAAGCCCGCCATTGCATCAGCGACCTGTGCCGGTACTATCTCCTCCGATTTGTTGCCGGAGAATTTCTTTGCAAGCGTAGCAAGGGCTTTTAATACTGCCTGACCTTCTTCGCTTTGAGAGCCGAAGGAAGAAAGGGATTGTTCGAGCATAGAGATAGCGACGTGGATATTAGACTTTGCTACCTCTGCGTCTCCCTTTGGTTCCTGCGGTTCTCCTTGAGGAGTAGCCTGCGGAGCTGGCATCGGAGGACTTCCCGCTCCTGGCACTGGTGTTGACGCCGGCATTGCATCTTGATCTGGCATGTCGGTTCTCCTTTCGTTAGTGGATGAGGGGCAGACGCGGCTTGTATCTGCCCCTTCATCCGAAATTACTTACCGTTTCTTGCTGCGCTTGCCGCCACGTTTCTTTCTCGCCATGGATGTTGTCACCTCCTCTCGCTCTTGTAAGCCAGCTGTGTTCCCCGACCTACAATTATTATCAGCCTTTGGCCGGTTTAGCGGTCATTTTCTTGAGCTTTTCGAGCATTTGAAGCATGTTTTGCTCGTTTATCTCGTTCACTATTCCGGCAATGGCATTCAGTTTGTTGTTTTCTTCCTCGCGTTTATGGAGTTTAGACTTCATATAAGCGCTGTTCTGGAACCTCATCATATCGATAAGGTCCTCTTTATCGATAGCCCCGGCCTTAAATGCCTGCTCCGCTTTGTCCATTTGCTGGTCTATGAATATCGGAGAGCTGGAATGGGAGTCAACTTTGACGGCAGATCGGCTTGAAAGCATCTTGGCGGTGAATTTATACCCCTTTGGCTCGTCCAATTCGTAGTGGGTGGGGTCATATTTACGCATAAAGGCAAGTATCAAAGAGCCCACTTTTTCGACTGAATCTTCCAAAATAGCGGCCTTTTTCTTCACTCTGGAGCTTCCAACCCTTACCAAAAGGTCTGCGTGTGAGGTCGCGCGAACTCCCTTCTCGCCTTTTCCCTGCATCAACTCCCTGATTCCCGATACTTCGTCGAACATTGTCTCTATCATTTTGAGCTCGGAAAAGAGGTCGCCGGCCTGCGCCTGGAATAAATTGAGGATATTGCCCGAAGGAATATCGGTTGCAATCCTGTCCCCAGGGTTTTCCAGCCATTTTTCTTCCACCACGCCTGACATTCCTATGCCGGCAAGAGGCGGGTCGGCTATTTTTGCCAGTACCCTGCGTATCTCCTGCACCCTTGTATTCATCCATTCCTGGAGCGGGATAAGGTGCATCAGCTCGGTCTTACCCCAAAAGTAATTCGCTATCATGTTCGGGGTTATTTTGATCAGGGGGAGCTCGTTCGGGACAAAAGTGTTCTCCATAGCATCGAAGAACGTAACCTTGCTATCGGCCATGAGGACCATTCGATAGTCTTGCGCGTCATCGTCATAGACCATAAGCTCATGGCAAACGAGCACTTTCTCGTTTATCTTTGGGTTCATGTCATACGTTGCGGTCACGTTTGACATTTGCCCCTGTACTCCGCCAGTTTGGGGATTGGTAGCGGTAACAATGAGCTTCGCTACCGGCAGCGGAAGGGTATCTCCGCCGGTCTCTACCTCGCTGAATCCGCCCCCTATTGCGTTCATTATGCGTGTCTTTTCTTCCTCTCCGAACTTCTCTATCCTTCGTTTGAACTCAGACTCTCCCATGTAGAACTCATGGCATACGCACTCTTGATTATCGAGCATAGGCACATCTTCACGAAGCACGCCGACAAGTTGAGGCTCGACAAGATAAGCCCCAAAACGCGCATTCTCATACGGGACGAGCTTTATGAACATGGTCGAATATACCAGCGCCCAATTCAATGCTTCGTTAAAGAGAATGTCGAGATTGCTGTCATGCCAATTCTCTACCACTTTCGGAAGTATTACCTGGGCCTTGCGCTGTTCTGTGATGGGGTCCTGGCTATCTGAATCAACGGATGTTTCTATGACAAAAGCTGTGGTTTCGCCTGAAAAAAGGAATGAGGAGAGAAGGTCGATGTGGGCATAAAGTTTATTGTAATCAACCGCTTGAGGGAGTGATTGATTGCCATACAGGTAGTAGTTCTTGAGGACGGAATAGAGGTTCTTGCGATCTTCTCGCGAAGCGAAACATCGCGTGATAAGGTCAACGTAAAATGCTTCTCTTTCGTTAGGCTCTTTGGGAATTTTCACTCTTTATGTCCCGGGTGTCATATATTTTGGTGACCTTTCCTATCTGGCTAAGTACTTTCCGTGTCTCGTCAACCTTCACTCCGCCGAACATTGAAGGGTTGCTTGCGAGTACCTTGGCGAACTCTTTTTTATCGCCCCATAAACTTTTTGTGTCGCGTGTATGTTTTGTGTTCTCGTTATTAGAATAATCTTTAAGGCCGGTTGACGCGACAAGAGCAGCAATGTTCCTGTCCTTGAATTTTGTCATATCGCCTTTGAGCTGGATTGGTGTTCTGAATTGTCTTTTGAGATTTGGTTCTGTGGCCCCGCATTTGGGGCATACTGGAAGGGTGTGTTCTACTTCTCCGCAACGGATACAAAGATATTCTTTCATTACCGGCATATACGCCTCCTGTGGTAAAAGTGACACACTAGTAGCGCATATACCATAAGATTCGTGGTACAGTCAATAAAAAAACGTGTACTATCTTTGTACGGAGATATACTTCTTGATGTTATTCAGGCTAGAGGGGCGCAGAAGTTCGCCCCTCACCATGAGGAAGGAACGCCCAAGGTCGAGTGTGATGAGCTTTCCGCAGACGGTAATATACTTCCCGACCTTGACTGCAGGCGGCACGCGAGCATCTTTCCATTTGAGGTATATCTGTCCTGACGTGGGGCAGTTCAGGAGCGTCTGCCCTTTGAGTATCGCCATGACGTAACCTTGTACGATCAGTATGCTTGTTGCGTTCTTGTTAAGCAATTTTCAAAGCAATCGCTACGCGCTCGACTGTAAGCTCTCTCATTGCCGGCGTTTCGCCCCTGCGAAGCCGCAGCGCAATCTGGCGGTTAATCCCGAGCTTGTCGATCTCAACCCACTTCATAACTTTGATCTTCCTGCCGATCTTCCTGATGAGCCGTTCCATTTCTCTCGTCATTGTGATATTTCTCCTTTCTTCTTGGTAAAGTCAAACAGATTCATAGGCGGTTGTCCTTGGGGCTGTTGTGGTACTAATTGGGCCGTTACAAGGTTAGACGTTACGTTCACCCATTCAAGATAATAGCTGTTCCTCTCGGACAGTACGGCTATCATTCTATCTTCGGGCAATTCGCTAAAGTCTCCCACCATCGTCCCGACCGTAACAAGGTTTATTCCTTGAGGGCCAGGAAGCGGCAAGTCTTTCATGCTGACGGCATCTTTAAGCCCCGTAACCTTTCCATCGGTGTACATAGGGAGCCCGGCGAATATACCGAACTTTGTAAATACCGCGATCTTGTTATTTTCTGGTATCATTTTTCCTCCTTTTTAATTTTTACAATTTTGTCGGCGGTGTTTTCTTCTTCGTACACTACTCCTAGATGTTCCATGAGAAGGTTGACTACCCTGCTTATCTCTACGCGCTTGCTAGGCGTAATATCAAGATAGTGCCGCGCACTTCTTAACGGATACATCTTTTCCGTATTGGCGGCAGTGTTTGCGATTGCTATTTCAAGGATTCTAACTTCATCTATCCGTCTTTCCTCCTCATGTCTTATTCTAAGATAAAGACCATCCTCGCAGATGTTCACATAGACAAACACGATGATGAACATGACTACAGTTACGACCCATCCGATGATAGAGCATACTGTTAAGGTTTCTAGTGTCATTTGAATTTCCTTTCCTGGATTTTTTTAAGAAGCTCGGGCCTATGGGTTGGAGTTTTCCTGGCCAGCTCTTTGACCCATTGCTCGAATGGATAACAATCTCCAAACGTTCCGCGCCGTCTCTTGTACTCAGTTCCGAAAATATCCATGAGATAGCGTTTTGCAATATAGTCAAGTTTGCAGCAGATGAAGCCTGCCTCGTCCTTTGACATGTTGGACTTTTTGGGGATTGCATATTTTTTTCTCACTCCTTCGTGTTCAAGTATCTCGCACCATCGTACAAGATTGTAATACCGTATCAGGTAGCGTTTGAAGTGTCCCGGCTTCCTTTTCGGCGGAGCCACTGCGGGCGCATGAGGCGAAATAGTTTTAAGTACCATTGCCAGCCGTACTTGCGTTTGCTCCGATATGTCTCCGGATAGAGCTCTGGATATGGTTTCTCTCGACAGCGCTGCTTGTGCTGCAAGCGCAGATATCGACCATAGCCCCACAAAGTGCAATCGTACCAGCGCATCAGTTATTTCCTTTTTTGTCATATTCCCTCAATGCCTGGACTACCCGCTTCATCCGCATTGTCTGTTCCGATTCCCTTTTCCGGTGATTGAACTTTTCAATAACCCACACAGCGAAGCACGCGGAAGCTATGATAAGTATTATTACCCATGTATCAGCCATTTTTATTTCACCCCCTGTTGTTTGAGAAAATTTAATACCAGCGATTGTATCCCGTTAGGATTGTTCTTTTCCTGTTTTGATACCGTCTCATACGTCTGTCCTGATCTCATAAGTGCAGGCCATTTCCACCTGATATGGGCCAGCACCGCGAGCGCAACGCCTATAACCCTGTCGTCATTGGCCCCTCCTCTCCCTTCAAGCACGTTGCCGTCCCTTGCGAAGTACTTTGCTTCGCTGATCATATCTGCGGAGTTTATGATAAGCTCTCCGCGCTCCCACATGTCCTTCATTCTGTTAAGCATGTTCTCTTTTTGTTCGCCCGACGTTTTCGAGTGGTAGGCGAATGACGTGCCGATCGAGTCCTCGCGCGAGTAGAGGAACCATGACATGCAGGATAGCGCGTCCCATATTTTGCCTCCATCTGTTTTACTAATGTGCCTAAATGATTTTTTAATGTTGTTGAGTTCATTGAGCACAGAATAGCCAGGTCCCGTAAGCTCAACGTTAAGCATCGAGCCGCGATAAGCTCCGGCAAGGTGAAGAAGGACCCAAGCGAATTGATCTGTTCGAATGCCTGGAGCACAAAATTCTGCGACCTGCACAAGTCTGTTAGAATAGCACCTAAAGACTTCCGCAACTGATTTATCCGACTTATCATTAAGTCCATATGCAGGGTCTCCTCCGACGACATAGACACCTCCTTTTACCGGCTCTTCCCATATCTTCAACTCGGCATTTACCTTCGTTGTAGGATGAATCATGGTATCTTCGAAGTTCGACCCGAAGGTATATCTGGCGCTCCTGTACGTTTGCTTCAAGGCATGTTTAAACGCTTTCGTGAGGAGCGTCGAGTTAAAGAACTTGTACCCGCTTACGACGAACGCCATGTCCGCCGTCGGCGGATGTTCCTGATACATATTGTTAAGATCGCCGTGTTTCTCTTCGTGCAGCATCCACCGCCACCATGCCATTTGTTCTCCGGTGATCTCATGGCCATGGACTGCCTTTACTTCCTTGACCCACTCTTTTTCCTCGCCGGACAGCTTGCCGTCCCAATACACGCGATAGATTTGAGTGTCCTTCGCAAATTGGTAAATTTCTTTAAGCCACCATCCGATGAATATAGCCTTTTGAGTGTGAGCTTTTTTAGCATCTTCCCACATATCGTAAAAGACTCCAAATCCACGAGCTGTGGACTCGAAGATGTAAAGGCGATGCTCATAGATTTGCGCAAGCGAATCGACAAGGGATAGCAGTTCATCTTCATCTGCGTAGGAAGCGCATTCGGTTGAATGCAGATAATTAAGTCCTTTAGCCCTTCCAAGCTCTCCTCCTTCCCGTTTTTTCCTTGTGCCGGCAGTAAGGTACGTCAAGAGGGATTTGTTCTTGAATACCAGCATTTCCCTGTTATGCGACAGCACCGGGACCTTCATGTTCCTGGGCAGGGAATCAAGGTAGCCGTTCAGTATAGACCTGAAATACGTCTTGTTGGAGTCCGTATCGGTTATGAATGCGCCTTGTATGCCCGGATACTGAAACAGCCAGTATGGCACTATGGCCACACCAGCTGTTGTAATCCCTCCCTGCCTGCCTTTGAGCACTACGAAATGATGTATCCCGTTCTCCAGCCCGCTCTCTATCTCCGTGGCGAAATGGCGCTGCGTGCCCCAAAACCTTAGAGGCACGCTGCCGTATTCCTTGCTCTGGATAACGAGCTTCGAGCAGAACTTTTCGTAGTTGGCGAATGGCCTTATGACTGCCATTACTTGATGTCCTTCTGCGAACATGCCTCTATGATCTTCCCTTCGACGGTCGCGGCCTGTTCGTCCAGCTTGGCAAGCTCGAGCTCCGCCATCATCTTCGCAAACATCCTCGCACACTCCAGACCTACCCGACCATCACTATGAAAATTACTCGACATCTATTACCTCGTTCTTATCACAAAACCTGCTCCAATCCACATACCTCAAACACTTGCGATACTCCAATAACTGCTCGACTATAAGCTCCAATAACTCCTCACGGCCCATGTCCCGTATTAACCTGCCCTTGTACGTCGCAGTATCGCTTAACTGCTCGACTATAAGCTCTAAATCGCTTAACCGATTCTCCATATTGATGGCAATCGTACCAAAGAATGTACGCTCTGTCAAGCAAAATCGTACCACTCTTTTTTTTGGGGTGGGAAATCAAGCGGGGCGATGACTCCACCAACCCCACGTCCCGATGCCTTTCCGGGTAACACCATCGGTTCACACTCATAACGACAACCACCTCGGCTTGGCTCACTACGCCTGCCTCGGCTAGAACCACCGTCCGTACCTTGTTGACCAATGAGAAAACGGTCAGAGGCCACATAGCCACTACCGCCACGGCTAGTCATAGTCAATACAAGGTTAAAGACAATACCTGATATGCCCCCGCCGACAGGGAAGAACAACGGCTCATTTGCCAGCCTCGGCTCATATGGCTTCCGTCGCCCGCCCGTTTGGTTGGTGAGTCTCGGGCGGGCTGGTTAGTTCGCCTACTCGTAGTTAAAATTCAATGTCAAAGGAGAATCACAATGTTAGACATCACAAAGTTTCCCGCAGTACCAAAGTACATGCCGTTAGTTTCAAAGAATAAAGCCTTCACGGCCATCAAAGCATTCGTAAAGGCACGCCAGACCATGATCTCCACCTACGGCGAAGTTCTTGGCGAAAAGTATGCACAGAGGGTTTTCAACGACAAGTTTGGACCCGACATTACGTTCGACGAAATTTGCGAATTATTTGCCGTCCATAAGCGTTATGACCTTATCCACGGCAGATTGATTCAGTTCGACGCCGAGAACCAGAAAAAGCGCTCTGCGCTGCAGAACGCCGAAACTGAAATCTTGCAACTCATCGCCACACGAAAGATGATAAATGCAAAAAACAACGACGGACAACTCACCAACGAACAACTCGACAAGCAACTTTCCGAAGGAGAATCATTCTAACGCAAACCTCTCATGGCAGGCGGTAAAACGCCTGCCACTTGAAATGAACCAAAGGAGAAAAAAATAAACGACTACTAATTGAACCCTGTAGGTAGTCAAATTCTCTCTTTTCTCGACAGCCAACGGCAAGCCACGCCAGCAAACCTTGAGAACAAAAACTTGTCATGCCTTGCTAAACCGTTAACCGTCGAAAGCGAAAAGCGAGAATTTTGACGCTCTCTCTCTCGGGGGCTTATCAGCTGCGAAAGCCCCCTCGGAGAGAGGGAGCTACTCTAAAAAAGGAGAAAAAAATGCTATTACACCACAGGCAATTAATAATCGAAAAAGCAATACAAGACTATGAAAGCGTATTAGGAAAAGCGTCAGAGGAAGCAAAAGAGATCATTGAACTCTGTATCGACCAATTTTTAGACACGGAAAAAGACCCGCTAAACATGCCTGTAGAGATATACGACGACGACAAAAGAGGGGAGCAAGACATAGCCAATATGTATGGTTTTGAATCTTTAGACTCTGAATCAATCCCTTGTAACCAGACGTTTTGTAATGCCATAGCAGGCAAATTCTCATGTAAACTGTATAACGCACACGAACCAGAACACAGCCGCTGCCCGCGGTACAAACAAAATTTTACCCCCCCGACCATCACCGTAAAAAACAACACGCACGTAATAACTCTCCACTCCACAGCAAAACAACGAACCCACCTCGCCATCACGCTGGACAGAATCAGAACGTCTGCGAACGCAGAGATAAACACCACTCGCAGAATGGAAAAAAGATATTCAACAACAAAGCATAAAAGCCAACCATCACAGCAAATCACTTACACAGCCGGATATTATGAAAACCCCAATCCAAAAAAAGGGCATTATATCCCTTGCGAAATCCACCCATATTAAACCACCATATAAAACGGCTCAAAACACCGAGCCGTCAAAACTTTAACACTCAAAAAAAAAATTTCGCTCGCTTCGCTCGCCAAAGCGGTTGGTGAACCGTTGAATCGGTTAATGATAAAAGCCAAAACTTACTCCGCCCGCCGGTTTTCTTGCGATTCGCCGTCGGGCGATAAATGCTGCCGGTACAGAATCAAAGGAAAGGAATTGTCTATGATTCGCCAAATCCGTATCGTAAAAAACACAAACATTGAAAAATATCGGTGTCACTTCATAAACGACAGAACCGTTATAATAAAAACAAAGGCAAGGCAACCCGCGGTGCTGTTATAATCAATCGCAGTCCTTTTCGATTCGCCGATACAAAATAAAAAAGAAAGAAGAATGAGGACGATCATGGCCAACAAACAAAACGAAAAAGCAGTCCAGATGTACATTCGGCTTATGAGCAAAATGATTGCCGGCGCATTACCAAAGATCAAGATACCGACAATAAAGCCCAAAGCCAAACTTATCCGCGTAGTCAGCATCACGTCCGGAAAACATCACACATGGTGTGACAGCGACCAGGGACTCATTCGGAAACCGATTTCGGCAATTCCGAAACGACTTCTTAAGGAGAAAATATGAACCTCAACCTAAGACTTTTGCCAACAGACAAGTTTCAAATATACAAGGAATCTCTAGAAGTTCATTATTTGACCGGACTTGCCTGTACAACCCATTGTCAAATCAACACTGTAAAAAACCTTTCAAAGCCGGTAAAAATATCCATTGTCAATACCCTGGACGAAATTGAAACCCACCTAAGAGCACTCAGGGCCAGAATGCTTGGCTATGCATTAAAACGATCATAAAAACCTTATACCGACGGATTGACCGAATTTTGTCACCGCGAGATTAAATATCGGTACGCGGGATAACTCGTGAAGCCCGCAGCTGAAAGGAGATACCATGAGAGACGCTAAAGACCTTCACGCCTACATTAAATGGCTAGAGAAAAAAGAAAAAAAACACAAACTATTCTCACTTCATACTGTTCTTGAAGCTATAATTTTTTGGGAGTTGATCATGCTATTTGGGTTCCTAATATTTAAGGGGGAAAAGCTATGGAATATTGTCAAACAACATTTGCTATTTTAAACCCTAATGCAGATTGTTACACCTGCCCCAACATCCTTGTTTGTATTTCCAAGCTAGCACCAATCGAAAACGAAAAGAAAATCGCCGCATAATAAAAATTGCGGTAATAAAAAAGGAGAGGAAAAATGATCTTACAATGGAATAGAAAAAATGGTCTCGATTTAAAAACAGCGTTCTTTCTTTGCTGGAAATTATGGGAATGGCTCGCAAAAACAGGTAATCAATTTAAACGATACTGGCCTGAATGGAAAGAGAACGGAGGCGACGTTAATCTATGTTTTAATGAATGCCCTTGTTGCGAATATACATTCTCCACCTCCACCCCAAATAGAGGATGCCACGAATGTATAATGATTGACCTATGGGGAGAACCTGATGAAAAAGACAAAGAAGAAAACGGAGTCCCATGTTCATTTTCAGATTCTCCGTTTAATCTTTGGTATGCAACCAAAAGCAAACCCTTAGCAATAAAAGAACGTAAAAAATACGCGAAGATCATTGCTAAAGAAGCAAAGAAAAAATATAAAGCCTTGTGCTTAAAGGAGAGAAAATGACAGGAGCAAAAGAGAAATTACAAAGCATTATCGATGCAGGAACATCAAACGTCGAAGATACCCTGATGGATATCGAGGCAGAATTTAACTCACGCAAAGACATCATGGTAAAGCCGGCAATGATAAACTACGATATTCTGCCGCGCTACAAGGAAGGAGAGAGACAAGAAATAAGCGGAGGAGATTTGCTTATCAAAGTGAAAGACATTGGCGATTTCGAGCTGACTGACCACTCTGAACAGCAAATGTACGACAGACTTGCAATCCCTCGAGCATACGGAGACAAGCTGCTAAAACTTGGCGAATTTGCCTTGCTGGAAAACAACCTCGATACTATGACGCACAGAATGGCGGAAGATGGACTCCTTTTCAGAACCGTCAATAAGAAACTTAAAGGCTGGCTTTCGCCGTCATTTAAACGCATGGACGCTTCGCCAATATTTGAAGAGTTTGTACATGGCGCCCTAAGAATGGGTTTTGTGCCTATGGTCGGTCATAACACCAGCTATCGGTATCAAATAACCATGTTAATGCCTGAACTCTTTGAATTGGTACACGATGAATACATTGTTTTTACCCTGACAATCACTACGGGCGATTACGGCGGAGTTGCAAATTCCATGCACCTTGGAATACTGCGTGTTATCTGCACAAACCTGGCAACCGGAATTGAAATGCTGCGAAAAGTACATCTTGGCAGACGCTTCGACATGGAAGATAAGGACAGCATGATTCTTTCTCAACAGACCCATGAACTCGATACGAAAACGGTAGCCAGCGCAATCAAAGACATGATAAACACCACACCAAATTACATTGACGCGGTAAAGAAACAACTTCCGGCACTTGCAGGCAAGCCGATCAGCGTCAAAGAAGCCCTCGCGACACTTAAACGGCGCGGAATAGGGAAAGACATAGCCGAACAGGTTGCAACGCTGTATCAGGTACAAACGGCAGGAGCGCAGATACTTCCACAAGCCCCTGGACTTTGGCGATGGTCAAACGCAATCAGCGCCATTGCACAATCACATAAACCCGATATTCGTATTGACCTTGAACGCGAAGCCATGAACGTTCTTGGTATCTCACTTAACTAGGAGGACAAATGGACTATCATTCCAGCTGGTAACACTAACCCGACGGTGTGAGTATCGGTGAGGCAGTTCAGGAATCAGCCTGATAGAGAGCATGTGCGCCACTGAGTTCACCGAGCCGCCACAATTCTTAAAGGAGAAAACTATGATTATTTTGAAAGAATGGGGAGTAAAAATCATTGACGGCGAAAAGAAGATTAGCGGTACGTTTGCCGTAATGAACGGAACGAAGGAAATTGCCGAACAACTTTTCAACACTCAGTACGGTAACAAAAAGATAAATTTTCCGGCAAAACTCATGGTCGAAATAGAAGCACTCGACAAGAAAATCCTGGACGAACTCGATAGGTATTTCAGCTAAAAACAATCGGGGACTGGAGAGGTACGATCTAACGGAAAGCTGTTTTGAAACCTGCCGTGGTCCCCACAACTTAAAGGAGAAAGATAAATGAACATTCATCAAAAACGCTACATGCAGAAAAGAGTACAGCAAGTTGCAGACAAAACACGACACGACATAAACGAAAAATTCAATTATAATGACAAGTGTTACCAGCCAAGCTACAAAACAAAAATCGATGAGATTGACAATGGCCGAATGAAGGCTCTTATTATGAGCCTAACAAATTTCAAGATCATGGATTATAACAACTACAACGCAGTTTCAATATACCATCCAAAACTTAAGGCTCTAAAAGCAAAGCTTGACAAAGAAGTTGATACAATGGACGCCAACAAAGAAAAAAAGCGCATGGCACTTATGGCCAAAGTTGATAAACTGCAAGCGTCAATCACCGACAGCGTTATGCTCGGCGGAGTAGGCGAAAAAGAGCTCGAGAAATTCCTCAAAAAATTAGAAGCACTATCGGAGGTCTAACATGGGACTACAGGACGAGATCAAGAAAATAAACGATGTTTATACAGAAGGACTAAAACAAGGCAAAAAAATAGAAATAAATAAAGAAAAACCGATCAACATATCAGAAACATTCTGGAGGATACAGATATTCATTCCCGACGGCAGAACAAAATCAGATATGCGGGAAGCTGTAATTGAATTTGTGCGTGCACTAGGACTTCATGCCGGCGAGTTTATCATTGATTATGCCACACCAAAACATTCATGGGATAGAAATATCGACGGAGTTCATTACGGGGAAATACTCCCTGCCAGTGAACGCAAGAGAAAGGAACTATTCTAAGGATGCTGTATATCGACTGTTAAAGGAGAAAATACATGACGGAAAATACATTACAGAAACATACGAACAACTTGCCGGCACAACTGCCAAAGAGTGATGTTGAAACATATATCATGTCAGC
>Ga0182027_10004930_pt1 | contig 20488 bp, 25 predicted proteins | sample 712E1DmetaG_FD_121300 | JGI IMG/M metagenome (GOLD analysis project Ga0182027, IMG submission 121300) | Permafrost microbial communities from Stordalen Mire, Sweden - 712E1D metaG (Illumina Assembly) | ecosystem: Environmental > Terrestrial > Soil > Wetlands > Permafrost | place: Sweden...
ATACTGGGCAGTATATTCCTGAAAGACGGCAGTTTTGGTTTCCATAGTCATAGGCGACTACGGTAACCGATTTATGATCTATCCGTCTAGATTACGGTAACAGTTTTTATGAGCTATATCGATCTTTAGACATTCGCCATAAAGTATTGTATTATGCATGGCGATTATTAGGCGGTACAATTTCGAATTTTCAACCGGACCGTATTACTATTCCCATTTTGGTTCTTTGCACAAAACAAGATTGTGTTGTTGATTATCATCAATCCATTGATTTTTACCATCTATTAAAAACCAAAAAGAAACTCGAAATATTACCACTCGAAAAACATAATTTAAAAGGCGCAGATGATGTATTGTTGGTAGCAAATGCAATTGATAGTTGGACCCCTATTCGCTAACCCTTATTCCTCTTTGCATGAAGCCTTTGTTGCTATATACTGGACGTATGGAAAAACCTCTTCAAACAAATCTTCTTTCCTGGTCATCCCCTTCACGATTATTTAAAAAGCGGGATAAAGAATATTTTACCAATATTGGCGCAATTGTTTTTCTTCTCATAGTTATTCTTGTTTTTGCACGTGAGTTTTTACTTATTGCGGCAGTCGTTTCAGTTGTATTTCTTATTTATGTTCTTTCAACAGTTCCACCGGAAAACGTGGGTCATAAAATAACGAATTTAGGTATTGAAAGCGCAGGTCATTATTATCGTTGGGAGGAACTTGGTGAATTTTGGTTTGAAGAGCAATGGGGGCAAGGTATGCTTGTTATCCGTCCTATTGTAGGCACAAGAATTATTGTTTTATTGGGTGATCAGGACAAAAAACGGGTGCGGGAACTTCTTGCGGAGCATATTCCTTTTCGTGAAGTACCGGAAAAATCATGGGTAGATAATGCTTCAAAATGGCTAACAGAAAAAATTCCATTAGAAAAGCCCACTCCCTAACTTACGTTTCCCATAAAATGGCGGTATAATAGGCTAAGGCAATATATTGTTTCCGTAGTTCAATGGATAGAACGCGGCCCTGCGAAGGCTGTGATGGCAGTTCGACTCTGCCCGGGAACACCAGGAGGATTAGCCAAGTGGTTTACGGCGACGGTTTCGAAAACCGTTCTCCCGAAAGGGAGGCACAGGTTCGAATCCTGTATCCTCCGCTTATGATTATTTCTATCTGTGGTAGCATGCAGTTTCATAAAGAAATGTCCCGAATTCAAAAAACATTGGAATTAGTCGGGCATACAGTGTTGGTTCCTAAAAGCATTGAACTGATGGAGACTATCGGGTACGTACATCCGACGATTGATGAAGCGAAAGTTGAGGCAAAAATTCAACATGACTTTATCCGTGAACATTTCCGAAAAATTGAAAAATCCGATGCTATATTAGTTCTTAACTATGATAAAAAAGGAATAAAAAATTATATAGGCGGAAACACATTTCTTGAAATCGGTCTTGCGTATTGGCTTGGGAAAAAAGTGTATCTTCTTAATCCAATTCCACAGATGGATTATGTGACAGAACTTCGCGCAATGCAACCAACGATTTTGAATGGAGATTTATCATTAATTAATACGCTTCTGTAGTTCAATGGATAGAATACGCCCCTCCGAAGGGTGTGATTGCGGTCCGACTCCGCACAGGAGCACAATAGTATGATTACCTATCAGTTAACTTCTCGGCATATAATTGCAGGATCGCTAAAAACAGTTCTCCCTGAATTTTACAAACTTTCCTCGGTTGTCGAAATAAATCCTTGGCATAATAAACAAAATGTTTTTGAACATACAATGAACGTTCTATCATCGCTCGAGCGAATCATATTATTTGATTTTTTAGCCGGCGATCGCAAACTAAAATTAGAAAAAGAACTATTACAAGAAATTAACGGACATACGCGTAAAGAATTGCTCATTGTCGCAACATTGCTTCATGATTGCGGGAAGGAAAAAACACTTATTATAGACCATCGAACGCGGCAAACAAATTGTCCAAATCATGAATTGATCGGTAGTGAATTGGCTAACAAATATTGTAAGAGACTATATATCACCGGTATTGCAAATAGTAGGGTACGACGTATTATTATTCTTCATGGTTATCCTCATGAGGTTGTTAATCAAGTTTTATCTCATGATGTACCGGAAAAATATTTTGAAGTATTTGCGCGAAAAGTTAAAAGTATCTATTTAGAATTATTACTCCTGGGTTACGCTGATACTTTAGGGAGCAATTTAATAACCAATAATCCTACAGAAACAGCGGCTCGGGAACATATCTATCAGGACGCACTTACCCGTTTTGCCGCCTCGCTCTAAACGTCCGGATGTATTCCGTTGCTCTCTCGCTTGTTGCAATAAACACTCCGACAAGTACCAATATACTTCCAAATAGAAATTCCGAGGTAAGAATTTCTCCTACGAACATTGCATTATATACAAAAGCAAAAACTGGTTGCATATAATTTGTAAGTGCTCCTGTTGTTGCAGACGAATGTTTTATCGCCCACTGATGGAGAAAAAAGGTGGCAACCGTTACCGCTGCGCCGTAGTATAACAATACGTATGGATGTGTCCCTGATAGTATAACGGGCAAAATTGGCCGATGCGGCGTGATAAGGGTAAATAGTGCCATAAAGATAAACGAGATAGTTATAGAAACAGTAGTAATCGCGAGTGGGTCGTAGTGTTTTTCAGTCGTTAATTTTCGAGAACCGACAATGTAATACGTCCAAGATATTACAGCGCAAATGATAATAAGGTCGCCGACAAAATCACCGTTAAATGCTTGCTTGTGGGTTAGCATTGGTAATAGAAGAATGGTAATGACGCCTATTAGCCCGATGATAATTCCTATTATTTTGCGTGAGTTGGCATGTTCTTGAATAGTGGCTTTTGCAAGAAATAGAGTCAGAAGCGGCGTAATAGTATAGATAACCGCTGACGCGTTTGCCGTTGTTTTGGATACACCAATCGTGAACAAGAGAAAATTTCCCATCGTGGCGATGGAAACCGGGAACGCGTCGACGAGTAATTGACGAATTGGCGGGTGTTTTCGAATAAAAAAAATCGGAAGTAAGATTGCTGTGGCGACGGCCAAACGAAGCATAACAAGAGGGATGGGATCAAAAATAGGAAAAAGTATTTTTGCCGTTGTACCGGATGATGCCCATAAAATTGACGCAATAATTAAAGCGATGATGGCTTTCGAGCGTGTGGACATGAGGTGATTATAGCACTGAAAAGATGATTGGATGGTATATACCCATCTTACTCAGATTTGTAACTTTTTAAGTGAAAAATCTGATTAGATGGGTCTATACTCAAAAAATTAGTTACAAACATGAGTTTTTTGGGTATAATTGCAGGACAAGGAGAGGTGTGATTCAGCCCCAGGCTGATCCGCCTTGGGCGGAAATTGGTACATGTATTACGTCTATATTCTTTATAGCTATAAATTTAAAAAAAGATATATTGGAAGTACAAACGATTTGCGAACAAGAATACAACAACATAACAATGGGAATTCAGTGTTTACAAAAAATGGAAAACCTTGGAAGCTCATTTATTACGAAACGTTCATAAGTAAACGCGACGCTTTAATAGAGGAGCGATTTTTAAAATCTGGTAAGGGTAGGGAAAGGATTTCTTATTTATTTACCGATACACTAAAATTGACAATGTGACGTAATACATCTGGAGAGGTGTGATAATTGGTAGTCGCCCCGCTTGGAAAGCGGGTGTCCCCGTAAGGGGATTAGGGGTTCGAGTCCCCTCCTCTCCGCCAGCACTGACATAAGGCAAAATTTGGAGAATTTATCGCTCTAGAGCGTCACAAAAAGACGTTCTGACATAAAATCTGACTCAGCCTGACAGGAAGCGGGATTTGAACCTAAAAATTACTATGAAATTTAATTCATTGTTGCCAGAACTTTATATTTTAGATTTTGACAAGAGTGTCCACTTTTATCGAGACATACTGGGATTTATAATTGAATACACGCGTGATGATCCGAAGTTTGCCTTTTTATCATACGGAAAAAGCCAGTTGATGATTCAGGAACTGACGGGCGAGGAGAAGGAAAAAGAAAAGCTTGAGTATCCGTATGGAAGAGGGATTAATTTTCAAATAGAAACAAAAAGCGTACAAAATATAATAGTTTCGTTAGAAAAGAATAAGTGTCCATTGAAGCGCGGCATTAAGGATGGTTGGTATAAAGGAAAAGGTGTTAGCTATGGTTGTCGAGAGATATTAGTACAAGATCCAGACGGATATCTGTTGCGTTTTTCTGAAGATTTAGGTGAGAAGAGTAGTATTTGAAATAGGTTATAACACTGTAAATAGTATTCCGCTGAAAAAGGTGATCACCTTTTGGTGAGCGCAATTTCAATTAATGACAGGGCGAGAAGTTAAGATCGAAGATCGAAATCCTGTGTAGTTAAAGGAAGTCCTTTCTCCTTCGCAATACATAGTAAGACCTTCATATAAGGTCTATTTATAGATTTTTCCCGGATCTTCATCAGGATATACTTGAATGGAATTATTTTACTACTTGATTATCTTTTGCGTTTCTCTATATTATGAATAGACAAAGTATAGAAGTTAAATATTTTTCTATGCGAAAGCAGTCTATCCAGTCCAGAAAAACGAGATCAACTTTGGACAAACGGGCGATCCAGGAAATCCGGATATTCGGTGGACACGGACGTGATGGTACGCCGGAGCTCGTATCGTCCGTAATCCTCAAATCTGGACAAATCATCAGTGTCGTGGGGCCAACCGGATCGGGTAAAACCGAACTGATCAACGATATCGAACGGTTTGCTGATCGGAATACCCCGTCGGGCCGAAAAATTACAGTTGACGGAAAAGTCGTGACGGACGAAGAATCCTCTAGTATTAGGAACCCAGTCGCGCTCATCACTCAGCACACGAATTTTTTGTCGGATTTGCCGGTCCACGAGTTTCTATCGACGCATGCACGGGTCCGTTCAGAGAATCCGAAGCCGTCTGTTATAGGCGAAACATTGTCCTTTGCTAACGAATTGACCGGTGAGCCGATCCGTATTGAAAGCATCATGACGGAGTTGTCCGGCGGCCAGACGCGCGCGCTTCTTATCGCAGACGCGATCGTCATCGGAAACGCACCGATCGTGCTCCTGGATGAAATTGAAAATGCCGGTATCAACAAAACGCGCGCGCTTGAACTGATTAAACCCTATGGAAAAATTTGCATGTTCGTGACACATGATCCGAAGATCACGCTGCAGTCTGATATCCGTATTGTGATGAAAAATGGTGCAATGCAACGGGTGATTACGCGGGACAGTGATGAGAAGTACGTACTCGGAAGGATTGCGGCAATAGACGATTTATTGCTAGAGGTGCGATCCCGTATCCGTGAGGGTGAACGGATCGACAGGAAGCAGTTTGCAGTTGGGTGGCAACAATTGATTGCTTTCGGGAAGGACAGTGTTTCATGAAACTCGTCATCATTGCCGGACCTCCGACCGTCGGAAAGACGGCCGTGATCAAGCAATCCATCCCTAAACTTCTTGTCATGGGATTCCATCCCGCGTTCCTCAAATTTGATGTGCAGTATGCCAATGAGGATACGGAGCTTGGGGAACTATACGGGATTCCCACAAAGAAAGTATTTTCTGGAGAGTTGTGTCCGGACCACTGTAATGCCGTTGTGTTGGGCGATGCAGTAACTTGGGCAGGTAAATCAAATGCGGACGTACTCATCATCGAATCAGCGGGATTGTGTTTTCGGTGTTCGCCGTACGTGAATGGAGGACTCGGAATGGCGGTTCTTGAGGCAACGAGCGGTATGAACCTTCCGCGGAAGGTGGGGCCGCTTTTGTCACTTGCGGATGTCGTTGCGGTGACAAAAATTGATCTGATTTCTCAAGCAGAACGGGAAGTATTCCGTGCGAACATCCGGTCTGCAACGGGAGCCGCGATCGTAGAAACGGACGCGTTGCATGGAATCAATATTGACAGGATCGTCCGGAAGATTGCAGAGATTCCCGATATCCCAAATCGACCCTTGATGTTGCGGGGCAATCCGCCCGTCGGGGTGTGCACGATCTGTGTCGGAAAAAAGGATATTGGGTGGGATCGGCATTTCGGCGTTGTGAGATCCCTCGAAACGGGTATTTTTTACCGGGGAGAATAACTATGAAAAAACCTATATATTTTGATTACGCAGCAACGACACCTGTGGATACGCGGGTTGTAGCTGCGATGCGACCATTTTTTGTTTCATCTTATGGGAATCCCTCGAGTTTGCACTGCTTCGGGAGAACGGCGAGGGTAGCGGTTGAGAAGGCCCGCATGGTGATCTCGGAAGCGCTCGGCGCAGAGCCGGAAGAAATTATATTCACGTCAGGAGGAACGGAATCGAATAACTTCGCCATCAAGGGAATCGCGTTTGCTAATCGCGTCCGCGGACGTCATATCGTGGTGTCTACAATCGAACATGAGTGCGTGTATCAATCGTGTCGGTGGCTCGAACGGGAAGGGTTTTCCATAACGTATCTAAGTGTCGATGGAAACGGATTGGTCGATCCAGACGCATTGATGTCCGCGCTTCGGCCGGATACCGTGTTAGTCTCGATCATGCACGCTAATAATGAAATCGGGACGATCGAATCGATTGAGGAATTAGCCTGGATCTGCAAAAGTCGCGGTATTTCTTTCCATACAGACGCATGTCAGTCATTTGGAAAGATTCCTCTATCTGTTCGAGATGTTCCTGTCGATCTCATAACCATCAACGCTCACAAGATTTACGGACCGAAGGGAGTTGGTGCATTGTACATTCGAAAAAATACGCCCATCATGCCATGGCAGCATGGAGGAGGACAGGAGAGTGGTATGCGCTCGTCGACGGAGAACGTTCCAGGTATTGTCGGTTTTGGGAAGGCAACCGAACTTTCCGTTCAGGAGATGGTTGAGGAAGGGAAACGCTTGACGGCGCTGCGGGATCGTATCATCAGCAGCGTCATTCATGATATACCGGGAGCATATCTGAATGGTCATCCGACCGATCGCCTTCCAAACAATATTAATGTGGCGGTACACGGGCTTGAAGGTGAGGCGATCCGGTTATTGCTTGAACTGGACCGACACGGAATTGCCGTGTCTACGGGATCTGCTTGTTCGTCCAATCAAGAAAATCAGACTTCTCATGTCCTTGCTGCAATCGGTCGGGATTCGATGGAGGCGCGGGGAGGTATTAGAATAACCATTGGCAGATTCACGACAAATGAGGAAGTGACATATTTACTAAAAACTCTGCCGGAGGTGACGGGATCGTTAAAATCGATTTCTTCCGTCCGGCTTTCTTGATGTATGGATACAATAGAAAATCTTGTACAACAACTACCAGGATATAACTGTGGTTCCTGCGGTTATCCGACCTGCCGGGACCTCGCATCGGCATCAGTTGGTAAACCGGAGAACCTGAAGAAATGCGTTGTGCTTGCTCGGCGGAATTCCACAAAGACGCAAAAGTCATCTCCAATATCTTCTGCATGTGAAACTTGTACAGCATTCGTATCCGCAACCCCGTCCGAGCGGAGGGATTCGCTCGGTAGGGAATACGATTTCGTTCTCCAGACTTTTCCAAACGAACCGGGACCCCGCGAAACGATCATTCCTCATAATCCAATGTTGACCACAAAACTGCGGATCAAACCAGGTGATATCATGATAGGCCGACCGATGGGTATGTCGTGCGGATGCCCGATCACTCATTGTGGAGTTGTTATGCAAGTTGATACGAAAACTGGTGTGATTGTGTGGTGTGTCACTGGTCCGTTGCAACCGAGAAAATCGGGATTTAAGGATATCGGATACTATTCCGCTCAGGCGTATGAAGGCCTCGTAGTGAATTCTGATATTCAGATCAGAATCGGTATGCGTTATTGGTTTTTGCCGCGTAGATGTATGCTCCAGTGGAGGCATAGTGGTCTCGTGAACTTCGCATCCAAAACCGGCGATGGTGTGCAAGTTCGTATTGAAGGACTTATGATCGGGTAATGCGTTTGCGTACCCATTTGGTGTAGAATAGAGCCACGAATCCTGTTGCCCGAACGAATATACTATGCGGTTAACATCAAAAAGCGAATACACCCTGTTGGGGCTTATCTATCTTGCTCGCCATCAAGACGAGGGGTTCATCAAAATCGCAACTGTTTGTTCCGAGTATGGGATTTCCCAGAAGTATTTGGAACAGTTGTTTTCTGCTCTGAAGCAGAACCGGATCATCAATACAAAAAAAGGCAGTAATGGCGGGTACGCACTCAGTCGGCCGGCGAACAAAATTAACATCGCTCAGATCATCAGGATCATGGATGGACCATTGGCTCCTACCGAATCAGTCAGCAAATACTTTTATTCTCATACACCTTTGGAAAAGGAAAAGAAAATTCTAGTTGTATTGAAAAATATTCGGGATTATATCTCCAATACATTGGAACACCTTACATTATCCGATTTAATTTAAGGGATTATAATTCAATTGTTCAGAAAGAAGCACGATGGTTTTAAAGTAGGTTATAACACTGTAAATAGTATTCCGCTAGCACGTACAAACATATATTTTCAATTGAAATATGTGTTTGAAGCGTTACGAACACGAGTTCTGACTTTGAGGTGTAGACAATTTAACTTAGCCTGACAAGGGGCGGGATTAGAACCTAGAACGATATATAATTGATTTATGGATGAAATCTCGCATGAAGTAATGGTAAGAGAAGGTGATCCACGTGCATTCAATTTTGGAAATCACATCCAGGTCCGCATATTCCCGTATGAATTTCAAGAAAAAAAGATATTATCCGATGGCACAATTCTTGAGCAAGGTGATTTGTTTGGAGAATTGTATTTTACCCGCAATCAAGAACTGTTGCCTAAGGGTAATGTGGATGAGTCTGCAGCTTTGTTGTACCGTGATTTTTTGATAGGAATGGTGGAGATCTCTAAAAGTATTGATTCGGGTGAGATGGGTTCAATAAAAGCGATTCATGGTATGACATCGCTTAGAAGAAGGCGGAGTGAGCGGTTAGGGTTTGAGGTAGAAGATTTAGATAGTCGCATTACTAAATTGGGTATAGCGCTTATGGCAGTTGGTCATTCAAGTGAAAATGGCGAACCTGGAAATTTTTTTCAAAAATTGAAAGCGAAATATAATCAGACTCATCAGATATGGATTTCAGCGGCAAATTTGAAAGTTAACCGTGATTTTTATGAAGAGCGATTGAAAGCGTTTAATGTTTCGGGGAAAATACCATAATAATCTCTTTGTTGACTGTGTTTAGTTTAAAGTAGGTTATAACACTGTAAATGGCCACGTATTTTTATGTCTTATGTTCTATTATGTCTATATTCTTCGAAGCCAAAAAGATAATAGTTTCTATATTGGATATACCTCAGATTTACGAAAAAGATTTAAACAACACAACAATGGAGAAAGCCAAGCTACAAAACCATTTCGCCCATATAAACTTATCTTTTATGAATCATTTTTGAATAGAATTGATGCTAAAAATAGAGAAATATATTTAAAAGGTGGATATGGGAGAAAAACGATCAAGGGATTACTCAAGAAATATTTAGTGTGAGTCTGAGAGGAAGCGGGATTGGAACCTAATAACGAAAAAGTCGTAACAGGAACGGAATAATCCGAAGAGTGGGGAGTCTATATTTAGCTGCGGTTTGATAATACCAATTGATGTATATCGTTTTGAATGTTGTAAGTTGTTCATCAAACTCCTTGTCGTTTTCAATATCGCATAAATCTGAGCCAACAACCCGCTCAATTGCAGGATCAAGAAGCGCGTATTCGTATTCAATAAGGTCAAAATGGCCTCGGTTTTTTCGCTCATTCATTAGTTGAATAAGTTCATGCTCAATACGAACATATATAGAGAGTTTTCCATCATGATGAAGTATCGAATTGAAATCGGCGATTGCTACGGCAGGATTGGGCTTGAGTAATAGTATTTTTGCTATCCGTCTTTTTAAATTATGTTTTTCTTTTTTTCCTGCTTTGTGGATATATTCCTGAAAAATAGTATAGGCGTATGTTTTGGTAAACAGATATGCCCTAATGCGCTTGTATGACATACTATGATAAAATACTCCTATATGACAAAAAAGCTAGTGAAAAACTATCAATCCTATTTGAAGCTCAAAAACAAAAAAACCAGACTTGAGCGGTTTTTCCACGGTTTCTTGCCGGAAATACTATTTCGTTCAACAAAGATAGAACATCCTGACGTTACGCGAAAAACGATTTCCTCTGCCATGCGATAAATTATGGCTAAGCCAAAAATTTCCAGTGAAACATCATGGAAAGAAACGAAGTTTGGGATTCTTCCCCGCAGTAAAGTAATCCAGCTAGAAATACAGGGAACGCAAAAAGGCTTGCTGTTATTACAGCAGATAGCAAAAAATAAAGAGTCGTTGTCTATTGAGCTAATGAAAAAAATCCATAAAGAGTGCTTTGGCGATATTTTACAATATTACGCAGGGGTATTTCGTACCATTCAGGTTGAATATTCAGGGAAAGAGGCGCCTCACTTTTCCAAAGTCCATGAGATGATGCAAAATCTCGTTTCAGATACTGAATACGCGTTAAAACAGTTGCCTGCAAAATCATCTGATGCATATATTACGGATATGGCAGGGTTGTTAGCATTGTTTCAACATCGATTTGTTGTTATCCATCCATTTGTTGACTATAACGGGCGTATGTCTCGGATGTTTACTAATTACCTGCTCATGCGCGAAGAATTACCCACCATCGAGATACCCGTAACTACTAACCTGCTTCGTAAAAAGTATATTCAAGCGCTTCAAAAAGCGGATGAAGGAAATTATCAAGCGTTACAGGATATCATAGGGAAAGCAATGAATGAAAGTTTAGAATCAATAGGAAAATAATTGGAGTTTTTTTTTACTTAAAAAGGTTGGATTCCTTTTGCGTATAGTTTTATGCCTAATTTTGTAGAGCGGAAACGAACAAGCTTTCTGTCCCATATGTTTTCACTTTTTTGATAATCAGCTTCAATGCAGCCGAATCGTTTCAGATTCCTTTCCAGTAAGCCGTATTGAATATCAAGGTGTAATTCATGATTTGGATCATATGATTGATTATATATATCTTCTTGATGGAAATACGTTTTTAATGATTGACAAAATACAGAAAAATCAATCCATTCCTCTGATTTTTGCAATAAATAGTTCCAAATGAACATTTGATTTTTTTGTAGAACTGATGTCATTTTCCCCGGACTAAAATATTCCCAATTTACCCTATTCCAAAACCAAAGCACCATGTGTTCGTACTGTTGATATGGTTCTATGTTTATAAGGAAGCCTTTCCCATTTTTTGATAAAAAAAAGTTATTTTTTCTTTTGTATATGCAGTACATGGCTTCGGCGGTAATGCGGATTTGATTGAGATAATAACATTCATTTTCCGAACGTACTTTCCATTTCATTTTTTCATCCATAAATTGAAGTTGCTTGCCGTTTCGGAAAACATGACTGAGATCATTGATACTTTTTCTGGAAATATTGCCGGTCGCAGTTCTAGCACAGCCCCCTTGATCAACGTAATGAAGAAATTGCAGGAAATCATAAAAATAATCGACAGATAGCACTTGATCGTTGAGGTCGGTAGTTGGATTCATATTGTATAAGATTATTTTGCAAGACGATTAAATTAAAGGGTTTTATAATCCGTATGTTTGCATACATTATATCGTATAATGTCCGGATAGGTAGATAAAATCGTTTTTGTAAAATTAACATATGTCGGGTAGGCATAAAAATAATAGTCTCCGAGATCCGAGACGAGATCGGGAAGAATTTTTTGCGCCAATAACGTGTCTCGGGTAATAAGTTCGGATTGTATTTCACTTGATCGGGTTGCAATAAGAATAAATGTAACAACTGATAAAATAAAAAATATCAGTACGATAACGAATATCGAGAACGTGTATTTTAGGCTCACAGCTGATTATTGAGATTTAAAGAGATTAATCGATTTTTGTTGTGCGTCATCCAGCGCTTGTTGGATCGTCATCGTTCCACTTAATGCTTGGACGATATCCGCGCTTCCAAAATTAGTTATTTGGGTATCATTCGCCCCATAATGGAAAGTAAGCGGTATATTTTTTTGCGCTTCGATAAATAATTGACTGATATTTTGATTGCCAAAGTAGGCACTCGGTTCATTAAATAATGGATCATCATACGCGCTTAAAAGCGCCGGAAATATTTCATATTTTTTATACATCGCGAGTTGACTATTCTTATTTGTTAATGCAAACTCGATAAATTTCCATGCTGCATCTTTATTAGGAGACAACGATGGAATGGCAAGATTTGATCCACCGCGTACAGCACTTCTCACCCCTCCGTCCGCAACAGCCGGGATTGGAACAACACCCCATTTTCCGGTAAGATTTGGCGCTGTTGTTTCGATTTGTCCGCCCATCCAAACACCTTGGGCAAAGCTTGCAACTTTTCCAGATTTAATCGCGTCGTAAAATTCTGGCGTCCACCAACCGATATTCGCTGCAATACCAGAATTAAGTATTTTTTTCATGAGTGTAACGCTTTGAACCGACTGAGAAGAGTTTAAAACGGGATTTCCTTTAACATCATATAGCGTTCCGCCGTATTGGCTTATAAACATTTGCCACCAGTCCTGAACATCTGACTGTGTTGACATAAGTGTCATAAATTGTGTTGGTCTGCCGGTCCCGTTCATGGTTTTCATATATTTTTGTCCGGCAGTAATATAAGCATCCCAGGTGGTAAGGGCATTTGGATCGATACCGGCTTTTTGGAACAGATCTCTGCGGTAGAAAAGTCCTACAGGTGCAGAATCCCATGGGACCGCATAAATATGATTATCTTTTTCAACCTCTGTCCATTTATACGATACGAAGTCAGGAAGATATTTACTCGCAACGTTGGTAAGATCTACGAGAGATCCTGCTTGAATGTATCCTTGCGTGACAGGTCCTTCAGTGTCCCATACATCAGGACGTTTTTATTGGTGATTGCCACGCGAAATCTATCATTTGCCTCGTTGTAGGGAATGGAAACAACATTGACCGTGATGTTTGGGTACACTTTATTAAAATCAGGTACGATTAATTTAAGCGCGTCAGCCGCAGTATTCCAAGCCCAAACTGTAATGGTTCCAGATGCAGGATTTTGGGCCACTTGTAATGTTGGGGCAGAGGTAACAGGTTTTGCGAGAGGTTGTTCTTGGTTTTGAAAAAAGAGATATCCAAGTGCGCCGAGAATGACGATTATAAATAGTCCTAAAATAAAAATAACTTTGTTACGGAACACATTGGGCAGTGTGGTCATATATATTCAGTAAACTCTCTTTAATACACATTGTCAATGAATCTACAGTCTGACATTCATCTGACATTTTCCTCTTGACAGAATTAAAATCAAAGAACTAGTATTAAAGGGAATACTATAGGAAGATTAGGATTTATATCGTGGTATGAATCCTGATCTTCCGGTTTTCTTTTTTTCGGTAGCCCCAAGAACTACCCATCGGTATGAGTTTCTGGTCAAGAAATTATTATTTCTATCGAGTGGTTTTTGGCAGTATTATATCGGCTGATTACGACGAAGGCGGTGTCGTATGAACACCATGAAAGAGAAAATCAGCCGATCTGATTTCATCTCCCTTATTATTTCGATTCTTATCCCTGGAATTATCACTTCTCTTGTAGATTTTGATGTATCCATGTTCGGGGCGTATGCGGTTGTAGGTTCTTTATTTGGTATCCGTAGTATCGGAATAGTTTTCATCGTGTTCTTTATCAATCATTTTATCAACGGTATTATGGGGCGTATCGTTATTGTGTCAAACAGAGGACCGGTTGAGCTTATTCGACAATATTTTGGTATTAAGACGTCATTGTGGATCTTTTTTGTCGTTCTGCTACTGAATTTTTTTTCTGTTATACAGATATTTGCTGTTATCCGTATCGTCAGTAAATTGCTGGATATAAATTTTCTTTTAGTTGTTTTTTGTTTACTTCTTTATCTTACCTTAATTCTATTTTTTAAAATTCCGAAAAAATTTGGTTATATAATTTGGTGTGTTGGACTATTTTATGTTGTTATAATCGCTCATGCCAGCGCTCATATGAAGGAGGTAACTGCTTCGCTTTCTTCATGGAATGCCCTATTGGCACCTTTCAGAACAGGGAACGGTTTGTTGTATACGTTTGGACTTTTGGGTGCCACGGTCACCGCATGGAGTCAAATGCTTATTAGTCGTTATACCTATCGGGATAAAATCAATTTAGATAAATTGGAATACCATGTCATGGAAAATAGAACAATTTCAGTCTTATCGTTTTTATTCGCAGTTGTATTTGTCAGTGTCATGGGATATTTATTTTCCAATGGTTCGCTCCTTGATTCGCATGTTGTAAATCTAGCTAAACTGACGATACTTTTTCATTCCAGGTTTGGAGAAATTTTTGTGTCTTTAGGCCTATTCTTCCTTGCATTAACCAGTTTTATGGCAATTGTTCTCTCGACCTCGCATACGTGTATAGAACTATTTGGTAAGGAGCAGTTTAATGAGGAGACCACGTTGTTTTCTAAAACGAATGGTATTTTCCTTGCAATATTTGCAATCCCGGCATTTATCATCAGTCTTATCGTTAAAGTTGATTTTTTTGAAAGCGCTCTTTTGTTCGGAGTCGCCCAGAGCGTTTTTCTTATTATTGAAATGCGCTTTTTATATATACTTGCTAACGACGTTTCACTAATGGGGCGTTATAAGAACGACCGAATTCATAATGGTGCACTCATCATCATAAGTGCTGCAGTATTTTTGACGATCATTCGGGTTGCGGTACAGATGATTATTCATATATGAAACTGGGATTATTATTTAAAGAATATTACGATATTCAACCACCGGAAATTTTTAAGGCGCCGGTTGGCATACTCCGCAGTCGCGAAGAAATTCTCAATCAATTAGTCGCTTCTTCAAAAACAACCATACGGGAGTTATTGCGTGATCTCAAATCATCCATTCGGGGTTTATCTGATGAAAGCGCTACATCGATGTTAGAAAATGTTTATGGAAAGAATGAAATGATACATGAAACTCGACAGCCGTGGATAGTTCGGTTTCTCTTGACATTTTATAATGCTCTGACTGTTCTTCTTTTACTACTGGTTGTAGTCTCGTATATAACCGGAGATCTACGATCTGTCGTTGTCATCGGTTCCATGATACTTCTGAGCGTCGTCCTTAAATTTTATCAGGAAGAACAGGCTTTCAATGCTGCCGAAAAATTGCGGTCGTTTATTACGACCACATGCAGAGTAATTCGGAGCGGTAAACCAAGAGAGATTCCGATAGAGAGGGTAGTGCCCGGAGATATCATTCAACTTGCTGCCGGAGACTTGGTTCCTGCTGATATACGACTTATTCAAAGCAAAGATCTCTTCATTAACCAATCCCTTCTTACCGGTGAATCATTGCCAGTAGAAAAGCACGCTGATGCCACCAATGTAGATACGACGAATCCCATTGAGATGACGAATATGATTTTTACGGGAACGAATATCGAGACGGGTTCAGCGATCGGAGTTGTGGTTGATACAGGATCAAATACATATTTCGGAATAATTGCCAAAAGTATCATGGGAACACGTGTGAAGACAAGTTTTGATAAAGGTATAGACCGTTTCACATGGCTCATGATCATATTTATGGCGTGTATGGTACCGACAGTATTCTTCATTAACGGTTTTACAAAAGGAAACTGGTGGGAAGCGTTATTATTCGCAATATCCGTTGCAGTTGGCCTAACACCTGAAATGTTACCTGCGATCGTTGCTATCAATCTTTCTCAGGGAGCGGTCAATCTTTCGAAGAAAAAAGTTATTGTCAAACGGTTAAATTCAATCCAAAATTTCGGTGCCATGGATGTCCTATGTACAGATAAAACCGGGACATTAACGCAAAATCATATTATCGTCATGAAACACGTTGATCTATTCGATAAAGAGGACGAACGGGTATTTAGGTATTCATTTTTAAATAGTTATCATCAGACCGGATTTAGAAATCTCATGGATGGTGCGATTATCGAACACGGAATAAAAGAAAATTATATAGAAAGCGTTGGTGAGGCATCAACGAAATATGACGAGATACCATTTGATTTTAAACGAAAACGGCTATCAGTTGTTGCCGAGGAGGCTGATAAAAAAAGATTCCTGGTATGTAAAGGCGCCGTTGAAGAAGTATTATCCGTGTGTTCAAGTGTTGAAATTCATTCAGTACGAAAACCTTTGTCTCCTCAAATGTTTCGTTCTATCAAAAAGTTAAGTGATGCCTATGCGAAAGAAGGTTTTCGAGTGATCGCGGTTGCATATAAACCGGGTATTGAGAAGAAGGAACGGTATGGGTATGAAGACGAGTTAAAACTTTCCTTTTTAGGACTTATGACCTTTTTAGATCCGGCGAAGGATTCCGCTCTTCCTTCCATTAATACGCTTCGTCGTTTCGGTATAACGGTTAAGGTGCTAACCGGTGATAATGAACTGGTTACGAAAAAAATTTGTGCGGACGTTGGTATTAAGCATACGGGCATGTTGCTGGGTCCTCAAATTGAAAACATGTCGGATAATGAACTCGCTCGTCGTGTAGATTCTACGGGAATTTTTGCAAAACTTTCTCCGGATCATAAAAAAAGGATCGTTTTGGCGCTTCAAAAAAGAAATCATGTCGTTGGATTTTTGGGTGATGGGGTTAATGACGCGCCAGCGCTTCGCTCTGCGGATGTTGGCATTTCGGTTGATGAGGCGGTTGATATCGCCAAGGAATCTGCGGATATTATTCTTCTTGAAAAAAGTCTAACGGTTTTAGCAGATGGCGTGAAACTCGGAAGAAAAGTATTCGGGAATATTACCAAATATATAAAAATGGGGGCAAGCTCAAATTTCGGTAATATGTTCAGTGTTTTGGGTGCAAGCATTTTCTTGCCATTTTTGCCAATGGCTCCGATTCAGGTGCTTACGAATAATCTTTTATATGATATTTCTCAGACCGGTATTCCAACTGATAATGTTGACGCTGAATATCTAGAGAAACCGCGGAAATGGAATATCGATAAGATCGCAAAATTTGTCATTTTTATCGGTCCCGTGAGTTCCATTTTTGACTACGCGACGTATTTTCTTATGCTCTATGTGTTTCATGCGTGGCGACACCCTGCGCTTTTCCAAACAGGATGGTTTGTGGAATCACTTCTTAGTCAGACACTCATCGTCCATATGATTAGAAGTCCTAAAGTAGCATTTCTTGAAACACGAGCAAGTACACCGATGCTGATAACAACTATCGGCGTCATGATCGCCGGCATTCTCCTCACTTTTTCACCGGTGGCGCGATATTTAGGATTTGTCATGTTACCATCTTCATATTGGTTATATCTTCTGGGGATTCTTTTCTGTTATGTTGTATTAACGCAGCTTGTCAAATTGTGGTACATCAGACGATTTGGGTTTGATTAGTATACGATAACCCCGACGTTTCGGTCGGGGTTATTTTGAATTTGAACAAAATGTTTTATGGAGTTGGACTTGTTGCAGTTGGTCTTTGTCCACCAAAACCTCCACCCATTGGGTTTATCTGAACACTCGTTGCTGTCATACTTCCATCAGCATTAGCTGTTCCGAATGCGGAAACCCGTTCTCCAACAGTGAGATCAGTTGCGCTTGCAGATGCAGCTTTATTAATCGTTGTTTGTGCTGATAATAAAACGATTGAGCTGGAGCCATCCTGAAGTTTAACAGTAATAGAGCTCGGATCTGCACTTAATATAGATCCAGTTATTGGCCGTACACCACCCGCGCGGTTTCCGGTTCTTCCCATTCCTCCTTGTCCGCCATATCGTCCGGCATATTGCCCGGTGCCCGCGGTAGAGGATTTTCCACTCTGATATTTCATACCAACGTAAAATCCACCAGCCGCGAATACGACACAAAGAAGAATTGTAATAATTGTTGTATTTTTCATATTTTCACCTCCCTTCATAGATTATCCTTTTAAATATTTATCAAAAAATGCTATTGTTCGTTGCATGGCAAGTTCAAAATTTGGAGAGGCGATGTTATGGTCCCCACCGGGATAGTTGTAGTACTCAACAGATTTTCCTGCTTGTTGCAGTTTTTGGGAGAGTGTTTGTGAAAATACTATAGGGACCTCTTCATCAGCACCGCCTGTATGAAGTTGAATCGGTGCGGTTATATCTGAAAGATAATGCGTCGGATCGATAGCATTCCAAAACGTAGGATTTGCAGTGGGCGTTCCATAAGTTTGTATTAATGATTGACGATAATTATTCCGTTGCGCAAGTTCACTAGGTGGCGGTTGATACGTGACATTCCGTTGCCAATTATTAATAAGATCATCATATGAACCGACGACTCCGCCCCAAATAACGGCGACTTTAATGTCACCCGGATCAACAACAAGATCGCGAAGCGTAATATTTCCTCCCATCGAATGTCCCCACATGCCGATTTTATTCGGATTTGCATCTTTGTATTGTTTTAGAGTTGCAAGAGCATTCAATACATCGGTTGCATAGGCGGGGGAGTAATACGCCCCTTCTGGTTTTCCTTCAGAAGAACCGTTTCCGCGATAATCAGATTTAAAGACAATATACCCAGACTGCGCGATTTCGGAAACGTAGGCCACATACCGTTCTGTCGTTCTGTATTGTTGTGGAGGAATATATCCATGATTAAAAATAATAACGGGCCAACCATCTTCGGGTTTTTGTCCATTTGGAATTGTAAGTAACCCATAAATTTTTAGTCCGTCTGAGAGATAAGAGGCAATATATTGGTTATAATTGGTTCCCGGCGAAAGAGTTTGTTCGATCTCGAGTTCACTACCGGGATATGTTTTTTTTCTCATAGCGGTTATAGATAACGGATTTCCGTTGGCTGGATCAATTGTTTTTTTATTAACAGTGGTTGTCGTCATCACTTTCAAATTTGAGTTTTTTTGTAATTGAAAAATGAAAAGTCCTCCCACGAAAAGAACAACAATACCGATACTGATCGCGAGAAACTTTTTATTCATACCGAAGGGCTTCGATTGGTTGTAAGTCCGATGCTTTTTTGGCGGGATACCAACCGAATAGAATACCGATCGCCCCCGAAACAACAACTGCTAATAATATAGATGGAATAGATATTAAGAATGGGAAGTTGAGAAGCCGAGCGATAATAAATGAAGCAACAATTCCGAGAAAAACACCCGTTGATCCACCGGTGAACGTGAGCATAATAGATTCTGCCAAAAATTGTGTGATAATGATACGTTTTTTAGCGCCCAACGCCTTGCGGAGTCCGATTTCACGAGTCCGTTCGGTTACGGTTACTAACATGATATTCATAATGCCGATCCCTCCGACGAGGAGCGAAATTGCAGCGATGCCTGATAAAAGCGCTGTAAAGGTACCAGTTGTAGCAGACGCCGTATTTAAAATATCCTGTTGAGAAAATATGGTGAAGTCGGCTAGTGTCGGATCGCTAATTTTGTGACGATTCAGAAGAAAATATCCAACTTCATTTTCTGCAGCGGTCATCACATCTGAACTTTTTGCCTCAAGTGCAATAGAAGAAAGATATTTTACTCCAAATAATTGAGACATGGCAGTTGTGAGCGGGACATAAATAATATCATCCTGATTATTAAATCCGGTTCCACCCTTCGAAACGGTTACACCGATAATAGTGAATGATTTGCCACTTATGCGTATCGTTTGACCGATTCCGTTCGAACTGGCGCCAAATAGATCGCTTACAACCGTTGGACCGACAACCGCAACTTTTCCCATGCTGTCTACATTGCGTTGGCTGATAAATGCCCCAGAATCGATAGTTATTTTGTGAACATCTGCATAGACCGGTTCAACACCAACAACTTGCGTATTAGTATTGGCTCCGCCCGTCGTCACCTGGACTCTTTTGGAGGATTCCGGTGATACGTTATTTATCGTCGTAATTTGTGGAGATGTTTTTATTGCGTTTGCGTCATCCAGTGTTAATGTTGTTCTGCCCCCCGCAGCGCCACGCACTGCCCCTGATTGTGCGGCCCCCGGATTAATGGTTAAGAGGTTTGCTCCCAATGATTCGATTTGATTAGAAACAGATTGCTGCGTTGCCTGTCCCAGTGATAGAAGCGCAATGACGCTTCCGATACCGATGACAATTCCTAAAATTGCCAGACCCGATCGCATCTTGTTGTTAACGAGAGTGCCTACACTCTCAGATATGAGTTCTACAAGTTCCATATATAATTATTTTTTAATTTTTTTTTGTGTATGACTATTATTGTCCGAAATAATTTTTCCATCGCGGATAGTTATAATTCGTTTAGCGTGTTGCGCA
>Ga0182027_10004931_pt1 | contig 20487 bp, 14 predicted proteins | sample 712E1DmetaG_FD_121300 | JGI IMG/M metagenome (GOLD analysis project Ga0182027, IMG submission 121300) | Permafrost microbial communities from Stordalen Mire, Sweden - 712E1D metaG (Illumina Assembly) | ecosystem: Environmental > Terrestrial > Soil > Wetlands > Permafrost | place: Sweden...
CCTATTTTCAGCCTTCTTTTGAACCACGTCTAACACAATTTCTAACACTTTTTTATCTTATAGCGTGACACGTCTCCGAGAATTTGAAAAGGAGACCAGTCATGCCCTCCCTTTTAATTTCATGCCGACCTTTCATTTACCGCCTATTTTCAGCCTTCTTTTGAACCACGTCTAACACAATTTCTAACACTTTTTTATCTTATAGCGTGACACGTCTCCGAGAATTTGAAAAGGAGACCAGTCATGCCCTCCCTCTTCCGCCACCCCAAATCAGGAATTTATTACGCGATCCAGCGAGTAAATAAAAAACAGGTTTGGAGATCGTTAAAAACGCGTAGCAAGCTCATAGCACACACAGAATTTACAAAAGTGCTTCAGACTACCGATCCCAGGCAAAAAACCCGCCTATCGAACCAGATCAAAGAATTCATTGACCACGCCAGTTCCACACGAGGCGCAAAGACATGCAAGATTTATGAGCATGCACTTCGACGTTTTTTAGTAATCACCGGCGATATACCTGTATCGGATATTAACGAACGACATTTTGATAAGTTTGTCTCAGAAACAGTCAAAACGATCAGCAACACGTCCGCAAACGTCCAGATTCGCGCCCTGAAGGCTTTTTTCAATTGTCTGAAGAGATGGAAGGTATTGTCAGCAAGTCCCCTGGAAGGGGCTAAACAGCTTCGAGTAGACGAGAAGATGCCAGCGTATTTCTCGGAAGAAGAACTCCACCAATATCTGAATACAATAAAAAACGATCCTTGGCTCTATGAAATAGTAATCTTTGCCGTGCTCACAGGGACAAGATTGGGAGAAATCGTAAACCTCCAATGGAAAGATGTTGATTTAGCAAACAAACGAATATTCATTCAAAGCTCTCTTTCATATCAGACAAAAACAGGGAAGGCGCGAGCCATCCCCATCAGCGAAAATCTCTGGAAAAGCTTATCGACTAAGGGTGACCGACAAGGCTATGTGTTTCGGGGAAGAAGGAATGGGGGGAGAGCATATTTAGCTTTTGTCAGTCGGCAGTTCAAGAAATCAATAAGAAAAGGGGGATTCAATGAAGAACTCCATTTTCATTCCCTGCGGCATACCTTTGCCAGTTTATTGGTAAAAGGGGGGATCTCACTTTATCAGGTTCAAAAACTACTAGGGCATTCAAACATCCAGGTTACTCAGATGTATGCCCATCTTGAGCCTTCGAATCTTCACAACGCGGTGAATATTTTAGATTTTGGCTCTGCATGAACGCACGAATTCTTGTTCTGAAAGCGCAGCACATCATTATAAGAGCGAAATGGCGTCTGTAGAATATATCTAAAATGTCATTTCTTGACGCTGGTAGTGCTCAAGTTTGAAGGAACTAGCGAAAATGGATCAATAATGAAATGACAGATTGACAAACCAATAAGATTGGCATAGAAAATGAAAAACAAGATCATAAAGCATAAGAGACAAAGAACAAAAAAGATAAACATATTAGCACTCCCAGCTATTCCCAACAAAGGGATAAAGAAAGTTTTAGAAGAAGCTATAACCCGAAAAGTCGGACAAGCTCAATCTTTATTTCCTCAACATTATGCTCGAAGATTTTTTTCATTTCTTTCTCGATGTTTCCGGAACTTTCGGTTTTATCTAATTGGTACGAAATGATCGCAACTTGTGTTTGAACGGCTTGGACAGTTGCCAAGGTAGAAAGTAATAAGGAGTAATTGATTAACGGTAATTTATCTGCGGGAATATTGGGGCTCACATCGAGATTGTAAAGCATAAACATCCCTTTCAAAGTTATTATGGGAAATTCTGCGAATTCTTTGAAGAAAAGAACGGAAATACAAGCTACGGCTTGCATTTTTTATTGTTGACGATCCGAATGATTATGAGTAGATTTACACAACTTAAAGGCTCAAGGTAGGAAACTTTTATGAAATGCCCAATTCCAACATGCAGGCACGACCTAAAAGAAATGCAAATGCCTAAAGATTATTTCAAATGTTACGATCCGCCCGGATGTGGAAGGGTTTATTTCCTAACGATAGATGGAGTGACAACAGTTCTCAAAGAACTTGATAAAGATTCGAAAGTTGTAAAAATATATCCTGTACAAATCTAATCGTATCCAACATCTTAAAAGACAAAATAAATAAGTGAGGCGATATAGTGAAGTAAAGAAACAATGGCAGTAAAATAATTTTAAGCGTTCTACCCTGAAAACTGTCAATTTTCATCAGTTCGACAAAACGCATGATGCACCCATTTGGGCGCACTCATTGTGTCTTGTCGAAGGGTATGACAGTACCCCAGGGTAGGGCGCGATGATGTTGCGCCCTTTTTATTTTAAGAGATTAACAAAATATCAGGAGAGGCGAAGCATGAAAAAATTTATCTTCTTATCAATCCTTTTCTCATTTTCTTTTGCCCTTGCTCAGAAAACCACCTCAAATTATTATCCATTAAAGGTAGGATACCAATGGACATACAAAATGCCAGCCCAACGGGGAAACGTTAATCAAATAGTCGAGGTTGCTAAATACGAACTTGGCGCGTTTCATGTGAAAACAACTTTCGAGACGGGTGAAGGAGTCGAAATTGAAGACATCATAGAAACAAAGGGGAATAAAGTCTTCAAGACGGGAACGTACGGAGGATTAACAAAAGAAGGATGGAAATTCTCCCAAGAACTTTTAATACAATATCCGCTGAAGGTAGGATCATCATGGAAACAAGGAGATAATCGCGAAACCGAATATGATGTGGAAAGCATTGTCGATCTTACAGTTGAAGCCGGAGAATTTCATCATGTGTGTAAAATAAAGAAATATGTTGGATCACCCTTCATGGAATCTTACATATATCTTGCGCCAAACGTCGGATTAATCAAAGAAGAATTAATCAATAAGGACGAATCCACAACCACCTTTAGAGAACTAACCAATTACAAGACCGGACAAAAAAATATAAATCCTCCCAGTTCTAAAAAAAATCCTGAAATTGCAGAACCAATAACCCCTCAAATTCCAGAACCGATTCAATTCACAAATTTAAACTGGGGCATCGAAAACGATATTAAGAATAATCTTAGCAACTTCAAACGAGCGCTTGATATTTACAAAATAGAAGCGCCCGAAAAGATTGTTTTTGGTAATGATGAAAACTCAGAAGCATATATCCTTATTCAACTTTCAACAAATGACTGGGGAAAAATAGTCAATTACGGTGGCTCAGTGTGGATGCCACCGGGGAAAATTAAGGTGATAATTATGGCGATACAACAAATCCTTATTTCTTGTTACAGGAACAGCAACCATGAAACAACTCAATTCCTAGAACAATCAATGAATAACATAACCATTGAGCTTAATGCAAAAGATGATTGGCTCTCTTTTGCTATTGCTTTCAGCTACAGTGAAAACGGAGGAGATTTTGATTATTCTCGAACAATTTCTTTCGGCAGAGACAAACGAGAATACACTACTTCACTTGAAGCTTTTCAAATAAGTGGTTTCATCCTTCCCAATCCAACATCTTTTTCAAGGAGTTCTTCACCTGATAAAGCCCTTTTAGAATCCTTAATGCTAGCACACTGTTCGGAGAATTAAATATCTTTCCAACCGCACCAACATTTCAGTAATTGTTTCTAAACGGATTCACCATACTTTAATCCATCAACAATGAATTAATTCTCAAATTAAGACATTATGAGCCTCTTCTTTCCAATTAGAACGGATTAATGGTTCGCTCCCACCTGTCCGTCAATAATTTAAGACTTCTGTCATACCGCTCAGAACTTGAACTGCTAGGTTGAATGTATCAACGCGCCAGGCTCTCTTGAAGTTGAATAACAATCATTGGTCAACTTGCAAGAAAACAGACTCTCCGCATATTAAATACGCAATCAACGATTTGAAAAAGCGCCCTGGATATATTTCAAACCGGGGACTGTGGAGAGAAAAAACAGCAGGAGGGCCGTAGGACCATGAAAACACGAAACGGAATGTACAAGTTTTCCGCCTTATACAGCTCAGATTCAATCAAAGAAGTAGTTTTAAGGTTCAAGGATGCAGAAGATCTACCACCCGAAGTAATGCAAGCCAGAAAGAGGATAGGAAGCCCTGAAGATGTTTTCACGACGTTTAAGCCCCTCTTCGACGGGCTTACAACCGAAAGATTTGTTGTATTTTCTCTTACAGCCGATCTCAAAATAAACGCATACAAAGCGATTTCAGAGGGCATATTGAATAGCTCTCTTGTCCATCCTCGTGAAGTTTTTATCTTTGCCATAGCTTGTGCGAGCGCCTGTATCATACTTGCGCACAACCATCCTTCAGGAAACACCGAACCATCGCAAGAAGATATAGCTATAACAAAGCAACTTGTAGAAGTCAGTAAAGTCATGGGTATCAAGATTCAAGACCACATTATCTTTGCAGGTGACACGTTTACTTCATTAGCAGAGAGGGGAATTCTTTAGAAGCTACGAGAACCGAGGAGTGCATTGCATAAAGCCTGACGTATGGATGAAGTCAATCATTAATAAAAAAGATGCACAACATTACACCCGCAAATAGGTGTGGGTGACGCGCAACATTAGGGAAATAGGTCAATTTTAGCCACTCCACATTAAAGGAAAATGTGGACTGCTAGTAATTTTGTTAAGAAAACCACAGCAATTCACGCACTCCCAAAGATCAAAAAATATACGCATATAATAGAAGAAGCCCGCAACAGACCAGTAGAGGAACCTGCACACGTTTCTCACTCGCGCGCTACTTTTCTCTAAGGCTGCACACACAATTGTTTGGAGTGTATTATAGTCCTTATCGGTATTGGTATTATGAATAGCTTAGTACCGGCATTTCGATGTCAAAATGACTTGGCGATCGATCATTTCATCTATCTTTTTCAATGTATAGTGAAGGTTATGTAAAGTCAAAAAAAGCGACGGCAGACAGATTGTCAACAGACCTCCTCCCCTATCGGGAAGTATCTCTCCCTAATTTTCAAGAAAACTTGCGGAGTAGAACCAACCAGAAGCAAGCAAGGAAAAGAAGAATCGCGCATTCGGGACAAAAAGCCCGTTGAAAAGGGGACCCAATTCGAGGAGGCAACAGAGACCCTGTCGAGGGACATACTTGTCACAAAAAAATGCAAAAATTTTTCTTGCCAAAAAGAGCTTTGTAGTGACCCCAAAAGTGATCTAGAACTACTATTACGTTAGTACCGAATTTCGGATGAAAACCTGTTTTAAATTCAAAAGACTATCAAGAAACGGTTACAAATTCAGTTAATCAACGGACTCGATTATTGACACAATGAGTTTTTGCGACATCAGCTCTGACAGCTTTGCTCACGAAAAGACGTTAGGGGGAAAGGAATGCCCAAGCGATGTAAAAGCGCATTTGCGGGCATAATCAAAGGAAGGAATACGGCAAAAATCAAAACATTGTTTTTTTATTGCAGGAGCTACTCATCTTACGTATCGGTTATTGTACTGGGAGTCAATTGACAATTCGAATAATTATCTACATATTCTCGCACGAAACCGCCGCTGGGGCTCAAGTCTGAATTGTGACCAATGCAAACGATCCCGACTAAGTTTCATATTTCGATGTGACAAAAGGTGCCAAGAAGATGGATCGAATACCTTTTCTCTGAACCTCTCGAATCTTCGATTCTTCAGAGTTATTCTCCATTGCTGGCGTCTAGGCATGATTAGAAAGTCATAGGACTAAAAATGGCACATACCAACCAAGTCTCTGCCGATCCGAAAAATCCTCTTTCATTTTACCCACCGGAAAAGCTTCGCGATATAATCAGGGCGGTAGTAGAATATGACCAGGAACAGGCTCTCGGACTATATAAAGATAAAATTTCAAAATATTTCCCTGGCTTCTCACGAGCAAGCAAAGTTCCAAAACCCCGTGTGATCCAGTTTTTAGAGAAAGAATGTGTCAAATATGTTGAAGATGGTGTATGCCTCGCATTCTTGTGGATGGATACCAAAAAAGAGTTGAGAACAAAAGTCGAAAATGCTTTGAAGCAAAGGGGTTATACTATCCGCAAGAAACTCTCACCGATTTTGTGGAAACCTCTGGCATCAGAGGATTTTTTCAGAGATGTGGAGAGCGACAGACGTTACTTCAGGCCGGGAGGAAAGCCAATCGAAGGGGAAGATGAGTCTGAGGTTACCTTAATGGCCCTACTCCTGGGTTGGTTTGACAATGCCGGAAATGGCGAGGCGGTGGACTATGAGACAGAATCGGCTCCAGCGAATTTAGATCGTTCATCTCAGTTCGAGGGTTCACTTAGGGAGGTTCCATTGACAGAGGAACCGCAGGCAGAGAATCCTTTGGAAGCAAAGCTAAAACACTGCGAAGAATTGGTTGTGCAGATGAAACAATTTTCACCAGAATCTCAAGACTCTGATTCAGATGAAGTGAAAAAGCTTCTGGATGCAACCACTGCCTATCTGGTGTTGTTCGAGAATATAAAGAGAGATCTTATAAAGCTAGTGGGTGACAAACTGAAGGGGGAGATTCTTTCCTCCAAAAAAGTCTCCGACTTGTACAGAATTTACAGGGAGTGGAAAGACCAATCCGATGAAGCTGAGTTTAAGCAGGAATATGCGAGAGCTCTCGAAATTCTGTCTGATTTCAAGCTCCTCCGAAACACCGTCGACGAGGATTCCCTCCCACTCAAGGAAGTTATAAAAAAGGTTAATGGGTTGCTTGATGATCTAAAAGTTAGTGAGGTGACAAAAGCCAAGAAACTTCTAGCACTGATTAACAATCGCAGTCATCCTTACTTGAGCTTGATTCATCTCGTTCGAGATCGACAAAACCTCAGCTTCGATGCATGCAAAGATCTCAAGAAAGTCATAAGTCGTGAATTTGGAGAGGAATGTGCCGAACTTGCAATGATGGATCGAATTATTCTGGAAACGTTACTAACGAAAGGAGTCGACAAGAAGGAATCTCAAAGGACCGGGCATGAAACGAAGCAAACCGCGTTATCCCAAGAGCCGAAGGCTGAAAAGAAAGGGGCGGCACATTCCACTGGGGTAAAAGATGTTGTTGACACAGCCCGGGTTCCATTGCATTCTACGCTGGAAGAGGCACATAAGAGCCTCCTAAAAGATGATGGCAACGTTCCAGCTGAATTGAATTACTTTCAACCCAAAGAAGAGATGGTCGATGCTGGTATCGCCGAACAGTCATCTGAGAATTTAGCTACCTTGTTGCTAAGTTCGGTAGAAAGATTTGAAAGCGTCGAATGGACAGAGCATCTGTTGTGGTCCCTCATCAGTGAAAGGAAATTCCGACTGGCATATCTCTGTGCTACCTTTATGCCCTCTCATTCGGTTGCCCTCTCACCCTCTCTTCTAAGGGCCCTTTTGCTCGCCCACCTCGTTTCCTCAGATAAAGGGGAGATAGTCCAACTGCTCAAGGATGATTACGAAAGCTTTGACCAGGAAATCGTCGAATCGTTAGAGGTCGATGATAGATTAGCGGTCAGTTTTCTCTGGGCGAGCGCTTGTCTTCGATCCGCGCTCCTCGCGCCGATGTCTGCGGCACAAGGTGTTCTCGGAGTGCTTTCGTTCGGCCGTGCCACCCGGTTACATACGATCGCAGGTAAGATTGCCCAATTTGGTTATCTCGGCATCGGACTTGAGCCACAAGTCTTGAAGAAAGTGAGGGATGAGGCGAAATGGAAGGAATTGATTAGGGTAGAGAAGGGGAGAATGGAGTTCTGGTACAAACAGGCTCCCAATCTCGGAATCGTTACTTCGGTCGGAATGAAGATTTGGCGACGCATGCTTCAAAACACCGGTACCCTTTACAAGATCCTTGATATTGTTAGGCACGATGTATTCACAGAAGTTCCTTTCATCAAGCAAAGTATTCGTGATTTGGTGGATCATGATTGGGTCAGGAGGGAGGTAGAAACACACTTTGCCGAGGTCATGAAGATCCACACAACCAATGCAATCGTCTCAAAAGCGTTTGGCCAAATTCAACGTCATCTCCGGGATCTTTCTTCCATTGCGAATTCCTGGTTGGCGCTGGTTGAAATGAGGCCAGGCGGAGAAGGCCGCTTTCTCGATCAGCAAGTTGTAAACTTAAGAGCTGAATTTGATGCTTTCTATGGACCCTGTATCGAGGAGCTCTCTCTAATAAAAAGAGAAAGTCGAAGCGAGAAACTGAAAGACTCAGTCAAATGTGTGCTATCTTCACTCGAAGACATCCATGCATTATTTGATCCTGACAAACCCTTCGTTTTCGAAGAACCTTTGGTGAGAGACGTACTCAGGGGAGAGCTGTTATTGCTTGAACTAGATTTGGACGAAAATTGGATGCCCCAACAGAAGGACTATCCGGCGTGCGCATCCAAATTGCTCAATCTCGTCTCAATGCAGAGGACGCCTTGGATAGACGTTTTCAATGAATTGACTGATAAGCATCGACATGGAAGAACCGCCGATATCATTGAAGTCGTAGAATATCTCAAACTACCAGATATAAATCCTGATGAGTTGAGGGGCAAACGTGCAGATGGGATAGCAAAGTCTCGGCGCCTTCTAAAGGAGATGATCGTCTCAAAATTGGAACCTATGGTCGAAGATGCGATGGCGTTGAGCATTATCCGAGGAGACGAATATGAAAAATACAAACGCGAAAGCCAATCAATCGCACAATTCGCGGAATCCAAGGAGGATTTATTCGCTGATCTAGGAGTGCTCAAAGAGATAGTATCTTCAATTGAATCCAGAAAGGATGACGCGAGAATTCGTATAATGAGAAAAATGGAGGAAATAGGATTGCCCAAAGAAGGTGCCAATTATCTCCACATTAGTGAATTGGTAAAAGCGGGCGATCTAGTAACAGCGGAGGATTTTGTAAACCGTGCAGCGCTTGGCGAAGAAATTCCCGAGAAAAAAGACACCTTGACTAGTTTTGAACTGATGATGTCCAGAATTCATACATGGGAAGACTCATCGCTTAAGGATGAGAAACTGGAACAACTGTCTCCTCAGAAGCTGCTCAAAGCGGTTCAAGATGGTGAACACTTTGGACCATTCTCTTTTGCTGATACCTCATCTGCCCATCGTCAAAATGCTAGCAATCTTCTCGAAGCCTGGCAAGAAATGAAGAATACAAAAACGGTGACAGTGGATCTTATCTCGGATTTGCTAACAGGGATTGGCCTCTCCGATGTCAGTGTGACGAAGCGAAAGGTCGGAAACAGGGAAGTATTTGCGGTGGAGAGCGAGGCTGTTAGAGATCGAAAACGATGTCCGGTATTCCAATATGGCTCCGAAGCCAACGGCAAGTATCGGATTCTTTGCTTTTGGGGAAATCCGACAGCAGATATAATACTAAATGAGATTGCCGCGGTCGGGATGGGAAGCCCTATAATCGTATTATGGTTCGGGAGGATGTCAGAGGATCGAAGGCGAGAACTTGCAGAGCAGTGCCGGATGGGGAGAAGAACTTTCTTGCTTATTGACGAGTTCATGATTCTTTATTTGTGCACTGTAAAGGGTGATCGACTCCCAATTTTCTATGAATGCGCCTTACCATTGACTGACCTTGAACCATATACAACGACCGCAAGTCTTGTTCCCCCCGAAATTTTTTATGGTAGGAAGAGAGAGCGTGAAGAAATTGTAAATCCATATGGATCATGTTTTCTTTACGGCGGTCGTCAACTTGGAAAGACCGCACTCATGAGGGCGATCCAGAGATCTTTCCATGATCCTAAGAACGGACGACTTGCCGTATACGTCGACATGAGGAATGACGTTGGTATAGGATCCGGCAGACCTGTCGAATATCTGTGGGAATATCTTATTGAGGCCTTCAAGAGGCTAGAGGTGGTGCCAACTAGAATTGCGAAGAACGCAGGACTCCAAAGGCTGCTTTCATCTCTTAATGAATGGCTGTCCGAAAGTACGGAAAGGAGAATTTTGCTGCTATTGGACGAGGCTGACAGCTTTCTTGCGATAGACGGAAGAGGCATTGTTGATGATAGACCCAAGAATGAGTTTGCCCTAACCTCCAGACTCAAGGCATTAATGGATGACACTTCTCGTAGGTTCAAGGTGGTCTTTGCCGGACTTCATAACGTCCTGAGAACGACTACGCTTTCAAATCATCCACTAGCCCACTTCGGAACTCCGGTCTGCATAGGACCCCTGTTATCAAATGATGAGTGGCAAGAGGCGAGAGAATTGGTCGAAGTGCCACTCAGGGCAATCGGTTACAAATTTGCTTCAAACGATCTGATAATGAGAATTCTATCTCAGACAAACTACTATCCGAGCTTAATCCAACTCTATTGCACTCAGCTTTTGCAGCATATACGAAAAATTCCGTTTGACTCCAAATCTTCACCGCCATACATCATTCAAAGCAAACACGTTGAGGATGCTTTTAACAATCGGAATTTGCGAAATCAAATAAGTGACAGATTTAGCTGGACATTGCAGCTCGATAGCAGATACGAGGTAATAGCTTATAGTATTGCATGGGGTTACATCGAAGATCCAAACTCTGGTTCGGGCGACGGTTTTTCTTTGGACTGGATAAGACAACAGGCGTTGAACCATTTTCGAGAAGGCTTTATAGAAAATTCATCTCTGGAGGCAATCAAGGTACTTGTTGATGAGATGATTGGACTCGGAGTTCTTCAAGTTACTGCTTCGGACAAATATCTTCTTAGAAACCAGAATGTGTTTCGACTGATGGGAAGCGATGAGAGAATTTATTCGAAATTGACCGATCATCGAGATCCACCCACTGAATATGAGCCAGCCTACAATCGATTGATCTTTGGCACCACCGACGCGAATCGATTCTTGAGTCCTCTGACTTCAAGCCAGCTCAGTTCTATCGCCGCAACACGACATGGGGCTATTGTGATTGCGGCAAGCGAAGCAAATGGGTTACGAGACATGGAAGGATTTCTAAGAGAACACTTCTCGTCGACATTGGTAACAGTCGATCAATACGATTCGGTCGAACAATTTAGGAGGTTTCTGGCGGACATAAAATCCAGCGAAAGAGGCTCCACAACAATATTCTTAATAAATCAACAAACCCCTTGGAGCATGGAATGGGTTCAAGCCGTTTTTGACAGGATTTCCAACTTGAGGAACTGGGGATCGTTCGTTAGAGTTCTGTTCATCGCTGATCCAGAACATTTGTGGGCTATTATTCGCGATGATTGGACCTTATGGAAAGCCAATAAGAACGCCGGTATGGAGGTTGTCTCGTTGCGCAGATGGCACGAACGGACACTGATTCAATGGCTTGATGACGAAGGATTAGTTATACCCCGTGACGAACGCAAAAAAATTGAAGGCCATACCGGTCGCATCCATCTTTATCTTAAGAAATTTCGCGAGCTAACGAAGGGAGAAACTCATTCTTGGAAAGAAAAGGCAAAAGAGCTTTATGATTTCATGTCAGCCAATTGGCCTAACATTCGGATGAACGTTGGACTTTCTCCTTCAGCAAAAGATCCTAGAGCGGTTCTTAAGACCATGGCAGATTTGGGCGGGGATAGTGTGTCGATATCCGACCTCCAATCGCTTCTAAGCTCGGATCTCTCTGAAGAAATGATTCTGAAAAGTCTAGAGTGGGCTGAGGCCTTTGACCTAGTCTCCTTATCCGGGACAAACACCTACACGTTGAGTAGCTTCCTCACCAAGCATGCCTCGTCAATTTTCGAACGAGTCGATAACCAATGAATCTGGTTTGGTGGTCTTTACCTGGGCCCGATAGATTTGTATCGGAGATTGAAGATAGTCTAAGGCATGGGCGAAATGCTGTGGTTCTGTTGCCGAAGTATTGTCCAGAGGGTCTATCTGTTGCAGTAAGAGCCAAGCTCGCTGATTCTGATTGGACCTTCAGCACTTTTGTACCACCTTCGGATGAATTGCCGCCTTTGCGCAAACTTGCCGATAGATTTTTGGATGACACGTCTCGTCAACTCGTATCAACTCCGAACGACCTACTTAATGAAGACTCCTTTCTCGGAAAAATCATATGGTCTGAGGTTAGCCAACTAAACGGATCGTTAAATTGGGTTCCTTTCATTTCTTCGTACCAAGCAGCGTGCAAACAACGTAGCCCCATGAAGCGGTCGATGATTTGTCTATGTTTGTCGAGTCATCTGACCGATGTTCTTCCTCAGGCGGACACGTGCCTCGATGTCTTTAGGTGGAACGATTATGTGCATCCACTCGACATGTTACTTTACACCAGCCTAAAAGTCGAAGATCAATTCCAATCTGACCTACACCGTGCTGTTGGCATAAACGTCATAGCGAAACTTGCAATGTGGGACCCACTTGTAGTGGATTGTCTTTCATCAAAGAGTCTGGAAGAGATCTTGGACCCTGGAAAAACATTTGAAGTGATGGCATCCGATCGCAACTGGCTAACACCTGGATTGGGAAATTCCTTCACGAACTGGGCGAGTGGCAAGACTCATTTATTCCAAGAGAAGGAAGAGAGACATTCCGCCATTCTTTCTGTTCACGGTCCAAAAGATCTTTTGGATCATCGGATGTGGAGTGCTCAGGTTGGTGTTATCTTCCCTTTCATTGAAGAATGCAGAAGATCAATGATCAATGGAGGAAGACTCAATTCTCTGGTGCCTTTCCAAACCGACGAGAAAAAAGTCTACTCCGATGTGCGTGACATGGAAATTGGGTTAATTGCACAGGCTTTTCAGAGGACCCGGAACTTCTTTGATCCGGAATTGAAGAAACTCGCTTATCGACTTAGAGATATGCGCAACGATCTAGCGCACCTAGAGGGCGTAAAGACGAAACATTTGATGTCAATGGAGGTGCAGGAATATAGGAGAATTTTAGATGCCTCGTAGTCTACTCGCATCTTGGTCTTCTCCCAATGACGTGAAAAGGTGACCAACGATCCCGCTTTTGTTAAGAAGTGCTGATTTCAGCAAATGCTCCGCGGGTTTTGCATTTAAGGGAGCGGAAGCAAGGAAATAAGTTCCAAAAACTCGAAGGAGGAACCATGGGCTGGGCTTCCTATCTAGAAGATATCAGAAAAAGGTTCGAAGAATTAGACGACTTTGTTCAGGGAATTGAAACGGGAGCGATTTCATACACACCTACTGCCCGCGGTCGATTGTCTGATATTTTCCGCCACTTACGGCTTCGGGTCGCCAATCTTGAGCGGCCACTGCGTCAATTGGGCCCCGATGATTAGAAGTTGAACGAAGAAGTCATCGAGTCTCAGGAGAAAGTTAACAATCTAACAAGAGAAAAAGAGAGGATTGAAAACGAACGAAAGAAGGCTTATGAACAAGTAAGCAAACTCAAAGACGAGAGAGACGGCCATAGACAAAGATTCGAATATGTTACAACACTTTTTCTTCGGAAGGGCGCACACGCACTTAGAGAATATCTGATAGGAATTGGATTCAAGTGAAATAGGCTAGAGTGACAGAATACCACGCGAAATATTTTGCTTACGAATTGACCCGCAGAATAGCTTCCGATTCAATCGAGAAGCTTACCCGTTCATTGTCGGATGCTCAAGTCGATCTTAACCCGCACCAAGTGGAAGCGGCGTTGTTCGCGTTCCGTTCACCGCTCTCGAAGGGTGCTATTCTCGCAGATGAAGTGGGACTTGGCAAGACCATTGAAGCCGGCATCGTTTTATCCCAGAAGTGGGCAGAACGAAAACGAAGAATACTGGTGATTGTTCCAGCCAACCTCCGACAGCAGTGGAATCAAGAACTTCTTGATAAATTCTTTTTGTCATCTACGCTTCTAGAAACGAAATCATTCAACGAAGAAATTAATGCAGGGAATCTCAATCCATTTATTCAGAGCAAGATAGTGATTTGCTCGTATCATTTTGCACGAACAAAGGAACCGTATATCAGACTTGTCGATTGGGACCTTGTGGTGGTGGATGAAGCTCACAGATTGCGGAATGTCTACAAGCCAACCAACAAGATTGCTAATTCAATAAAACTGAGCATTCAGAAAGCCCCAAAGATATTACTAACCGCTACACCCCTGCAAAATTCATTGCAAGAGCTTTTCGGTCTAGTCAGCATCATTGATGGCTATGTCTTTGGCGATCTGAAGAGTTTCAAAGATCAGTATGTCCGATTAACGAACGAAGATGATTTTAAATCGTTGAAAGAACGATTGAAACCCGTTTGTCAAAGGACGCTTCGCAAGCAGGTGCTCGAATACATCAAGTTCACCAACAGAATTCCAATCACTCAGGAATTCTATCCCACATCAGAAGAGCAACGTCTTTACGATTTGGTTAGCGGCTATTTACAGCGACCTAGCCTCTACGCGTTGCCCCCAAGTCAGCGTAAGTTGATGACACTCATATTAAGAAAACTCCTCGCTTCTTCAACTTATGCGATTTCAGGAACTCTTGAGGCATTGGCAACAAAATTGGAAGAAACAATCAAAAGCCAAACTGAAGAAAGTCAATTGAATCTTGCAGATACACTCGAAAACAACTTCGAGGAGATTATCGATTATGAGGATGAATTTGAAGAAGAAGTCGAAGAGGTTGTAAAAAAACAATACTCGGGCGAAGATATCCGATTGATGAAGGAAGAAGTTCAAGCCCTGAAGGAATTTCATTCATTGGCATACTCAATCAAAAAGAATTCAAAAGGAGAAGTTCTACGGACCGCTTTAGCCAAGGGTTTTGCAGAAGCCGAAGGAAAAGGTGGTAAGAAAAAAGCGATCATCTTCACCGAATCGAGAAGAACACAAGAATATCTCCGGGAAATTCTTGAGGCAATTGAATATTCCGGTAAAGTCGTTCTATTTAATGGCACGAATACCGATTCTAAATCCAGGGAGATTTATCAAAAGTGGCTTGAGAAACATGCCGGAACGGATCGCATTTCAGGTTCAAAGACTGCCGACTTGCGTGCCGCTATCGTTGATTACTTCCGAGATGAAGCGGTCATTATGGTAGCAACTGAAGCGGCCGCAGAAGGTATTAACCTGCAATTCTGTTCACTGGTGGTGAACTATGATCTTCCTTGGAATCCTCAGCGCATTGAACAGCGTATTGGCCGATGCCATCGATACGGACAGAAGCACGATGTTGTTGTAGTGAACTTTCTAAATAAGAGCAACGCTGCAGATCAACGCGTTTATGAACTGCTTAGGGATAAATTCAAACTATTTAGCGGTGTCTTCGGGGCAAGTGACGAGGTTTTGGGGACCATAGAGTCCGGCGTGGATTTTGAAAAACGCATCGCAGCAATTTATCAGCAGTGCCGCACAGAGACAGAGATTCAGGCATCGTTCGATGTGCTCCAAAAAGAGCTTGAACCGGAAATTGATCAGCAGATGCAACTTGCCCGCCGCAACTTACTCGAAAACTTTGATGAAGAGGTTCACGAAAAGTTAAAACTCAATCTTCAGGAAAGCAAAGAATATCTCAATCGATACGAGAATCTGCTTTGGAGAATCACAAAGTTCTTTCTGCAGCCCTATGCAGAATTCGACGGATCTGAGAATTCTTTTATGCTCACTAGCAATCCGTTTCCTGAAGAGCACATTCATCCGGGACCGTATCGGATCGGTAAAAATATCGAGGATGCTAATACGTACCGTGTCGGTCATCCATTGGCACAAAGAATCATTGACAAGTGTAAGAATCAAGATTTACCTGCTAGGGAATTAGTGTTCGATTATTCTCATTGTGGCAAAAAGGTGAGCATTCTCGAATCGCTCATAGGAAAATCCGGATGGATGATCGTGAAGAATTTGACAGTTTCTGCTTTCGATTCGGAAGATCACATCATTCTTGTTGGATATTCTGATGATGGAACTCCGTTAGATTTGGAACAATGCCGGAGAATATTCTCATTGGATGCATCATCGCAAGAAATAAAAGATACTGTTCCGGAAGCAATGACGGTAGCGTTATCTCAATATATCGAATCGCAAAAGGCAATAATATTGCAGGGCATCTCAGAGCGTAATTCCGGATTCTTTGATCACGAAATGGAGAAGCTGGAACACTGGGCAGACGATGTGAAAACGAGTCTTGAAATCGAATTGAAGAATCTCGATAAAGAAATCAAAATCAGGAAGACCGAATCCAAAAAGATTCTAAACCTGGATGAAAAGGTCATTACCCAGCGCGAAATCAAAGAGATGGAGAAAAAAAGAAATGTTCTGAGACAAGACTTGTTTCGCGCACAGGATGAAGTCGATGTAAAGAAAGAAGATTTGATCGGCAAGATTGAGTTACAGTTGAAACAACAGGTATCGATAAACGATTTGTTTACTATCAAATGGAAATGTCAATAGATATCGAATGAGGAGAACGCCACATTTGTCCAGAATTCCCCAATTCTTCGTGGTAATTAGTCGCAGATTATTCATTAATAATCATTTACATTTATTGTAAATAGTTTTATATTATATGGTAATCAAGTACAAGACCCGAAAACTCGAAAAATCTCTTATCGACCCAAAAGAGATGAATAAAACGTACGGAACTCGAGCGAAGAAGGTTAACCAGAGATTGAAAGAAATCACGGCCTCGGCAACTCTTACCGTATTAAAAACCATCCCTGCTGCAAATTGTCATCAATTGAGTGCTGATCGAGACGATCAATATGCTGTAGACATTTCCGCAAATTATAGAATGATTCTTGAAATAGATCATGATCCTATTCCCAGAAAAGATGACGGAGGGATAGATTCTGATCAAATTACTGCAATTACAATTCTTGAAATAACAGATTATCATTGAGGGATATTATGAGTGGAACAACAACACTAAAACGGAAGCTTCTTTCTCCACCCGGAGATACCATACAAGAAACGATCAATACTATTGGTATGAAGCAGCCGGAGCTTGCAGAGCGGATGGGAAAGAACATCAAAAATATCAATCGTATTATCAAAGGAAAAGAATCGATCACACAAAACACGGCAATTCAATTAGAACGTGTGCTGGGTATTCCAGCAAATTTCTGGCTTGAACGCGAAAAGGAGTACCGCCAGGAGCTTGCTCAAATTGAAGCTGAAGAATCTCTTTCAGAAGATATACACTGGCTGAAGGAATTTCCTGTTCGAGTGATGCAACAATTACATTGGATACCCGACACGCGAGGGCAAATACAAATACTCAAGAATCTCTTGGCTTTTTTTGGTATAGCTACTCCACAGCAGTGGAAAGAAATATATATTGATCGTTCCCTGACTGTTGCATTCCGATTGTCCTTGGCGCATACGAACAACCCCGGTGCAATGTCAGCATGGTTGCGAAAAGGGGAATTGCAGGCTCAAGAATTGAAACCGAAAAAATACGAGAAGAAGCGGTTCATCAAAGTTCTCAATCAGGCCAAAATACTTGTCCAAGCTCAACCGGAGGATTTCAAAGAACGATTGCAATCACTATGCAGCGACGCAGGTGTTGCAGTCGTTTTCACACCTTGCTTGCCGAAAGCTCCAATCAGCGGAGCATCACGATGGATTATGAATGCAACCATTCCTCTTATTCAATTGTCATGCAGGTATAAAACCAACGATACGTTTTGGTTTACATTTTACCATGAGGTCGGACATATTCTGAAGCAAGGTAAGAAGGATGTGTTCCTGGAAGATGTAAAAGGTACTAAGATCGATAAGAGAAAAGAAACGGTGGCGGATAATTATGCTTCAGAAACATTATTTCCTGCCATGGCTTTCAAGAAACTCAAAACCGAATCAATAATTGATGAAACTATCATTTACGCGTATGCTAAAGAATTTAAAACACACCCGGCTATTGTTGCCGGCCGATTGGAACATGAAGGGCTTGTACATCCTTCTATTTTCCATTCTATGAAGATTCCCGTTTCGATCTAATGACAATTATTTTATGTCCGTATCACCATTAGATGGCAAATGCGCTAAAGTTCAATCGCGGAGACTTTATGGCTGAACCAACAATTATATGTCCGAAGTGTAAAACACAGATCAAGCTCACGGAATCTCTTGCTGCTCCACTGTTGGAAGCCATCCGCAAGGATTACGAGCAGCAGTTGGCTGAAAAAGATGAATCTTTTGCTCGTAAAGAAAAGTCACTCCGAAAACGCGAAGAAGCTATTTCGAAAGAACGGGAAGCTCTCGAAGCAACCGTAGAGGAAAGGCTGAAATCCGAACAGGCTCGGATTGCCAAAGAAGAAGCAAGAAAAGCAAAGCTGGCGTTAGCGACCGATCTTGAGGAGAAAGACAAAAAAGTAGCTGAGTTAGAACAGACCTTAAAGAAAAGAGATGAAAAACTCGCTGAGGCACAAAAGGCACAAACAGACTTGTTGAAAAAACAACGGGAACTTGAAGATGCAAAGCGTGAAATTGATCTAACCATCGAAAAACGAGTGCAGGAAAGCATTGGCGTGGTTCGCGATCAAGCTCGAAAGCAAACGGAAGAACAATTCAAATACAAAGTGATGGAGAGGGAAGAGACTATTGCTGCCATGCAGAAACAGATCGAAGAGTTGAACCGGAGGGCAGAACAGGGTTCGCAGCAGTTACAAGGAGAAGTTCAAGAATTGGAATTGGAAAACATATTGCGTTCAAGATTCCCGCACGATCTCATTGAACCGGTGCCAAAAGGTGAGCACGGAGGCGATGTGTTACAAAGAGTTATGAATCCATTAGGTCAGCCATGTGGAACAATTATTTGGGAGTAGAAACGCACAAAAGCTTGGAGCGATACCTGGTTACCAAAACTTCGCGATGATCAGAGAACAGCGAAAGCTGAGGTTGCAGTGATCGTTACGCAAGTATTGCCAAAAGACGTGGATACGTTTGATTTGGTTGATGGTGTTTGGGTGACACATCCAAAATCGACCTTGTCGGTTGCTCTCATACTTCGTCATGCACTCTTGGATGTTGCAACCGCCCGTAATGTTTCCGATGGACAACAGACGAAGAAAGAAATCTTGTATCAATACTTGACTGGACCGCGCTTTCGCCAGCGCGTGCAAGCAATTGTCGAAGCATTTTCATCAATGAACGAAGACTTGGATAGGGAAAAGAAAGCCATCACAAAACAGTGGGCAAAACGTGAAGAACAGATCGACCGAGTAATGCAGTCAACCGTTGGAATGTATGGAGACCTGCAGGGTATCGCAGGAAAATCTCTTCAAGAAATTGAAGGATTGGAATTTCCTGCCTTAGAAGCACCACCAAAATCAGATGAGTAATTAATGCCACTACAACTTTCTGAAATAAAGAGGAAGCTTCAAGAACATTTACAGGAAGGTTTGCTTGTTGTTGTCGGCACGGGTCTCTCTATTGCAGAAGGCATCCCCGGTATGAAGGATTTAGCAGAGCATCTTAAAAGAGAGATCCCCAAAAAACTAGTAATAGCTGATGCAGGTTGGAATCAGGTGGTAGCAAACTTGGATATCGGAAAAAATCTTGAAAATGCAATGAAGGATGTTACGCTCTTGTCATCAACAGTTGATGCAATCATCCTCGAAACTGCAAAAATTGTTTTTGCTGATGAGTTGAAAGTTTTCGAACGTGTTATTTCCGGGAAAAATGTTTTGCCTTTTACGGTTTTCATAAAACATCTTTTCAAAGCAGGGAAAAAGTTTCATCTTATTACCCCAAATTATGATCGTCTGATTGAATTGGCTACGGAAGCTGCTGGACTTGGAGTCGACACTCGTTTTTTTGGTTACCTACATGGACAAGTCAACTCCAAGCGATCGGCAGATGCACATAGAGAGTCTTACGCGAGCGGAAGGAATAGAGATTTTCGAACACTGCCCTGTTTATGTGTTTACAAACCGCATGGAAGCTTGGACTGGTACGAGGTTGATGGAAAAATAATAAGAACCCCCATAAACATTGATAAAGTCCCGATCATTATTACACCTGGAATAAGTAAATATAGAGAAAGCTTTCGAAGGGCAATTGATGATCAAAGAGTTGCTGGAAATCGGGCAGTGGTAAATGCTACAAGATTCTTGTTTATTGGTTATGGTTTTAATGATGACCATTTAGAACAATATATTTGTCCGGGTCTTCAACTTACAAAACCTACGGTTATCATTACAAAAGAATTAACCGACAATGCTAAAAAGCTCATCTCTAATAGCCAAGATGCTGATATTGTAACATTAACAGCTTGTTCATCCCAGGATTTACGGACGCGCATTGCTAACTCGGCCGGAGAAGAGCTTTTAGTGGATGAGGAGCTTTGGAATCTTAATGGATTTATTAAAGGAGTAATTTTATAATGTCAAAAAAAACAATGTCATTCGAATCGACTGAACCTATCGGAAGAGTTATGTCAGTCGATACAATTAGGGTTTTTGTTCACATCGACGATCATGAATTGCTTAAGAAGGTAATGGTTGGTAATCTGATCGCTGTTCAGGGGGCAACCGGCCATCAATTTCTTATTGCTTTGGTAGAAAGAATCACGCGACTGCCAG
>Ga0182027_10004932_pt1 | contig 20486 bp, 12 predicted proteins | sample 712E1DmetaG_FD_121300 | JGI IMG/M metagenome (GOLD analysis project Ga0182027, IMG submission 121300) | Permafrost microbial communities from Stordalen Mire, Sweden - 712E1D metaG (Illumina Assembly) | ecosystem: Environmental > Terrestrial > Soil > Wetlands > Permafrost | place: Sweden...
CTTAAGGATGTCATCTGTCGAGAGTTTCCCATTTGCTCCGGGAGCCACGCAAATGATATCTTCGCTTTTGGCATCAATCATGATCAACGCTACACCGGTTGGTGCTTCATCATCCCAAACAATATAATTCGTGTTTATCCCCTCTCTCCCATACGCTTCAAAAGCATCTTGCCCAAAGTGATCCTTTCCAAGCCGGGCTACGAAAGTAACATCTGCCCCGAGCCGTGCCGCAGCAACTGCCTGATTGGCACCTTTTCCGCCCATGGATTGGATAAAATTTTCACCCAATACCGTCTCACCAACTCGAGGAATTTGGGTAGTTTTTACAATCATGTCTGTATTTGCACTACCAATTACCACAATTTGCGGTTTCATATATTCAAATCTCCTTTTATTGTTTTGGGCGGGATAACAATAATATCTGGTTCTATAACCTCACTAATTTTACCTTCGACAATTGATCCACCAACTTGAATTGCATTGCGCTTCGAATGCAAGGTTGGTTATTCATCATCCTGCTCCGATCACGCGCTTTACCAGCAGGTCTTCAAACCCCGCCAGATCCTTCCAGCCAGTGGCACAGTGAATCTTTTTCGCCTGGTCATCGATGACTGTTTCGCCAACGTCAGTGATGCTGATACCAAGTTGTTCCATCTGCAGCAATTCTTCCGAAAAGGCCAGATATACTGCGACTGTGTCGAACAATGTCGAGCTTTCCTTTTCCACATCCAGATTTCCCCGCCACTCCGGGGTGATATTCCGCCCCCAGATTCGCACATTTGCCATCAACGCTTTGGTAAGTGGTGTCCCGGCATCCCGCACCCTGCGGTACTGATCGCCGTGCAGGCTGACGATGCCGCAAGTATCCAGCGGCGTGATGGTGATATCCCACGGTGCAGAAAAGACTTTCCGGCAGGCCGGCACATCCACTTTGACGTTATACTCGGCCGTTGGTAAGGCGCTGCCTGCATAGCCGCGCCTGAGGCTGCCATGCATGCCAACAATGCGGGCATGCTGCGCAATACGCGGCTCCAAGTCCAATGCAGCCGCAATATTTGGTAAAGGGGCGATGCTGATCAGCGTCAGTGGCTCCGGTGCGTCCATGAGCATATTCACCAAGGTGCTTACCCCTTCAGCATATATCCTGCCCGGGTAATGCCGAAGACTGTATCCATCCACCCAATCATCCTGCATGTTGAAATTATCATCCTGATGCAGTCCAATCCCAACGGGGATATCGGTCCGGCCGGCCACTTCCAGTAATTTTGCCACCAATTTGGCGCGCAGCGGGGTATTGCCGGTCGATGTGAGAACCATCCTAAGATCCAACTCCGGCGAATTGAGCAGTGTAATCAATGCCCAAGTATCGTCAATATCCCAGCCGATATCCGTATCGAGAATGACAGGAATGGGCTTGAGAAATTTCTGATCGGTCATGAAATTCAGTCTTTCTGCATGCGCTGCAAGACATCTTCCAGCGTGCCCTGGAATGGCCCGGGGGTCTCCATTTTTATGGACACCAGTGCGGCAGCAAATTTCAATGCTTCTTCCGGTCCATGTTCCAGCCTCCAGGCCAGGTAACCGCCAAAGGTGGTATCGCCGCGTCCGGTACGTCCAACGACGCTCCGGTTGGTAAATTTTTCATAATACGTCCTGCCATTCACGCGCGCCAGCACGCCCTCTGCCTGGGTTACCACCACTTCGGGACAGCCCCAAAACTCGATGATCAGCGCCGCCCGCTCCAGGTCACGTGTGCCGGTCAGGATCTCGGCTTCAACCACATCCAGCTTGACAGCATCCAGCAAAGGGATGAGCTCCTTTTTTGATGGAAAATCCTGAAATTGCACGACTCCTTTTGAATCCACCTGGCGAACGAAACTCTGCATATCGGCGGATAATTTACAGTTCCTGGCAAGCAGGAACTGGATGAAGGACAAGTCAAATTCCTGATCAGAGATACCAGCCAGGTGAATCCAACGTGTGTTAATGGATGGAAATTCGCCGGCATGAAAAAAACCCGCGCTGTGCACCTGGGTAAGCGTGCGTACATCCACATCCGCGCTGGGATGTACCACCTTCATATACGTTGTCTGTGGCGCTGGCAGCAGCAGTACTTCCACTCCGGCAGCCGTCATGGAATCCAAAATCCAGGCATCTTCAGCGGACATGCGTGTGACCACGACAGTATGCGCGCCAGCCCGCACCGCCGCGACCGCTCCGCACAATACGGCGCTGCCCGGTTTGACATAAGCCGGACTCTCGAACGGCTCCACTTCGTCAAAGGCCATATGGCCAACAAAAGCAATGTCAAAGGCCGGCATATTCGGTTTTCTCAATCGAGACCTTCCCGGCGGGAACGGTATATTTTGTATCAAACACCCAATAAGCCAGCTCGGAGGTCGACTCGTTCTGCACGCTGACCGATTCATGCGTAACGGTGACAGATAACTTTTTCCCTTTCCAGAGAAGCGGGAAATGGATGCTTTTTATGGCATCCGGCAGACAAGGCTTGAAAACCAAGCAATTCTTGTTAAGAGCACTTGCCAGCCCGCAAAAACCAAAGACCACCTGCTGCCACATCCCACCCACGTTGGCATAATGCAGACCTTCCCCGGAACGCGGCAGATTACCAAAATCAATATCAATAGCGCGCAACCAGGACTCGTAGGCCGCTTCGGACCAGCCCAGATTGGCCGCCACCATCTGCCGGTGCGTGTAAGAATTGGAAGAATCATGGATGGTAAACGGCTCATAATACTTGAACGAGGCCGCTTTTTGTTCTGGAGTAAAAGAATCGGGGAATATGCCGATCAACGCCAACACATCCGCCTGCTTGATCACTTTGGAGCGATAGCGTTTTTCCTGAGTGACATAAAAACCGAACAGGCGCGAACGATCTTTCCACATGCCCTGGATATCTATTTCGGCATAATCCGTGTCGAAATGGTCACACTGCCAGATGATATTACGCTCCGTATCCACAGGCAGGTTTATCTCCGCAGCAATGTGCATAAAATCGCTCAACTCATTATCACTTAATTTAATTTTCTCGGCCAGCCTGTCATACTGATGAGGTGCATTTAATTTCATCTCTCCAGCAACTCGCACAGCCAGATTCAAATTCAGGCGCACTACAAAGTTGGTAAAGGCATTATTATTGGTGATTGGTTTATATTCATCCGGACCCATCACGCCCAATATTTGCACCCCTTCCTTGCCCGGGAGCCGATCCACTCTTTTCGTCCAGAAGCGGGCGGTTTCAATGATAATCTCCGCCCCTTTTTCGTACAGAAAATTCATATCCCCGGTCGCATTGACATAATGCCAGACGCCCATCGCCACATCGGCCGAAATGTGCACCTGGTGGTCAGCATATTGCCAGGGTACGCAGGTTTCATTCCCAAAACTATCGGACTGCCATGGATATTTTGCCCCAGGATAGTCACATTCCAGCGCCAGTTTCCGGGCAGCTTCCAAGCTTCTATAACGGAAGGCTGGCCCGGTTCGGGCTAAATCCGGGTGGGTATAGATAAAGAAGGGCAGCATAAAGCATTCGTAATCCCAAAACACTGATCCATAATACGCTTCCGTGGTTGAGCCTTTCGGATCCAATAAGGCCCTCTCCTCTAATCCTTTCGCCTTGAGCAAATGGAAGATGGCTGATCGGATAGCAAGCTGGCTGTTATAGCCAGGCGTATCTTCCGCCTGGATCCCGATATCTGACTTCCGCCAGAGGTCCGCCCAAACTGCACAATGACGCTCATGCAGAACCTCGCCGGCAAACTCGCGATTCTCAGCAATCAATGTCTGGGCTGATTCGAGCAATTCTGTCGGTGGAAAATACAGGTCAGAAGCCGTGACAGAAATCTTGCGTACTTCAAGCGTTTTTCCGCTTTCAAGTTGGAAAGATACACGCGCAGTGATTTTTCGAGCCGATAATGCTTCGATTTGCTGCAGCATGGGCAGAGTATAAAAACACTGGCTGGCAGTCACCACACGGTTCAAACGGTTGGTTATCACCTCCGAAATAATCAAATCACCCAGTGATTTCACCGAAGAATCAACAAATTTATCGAACCCATTGGTACGTACATTATTATCGATAAAGCTCTCCACGGTCACTTCCGCAGCCTGGCTAGGAGTAACTGTCACATCCTGCACGCACACAAAGCGATCCTGGGGATTCATGAATCGCCGCCAGGTAATTTCCACCTGCTTGCCGCTGGATGTTTCCCAGCTCAGTCGGCGGTAGAGAGTACCAGTTTTTAGATCGAGCCAGCGGCTGTAATTCTGGATCGTGCTCTTTTCCATATTCAGCTTTTCGCCATCCACCTTGATCACGAGGCCGAGGTAGTAAGGCAAATTGACAATACCCGTACGCAAGGTGGGATGCTCGGCTTGAATGACCGGCATAAAGGTACCCCAACGGCTTTTGGTGTCGCGCGGTTTTTCCAGCGTAGTGTTATCCATACGGCGCTCATATTCCACCGATTGGTCATCATTTTCGAAGCCTTCTTCGATGCTGGCGCGCGTGGTCATAAAACCAGTGCCCAGCGAAAAAACGGATTCATAATGGCGGTTTTTGGCAATGTCGAATTGATTTTCGACAATGCACCAGTCAGGATCAATTATTGGTGTAAGTATCATTGGTATTCCTCTCAATAAGATTTCCCAATCCGGATTTATCAATCCCTGATTGGTTTGGGTACAATTCCATCTTGCGAAGCCCTAATTTACGAGATATGCCAGGCAGCGCAGGAGAATGGTGCGATTTTCCGGAATCAGGTCAATCACCAGACGGCCATGGCCCCAGGTGGTTTCGGCCAGGACAGGCGGAAAGGTAAGCGTTCGCCATTCATCTGAAACAGCTACGAACGACTTGATGAACGGCGCGTGGCGCAATACTCCGCGTGCTCCAGCAGAAGTGGCCTCAAAACGCTTGATGGGTTGGGCACTGAGTTCCTTATAGCCATACACGATCGGGTGCGCCGGCTGGCTCACCCGCGCGGCCGGATGGTTGCACATCCACACCTGGACTTTCCCAGGCAGCCATGCTAATGGGAGTGCCTGCCAGTTCTCGCTGGAATTGTAGAGTAGCATTCCTCCGCCGCTCTGGATGTACGCTGCTACTTTTTCACCATCTTCCAACAGGTTGGCGCTAAAGCCAGAGCCGATCACGATCACGGAAAAACGATGCAGGTCATTCTCAAAACTCGTACATCGTTCATAAGGCAAATACAGGCTATCCAGGGCGGCCGCAGCTTCCTCGCAACCAAATACGCCAATCGGACGCTGGGCAATTCCGCCAGCCAATAACTCCCCTGCTGCCAGCAAATCCTGGATCAAGGCATGTGGCGGGTTGATCATCCAGGGATAATTGCCAAAGTGGCCGAAAATATCATAGGGCAACGGCAGGCCGGTCTGAGGCAACAGATCCAGCGCGGCAGCCATCTCTTCAGCGCCGGCCCGCACCTGGCTGGCATCTGTTGACTGTCCACGCCGCAGGAAAGAGAACGCGCGTGCCAGGCCGCGAAAGAGCCGGGCATAGTTCACCAGCCAGTCAATGCGCGTGGAAAGCTGTTCATAATGGGCTGGTTCCAGGAAGGAACGAGCCAGATCGATCTGGGCAAGCATCCAACGAGCATCCGAGACCGCCTGGTCTTTGGCCCGCAGAATGACCGCAATATTCTGATCGGTATTCGCCAGGCCAGGGGAAGCCAATTCAATCTTGGGGAAATATGGCGGCCCGGACCGGATGATCTGCTGGCGCTGTTCTTCCGAAAGAAAAAAAGGCGCGCTGTCGTAAAGCGTATACACATCCCACATCACGCGCAGGTCGTTCTCAATATGCGAGTGCCCCGAAAAACGCTGGCCGGTTGGCAGATAGAGCGTGTTGGCAATCACCTCACCAGACTTACGTAAAGCCGCCTGTACCAGGGGCGCAGCTCGAGCGCCAAAGACATCCCGGCAGTACTCGGTTGCCACCTGCTCGGCCGACTTTTCCGGGTACCAGGAAAATTCACCCAGGGCATAGTATTCGCCCGCTTGGACCACATCTTTGACGCGCTTTTCCGGGTCGGTATCCACGCCCATAAACCCGCTGGCTCCCTGGGCGCGCAATGCCGGCAGGGCGGTTGCCATCCAATCCACCAACCAGGAAGGCACCACTCCATCACCACGGTACTCAGGCCAGAGTAACACCGCCCCCAAGTCTTGTGGACCGCGCCGGCCGATAACCGGGTTTGGCCGGTGAGTCAGGTTAAAGTCCCCCTCCGTGGCAAAGCTGGTCAAAATAACATTTTCATGGTTGGCCTGGGCAAAATCCTTTACCCAGCCATAATAGTGATCATATCCAGGAATGGCTGAAGAACCACCCGTGACCCAGGTCCATAACCAGAGTTTTTTGCGGAATTTGGTTACCACCACGTCATGGACCAGTTGCACCTGGTCGCGGAAACGGTCATGGTACGACACACCCCGGCAAAGCTCGCAACCGCAGCCAAACGGGTACAGGTCATAGCCCAGGCTGAGACACAACCCATCCAGGTCGGGGTGAGCTTGCATGAAATCATCCACGATCGCCGAGAAAAGCTGCCGGGTTACCGGACTGCTGAAACATAATTGTGAACGATCCTGCCATTCAAAAGGCGGCCATTCACTGCCAGCCTGGAAGCTGGTGGAAATGGCTTCCGGATGCGTCTGGATCAAACCCTCATAAATATAATCGGGGAGATGCCACAGGCCGGCATTATCCGATAATCCACCGCCGAATGTTTCCAGCCCATAACTCCTGGCCAGCGTTACTCCCTGATCCGTTTCTGCCTGGCGTTGGTGGATTTCCTCCAGATGGGGGTCAAGATAGGGCTGCAGTTCCGGCAGGGCGGACAACAATGCCTCACCGGTAATGGGTGCATCCATCCAGGCCAGGTTGCCGCGATACTTTGCCGCGGCTTGTGGCCAAAAATCGAGGCAATCTGCCGACCCATTCCAGCCGCGCAATGCGTCCTGAGGTTCGCGCAAAATAACCTCAAAATCCAATCCCAGCTCGTCACCTTGCATGGTAGCCAGGCGCGGCCATTCATAGCCGCATGCATAGACGACCCCGCGCGGCACCTGGCTGTAGATAAGTAATTGATTTTTGCGGAGCGCCAGAACATAGCCATCCAGCCGGATTTTCATCGGCAGACCCCATTCTTCGACGAGTGCGCACATCCAGGACTGGTCCAGTGTTCCGATAATGATATGAAAGCGATTATCTTCAGTAATCTCCATCTTGGAGTCCACTGTTGTGGTGGCTATCACAAGGCTGGCCTTCTGATGCAACCATTCGGAGAGCAGATGTGCCGCAGTTGCGACAGGAGTGGAAGATGGGGAAAATATTCTGATATCCATTGAGGATAGTTTAATTGTAGTCATAGCTGCCATCCAAATATTTGATTACATATGTAAACGATTCACAATAGGCACTGCAAAGTGCACGCGTACCGCTCTCTTTAATATTTCCACCGGCGAATCCGATCGCAGAAAAGCCGGCCAGGCGAATGGAACAGATGCCGGCCCCGCTGTCTTCGATACCCACTACTGCGTGCCGGTCTTCGAAGGGGATACCCAGCCCGACCCGGGAAGCTTCGGCATACAGCCAGGGATGCGGTTTAGGGGAGAGTTCTCCCAGCGTGCCCGCTTCACCTTTCCGTATGGCCAGACCGGCTGAGATGATGGCATCGTAGAAATCGAGCGGGTTACCCATCCCCAGAATGCGAAAGGCCGAGAGAATCTCGGGCCAGGCCTTTTCATAGAGCCCACTGGTTACGAGCCCGATCTTCAAGCCGCGACTTTTTAATTCGAGCAGGAACTCCTTAAGCCCCGGCGCCGGTTGGAATGCATTTGCCCGGCCGCCACCATCCAGGATGGCCTGCATTTCACGATGGGTGTACTCAAAATAATATTTTCGGCCTTCCTCCACCGTTTTGTCCGGGCAATATTTCTTAATGCAGTATTGCAAATGTTCTGAAACGCTATGCCCGGAAACAAAGGGCAGGTCGGCTTCTTCCAATTCAAAATGAGGCTGGTCAAGCAGGCTGGCAATGGTTTGTTGGATGATCCATATCCAAAACTGCTCACTATGAACACTGGTACCATCCAGATCCATCAGGATCGCCTTGAGCGGCTTTACCAGGTGAACCGGATGGAGCGGGTAATAGGCCGGATACCCCATGGCCGATTTCACCAGGGCCAGTGTACGTTCCTCAAAGGCAATGAACTCCACCTTCTTATCTCCAGTGGATGCGATGGCGACGACTCCATTTTTCCACGCCCTGAAAAGACCATCGCTGCTCCTTTCAAGGGGTATAAAACCCATCTCAGGCGAAACATAACCAATTCCAGGAATATGAATATTAGAAGCCAACACGATAGGTTCCTATCTTTTTCTTCGCCAGAGGGATTTCCAGCGTTCGTCCATGAAACTTCAGGTCGCATAATAGGCTCTCATCCATCCGGCAGGCCTGGGCCTCTGTGAGGTTCTGGCCAAATTCCAGGATCACGAGCTGTTCCTGGCCGGTTGGATTAAACAGCCTAATGATCAACCCGTGACCGTCTTCCGCCTGTTTAACGCAGGTGACATGCAGGTTGAGATTCTTTAAGCAAAATAAACTGGCTTCGTTTGGCAACTGCCCCTTGCCACGTCCGGCCATGGCACAGCGGATTGGCACAGCATAACCGGCGGCCTGATTCACTAGATTGGCCGCCTCCCAATTTCCGGGATGAGGATAGATGGCATAATCAAATACTTGCATCCCGATACACTCAATCCCCCTCTCCCAGGTGGATTCTTTCGAGAATTTCACCCGGATGGCTCGCAGCAAGGTAATGGCCAGGCTGCGTTTTTCATCCTCAAAGGCCTCATATTCAAAATTGCCCTGGGTGAAAACTGCCAGGCCATGCCGGCCATCGCTTACATCCACAAAAGTGCGCAGCGGATGGGTGCCGCCCGGCTCTTCCACCCAGCCGGTTGGATCGGGCAGCGTGATGGGGCGCTGCACTACATCAAAATGGCTGTCGGCTGATGTGACCTCAGTGCAAATCCCGGTGGGAAAATTTGTCCGCAGCCAGTGGTCGCTGGCCTGGTTATCGATGGAAGCTCGTACCTGCAAAAAATCGGCATCCCTTTCCAGCTGGTATTGCATTTTCACAGCTACCGGAACGAGATCCTGGCTGCGCGTTCCATCCGGTTCGACCTGGCGCGGCAACATGAAGGCATATTCTGCCGTGATGGCACTGGACAAAGGCCCGCTTTCAATAACGGCAAGCCTTGCCGGGAGCCCCAGGCTGGTATATTCGCGGTCAAAGGGCAGCTGCTTATGCTCCCAGGCATCCCCGCCTTCGCCCACATCGGTCAGGTAGTTGAGACGGCGCGCTTGCCAGCCAGTCGGCTTGTGGAAAATATCCACGGTACCATCCGGATTTACCTGGACGCGCAAGGTTTCGTTTTCCAACGTATCCGGGCCGGTCACCAGGGTCTCAAAGCTGCGGACTGGCTCTTTGGAAGTCTGTAGATGGTAGGCGCGCCAGCCCAATGCGGGCAACTGGCGGAAGTGTGCATATAGTTGCATCTCCCCGGTATCCATGTACAAGGCTTTATCCCAGCGGCTGTCCACCAGCGAGTCCTTGGGCTGCAGCGAAAGGTACTGGCAGGAAACCTGGGGATCGTGCGGGTGTTCCAAACGGATCGATTGGGCTTCCAGGCCACGCGGCAGTTCCAGATTCAAACGGGCCACCGCATCCCGTTCGAACGGCAATGGGTTGAACACGATCAACTGGATGCCATCTTGCGGCAGATCTTTGGGGGAAAGATGGGCGGCGATAAAACCGGCCGAATCCTCGATCACATTCGAGGCGATATCGGCAACCTTGCCGTAGCGATATTGAATATCCTGGCAGGCCGGTTCAGGCGGAGCGCCGGCACTGGCATCATGGGTATGATTGGTAAGCAGATATTTCCAGCCCAGATTCAGATAACTGGCAGGATAATCTGCGCCAAAGGCAGCCGCCAGGGATGCCAGAGGCTCGGCGGTATAGACCAGCTGGTTGGTCACGCGGAAATCCTGCTGCTTGAGATAAACACGCGCGCTGATGGTAAAGGCCAGCAACTTGGTCCATAAGCCCTGTTTCAGGCGGGAACGGCGCTCCCCCACCAGGACTGGCAGACTGCTCCGGTCGAGGTGTTTTTCCAGCTCAGCCCAATAATGCTCCAGATCGGTATGCTCAATGGAATAGCGTTCCCCCAGAGCTGCCTGGGCATCCTGGATGATCTGCGACTCGAGCGGGTAAGGTACCGATGAATCGTGACCGTTCATCGCCAGGAATACCTCGGTGGTGAAGTGCGGGCCTTCGCGCGCCACCATTTCTTCAATGGCACTTTTCAGGCGGTCCTTATCGTAATAGATCTGCGGGGCCTTCAGATCGAAGCTATCATATTTACCGGCGGATGGATCGACAAATTTAAAGGGCGTATCGTCAAACTCTCCCCAGCGGTAATCGGCTTCCAGAAGGCGCTTGCGGGTGACCAGGCGATGCACCTGGTAATACCAGTTATAGCGGGCGAACAGAGCAAAGCGGCTGGCCAACACCTGTGTGCCATCCGGGGCCTGCCAGATATACTCGGCATCCGCCTCGTGATGGGAGATGCCCCTGTAGAACATCATTTTAGTCAGGCCGAAGTCGTTCAGGATCTGCGGCAGCTGCCCGGTCTGGCCCCAGGAGGAAGGTGTATAGGCCACCGTCCCAACCTTCCCGCCGTATTTTTCAACGGTCCGGCGGCCGAAAAGCAGGTTGCGGATAAGCGGTTCATGCGAAATACTGAACTCTTCGGCCAGCGTGTAGTAGGGACCAATAATCAGCCGCCCGGCCTGGATGAGCTGCTCAACCTCGGCGCGTTTCTCCGGACGAACTTCCAGATAATCATCGATCATGATGGCGTGCCCATCCATGGTAAAAGATGGGAAACGCGGGTCTTTCTGGAGCAGGTCGATGGTAGTATCCAGCATGACCAGCAACCAGCGGCGTGTCTTTTCAAAGGAAAAGCGGAACTCGCGATCCCAGTGCGTATTGGAGACCACTTTTATTTGCTTGATATGGGAAGCATCCGGTTTCATGCCGACCACCCATTCTCGTAACCGGTGGCATACATGGCAAGTATATTTGCGGGCGGACTGACCACCTGGATATTGTGGCAGGGCGCCAGGATATAGCCTCCTTCCGCGCCTAAAAGGCGCAGATTATCCAGCACTTCCTGCTCCACCTCGGTTACTGTCCCAAAGGGCAGTGTGTACTGGTTATCCATTCCACCATGGAAAACCAGCCGGTCACCGAAATCCCTTTTTAATCCCTCCCGATCCATATCCTTGCAGCGCCACTGGATCGGGTTGAGGATATCGATACCAGCCTGCACCAGTTCCGGCAGAATACGCCTGCAGTTGCCATCATCATGGTGAAACACGAATGCGCCCGCCTGGTGGGCCAGATCGATCATCCTTTTCATCCCGGGGAGCAGAAATTTGCGGATATGCGCTGGCGAGAAAAGCAGATTTTCCTGCCCGCCCATGTCTTCGGCCACATAGGTTATTAATACCTGGCCCGGAATTTGCTCATAGATCCGGCTGGTCTCGACATAGGCCAATCCAAAGAGTTTATCCAGGCAATACTGCACGAGCTCCGGATTGAGAGCCAGATCCATAAAGGCGCGTTCCTGTCCACGCAGTTCTTTGTATTTCAGAAACGGCTCGCAGTAACCACCCTTGATTGGATATGTCTCCCAACCCTTGATCTGAGCAGGAATTTCCGAGTAATCCCACCAATCCGGATCGGGCCAGGTATAGGCTGACTCGATCTCCTCGACAGAATTGAACCGGGCCAACGGCGAGTGGACACATTCCGCATACATCCCGCTGCCATAATCCACATTTTGAAAACAGCAGCCGAACACATCCATTCCGTCGGGAAATGGCGGCCCCACATAGCGCGGCGCCACCCCAACGACAAAATCCACATGCAACTGCATGAGCATTTCCCGCTGGAGGCGGTTGCCTTCACCGCGCAGCAGGTTGGCATCCACAGCCGGGAGGTTTAAGTCTGCAATCAGCGCCTGTTCGCTCAAGCGGCTCAACGCCAGGTGCTTGAGCAACCTGGCGGTTGCCTCAGGCGTACTCCAATAATCCATGGGTACCCGGTCAGGCTTTTGGCGAGTAAGTACGGCCTGCCAGCGCTCACGGGGTGTCATTGTTTCTTTTGGCATACTCTTATTCTCGCATTTTGTTCTTTATCGACCACTGAATTTTTCATCGAAAAAGGCTCTTATTAGAGAGAGTATTGGGCGGGTCGGACCCGCCCAATACTCTCTATTTCCATTTGCACCAGGGTGATTCAAAAGTAACCGACTTAAATATTTAGCCCTTCAAGCCCGACATGGTAAAGCCCTTGGTAATATAGCGCTGCAGGAAAGCGTATATTGCGATCGGGGGAATCGCCGAGAGGAAATAAACAGTAATGGCAAAATCAGCGGTTTTCCATTCCTGCATTCCAGCCACGCCGGCAACGACAACGCTGATCGGCTGCATTTCTGGTTTTGTCATGGTCACCAACGGCCAGAGATAATTTCCCCAGATGCCGACCGCATTCAGCACGATCACGGTCAGAATTGCATTCCAGGACAACGGCATGATGATGCTCCAATAGACACGAAAATGGGAAGCCCCATCCACCCTGGCTGCATCCATTAATTCCTGGGGCAGGTTTTCCATGAATTGTCTGAAAATGAAAAGTGCCATAGCCGATGCCATGCCTGGCACGGCCAATCCCTGGAACGTGTTCATCCATTTCAGACTTACAACCAGCCTGAAGAGGGGAATCAGGGTGACCACCAGTGGAAACATAAGCGAGGAGAGCGCCAGAGTGAATAGAAAATTGCTGCCTTTGAATTTAAACAGGGCAAATTCATAGGCTGCCATGGAACAAACGATCACGATCCCGGCGGTTTGAATAATAATGTAATAGAGGGAAACCATAAACGCGTTTGGGATGGTGGGTTTTTGGTTTTGCTGGAGCACCATTTGAATTTTTTGAAGGCCGGCGCTCAGCGAACTGGGGAACCATTGCTGCGTGACCGGTACGCCAGTGGGGGAAAAGGTTACACAAACCACCCACCAGAGTGGGAATAGCGCAATGATCACCCACATTAACGCCACCACCCAGCGCAATACTACCCCCACCTTCAATTTCCGCAGGAAGGCCGGCCTGGTCTTTTTTGAGATAGGCTTGGTAGCCAGGGAGGAAGTCAGAGTTTCAGTCATGCAATTATCTCCTTGGGTTAGCGGGAAAGGCGCCATTGGCGGAAGCCAAATTGAATGCCGGTAATGGCCAGAACGATGATGCCCAGTATGACCGCATAGGCGGCTGACTGACCAAAGGCCAGGGCAGACCAGGCTTGCGCATAAATAGTCATTACCGGGAACAGCATCCCATGGCTTACCCCGCCATAGGCCTGTGCTTGCGAAAGGCTCAACAACCAGGGCAGGTCGAAGCTTTGCAGGCCACCAATAAATGCGTTTACAACCACCAGGAACAGCACCGGTTCGAGCTGAGGAATAGTTATGTATCGAATGATCTGCCAGCCGTTGGCGCCATCCACTTTGGCGGCATCATAGTATTCATCCGGAATGCCTTTGATCGCAGTAAATAACAGCAGAAAATGGAAGCCGATCGCACGCCACATATCGACGATCGCAACTGCAAGAATTTCATATTTGGGATCGTTCAGCCATTGGATGTGAAGGCCGACACCCGCCAACACAGAACTGATGATCCCTTTATCGACAAACAAAAATCGCCAGATGGAAGCGCTTAGAAAGAGCGGGATGATGATCGGAAAGAAATACAGGGCGCGAAATACACTGGCCCATCTGGGTGTAAACTGGTTGACCAATATGGCCAGACCTAATGCGATGATGACGCCCACGGGAACAACAATGATAATAAATTTTCCAAGATTGCCTAACGCGGTCCAAAATAAAACCATCGGGTTCGTGAAGATATTAATATAGTTCTTCAGGCCGACAAAAACAGGGGGCTTTACCCCGTTCCACTTCGTCAGGCTGATCCATATACCGTATGCGATCGGGTACAGGAAAAAGATGGCAAATAAAGCGAAGAACGGCAACACCATCAGATAGTGTGGCAGATTCTTCCGAAAGAAAGCCCGTGGAGTGTTCATTTCTTATCCTTCTTAAGTAGATCCGTCTCTGGGGAAAAAGCTAAATCTGGTAATTTTATGACAGGATTTGGATTTGGTTGGTAGGGCCGGCCCCGCGACCGGCCCTACCAACCTGCAAACTTAGGAGTTGCGCAAAACGAGGAGAAAGAGCATCGTATATTTTATCCCTGACTTCTACGATCAGAATATACGGTGATTTGAGGAGAGGTCTTGCGAACCCTTATTACCACAGGTCAACCAATCCGATTATGTGGATTTATTGAGGGCCTGCGGTGAGAATTGCATTGAGATCGTTGATGCATTTCTGGGCTGCAGTGGCGGAATCTGTGCCAGTTTTTGCACTCTGGATCGCATCGACGAACGGCTGGCGAGCTGCCAACGGCCAGAACTGGAACCAGACTGCATCCTCAAAGTAGGATTTGGTGGCAGTGGCACCCAGGACAGCCAGCGGGACTTTCTGCACGGCTGGATCAGCCATGGCAACATTATTGAGAACGGTGCGGCCAAGGACAGTGGCCATGCGCTTCGCCTGGGGGGCATCCGACAGGAAAGCAGCAAATTTGAATGCAGCTTGCGCGCGCGGGCCCGTAGTCACGGCTATCCATTCACCACCGTAGGTGCCGGTGAATGTGGTGGCGGAGTTGCCGGGGATCAAGGTGTAGTCATAGTCAAAGGCCGGGTTTTTTGCCTTGGCAGCGATATAACCAGGATCGCCCCAGGGGCCATTGTAAACAAAGGCTATCTTATTGCTGGTGAAAGCATCGGTGGTGGCCTGATCCCAATCGCTTACTTGGGTCATATAGGGCTTCATGGTCTCGATCATATCAATGGCCTGTTTGACCTGGTCGGCCGTGATGGTGGTGGTTTTACCATCCGCAGAAACGCCGTTCTGGCCGCCGACACCGGCGATGGCATCTTCCAGGAAGCCGCCATCCTGCATCATATCCGGAACGCAGTCATATCCGGCAGCTTTGATCTTCTTGCATTGGTCAACCCAGTCTGCCCAGTCCTTGATACCGGCGGATGGATCGATCCCGGCAGCCTTCAGGACGGTCAGGTTGCGGAACAGAGTAATCGCATAGGTAGTGAAGGGCGTACCCCAGACATGGCCGCCAGAGCTCAGGGCAGCCATCGCGGCAGTATTAAACTGCGACTTGTAGGAGTCAGGCATTGCATCGAACCAGGGTTTAACATCCTGGATAACCCCGGTCCTCACAACCGTATCGCCGAAGTTCAGACCAAGGGTGGCCACATCCGGTTCAACGCCTGTGCCAGCCCCGGTGACCATGCCGTTCTGGATATCGTCACCGGATTTGCCGATCATATTAACGGTAATGCCGGGATTCGCATTTTCAAAATCGCGGATCATGGAATTGAACAGATCGCCGGCTGTTCCCGTCGCCCAGTCTGAGAAGATCCAGAAATCGAGGGTTACCGGTTTAGCAGCAGGCGCCTGGGTCGCCGCGGGAGCAGCGGGAGCCTGGGTCGCCGCAGGGGCCTTAGTTGCAGGGGCAGGAGCCTGGGTTGCAGGGGCAGGAGCCTGGGTCGGGGCGGGCGTCGCGCTGGCGCATCCGGACAGGATCATCGCAACTACGAGGGTTGCGGCAAAAAAAGTGTAAAGCGCTTTCTTAGACATAGTTTCTCCTAATTTGGATTGGATTTGCGAATTGACTGTTTGGAAATACACAGTTTAGAAAACAAGTTTATCTGGAAATTTTCTTGTGGCACCTCCTTAAGGTTATTAACATTGAATCACCGGATTGATAGATTATCTAGCGCTTGTAATAGTGCTTTCGGCAAAACCGGTTTTGTGAAATAAACCGAAGCGCCCATCTCCAGACCGCGTTGTCGCTCATCCCACGAACTGCACAGAATGACCGGCAAGCGTCGACCCGATGACATATTCTTGATATTCGCTAGGAGCTCCCAACCTCTTTCGCCAAACCCGGCCGGCTCCAGGATAACTGCCTTGATCATTTCTTGCACCAGTGTGCTCATAACCTGCTGTTCGTTTGTTGCGCACAGGATGTGATACCGCTCGCCGAGAGCACGCTCGTACAGCTCCCGAGTAGCTTTGTCTTTTTCAATGATGAGGATGGTTGGTTGTAGCTGGGTCATGATTACAGTATAAAGAGAACGAATCGGCTTGTCTTGGAGATTGGCGGATTCTTCTTGGAGAAAAGCGTCAGGGTTGTTCAGGCTCAAAAGGGCTATCTGCTTTTTTTAGCAGGTAGCCCTTTTGTATTCCTGTGCCGCTCAGAGATGATTTTACTGATCGAGGCGATAACTTTTGGGAGATTGTCCGGTATATTGACGAAAAACCCGGCTGAAATAAGCTGAGTCTTCGAAACCGACCTGCCCAGCAATCGCAGTGATGCTTTCCTGGGATGTAGATAATAGTTCCTTGGCCTTCTGGATGCGATGGCGATTCAAACACTCCCACGGAGAAATCCCCATTTCTTTCCGAAAGATACGGCTGAGATAATCTTCACTTACCCCCATCATCCCGGCAATCTCCAGGCGTGTAAGCGGAGTCTGATAATTTTGATGGAAGTAGGCCAGGACACGTTTCACCAGCGTGCTGGTCGGCTGAGGCAGTACGATCTGTCCCGAGAGCGCTTGCTGCAAACTGGCAATCGCTTCTTCAGGGGAGAGCAGCCCTTTGCTGTGAAAAGTAACACGGGCATAATCCAGGCGGAGGACATCTTCCATGGTGAGGCTATGACCACTCAGCACCATGACAGGCACCTGCCGGGTGAGATGGTTCGCCCGCATGCGCTCAAGCACGGTAAAACCATCTACATTGGGCATGACCAGATCCAGAAGAACTACGCCCGGTACCTCTTTCTCCAGAATAGCCAGGGCTTGTTCCCCATTTTCGGCCATAATAAGCGGGCTTTCAGGCATGGCTTCCGTGAGCAATTTCTGATAATACGCACGGGTTTCGGCATCATCTTCGACAATCAGGATTGGCCCCGAACTGGTAGCAGGTTTTAACGTGTTGATGGTTTCAATGAGGGTCTTCCCGTTCACGGGTTTCGCCAACAAGCTGGTCAGTCCAGAGAGATCACCGCTAAAGTTGCCGTAAAGAATAAAGGGTAATTGATTCAAACGCGGGTGGTGGTAGATGCGTTCGACCAGGCGCCATTCATCCAGCGCGACCGTTTCCAGATCCCAGGCGAACGCGGCGGGTTGGCACTCTTTGAGCAGTTTTTCGAAATCCTCGCTGGGAGTTATGGTCCGGATCTCCCATCCCATCCTGATATGGATCTCGTTCAAGGCGGCCAGGCTCTTCCGGCTACTCGATAGGATCAACAGCACCGGTTGGGTAATTTGCTGGACAGGAACGGCAGACCCGGACAGAGCAGGGAGTGGCAAATAAACATTGAACGTACTGCCTTTGCCTGGGATACTCTGCAAAACCATTTTCCCGCCATGGAGAGCCACTAAATGGCGCGTGATGCTCAGCCCCAACCCGATACCCTGTCGCTTCTTGGAAGCGCTATCGGCAGTGACAAATGGCTCAAAAATACGTTCCTGAAAATTACGCGAGATGCCTGTACCAGTGTCTTTTACCCAAAGGTGCAAGTATGGCAATTCCACTTCACAACCCAGCCTGATCTCCCCGCTGCTGGTGAATTTGCTGGCGTTTACCAGCAGGTTGGAAAGTATTTGACGCAAGCGAACCGGGTCGGCCAGGATGACTGGCAGGCGCTCGGGGATGCTCAAGTGCCAGTGGACTTCATCGGGCAGAGGAACGGTTTCCACTATGCTTGAATAAAGCTCCTCGAGAAAGGCACGTGTGGCAATCGTCTCGGGGAAGATATTCAATTCACCTATTTCTGCCCTGGACAGGTCGAGCAGATCGTTGATCAGGCGGGTAAGATGCTCCCCACTTTTGAAAATATTTTCAAGGTCGTGACGAACATTAGCGGGAAATTCAGCGTGGTAAGGATTGGGGCTGCTCAACATCATCTGGCTGTATCCCAGAATGGTGTTGGTGGGGGTGCGCAATTCATGGCTTACATTGGCCAGCAGGCGGGTTTTTAGTTGATTGGCTTTTTCAGCTTCGGCGCGCGCTTGCAGAGCTTCAGCATACAGGTCAGCATTGCTGACGGCGATGCCGAGCTGGTCAGCCAGGGATTGCAAACCAATCAGCTCCAGGTGCAAATGGACAGTCCGGTGGTAACTGTGCAAATCCAGGATTCCAAGCAGATGGGTACCCATCCGCACCGGCAGGATTACCCGGGAACGGGTTTCAGGAAAACGCGGGTCAGGCGGATAAGTGGAACTGGATTGCGTATCGGGAATAAAGATAGGTTCCTGGCGTTGGACGGCCTCGGTGAACAAGCCAGCTTGTTCATAAGGCAAGAGCGTTTGTTCCGCACCCTCAAGAAGAAAAGACTTTTGGGACTCGGACCAGGCGCAAAAATAGACACGATCATAGCCATAGTTGGCGCGGATGAGATCGGCGATCTCCTGCGTAAGCTGCTGGCGGTTAAGCAGAGCACCCACCCGCCGGTTGATGGCCGTACTGATCTCCAATTGTGCCAGCCGGTTTTGCTCCTGCTGGCGATGGACCCCTACCAGCCGGTTCGGCAAATTTGCGATATCGATAAGCTTTTGCCGGGCGGTCTGATCCAGATTCTCCCTTGTGACCAGGCTCAACTCATAGCAGATGAGCTCAGGAAGAAGCTCATGCCGGGAGGCCTGACAGGCAAGCTGTACCGCAAGATGACCATACGTGGCAGCATGGATATTCACCGTAGCATGCATACTGCCTTCATCAATGGCAGCCAGGGCAACCGGGTCTGCATTGACCCCAACAATCAAAGTCTCAGGTTTGAGCAATCCATGCTCCCTGCAGGCATCCCGGCCGGCTAGAGCCAGTGAATCCGATAGACCGAAGACTGCGTCAAACGGGGTTTTGAAAGCTGACAAGGACCCCTGTAAATGAGCAAGAGCGGGCTCGTAAATCCAAGGGCTGGAAGTATATTCTACTGAAATATGAGGGAAAGCGCGCAGTTCTTCCTGAAGACCAGTGATCCGACTGTTGGATGGGTCGCCTTTAACAAAGGGGTTTCCCCCCACACATAGAACACGACTGGGACCCAACAACTTATCTGCCAGGAATCTGCCAATAATGCGTGCCGCATCATATAACCCATAAGATGAAACGAATAGGGGATGCTTGATTTCGGATTCATCCAGGTAGATCGCAGGCAGGCCAGCGCTTAATATGCGCTCGATCAGGCTGTTGGGCAGGTTTATACAGATAAAAGCATCCAGATCCTGGGTGACCAGTTCTTGAATGATACGGTCCTGTTCTTCATCCGTTAAGGAAGCGGTCTGGTCCGGGAGTTCCACGGAAACCAAAGTAACACCGAGAACAGCGGCCTGCTCAAGAATGGCTTCCTGCACCTGAACCCAATAAGGATCATATGGTGCGGTCTGGGCCCCGATACGAAAGGCTTGTTTCTCCGAAGATGGCTGAGGGGTCATAAAAAATTTTTACCACTGGTCATTTTATGAGGATGAAGGCTCTGCTTCCTGTGAGATGATGGTAAATTAGTATTCATCGACAAAATTTTTGGGAATTTTGATGCTGGTCGAACAGATAATGAAGCGGGAAATCTCGCACTGGATAAATCACACTCATCGTTGAATACGTGCAGAACCACCTTTGGCAAATGCCCGCACCTGCTCCAGCGTTGCCATGGTTGTATCCCCGGGGAAAGTGGTCATTAGCGCGCCGTGTGCCCAACCCAGGTTGACCGCCTCCTGTGGTTCCTCGCCGCTCAGCAGGCCGTAAAAGAACCCGGCCGCGAACCCGTCCCCACCCCCGACGCGATCGTGGATGTCCAACTCGCAGGTCGGAGAGATATAGGTCTGACCATCCAGCCATGCCACCGCACCCCAGCTGTGCCGGTTGGTGGAATGCACTTCCCGCAGCGTCGTCGCCACGATCTTGATCTGCGGGTATTTCTTCACCACTCTTTCGATCATCCCGACAAATGCGCTCGGATCAAGCTTGGATCTGGCAGCCACTTCCGGCCCGGGAATGCCCAGGCCCAACTGCATATCTTCCTCATTCCCGACCAGGATGTCCACATTCTCAACGATGCGACCAATGACCGACTGGGCACGCTCCGGCCCGCCCCAGATGTTCCACAGCTTGGCGCGGTAGTTCAAGTCAAAGGAGATCACCGCCCCGGCAGCC
>Ga0182027_10004933_pt1 | contig 20485 bp, 24 predicted proteins | sample 712E1DmetaG_FD_121300 | JGI IMG/M metagenome (GOLD analysis project Ga0182027, IMG submission 121300) | Permafrost microbial communities from Stordalen Mire, Sweden - 712E1D metaG (Illumina Assembly) | ecosystem: Environmental > Terrestrial > Soil > Wetlands > Permafrost | place: Sweden...
CAGGGATGCGCGCTCAAGCCAGGCTCCTTGCGCTCGCGACACTCTGAGGCGCGGCGATCACGCGTTCGGCTTCGGTCAGCGTGAGGAAGGTGCGCACGCCATGGGCATCGGTCCGCGGATAATCGGTGCGGAAATGGCTGCCGCGGCTTTCGCGCCGGGCGAGCGCGCCGGCCACCACCAGCTTGGCGGTCGCGGTCATGTTGAGCAGCGTCGGTTCGTGCGCGCCGGCCCGTTCGATCTGGGCGATGATGCGCAGCGCTTCGTTCAGGCCCTCGGCGTTGCGCTCCAGACCGACAAGGCGGCTCATGGCCTCGCGCAGCGCTTGCGGGGGAGGCAGTAGACGGAAGCGCTCGGGCGTGGGCATCGTGCCGCGGCCGGCGCGCAGCGTACCGCGTTCGCGCAAGTCTTCGGCCAGCCGCGCACCGAATACCAGTGCTTCCAGAAGCGAATTGGAAGCCAGCCGGTTGGCGCCATGCAGGCCCGTCGCCGCGCATTCGCCGACGGCGCGCAACCCCTCGAGCGAGCTGCGCCCGCGCGTATCGGTGGCGATGCCGCCCATATGGTAGTGCGCGGCTGGCGCGACGGGGATCGGCTGTGTCGCCGGATCGATGCCCGCTTCGCGGCACGCCTCGTAGACCGTGGGGAAAGCTTCGGCGAACTTGGCGCCGACGGCTTCGCGGCAATCGAGATAGACTTTGTGCCCGGCGGCGATCTGGCGATGGATGGCGCGGGCGACCACGTCTCGCGGACCAAGCTCGGCCTTGGGATCGATCGCCGGCATGAAGCGCCGTCCGTTCTCGTCGATCAGAACGGCGCCTTCGCCGCGCAGGGCTTCGGTGGCGAGTGGCGCCGGCGCGCGCCCGACATCGATGGCCGTCGGGTGGAACTGAACGAATTCCGGATCGGCGATCAGCGCTCCGGCGCGCGCCGCCATGCCGAGGCCTTCGCCGCGGGTCTCCGGCGGATTGGTGGTGACGGCGTAAAGCGCGCCCAACCCGCCGGTCGCCAGGATCACCTCTTCGGCGCGGAACAGCATCAGCCGCGGCTGGCCGCTCGCGCTGTAGCGCGCAAACAGACCGGCGACGCGGCCGTCCTCCACCGCCAGTTCGATGGCGTGGAAGCCTTCCTGCAATTTGATCGATGGCGTCGCCAGCGCCCGTTCGGTGAGGGCGTGCATCACCGCGGCGCCAGCGCGGTCGCCGCGGACATGGACGATGCGCGCGGCCGAATGCGCGGCCTCGCGGCCCACGGCCAGCGTGCCGTCCGCGCGGCGGTCGAAGGGCGCCCCGAAAACGATCAAATCGTCGATGCGCGCGGCGGCCTCGCGCGCGACCAGAGCGGCGATCGCGGGATCGCAAAGCCCCGCGCCGGCCGCAACCGTGTCGGCGGCGTGCGCCTGCCAGCTGTCGCCTTCGCCCACCGAGGCGGCGATGCCGCCTTGGGCGCGCGCGCTCGATCCGGAAACGCCGGGGTGCGTGTCGGCCAGGACCAGGGCGGGGTAGGGCGCGAGCTTCAGCGCGGTGAACAGCCCAGCGGCTCCGGCGCCCAGGATCAGCGCGCCTTTGACCTCGATGATGTTGTCGGCTTGCAGGGTCATGGCGTTTACGCCGCAGCGCGGCCGCTCCTCTTTGTTCCGACCGCCAGCATGCGTTCGACCGAGGCGCGGGCGCGGGCGGCGATGACGGGGTCGACCGTCACTTCCACGCTCATGCTTTCCAGCGAATGCAGGATCTTGGGGAGCGTGATCCGCTTCATGTGCGGGCACAGATTGCACGGCCGCACGAACTCGACGTCCGGATAGTCGGCGGCGACGTTGTCGCTCATCGAGCACTCGGTGACTAAGACAACGCGACGCGGGCGATGCTTGCCGACATAGGAGATCATGCCGGAAGTCGAACCGGCGAAATCGGCCTCGGCGATCACCTCGGGCGGGCATTCGGGATGGGCGAGGACCACCAGCCCCGGATTGGCCTGGCGATAGGCGCGGATGTCCGCCGGTGTGAAGCGCTCGTGTACTTCGCAATGGCCTTTCCAGGCGATGATCTTCACAGCGGTCTGCTTGGCGACGTTCTTGGCCAGGAATTCGTCGGGGATCATCAGCACCGTGTCGACGCCCCATTCGCGGGCGATGTCTTCCACCACGGCGGCGGCGTTGGAGGAGGTGCAGCAGACGTCGCTTTCCGCCTTCACCTCGGCCGAGGTGTTGACGTAGGTCACTACCGGCAGGCCGGGATATTTCTGCTTCAGCAGGCGGACATCCGCGCCCGTGATTGAGGAGGCGAGCGAGCAGCCCGCTTGCGGATCGGGGATCAGCACGGTCTTGTCCGGCGAAAGAACTTTGGAAGTCTCCGCCATGAAATGCACGCCCGCCTGGACGATGATCTTCGCGTCGGTCTTGGCGGCTTGGCGCGCCAGCTGGAGCGAATCTCCCACATAGTCGGCGACGCAGTGGAAGATCTCCGGCGTCATGTAATTGTGGGCCAGGATGACGGCGTTCTTCTGGCGCTTGAGGGCGTTGATCGCCGCCACGTAAGGCGCGTGCACCGGCCATTCGACCTCGGGAACGACGGAGGCGATTTTCGCATAGAGACCGCGGGTCGCTTCGGCGACCTGCGGCGTGTAGGCGAGGCCCGATTCGAAGTCCTGCATCTCCGTCCCTTTATACTCTTTCTGAGTATATACGTAGGGCAAAAAGACCGGCTTTCAAGGCCGGCTCGACGCTTTATGCTATCAATGAGCACAAAGAGGTCAAGGGCCAGGATTGAATTCCCGCGCGGCCATGGCTCAAACCGCGGCTTCTGGGCAAAGTTGCCTAGAAGGTGCGTCTATCAGCCCGCGCGCCCAGCCGCACGCCGGGCGAAGGCCGCTCGCGCAGCACTTCACGGCGGAAGCGGAACAGCTCGGCGGGCCGGCCGCGCCCTTGAGCGGAGAATTTTCCGGTGCCTTCGACCAAGCCCTGGCCTTCCACAAGGCGGCGGAAATTCTGCTTGTGCAGGCGGATGCCGGAGATCGCCTCCACCGTGCGCTGCAATTCCAGAAGCGTGAAGCTCGGCGGCATCAGCTCGAATACCACCGGGCGGTATTTCATCTTGCCGCGCAGCCGGGCGATGGCCGTGGCCAGGATGCGGCGATGGTCGAAGATCATGGTAGTGCCGAGCGGCTGTCCGGGTTTGGCGCGCGCGCGGCCGTCGCGCACGCTCTCCTCCACCAGCCCGGCCTCATAGAGGAGTTCATAGCGCTCCAGAACCTTCTCTTCGTCCCACGCCAAACCATCGAGCCCGAAGCAGAGCCGCGCTCGTTCGCGGCGCGTTTCCGCGGTCTTCTTCTCCGGCGCGGATTTGGCGAAGGCCGACAGCGCCGGCGTGATCGTCTTGGCGATGACGGAGGGCTTCTCGTTGCGCCAATCCTCCCACGGGAAATAGCGATACCAGTCGCGCCACAGCGTGGCGGGCGCCTTGAGTTCGCCGCACTGGCGCGTCAGCGCCAGATAACCGACCGAGACGACGCGCGGGCCTTCTCCTGATTTCAATTCGTGGCGGCCGCGGTCGCCGAAGGTATAGAGCTGCTCGGCATACCCGAGATCGAGGTAAGTCTGCTCGCCGACCCAGGTGCGCAGGCCGCTTTCCAACGTGCGATGCTGCAGCGGATCGAACGGACCGAAGGGCAGGGCGTCGTCGCCGACCTTGGTGTTGTGGACGACGAGGACAGATGGCCGTTCCTCGACGACCGAGACGATGGCCGCCGACAGGCCGATGGCGACCACATGCTCGGACGGGCTCATAGGCCGAAGATGGTCAGCGGCAGTTCCACGGGGACCCCCTCGTCGACCAGCTTGCCCGGGCCCATCGCTTCCACCGCGCGCACCATCCGCCCGCCGCGGTCCAGCGACTGGTCGGCGAGGCGTACGAGTAGCCGGTTGGGCTGGGCGTGCGGAGCGCGGGCTCTGATTTTCTGCGCGATCTCGTGCTCGCCGCCTTGACCGGCGCGGTCGCACAACAGCGTGAAGGCCGCCGCCATCGAACGACTGACCCCCGCCCAGCAATGAACCAGCATCGGCTGCTCGCCGTCCCAGTCGTGGCCAAAGGCAATCAGTTGCGCGATATGGCGCGGACCCGGAGGCGAGGCCCCCATACTGGGATCGGCGATGTCGTTGAGGGCAAGGCGCAGGTGGCGTTTGGGTGCGATACCCTCCGGCGTCTCGATCATGAACTCGGGGGACAACAGCGTCACCAGGTGCGAGGGCCGGTAGGCGCGGATCGAGTCGGGCACGGCGGACAGCGGGGTGACGAGAATCATCGACATGGCGGTATTCTGCTAACCCAGCTTTGTGGCGCGCGAAAGTCGGCAGGCGGCGCGCGTTGCCACAGCGACTAAGCGCTCAGCCGCCGGAAGCGCTCCAGGAACAGAGCTTGCGCCTCGCCAGTCGGCAGCGGCAACAGACGGGGCGTCCTGAAGGCCCTGGGCGGGGTCCCGAAATAGCGCCTAGCCTCGGCCGGCTCGAAGCCGGCAAGCTGGGTGGCCTCGTAATAGGCGGCCAGGATGTCCGCCTTCTTGAACAACGTGGCCAGTGGCGGCGCGGCCCTGGCTGGCAGCCCGAAGCGCAGGTGAATTGCCGCTAGAAGTTTGAGCTCGAAGTCCTTGTAATCAATGCCGACTGCGGCCTTGAACGGGCTGATGAGGTCGCCGACAACATACTCCGGCGCGTCGTGCAGCAGCGCCATAAGCCGGGCCTCGCGGGAGAGCAGCGGCTTCAGCTCCACCGCCAGCCGCTCCACCAGGACGCAATGCTGGGCAACGGAAAAGGCGTGCTCGCCCTTGGTCTGCCCATTCCAGCGCGCCACCCGCGCTAGGCCATGGGCGATGTCCTCGATCTCCACGTCCAGCGGCGAGGGGTCGAGCAGATCGAGGCGGCGCCCGCTCAGCATCCGCTGCCAGGCGCGGGGTGGTTCTTTCGCCAAGTCGGGGCTCCTCAATAAATGAGCTTCAGGGCGACGAGGAATAGCACTCCGGCGAGGAGATGGCGCAACGCCCGGTCTGGCACGCGCGACGCCAGGACGCTGCCTAGGAATATGCCGGGCAACGACCCCATCAGGAGCATGCCGAGCAAGGATATGTTGATGCTGCCCAGGAGCAGATGCCCCAGGCCGGCCGCGAGCGTCAGCGGCACGGCATGGGCGATGTCCGACCCGACCAGCCGCGCCATCGGCAGTTCGGGATAGAGTAGGATCAAGGCGGTGACGCCGAGCGCTCCGGCGCCGACCGAGGTCGATGCCACCAGCACGCCCAGGATCGCGCCGGTGAGGATCGTGAAATTGCGCGTGCGCCCTGGGTCGAGGCTGCCCACGCGCCGCTTGTAGAAGGCTATGAGCCGGTTGCGGAAGATCAGCGCGGCGGAGGTCAAGAGCAGAGCCGCGCCCAGCAGCTTCGAGACGTAGAGATTGATCTCGTGGCTGGAAATGCCGAGCGAATGCAGCGCCAGCAGCGTGAGAACGGCGGCCGGCACGCTGCCCATGGCCAGCCGGCGCACCACGCGCCACTCGATTGTGTGATTGACGCCGTGCACCAGCGAGCCGCCGGATTTGGTCGCCGCCGCGTAGAGCAAATCGGTGCCCACGGCCGTGATGGGCTGGATGCCAAACAGCAGGATCAGGATCGGCGTCATCAGCGAACCGCCGCCGACGCCCGTCAGCCCGACGAGCGTGCCCACAACGAAGCCCGACGCCACATAGCCCCACTGGAGAGCATGAAGAAATTCCACGCTTTGGCTTTCCGAATAGATGGAGGATTTCACACCGAAAACCCGGGTGAATTGAAATTATTTCACAGCAAGGCGGATGGAACAATCGTTCGATTCAGACGGCCAGCTTGCGCAGGATCACGCTGCCGAGCGAATAGCCGGCGCCGAACACGCAAAATACACCGAGATCGCCGGGCGCGAGATCGGCGCTGAATTTGTGGAACGCAATCACCGCGCCGGCCGAGCTGGTATTGCCGTATTCGTTGATCACGTCCGGCAGGAAGCCCGGCGGCGCGCTGTGCCCCAGAACGCGGCGCGCGATCGATTCAGTCATATTCAGGTTCGCCTGGTGCAGCCACATCCGCTTGATCGAGGCGAGTTCAATCGCGTTTTCGGCGAGATGGTCGAGAATGACCTCCGACGCCATCGGCACGACATCCTTGTAGACCTTGCGGCCCTCCTGCATGAACAGCTTGTCGCGGGCGCCGATGCCGTCCGGAGCGGTGCGGTTCAAGAATCCGAAATTGTTGCGGATGTTGTTGGAGAACCGCGTCTTGAGCTTGGTCGAGACGATTTCCCAGGGGTTGCGCCCGCGCACCGCATCGGCGCGCTCGACGACGAAGGCGGAGGCCGCGTCGCCGAAGATGAAATGGCTGTCGCGGTCGCGAAAATTCGCATGCCCGGTCAGGATTTCCGGATTGCAGACCAAGACGGCGCGCGCCTGGCCCTGGGCGATCATGTCGGCGGCGATGCTCATGGCGAAGGCCGCGGAGGTGCAGCCGACGTTCATGTCGAAGGCGAAGCCCTCGATTCCGAGCTCGTTCTGCACTTCGATGGCCATGGCCGGGTAGGCGCGCTGCAGGTCGGCGCAGCTGACGATGACGGCGTCGATCTCCCGGGGCTCGCGTCGCGCGTTGGCGAGCGCATCACGTCCGGCCGCCGCGGCGATCTCGGCCTGGATGGAAAGCGCCTCATTGGGCCGTTCGGGAATGCGCGGGCACATGATCCTGGGATCGAGCACGCCTTCCTTGTCTATCACGTAGCGGCTCTTGATGCCGGAGGCCTTGACGATGAATTCGGACGAGGAATTCTGCAACGGGGCGAGAGAGCCGTTGGCGATCGCCTCGGCGTGGGCCCCATTGTAGCGGCGCACATATTCGTTGAAGGAGGCGACGAGTTCTTCGTTGGAGATCGATTGCGCCGGCGTGTAGAGCCCCGTCCCCGCAAGAGCCATCCCGGTCACAATCACATCTCCCAAAATCCAATGAACAACGTGACCGATGCCTAATCAGAAGGCAAGCGCGGCATCAACCGTGTGTTTAGGATTGTCCGCTAGGAAGGTGCTTGGAATATGCGACCTTTTGGCTTGTATCGTGATTTCCGCGCAACTGCGACGGTTCGGCGAGGCGAGACGGGCGGAACCGGAAACCGCTGCACGTCTGCCGCTGTCCGGCATGCTGGCGATGCTGATGCTGGGCGCAATACTCGGGGTCGCCTCCACGACCATCGACCGCGGCGAATTCGGCGCGGGCGCGGCGATTCTGGTTATGCTGGGCGGCGCGGTGCTGGCGCTGGCGCGCCTCGCCGAGCGCAGCGACAAGCGGCTGATGGCGGGCGATGCGAGCTACCGCGCCTTCTTCGAGCACGCCGTTGAGGGCATTTTCCGCACCACGCCGGACGGCCATTACCTAGACGCCAATTCGGCGCTCGCCGAGATTTACGGCTATCCCTCGCCGGCGGCGCTGCTCAAGGGGCTGACCGACATCGCCTCGCAGCTTTATGTCGATCCGCGCCGGCGCGAGGAATTCAAGACCTTGATACAGGTGAACGATGTCGTGAAGGATTTCGTCTCCGAGATCCGCCGGCGCGACGGCGAGACGATTTGGATTTCCGAAAACGCGGGTGCGGTGCGCGATTGGGCCGGCCGGCTGGTCTGCTACGAAGGCACGGTGGAGAACGTCACCAAGAAATTCGAGGCCGAACGCATGATGCGCGAGGGCCTGCGCGAGGCCGAGGAGGCCAGCCGCGCCAAGAGCGCCTTTCTGGCGGGTATGAGCCACGAACTGAAAACGCCGCTCAACGCGATCATCGGATTTTCCGAGATCATGAAGGACGAGGTCTTCGGTCCCATCGGCCAGCAATCCTATCGCGCCTACGCGGGGGACATCCATGTGAGCGGCACCAAGCTTCTCTCCATTATCAACGACGTGCTCGACGTCTCGCGGCTGGAAGGCGGGGCGATCATGATCGACCCGCGTTCCTGTCATCCCTGCGACCTGACTGTTGAGGCCCTGGAAGCGGCGCGCCGGACAACCGGCGACAGCCGCGCGGTGACCATCGACATCGCCGGCGGACTGCCGGCCATTCGTGTCGATCTCGGCCGTTTGCGCCAGGCCCTTGCCAACCTTTTGGCCAATGCCCTGAAATTCACACCCGAGGCGGGCGCCGTTTCGGTGTGCGGGCGGCTGGAGAACACGGGCGAGGTTTCCCTCTCCGTGATCGACACGTGCATCGGCATGGCGCCGGAAAAGATCGCCGCAGCGCTGCAGCCGTTCCGCCAGCTCGACGGCACGCTGGCCCGGCGTTTCGAGGGAGCGGGGCTTGGCCTTTCCATTGCTAAAGCTCTCGTCGAATTGCATGGCGGCGCGCTCGCCGTCGACAGCGCGGTGGGCCGCGGTACAACGGTGACGATCGCTTTGCCGCCGGCCGGGACGCTGCGCGATATTTCGGCTGTGGCCCAAGGGGCGGCGACGCGCTAAACAACCCGTCATGAACACGGACGGCGCCTTGGTGCTCTTTTCCGGCGGGCAGGATTCGACCACCTGCGTGGCCTGGGCGCTGGCGCGATTCGAGCGGGTGGAAACGGTCGGCTTCGATTACGGCCAGAGGCATCGCGCCGAACTGGAGGCGCGCCCGCGCGTGCTGGCGGCGCTTCGCACCGGCTTTTCGCATTGGGCGGCGAAGCTCGGCGGCGATCATGTCCTGTCGCTCGACGTCTTGAAACAGATCGGCGGCAGCGCGCTGACCGACGCGCTCAAGATCGAGATGGGACGGGACGGGCTTCCCACCACCTTCGTGCCTGGCCGCAACGTGATGTTCCTCACCGCGGCGGCGGCGCTCGGCTATCGGCGCGGCATCGCCGATCTGGTCGGCGGCATGTGCGAGACGGATTTCTCCGGCTATCCCGATTGTCGCGACAAGACGATAGCCGCGGTGGCCGAGGCGTTGACGCTGGCGCTCGCACGGCGCGTCACCGTCCACACGCCGCTGATGTGGATCGACAAGGCGGCGACCTGGTCGCTGGCGGAAGATCTCGGTGGAACGGCGCTGGTCGATCTGATCCGCGAGGAGACCGTCAGCTGCTACGAAGGCGACCGCACGAAGCGTTGCGACTGGGGCTACGGTTGCGGCGTCTGTCCGGCCTGCGATCTGCGCGCCAAAGGCTATGCGAAGTACAAGGCTAAATGACTTACGCGGTGAAGGAAATCTATTACACGCTGCAAGGCGAGGGCGCCCGCAGCGGCCGCGCGGCCGTATTGCTGCGCTTTGCCGGCTGCAATTTGTGGAGCGGGCTGGAGGAAGACCGTGCCGGCGCCGTCTGCCGCTTCTGCGATACCGATTTCGTCGGCACCGACGGCACGGACGGCGGCAAATACGCCGACGCGGAAAGCCTGGCGCGGCTCGTTGCCGGCCACTGGCTGAAAGACGCGGTGGCCCAGCCCTATGTCGTGTGCACCGGCGGGGAGCCGCTGCTGCAGCTCGACGAGGCGCTGATCGCGGCGCTGCACGGCCAAGGCTTCGAGATCGGCATCGAGACCAACGGCACCTTGCCCGCGCCGAACGGCATCGAATGGATTTGCGTCAGCCCCAAAGCGAACGCGCAACTGGTGCAGACGCGCGGCCAGGAATTGAAGCTGGTCTATCCGCAGGACGGCGCGCCGCCAGAGCTCTATGCGGGACTGCTATTCGACCATTTTTTCCTGCAGCCGATGGACGGGCCCGGACGCGAAGCCAACATGCGCGCCGCCGCGGATTATTGCCTGGCCCATCCCCAATGGCGCCTCAGCCTGCAAATCCACAAGCTGGTCGGACTTCGGTAGTCCTTTTCAGAACCGGGCGACGATCTTATCCAGCTCGGGCCGCGGGCGTTCCTCGAGAGCGACCGCGCTCTTACCGATGTAGATGAAGCCGGCGATGCGCTCGCCCGGCTTCAGGCCCAGCCGTTCCAGGACCAGCGGATGATAGGCGCACCATTCGGTGATCCAGTTGGCGACGAAGCCCAGCGCATGGGCCGCGATCAGCATGGTCTGGCAGACCGCGCCGGCGGAAAGCTGTTGCTCCCATTCCGGGATCGGGATCATGCCGCGCACCCGGCTGACGACGCCGACCACCACGGGCGCGCGCAGGAAGCGGCCGGCCTCCAGCGCTTCGCGCTCCGGCGTCACGGATTCGGTTTGCTTGAGGCATTCGACCAGCAAGGCGCCCATGCGCCCCCGCGCATCGCCCTCGAAGACGATGAAGCGCCAGGGGAACAGCTTGCCGTGATCGGGGACCCGGGCCGCCGCCCGCAGGATGGTGTGCAGGTCCTCCGCGTTCGGCCCCGGTCCGGTCATCGCCTTGGCCGAGCCGGAGCGCCGCGTAAGCAGAAGGTCGATGGTCCCGGGGGCGGGCCGATTGAAGACATCCGGGTCTGCGGAATTCATGTTTAATCTTTCCGGTTTTGTGAATTGTAACTCGGCTCGGGCATCCTATCTACGACCGCAAGAGGCGCTTTGGAAACGGCTCCGCCTTACGGTACACTGGTTCACCAGGGAGACTGAAATGGCCGTCACGGTCGAAAAAGTCGCCAGTTACGATCCGATCTGGGCGGCCATGCGCGAACAGGCCGAGAATCAGGCCGCGCGCGAACCGGCGCTGGCCAGCTTCGTGCACGCCACAATCCTCAAGCACAACCGGCTGGAGGACGCGCTCAGCTATCACCTCGCCAAGAAGATCGGCAGCGAGGATTTCGGCGCGATGCTCACCCGCGAGATCGTCGAAGAGGCGACCAGCGCCGATTCCGCCATCGGCCAGGCGGCGCGCGCCGATCTCTCCGCCGTGTTCGAGCGCGATCCGGCGTGCCATTCCCACCTGGAGGCGTTTCTCTTCTACAAGGGGTTCCATGCGCTCGAATCCTACCGCATCGCCCATTGGCTGTGGGAGCAGGGCCGCGATGGCATGGCGCTGTTCTTCCAGAGCCGCATTTCGGCGGTGTTCGGCGTCGACATCCATCCCGCCGCCAAGCTCGGCCGCGGCATCATGATCGACCACGCTACCGGCGTCGTCATCGGCGAGACCGCGGTGGTGGAAGACGACGTCTCGATGTTGCACGGCGTGACACTGGGCGGCACCGGCAAGCAGGAAGGCGACCGCCATCCCAAGATCCGCCGCGGCGTGCTGCTGTCGATGGGCGTGAAGGTGCTGGGCAACATCGAGATCGGCGAGTATTCGCGCATCGGCGCGGGCTCCGTGGTGCTGAAATCCGTTCCGGCCCATTGCACGGCGGTCGGCGTGCCGGCGCGGCTGGTGAACTGCGCCGGGAGTGAACGCCCGTCGCAGGAGATGAATCAGTTCATCGACGAGCCGGACCCTAAATAGCGCGTCGGCCGGGCGCGACCGGCGCCGGATTGCCAATAGCCTAGCGAATTCCTCGGGTTCGCCGCGCGGTTTAGGCGCTTGACCGCTTCGGGCCGGCGTGCGAGTTCACTCCATCCTGTGATGGAGAGTGATGTGACCCGCAGCGAAATCTGGCGCATCGAGAAATATCTTCGGAACCTGTTCCGCCTCGACACCATCAGCGTGATCGAGCGGCCCAAGCAGGCGGATTCCGTCGAGGTCCACGTCAATGGCGAATTCATCGGCGTGATCTTCAAGGACGAGGAGGACGGCGAGACCTCCTACGCCTTCAACATGGCCATTCTCGAAATGGACCTGCCCGAGCCGCCGGCCAGCCGCGCAGGATAAGCTTTCATGGCGGAGAGCGGCAGGGACGGAGTTGCCGGCGCGGCCAGGCAATTCGCGCGCCGCTATCGCGTTGTGCTGCTTTCGATCGTGTTCTCAGTCATCGGCATTGTCACCGGCGTGACCACGGCAAATGCGATCCTCGGAGGAGCATCGCTCGCCGACGGAGCAATGATCCTGGCGAGCGCCGCAGTGGCCTGTGCGGTTTCGCTTGTCCATACACGCCATCTGGGACTGGCATTCCTGACCGCCGCCGCGCCGCTGCCGGGCCTGGCCTGGGCCGCGCCGATGAGCGGCGAAGCGGCCTTCGGGATCGTGCCCGTGTTGGCTTACGTCTTTGCCTACGGCGTTGCCGTCATGCTGGCGCACAATATTCTCGGTGGCGCGCTCGACGGCGGGTCGAGCGGCCATCCCCTGAAGCCGGTTGCCGCCGCGGCGGGCCTGACGGCGTCGCTGGCGCTGTTGTGGTTCTGGGGAACCATTTCGGGCGAGCCGGGGTTCCAGGCGGTGCTCGACGTCGCTCTCGCCGCCGCCTCGAGCCTGATCATCATGCCCATCGGAGAGTCGGTGCTGAATTTCGACGAAGCGTTTGTGGGGGCGGCGAACCGTGCCCGCGAACGGCGCCAACGCCGGCTCGAAAAGCTCGGCATGGTCGCCGTCCCGCGCTGGGGGATGAGCGTCTCCGGCATCGCGGCGATCTTCGTGGCTCTGGCGTGGTTCGGCGCGGAGCCGTCTTTTTCCCTGGTCCATCTTGTGAACGCACCGCTCAAATTTGCCGTTTCGTTGGTTGTGACATTGGGGCTGGCGCTGTCCGTCTGCGGCGGCTGGCGCGAAGGCTTTGCCGCGACCGTCGCGGCAGGGCTTGCGGGTCTGGTGACGCTGTGGGGCTTTGCCGTCGTCGGTCAGATGACGGCGAACTCGCCGGTTGGCGTTTTGGAGATCGTGTCTTTGGCGGGGTTCCTCGCCTTTTGCGGAGCCGGCCGCGCGGCGGCCTTTCGCCGTCTCGGCGATGAAGCCTCCATCGCCAGGCTGCGCGCCGTAGAGGATCTCGGCGGCCCGCAGTTCTACGCGATCCTGGGCGGGATCGGCGCGCTTCTGCCCTCCGTCATCCTCCACCCCGCCTTCGCGCCTTTCGTCGCCGGACTGGCGTTCGCGGGAGCAGGCGCCCTCGCGTTCGCTCCAGCCCTGGCGACGGCCTGCGAACTTCTGTTGCCCAGGCGGCGTTCGGTCGAGGAGATGTACGGGCGGCGTTAGACCCCGGCGTCCGAAAGGAAGCGTTCCACCATCCCCCGGTAGCCGCTGCCGAACAGCCGCAAATGAACCAGCGCGGGCCATAGCCGGTAGATCACCAATCGCTCTTCATGGCCGGGCTCCAACGTACCGTAGGCGTCGTAGAATGCGCGGCCCGGGTGATCGAACAATGTGAGCATTCCGAGATCGACTTCATTGTGGCCGTAAGTGCAAGCCGGATCGATCAGCCCGCTGACCCGGTCTTGCGACACCAGAACATTGCCGCCCCACATGTCGCCATGAAGCAGCGCCGGGCGCGGGCGCTCCGGTAACCGGTTCGCGAGGTCGGCGGCGAGCGTCTCTATGCGCCGTGCCAGCGCAGATGGGAGATGGCCGAGGTGGACCAGCAACCGGCGCTCGGCCCAGAAGCGCGGCCAGTTCTCCGACCAACCGTTTGGAATCGCAACCGAGGCAAACGCGTAATCTTCCGCCCAGCCGTAGCGCTCGCCGGTTGCGCGGTGCAGCGTGGCGAGCGCGGTTCCCAGGCTGGCCCAGGCGTCGTGTAGCGCGCCGCCATCCGGCAGAAGCTCCAGCACTAGCGCCTCCTCGCTCGCGCCCAGCACGGCGGGCGTGGGCGCGCCGGCCGCCGCGATGGCCTTGAGCATCGCCGCTTCGGCCGCGGGCGAGGGCCCGTTCTTGACAATCGCCCCGCGCCCGTCGGTGAGCGCGATCCGCACGATCTGCGACAGACTGCCGCCGGAAAGCGCCTCGCTGCGGCTGAGCGTGCCGCCGATCAACGCGGCTCCCGCTTCGGCGAGCGTCTTCATCTCTTCGCCAGCCCGCGCGCGAGCGTGCGCGCCCCCGCGCTTACCTCCGTCCAGACTCTCTCGAAGTCGGCCTCGTTGCCGTAATAAGGATCGGCGACCTCTTCGACTTGGCGCCCTTCGACATGGTCGAGCAGCAGGCTGACATCCGCCTTGGAACTCGCCGGGCGCATCCGCTTGAGCGCGGCCAGCACTTCGTGGTCGAGCGCCACGATGTGATCGAAGCGCAGAAAATCCGCCCGCGTGATCTTCCGTGCGCGATAATCGGAGATATCGAGGCCGTGGCGCTTCGCCGTAGCGCGGGCGCGCGGGTCGGGCGGCTCGCCGACATGCCAGGAGCCGATGCCGGCGGAATCGACCTCCACATCGAGGCCGATGCGCGCCGCCTCGGCCTTCAGCGCCGCCTCGGCCAGCGGCGAGCGGCAGATGTTGCCAAGACAAACGAACAAGACCGCAGGCTTACCGGTCACAAAGCGCAACTCCTTGCGGGCTATTTCGGTCGCTTCTCGAACGAGGCGATGAGGCTGTTCATGCTGTCGGCGATCTCGCGCCAATGATTGAGGCGCGCCCGCTTGAAGCGGTAGAACAGCGAAACGCCGCGCGCAACGGGCATGTCACGCGTGCAGTTTGGACTGGTGACGTTGGGGCCCAGCCGGGCGCAGCGCATCACCAGAATACCATTGGAAGTCTGGCCCACGAGCAGGTCTTCATCGTGGTAACCGGAGTTCTGGAGAAACGCGTATTGCTTCAACCCATACGGACCCTCCGTACCGCGCGCATTCTCCACATAGCCCATATAGACCCGGTCAAGCCGGTCGGATTCGCTCAGGTTGAGGTCATCCTGCCGGATGCGTATCTCGACGATCGGCGATCTTGCGCTGTAATCGGAGAAGGTTTGCGCATCCCAATTCGACCAGCCGCTCAAATCCGGCAGCATGGCGAACAGGGCGATCTCGCGGCGGTCGCCGCCCTGGCGCGCGCTTTCATATTCCAGATAGTTCGCCGGGATATAAAACGAATGGCCGTTGACCTTGAGGGCGATGATGTCGCTGCGCGAGGTCGGCGAGACCTGTTCCTCGAACAGGCTGGGGGCGCTGGGGGCGAGATAGATCAGCAGAAACATCGCCGAGAGGGCGAAAGTGACGAGAAACACGCCGAGCGGGATCAGCCAGCCGGAGCGTTTGCGGATCGTTTCGTCGTCGTCGGTCGTGCGGCTCATTGCCGGTCCGTGCCCGAGTCAGGATTCCTATCCTCTTCTCTAGCACATCGAAATTAAGGTTCTGCAGTGGTCCCGCGCCAAATCGGCACGAAAGGCGTCGCGCTCCGGCCGGAAATCGGCGGAAAAGCGTCCCGCAGCGGCACAAAAAGCGCGCCCCGGGCGGGCATGGCGCCTGCAGTACCCCGTAGCAAGCCTGCGGGGATCGGGATGCTGCACGAAGTCGCCGTCATATTGTACGCGCTTGCCGCCGGGTTCACGGCGTCGGCCATCGTGGCGAATTTGTATCGCCTGGTGGCGGACAAGCCGCAAACCGAGACGGGCAAGACCGTCTACATGGTGATCATGGTCGTGGCCGGCCCCAGCGTGCTGTTCGAGAACGCCACCAAGGCTTTCCGCGCCAAGGGCTGTCCCGGCTGGGCTTTCTGGCTGGCCGCCGCCGTCGCGGGCTATTGGAGTTTCGCCCTCGGACTCTTCGTCTTGAACATCACCATGGCCTTGTAAGTCTCAGAGAACGGTCAACATTCCCGCGACCAGGGGATGGCGCACGATATCGCCTTCGCCCAGCCAGATCACCGCGATCTCCGGCACTTTCTCAAGCCGCACAGCCACGTCGCGCAATCCCGACAGCCCGCTCAACAAGTCGGTCTGATCCGGATCGCCCGTCAGCACCATGGTGGAGCGCCAGCCGAGCCGCGTCAGCAGCATCTTGAGCTGGCCGTAGGTGCAGTTCTGCGCCTCGTCGATGACGATGAAACAGTCGTTGAGCGTGCGCCCGCGCATGTACGCCACCGGCGCTATCTCGATGACGCCTTCGGCCACCAGCGCCTTGAGCCGCTTGGTACCGAGCCGCTCCGTCAGGCAGTCGTAGAGCGGGCGCAGATAAGGCGCCAGCTTGTCCTGCAGGTCGCCGGGCAGGAAGCCCAGGCTCTCGCCTGCTTCGACCGCGGGGCGCGACAGCACCACGCGGCTGGCGCGGCCGGTTTCCAGAGCTTCCACCGCTTTGGCGATGGCGAGATAGGTCTTGCCGGTCCCGGCGGGACCGAGCGCCAGCGCCACTGAACGTTCGTCGATCGCGTCCATCAGGCGCTGCTGGGTCGGGCTCATGGCCCGCACGTTCTTTACGTATTTGCGGTCGCGCGCCTCTCCGTCGCGCGGGTTCCAGCCATTGTGGGGCGGAAATAGAGGATGGACGTTCTTGTCGTCCGCAAAATTGTTTTCTCTGGTCTTGTAACGCACGGAACGCTTGGCCATGGATACTCCCCGGTCAATGAACGGACGCAGATCGGAAGTTGGGTTGAGGCGTGTGCGCGGAGGCGGGGCATGGCGCCCTGGTGATTGGGAATCTGCAAAGTGCAGCGACGCACCGTGATCTTGCCCCCGTCGCGAACGAATCACGCGAACGCATTCAGAATAACAGAACTCCGAAAAACCAAATCGACTTTTTGCTGCGTGAATACGCCCTGGCGAAAACGCCGGATCGTCGTCAGAATGTCAAACGAAACGGATAAGCGGACAGGTCCTGCGGATGCCGATCTATGCCCTGGAGGGTGTCGCCCCGGAATTTCCCGCGGACGGTGAATACTGGATCGCACCGAGTGCCGCGGTCATCGGCCGCGTGCGGCTCAAGCGAAACGCCAGCATTTGGTTCGGCACGGTGCTGCGCGGCGACAACGATCTCATCGAGATCGGCGAGAATTCCAATATCCAGGATAACAGCGTGATCCACACCGATTTCGGCCAGCCGGTCCTCGTCGGCGACAACGTGACGGTTGGCCATCGGGTGATCGTGCATTCGGCCTCTATCGGCGATAATTCCCTGATCGGCATGGGATCGACGCTGCTCAACCGTGCGCGCATCGGGAAGAACTGCATCGTCGGCGCCAATGCGCTGGTCACCGAGGGCAAGGAGTTCGCCGACGGAATGCTGATCGTCGGCGCTCCGGCGCGCGCCATTCGCCCGCTCGCCGAAGCGGAATTCGCGCTGCTCAAGGCGTCGGCCGAGGTCTATGTCGCGAATTACCGGCGCTTCCGCGCGCGTCTCGAGCCGTTGGCGTAATCAGCCGGCGGCGCGCGCCGGGGTTTCCATCAGCGGCTTCTGCCAGATCTTGCGGATGCGGCTTTCGCCTTCCGGCGCGTAATTGAACCACGCGGCTTTGTCGTGCGTTGTATCGGCGACGAACAGCGTGTCGAGCTTGCCGAGCTTCTGGACCAGCAAATTGCGCAGGGCGTTGAGCGACATCTCGCTCGACAGCACCCAGGCCTGCGGCATGATCGGGTAGGCCGGTCCGCACTTGAAGATCTCTTCTTCCAATGCGGAGATCGAGCGCACTTTCATGTCGGCGACGACGATGTAATGGGTACGCGCCGCCGTCTTTTCTTGCTCAAGGCGGCCGAAGGTTTGCGGCGCCGCGTCGTCGTCCGCACTTGGGAGAGATGCCTTCGCCGCAACGGGGGTCTGAAACAGAACGGCCAGCGCGCTGTCGGCGGAGGCCGGCTGGTAGCGTTCCTCGCCCTCGCGGGCGACCAGCGAATGCGCCGCCAGCCTTCCTTCGGCGGCGAAGGCGCGCATTTGTTCCGCGGTATAGGGCCCGTAGCTGTGCCCGTTCGCGCTGATGGTCCAACTGTCCGGCATTGCGGCTCGACGTCCGGTAATCCGCCGCCAGCCTAGAAGCGAATGATTACTCAAGTCTTTCCAAACGCGTCCCGGAGAAGTCCCGGAAAACCCCGGCTTGACCCCAAGCCGGGGCCCGGAATCTCAGTCGAAGCGCCAATTGCCGTCGCCCGCGCGGCAGGCCGTGCCCGAATGGCTGAACGAACGTCCGCCCCGGTAGGTCGTCTCCGTGAACGAGCGGCAGGTATCGCCGTCGCGGCGGAACTCGCTCTGGGGGACAAAATAGCCGTAATCGTCGCCGTGATGCCATTCGTAGCGGTGCCCGATCTCGCCGTCTAAACCTTCGGCATAGACGCGGAACGCATAGGGATGGTCCTCGCACGGCATGTCGCGCGTGATGGCGTTGCCGAACATTCCGCCCAGGATCGCGCCGCCGGCCACGGCCGCGCCGTTGCCGTGGCTCGCCGCGCTGCCGATCAAGCCGCCGGCGAGCAAGCCGAAGAGCGTTCCGAACGCATTGTTGTCGCGTTGGCAACGGTATTCGTAATCGCCTTCGCGATAGGCTCGCGGCGGCCCGTAATAGCCACGGCCTGGCGGGGGTCCGTTATAGCCCTGGTCAGGCGGGGGACCGTAACCTTGGTCGGGCGGCGGGCCATAACCTTGATCGGGCGGGCCATTGTCGCCCTGCGGCGGCCCTTGATCCTGGTTCTGGCCGCCATAGCGGACGTAATTGCCGTTGCGGTCGTAATAGCCGTTTTGATCGGACGGGTTGTAGTAGCCGCCCGGATCGGGCTGTTGATTGCCGCCCTGCTGGGCCGAAGCCGCCGTAGCGGCAAACACCAGCGTCAGCGCCGTGGCTGCCAAGAACAGTTTCCTCATACCGCTCACTCCTTTAGGTTTGCGGACGAAAGGGCTTTACCCCAACCTGACGCGGCCCGGCTGAACGGTTCCTGAATGGAATAAGGCGGGATTGCGACATGAAAGCGAATTAACGAATGGCAGGACCGTCGTACTTTTCAGCGGAAGCCCGCGCGGAGCCGTTCGGCTTCGTGTGCAGCCGCTGCTCGCATTGCTGTCACGACAAGCTCATACAGCTCAATCCCTACGAGACCGCGCGGCTGGCGGCGCATCGCGGCGTCAGCACGGCGGAGTTTCGCGCCCGCTTTACGCAAGGCGGCGAAGGACTTTATCTGGCGCACAAGGAAGAAGGCGCCTGCGTCTTTCTCGGGCCGGAAGGCTGCACCGTTCATCCCGACCGCCCGCTGGTGTGCCGGCTCTATCCGCTCGGGCGGCAGATCACCGAGAGCGGCGCCGAACGCTTCGTGCATGCCACGCCGCATCCCTTGTCGGGGGGCAGCTTTCACAAGCGCGGCACCATCGCGGAATTTCTGGCGGCACAGAAAGTCGACGATTTCGTCCGGGCGGCAGACGATTATTTCACCTGGTTCTGCCGGGCGCGCGACGCCATGGCCGAGGCCGGCGGCGGCGATCCTGGACTTACCGCAGATGCGAACGAGCTGCTGGACATGGATTCGGCGATTGCCGCCTATTGTCTTCGGACGGGCAAAGAGGCACCCTCGGACGTGGAGGAGCGTCGGCGGCTGCACATGGTCATCTTGGACCAGGCGCTCGCCGAGCTTGAGGGAAACAAGCCATGACCAATAATCCGGCCAACAAGCTTGCGTTGGCAGCGGCTTTAACGCTGCTTGGCGCATCGCTGGGCGTGAGCCAGGCGCAAGCGGCCAGTACCGACACGACCAGTACGCAAATCAAGGGCGAGACGACGAGCAATCAGGACAAAGATTATTCGAGCAGCCAGATCAAAGGCGAGACGAACGCCAATTTTCTCAAACGCTCGGCGACAAGCAATCAGCAGAAATGCGCGCCGATGACCGCCCAGTGGATCAAGTTGCATCCGGCCGAATCCAAACAGCTCAAGCTGGACTGCGCCGCGCAGAGCAACCAGATCAAGCTCAACCAGAGTAATCAGATCAAGCTGAACCAGAGCAACCAGCTCAAGCTCGACACGACGCACTAAACGCGCGCCACGATCTGCAGCAGGCCCGGCGTGATGACAAGCGCGTCGGGGTCGTTTTCGTAACGATCGAGCACGCCGGCGATAGCGTCGCCTTCCGCCGGGCTGATGTCGTCGTCCGCCACCATGACCGGGATGTACTGGCGCGCGAAATCCATCGGCCAGTTGGCGGCGAAATCGTTCATTCGCGCGGTGAAGACGACGGGGCGAACGGATTCAATCTCGAAACCCGATTGCGGCAGCAGATGGGGCAGGGCAAGGCCTACATACGCTTCGCCGCCGCTGGCCCGCCATTTGGCGATGATCTTGGCGACGTAGGCTTCGAACTCGGGCGAGCGCGGCGCCAGATGCCATGAGCCGTAGTCGTAATATTCCTGAATGAGGAGCTTGGCGCCCGGTTTGAGGGCGCGGGCGATACCGCGCAACACCTTCGCCGGATCGCCGACAAAGGCGAGCACCCAGCGGCACCAGGCGCGGTCGGCAATCGCCGAGGGCCAATCATATTCGAGCAGATCGGCTTCCACCGTTTCGATGTTGGCGAGGCCGCGCGCGGCGGCGAAATTCGAGAGGGCTTCTAGGAACCGGCGCGAGCGCTCGATCGCGATCACCTTGCCGCCGGGGCCAACCATCTCGGCAAGGTCGAGCGCCGCGTATCCCGGCCCCGCACCAACGTCGAGCACGGTTTGACGACGGGTGATGCCGCCCAGCCGCCACCCGTTTCTTGCGAGGCCTACCCTCATGCTGAGCTTGTAGAAGCATGAGGGATACGCCCGGAGGGAGATGCGGTATTTGGCGCACTCGCAAATTGGTTTGACACCGTAAGACTCGA
>Ga0182027_10004934_pt1 | contig 20479 bp, 14 predicted proteins | sample 712E1DmetaG_FD_121300 | JGI IMG/M metagenome (GOLD analysis project Ga0182027, IMG submission 121300) | Permafrost microbial communities from Stordalen Mire, Sweden - 712E1D metaG (Illumina Assembly) | ecosystem: Environmental > Terrestrial > Soil > Wetlands > Permafrost | place: Sweden...
GACCAAAGGGAGCGGTTCTTCGCGTTGTTACCGAGCCGTGACCAAAGGGAGCGGTTCTTCGCGTTGTTACCGAGCCGTGACCAAAGGGAGCGGTTCTTCGCGTTGTTACCGAGCCGCGACCGGGAAGCAGCAATCCCACCCAACCCTTTTCGCCAAGTTGCTAGAAGATGAAGCTCAAGCCCCCGCGCAGCGAGCGCGGGAATGGCACCAGCAGCATGTTCCGCCCATCGCTGGACGGCACCGGCACGTAGCCTTGCGCCAGCAGGTTGCGCACCTCGGCCGTCACTTCGAACCGTCCGCCCATCCCGGTGATGGCCGGCAGCGGCTGCCGCAGTTGGAAGTTGAGGCCCATGCTCGGCTGCCACTCCTGCGTCAGGAACGTGTGCGTCGGAATCACCTGCCCGGTCGGAGTCCAGATGTAGGCCACCGACAGGTGCGTCCCGCTGCCCGGCAACGTGCCGTTGAGCCGCGTCGAATACCATTTCGTCTGGCTCATCCGAACCCCGTTACGCAAGGACTCGAAATCCGCCAGGCCCGGCGATTTGTCCGCGCGCAGCGCGCCCCCCTGGCCGTAGCTGGCCCCAAAACTCCACTGGTCGTTCAACAGGTGCGTGGCCGACAGCAGGTAGCCCGACGTGGCGAAGTTGCCGAAGTTGTAAATCGAGGAGTTCGACCCGATATCCGGCAACAGGTCCGCCGCCGGCAGCTTCGATGTGTCCCCGGACACCATGAACGCCTGGTTCGACAGGAACTCCCGATAGGCCGTGGCGCGCAGCGTCGTCTTGCCCAACCCATACCGGTACCCGCCTTCGTAGTCCCGCGCCCGCTGCACCCGCGACTGCCCATCCAGCAGCGAGACGCGCGGAAAGGACGTCAGATCCGCGAGCGCATCCCCCGGCGGAAGCCCGGCCATCGACATCCGCATTTCGGATCCGGATGTCCCGGCGCTAAACGCCATCTCCAGCGCTCCTTTGCCCGCCAAATCGTAATCCAACTTGGCGTACGGGCTCACCAGATTCAAATGGTCGATGAAGTCCACCGCCTCCAACAGCAGCCCGTATTCCAGCCGCATCCGGTCGCCGATCGCCTGCTGGTCCTGCAGGTTCATCGAGTAGCTGCGCAGCGCGGGCAGCCCCGGCGCGGCGCCCGGCCCGGACATCAGCGCCTGGCCCACCGCTTGCCGCAGTCCGAATTGGCGCACCGTGAATTCGATGTCCGGGGCCGCTAGATTTCCACCCTGGTTGGAATAGCGCGTCCGGAAAACCGAGGACGGCGCGCCCGTCGCCGGGGCAAAGCCGACATTGCCGCTGAATTGCAGCTCGCGCGATCCGAATACCGATGTCGCCAACGCGAACGACGTCCCCAGGCTGCTCGAACCGCTGCTCAGCTCCGCGTCCGTCTCACCGCCCGAAAGCTGGATCACGCCACGCATCATCCGTTCAACCCGCTCCGAACTGCTCACGCCAGGCAATGCCGGCAGACTCGGCGACATCCGCAACACCGGCCGCAGCGCCGGGTCGCTGCGCAACGCCCATTTCCAGTCGTCGCTCACCAGCCCGCCGCCCGCGGGCAGCGTCGACACCAGTTCGATGCTCGAAAAAAAGTTCGCCAGTTGCACCGCCAGCAGGCTCTCCATCCCCGCCTTGACGGGCACGTTCTGCCGGCTGGCCGGGACAAACGTAGAGGCCCACACGCGGATCGTGTATGTGTCGGGACTGAGGGAGTCGAAGCGGAACCGGCCATTCACGCTCGTCTGCGTGCGCGCCATCACGCGCTCGTTCCGCGTCTCCAGCAGCACCACCGCGCCCGGTTGCGGCATCCCCGACGGATTGCGCACACATCCGTCAATCGCGCCCAGCAAACGGATCCCGCCGCCTTGCACACTCGCGGCCCCTCCCAAAACAACGCCGATCAAGACGATGCCGGCAATGCGGATCATCCCTGTCTCCTCCGCCGCCATCGTCGCCGATGGCCGCGGCCCAATCCCTTCCAGTCCCTACAAGGCCGTTATAGAAAACTCCGCCGACTGGGTCAAGCTCTGATTGCGGATCTTGTCGTTGACCTTCAGCCGGATCACATACTTCCCTGGTTCTAGTGTCTGCAACGGCAGCAGCTTCTCAATCGTCATCTGCGACGCGGAACCCTCCAGACTCGCCAGATCTTCCGTGAAATCGAGGACCTTCGAATTGTCCCCCGCCTTCACGATCTCGTAAGTGACCTCGCCCCGCGGCTTGTGCGTTTTCTCGTCGTTGCCCAGGTTGTAGATCTTCATGTAAATGCCCATCTTCTCGTCGCGCCGGAAGCCTTCCCCCACGCGCGGCCGCACCTTCGACGAGCCGATCACGAACTGCCCCGCGCCGATGTCGCGCGTCGCCACCTTCTCCAGCTTGTCGGCCAATACCAGCGAGCTCGTCATCAGCCGGTCGTCTTCCAGCCGCGGCACGTTCAACGCCATCTCGTAATTGTTCATGTTGCCGCCGACGATATCCTTGGCGACGATGTTGATGCGGTAAATGCCCGGCGCCAGCGGCACCGACTTCTGGTACACGTTCACGCCCTTGCTGCCCTCCTGCAGCATCGCGCTGGGCACTTCCACCGACACCACGTCTTCAAACACGTTGGCCACGCGCCGCGACATCGTCGTGATCCGCGCGTAAATGTTGACCGCCGCTTTGGAGACGTTGTCGGTCTGCTTGAATTGCAGGTCGCTGCGGTTGAACTGCAGCGTGATGTTGACCATCACCGAACTCGACGTGGCCGGGAAGAAGTCGGCCCGCGCCAGCATCGGCAGCACGTTGTAGGTGATCTTCGTCGTCACCGCCGCCTCGAGGTCCTTGAACTTGATGACCGGCGGCTTCTGCAGCGCCGCGAACCGCTCCAGGCGCGTGAATTCGTCCATGCTCTCGGGCAGCGGATCGGTCCCCGTGCCGAGGTGCGTGCCGTCGGTGCGGGTGAAGCGCTGCGTCTTCGTCGACAGCCCCATCTGCTCGTTCATCGTCAGCCCCGCGCCCGGCACGTAAAGCAGTGCGTCCTTCTCCGACGGGTCCATCGTCATGTGGTACTCGCCGCTCATCGTCGTATCGACGAATTCGATGATCACGTTCGTGCCGATCCCCTCCAGGTAGCGATAGCGCCATTGCTCAAAGGGGTAGGTGGCCGTCTCGCCGCCGCCTTCTTCCATCGGCCGCTCGTAGGAGCCGCCCGAGGGGTGCTCCTCGATTTCGTCCGGCGGTCCGTAGGTGATGTAAATGCGCCCCCGGTCCGACTTCCACCCCGGAATGCCCGAGGCGTAGCGCTCGTTGGCGTAGGCGATGCGCCGGTAGTGCTCTTCCTTGAACTCGTTCTCCACCGTGTCCGGGGTCGGGTCGCGCCGCAGCCAGAACTGCTCGATGAACTGCTCCCGTTCCTCGTCCGTGCTCAGGTTCTTGAACGTCTTACGTTCCTCGTCCGTGATGATGTAGACGACGTCTTCCTCAAGCCACTTCTTGTAAGGCGTCATCAGCTCCTTTTTGAGCTTCTCCGCCTTGCGCTTGGCTTCCTTCTCCGTCATCGGCTTGGCCAGCGTCTCCCGCTTCGAGCCGTTGTCCTTCTTGTCCTTGGGCTTGTCGTTCACCTCGTCCTGAAACGCAGCCAGACTCCCGCCGATTCCCAAGACCAGCGATCCGGCCAGGATGGCTAGACTAATCTCTTTCCATTGCATACGTTTAAACCTGATGCTCCCCGATGCTGGTACCTGTCTCCAGTTTACCCCGAACTGAACCATTCCCGGACGGTGAGATGTGCCCCGCCCTGCGTCCGTTACAACGGCTTTAGTCCGCGCCCGGTTCCAGCACCGCTTTCGTGAAATCTTCGCCTAGCGGAACAAACGCCGCCCCTTCGCTCCCCGAGGCGAACGGGCTGAAGTTCGTGCCGACATCGAAAACGTTCACGCCCTCCAGCCGTTTCAGGCTGTTCACGATCCAGTATGTCAGCGGCGTCGCCGCCACCTCGTACACCACTTTGAATAAATACCCCGACCAGATCAGAGTGAATATCGTGCCCAGGCTTTCCTTGCCCAGAAAAGCCACCAACATGAATACGATCGAGTCGACAAACTGCCCCGTCACAGTGGAGCCGACGGTGCGCGTCCACAGGTGCCGGCCCCGCGTCAGGATCTTCATCTTCGCCAGCGTAAACGAGTTGACGAATTCGCCGCACAGGTACGCGATCAGACTCGCCGCCACCATCCGCGGCACCACGCCCAGCACCACCTCGTAGGCATGCTGCTCGTGAAACTCCGGCGCCGCCGGCAGCGCCACGATCGCGGCGCACAGCAGAGCCATCAGAATCGAAGCGAAAAATCCCAGCCAGATCGCCCGCCGCGACCCCGCGTAGCCGTACACCTCGGTGAAAATGTCGCCGAAAATGTAGGTGCACGGGAACAGAATCTGCGCCCCGCCGAATCGCAGACTGCCCAGGGCGATGATCTTCGCGCCCACCAGATTCGAAATCAGCAGGATCACAACGAAGATGACGATGAACGTTTCCAGAAACCGGTACTGGTGCGCTTCGCGCTCGAAGCGGCCGAGCGCTCGGGCTGTCGTGCTCATGTTCTTTGTTCAGATTCGGCCAGCGCGCCCGCCGCTGCAACTCATTCCAGCACCGCGGCCACTAACTCGCATTTCTCGCGGGGCCGGCCTCACGCGGCCTGGCCTTTGCTCATGTGCGGTAGCGTTCCCGCGCGCCATGATCCACGAAAGCCGAAAGACGTCTGCCCGCGCCACGGCTGTTTCCGAGCCGCGGCCGTGAGGGAGCGGTTTCTTTCGAGCTGTCTCCCTGAACCGTGACCTCGACAACACGCGGACCGACGTCTCTGTCCCCATGCCCCCAAGCCGCGTCTGTCACCCGTGTTTTCTCACCACTTCGTTCAGACCTTGTCGAGAATCGCCTTTTGCGTCACTTCGCCCTGCGGCGTCGAGATGTTGAGATCCTGCGTGATGCTCTTGCCATCGTCCGACAAAGTCCACTTCTGGACGAAGGTGATGGCGGTGCCCTGCATCTCCAGTGTTTGCGTAACCACCAGCGTCTTTCCATCCCACTTCGCGGTGCCTTTGACCTCCTGGCCGTGCATGGTGTTGGTAAATGCGGTGCCGTCGGTCAGAATTCTCACATCGTTCGTCACTTCGCCCATCGAGCTCACAGCGGTCGTTTTGACCTTCAGTTCGGGCTCCTTGTGCACGATCGCGAAGTCGGCCTTTTCCGGCTTGGGCATGGGGCCGAAATCGCTCTTCTCGACATTCAACTTCCAGTTGCCGCTGAAATCGGGTTTGTCGGCGGCAAGCACAGCCGGGGAGCACAGCAGGAGACCAACGAACAAGGCGGCAACAACGCGTCGGGTCATGGTGAAAACAGTTCCTTTCGGGGGGCTTTGGTAGCGCTTGAGCAAACTTCAATTCAGAGTATCATCGAGCGCCCGCCGCGCGCGCCAGGCTGGCCCGGCGCAATCCCGCTGCTCCATTGGAGTGGAGAAGAGCCTAGGGTTTCGGCCGATTCAGATGGCTGTGATGCCGGCCATAGGTGAAATACGCGATCATCCCCAGCGCCATCCAGACAATGAGCCGCAGCCAATTGCTCAGCCCCAAACCAAACATGAGCGCCAGGCACGACAGGATCCCCAAAATCGGCACCAGCGGAACCAGCGGCGTACGGAACGGCCGCGGCAGGTGCGGATGCGTCCGGCGCATCACCAGGATCCCAATGCAGACCAGAACGAACGCGAACAGCGTGCCGATACTGGTCATCTCGCCCACGATCTGGATCGGCGCGAAGGCCGCGAACAGGCCCACGAAACCCATGAATAGCAGGTTGCTGCGATAAGGCGTGCGGAAGCGCGGATGAATGTCGGAGAACAGCTTCGGCACCAGCCCGTCGTGCGACATCGAGTAGAACACCCGGCTCTGGCCCAGCAGCATCACCAGAATCACCGACGTGTAGCCCGCCAGAATGGCCAGCTTGATCGCCGTCATCAACCAGTGCAGGCCCGTGTAGTTGACCGCCACCGCCACCGGCGCTTCGGTGTTCAGCTCCCTGAACGGGACGATGCCCGTGAGCGTGTGCGCGAACAGAACGTATAGCACCGTGCACAGCGCCAGCGAGCCGATAATGCCGATCGGCATGTCCTTCTGCGGATTGCGCGCCTCCTGCGCGGCCGTCGAGACGGCGTCGAAACCGATGAAGGCGAAAAAGACGATGCCCGCCCCGCGCAGAATGCCGCTCAAGCCGAAGTGGCCGAACTGGCCGGTGTTGGGTGGGATGTAGGGATGGTAGTTCCGCGTCTGAATGTAGGCCCAGCCGAACAGGATGAACAGGATCACCACCGAGACCTTCAAGACGACGATGACCGCGTTGGCGCGGGCCGACTCCTGAATGCCGACGATCAGCAGAGTGGAAACACAGACCACCACGAAAATGGCCGGCAGGTTGACGATGCCATGCACGTGTCGGCCGCCGGCGAGCGTGATCGTCGTAAATGGTGAATTCATCCACCTCGGGTCGAGGTCGATGCCCCAGTCCAGCAGCAGCGACCGCAGATACCCCGACCAACTCACGGCCACCGTGGACGCCCCCACCGCATATTCCAGCACCAGGTCCCAGCCGATCACCCAGGCCAGTAATTCGCCCATCGTGGCGTAGGAATACGTGTACGCGCTGCCGGCGATGGGGATCATCGTCGAGAACTCGCTGTAGCACAGCCCCGCAAAGGCGCACCCGATGGCGGCAACAACGAAGGACAACGTGACCGCCGGCCCGGCGTTGTTGGCCGCCGCGATCCCGGTCAGCGAGAACAAGCCCGCGCCGATGATCGCCCCCACCCCCAACGCCATCAGTTGCAGCGGCCCCAGCGCCTTCTTCAGGCCGTGCGCGCTATCGCCCGCCTCAGCTTGAATCGTGGCCAACGATTTCGTAGCAAACAGGTTCATCCGTCAAACCTCATTTCGTCTCCGCCGCTGTGCTGAGCCAGGCGCTGGGCACAATATTTCAGAGTACAGCGAAGATACCACAATTGCGCTGCCGCCTTCGCTCATGCCCCCACGCGCCGGATCCACTCCTCCATCCGCGCCCGCACATCCGCTGGCCGCGGCGCGGCGCCAGCGCCGCTCGCCGGCATCAAACCACGAATCACCGCGACCGCATCCGCGCCCGCCTCCAGCACCTGCGTGGCATTCTCCAGCGTGATGCCGCCAATCGCCACCAGCGGCCGCGCCGTCAACGCGCGACAAGCCCTCAACACCGCCAGTCCGGCCGCCGCACCGGCGTCCAGCTTGGAACCAGTCGCGAAGATCGGCCCCAGCGCGACGTAGTCCACGGGCTCCCGCGCTGCCGCCCGCATCTGCTCCACTCCGTTTGTCGAGAGCCCCAGTAGCGCCGCGCCGATCACGCCGCGGGCCACCTCCGGCGCCAGATCGCCCTGGCCGACGTGCACGCCCGCGTCGAGAATCGCCGCCAGATCGGCCCGGTCGTTGACAATCAACTGCGCGCCCGCATCTCGGCACAGCGCGGCCACGCTGTGCAACTGCTCGAATCTCTCGGCCGTATATGCGCCCTTGTGGCGGAACTGCAGCCACCGCGCGCCCCCGTCCAGCAGCGCCGCCGCAAACTCCACCGGATCCATCCCGCTGGCGGCCAGGGTCGCGGTGTCGACAATCGGGTAAACGCGCGGCAGCATCGGCACTCTGGGCAGCAACGGCACTATGATAAAAGTCCCGCCCGCACAACGCAAACGGCCTCTTTTGTTCTTGAGCGGCCTGGCGGTTATCTCATTCGATTACCGGGCCGTTGCGACCGGGCCGCGACCCTCTGACGGAGCCGCGACCCTGACGGAGCCGCGACCCTGACGGAGCCGCGACTGAAAGGAGCGGTTCTTCATCCGTTGTGACCGGGCAATGACTGAAGCGAACGGTCTTGCTCGACCTATTCAGTTCATCTCCACCTCGGCCCGCTATCGCGTCTTCAGCTCCTCGTCAAAACACACCGCCACCTTGCCGCAGCGTCCCCCGGCCATCAGCGCGTAGGCCTGATCCACCTGCTCCAGTGCGAACCGATGCGTCACCAGCGCCTCTGGATGCAGCCCCCAACTCACCAGCCGCTCGACCAGTTCCTCCATCAGCCAGGTGGACGTGACCCACGATCCGAAAATCGTCTTCTGATCGTGAATAATGTCCGGCGAAGGGTTGAATTCGACACGCCCGCCCTCGCCCAGCATCACGATCCTGCCCCACTTCCGCGTGGCGCGAATCGCCGTCGCCCGGGCTGCGTCGTTGGCCGAACAATCCACCGCGCGCTCCACGCCGTGGCCGCCCGTCAGCCGCCGCACCTCGTTGACATTGTCCGCGCCCGACGCCAGGACTTCATCGCACAGCTTCAGCTCCAGCGCCAGTTGCAGCCGCTCCGCGATCACGTCGATCCCGATAATGCGATGCGCGCCCAGCTTGCGGCACAGCGCGCCGGTCGCGAGGCCCACCGGGCCCAGCCCCGTGATCAGCACCGTGTCGTTGCCGCTGATCCCGATCTTCATCAGGCCTTCGTAAACCGTGCCGAAGCCGCACGCCACCTGCGCGCCATCGGTGTAACTCAGCGCGTCCGGCAGGTAGATCAGGTCCTTCTCCTCGGCCAGCAGATAATCGGCCATCCCTCCGTCGCGCTGCCACCCGTAAGCCCGCCGGTACTTCTCGCTGGTGCACGAAATCATGTACCCGCGCCGGCAGTCGTTGCACACCCCGCAGCCCGAGATGTGATACACGATCACGCGGTCGCCCACGCCGAATCTCCGGCAGCCCGGCCCGGCTTTCACGATCTGCCCGCACGGCTCGTGCCCGGCGATCACGCCCTGATAGCCCTCCGGCCCCTTGCCCAGATGCTCGTGATAAATGCAGCGGATGTCGGAGCCGCAAATCGTCGAGGCCTTCATCCGCAGCAGCACCTCGCCGTGGTCCGGCTCCGCCACCGCGACTTCTTTCAACACCGTCGTGCTGTCGCCGGGCAGGTACGCGCCCTGCATTGTCTTCTGGATCGGCGTTTCGCTCATCGCTTCGTCCCTCTCATTTCCTCATCAACTGCTCGCCCTGTTCCGCAACGACGTGACTGAGCCGCGACTGTTAAGGAGCGGATGCAATCCTCTCTCCCAACCATGACCGAGCCGCAACGTGACTGGGCCGCAACTGGGAAGGAGCGGTCCGCCGCATAGTAATGCATTCACCGCCCGCACTCCACTACGGCGGCGTGATCTCCCCGTTCGGGTCCCACAGATCTTCCCACGTCTGCCCGTCTTTCCACAGGAACACCTGCCCCTTAATGAGACGGCATTTCTTATCGCTGCCCGCGATCGCCCGCATCTCCTCGTCCGTCAGCGGCGCGCTCACCATGCATCGCAAATTACCCAGGTAATGCGCGCGCTTCGTCGAAAACGGAATCGGCGTCTGCCCGCGCTGCACGGCCCATTTCACCGCCACCACCGCCGGATGCACGCCCAGCCGCGCGGCGATCTTCACGATCACCGGGTCCTCGATATCCACCGTGTCCTCGGGCGTGCGGTCGCGCTCCGGCCGCGCCGGTGAGCCCACCGGACAATAGCCCACCGGCTCGATCGCGTGGGCCCGCACGAATTCAAACAGCTCCGGCTGCTGGAAATGCGGGTGCAGTTCCATCTCATTCACGGCCGGCCGGATGCGCGCGTCCGCGAGCAGCAGCTTCAGCTTGGGGATCGTCATGTTCGACGTCCCGATGTGCCGCGTCAGCCCCGCGTCCACCAGTTGCTCCATCTGCCGCCAGGTCCGCATGAAATTCGCGTGGATATACGGCTGCGCGTCCGGGCTGCGCGCGTCCACGCTGCACCCCGGCGGATGGAAATTCGGAAACGGCCAGTGCACCAGGTACATGTCCAGATAATCCAGCCGCAGGTCGGCCAGCGATTGCCGGCACGATGCCAGCACGTCCCCTTCGCCGTGCTTGTCGTTCCACAGTTTGGAAACGATCCACAACTCCGCGCGCCGGATCCCGGCCTCCCTCAGCGTGGCCAGCGCCGCGCCCACGCGCGCCTCGTTGCCATACACCGAGGCGCAGTCGAAATGCCGGTATCCCACCGCCGCGGCGCCCATCACGGCCGCCGCTACCGCGTCCGGTGAAACGTGGTCCGAACCGAACGTGCCCAGCCCGATCGCCGGCATCGGCGCGCCGCCGGCCAGCCGTCTTTTCGGAACCAGCCCCGGATCGACGCCGTCCATCGCAGGCGCCCACTTCGCACTGTGCACTTCGATTTTCCCCTTTAGTTACGCCACTGCGCCGCGGCCCACGGCGGAAATCGTTTACGTGATCGAAGGCCATCATAGAGCCGTCCGTAACCACCTGTCAATCCGGTACAATCGCGACTTGACACTTTTTCCAACGTGCGGTAGAGTTACCGGTTACCATAATCGCGGGTGGGTCGCGCATGCTCCTCCGCGGGATGCTTCCCGGCGCCGCTCGAAACTGTCCCGGCTGTTCTCCAAGGAGGCCGTTGATGACATGCCTGTTCGATTGAAAGACATCGCCCGCGATCTCGGCGTCTCGGTCGTCACCGTCTCCAAGGTGCTGCGCAATCAGGGCGACATCAGCGCCGCGACGCGCCAGCGCGTGTTGAAACGCATGCAGGAGCTGCACTACCGCCCCAACCTCGCCGCGCGCGCCCTGATCACCGGCCGGACCCACACCGTCGGACTGATCGTGCCCGACCTGCTCCATCCCTTCTTCGCCCAGGTCGCCAAGGCCCTGCAGGACGTTCTGCGGCCGCATGGCTATGGCTTGCTGCTTTCCTCCTCCGAGGAAGATCCCGAACTCGAGCGCCAGGAACTCGAACTGCTGCTCGGGCGCCGCGTCGACGCCCTGCTGATCGCCTCCGCGCAGTATACCGTCGAGGGCTTCCGGCAAATCGAAGAGCAGAAGATTCCCTACGTCCTGATCGACCGCTGCTTCGCCGGCCTGACGGCCAACTTCGTCGGCGTCGACGATGAAGCCGCCGGCGATCTCGCCACCGCGCACCTGCTGGAACAGGGCTGCCGCCGCATCGCGCACATCCGCGGCCCCGGCCTCAGCACGGCCGTCGGCCGCCTCGAGGGCTACCGCCGCGCTCTGGCCCGGCAGGAACTCGCGCCGCTCGCCGGCCACATCGTCTCCATCGGCTCTTCGGCCGATGGGCGCGGCGAAATTGGCGGCTACGAAGCCGCGCGCACTCTGCTCGCCACCACGCCGCGCCCGGACGGCATCTTTTGCTATAACGATCCGTCGGCGCTGGGCGCAATGCGCGCCATCCTCGCGGCTGGACTCGATATCCCCCGCGACATCGCCCTGGTGGGCTGCGGCAACGTGATTTATTCGGACTTCCTGCGCGTCCCGCTTTCGACCATCGATCAGGACAGCCACTCCATCGGCGCGCGCTCGGCCGAACTGGCGCTCGAGCTCATCGCAGCCATTGAAGCCAAAACGCCGCTGCATCCGCGCTCGATTTTCATCCCCCCGCGACTCATCGCCCGCGCTTCGAGCCTGCGCCAGCCGGAGGGCGCGCCGCCACCCGCCGCCAAGCCTCTTCTTTGAACCATTGCCGCCGTTCAATATGCACCGAACACAGGAGATTTTCCCATCATGATCATCAGCCGCCGCACCGCCCTGGGCATTCTCGCCGCCGCTCCAGCTTCCCGGCTGGCCCCGGCGCAATCTTCCGAGGCGCCCCTCGACATCGCCCCCGGCCCCTTCAAAGGCACCCGCGAATCGCTCCGCGACTACCGCATCCCCGACTGGTATCGCGACGCGAAATTCGGCATCTGGGCCCACTGGGGCCCTCAGTCCAGTGCCGAATTCGGCGACTGGTACGCCCGCGGCATGTATCAGGAAGGCTCGCCCCAATACAAGCAACATCTGGCCACCTACGGCCATCCCTCGAAGGTCGGCTACAAGCAACTGGCGCTCGCCTGGAGAGGCGAGAACTTCGACGCCGGCTACCTCCTCGAGCTATACCGCAAAGCCGGCGCGAAGTACTTCTGCAGCATGGGCGTGCATCACGACAACTTCGACCTGTGGAACTCGAAGTTCCAGCCCTATTGGAATGCCGCCGCCAATGGTCCGAAGAAGGACATCGTCGGTCTATTCGCCGCGGCCGCGCGGCTCAACGGGCTGAAGTTCGCCGTCAGCGAGCACCTCGCCGTCAGCTACCACTGGTTCCAGACCTCGCACCGTGCCGACAAGCTCGGTCCTCTGGCCGGCGTGCCCTACGACGGCGCCAACGCCACCAACTGGCCGCTCTATCATGAAACGCACGAGGTGCCGCGCAACGCCAAAGGCGAAGAAGATCTGTGGAGCCCGGTCAACGTGCCCACAGCCTGGAAGCGCCGCTACTTCGACCGCATTAAGGACTTGATCGACCACTACGAGCCCGACCTGATGTACATCGACGGCCCAATTTTCTTTGAGCAATACGGCCTCTCGCTGGTGGCCCATCAGTACAACCTGAGCGCCCGCAAACACGGCGGCGTGCCGCAAACGGTCTACACCAGCAAGCGCCGCGAAGACTCCGAAGTCGGCACCTGCGTGCTGGACCTCGAGCGCGGCGTGGTCGACACCATCTGGCCCACCCCCTGGCAGACCGACACCTGCGTCGGCCAATGGCACTACAACAAAGGCGAGAAGTACAAAACCGCCAAGGTGGTCATCGATCTGCTCGTCGATATCGTCAGCCGCAATGGCAACCTGATGCTGAATTTCCCGCTCAACTCGAAGGGCGAGCTGGACTCCGACGAGATGAACGTACTCGAAGCCGTCACCCGCTGGATGGCCGTCAACTGCGAAGGCATTTACTCCACCAGGCCCTGGAAGATCTACGGCACGAACGCCGCCACGGCCGCGCCGGCCCCGGGCGATACTATGCATTTCAACGAGAATAAGCGCAAGGACCTCACCGCCGCCGACGTGCGCTTCACCAAGAAAGGCGAAACCCTGTTCGCCTTCTGCATGGGCCTGCCGGAGCAATCGGTCATGATCGAGCCCCTCGGTACCAAGAGCCCGCAGAATCCCGGCAAAGTGCAGCACGTGGAAATGCTCGGCATCGACGGTGGCCTGCAATTCAAGCAGGACGAAACCGGTCTGCGCATCGAACTGCCGGCGCAAAAACCCGCGCTGCCGCCCGAGGCCGTGACCTTCAAAATCACCGGCGCCTGACGCCGGCCAGCGCGGCGTTCGTTGTCCCCGCGCCGAACCGCCTAGCCGGCCGCGCCCGCCTCCTGCACCGCCACCGTCGCCAGCCCAATCTGGCCCGCCATCGCGCCCAGGGCGGGGCCGTAAGCCGGCAGGCAGGAGAGCAAATCCTTGGCGTGCGCAACGACCCACGGATGCGGCGCGGGGCCTGCTTTCAGAGCCAGCGTCTGGCCTTGCAATTCCCTCCACACGCCCAGCCAGTGCTGGCCGTAAGCGTCCAGGATCGACGGCGGCGCGCCGTCTCTCAGCACCGCGGCCAGCGCCACGGCCAGGTCGTGGCCTTCGGCCAGACCGGCGTTCATGCTCTGAATGCCGACCGGCCCGGTGAGGTGCGCGGAGTCCCCGGCCAGCCACAGCCGGCCGTGGCCGAAGCCGGTGGCCAGGCGCCGCTCGAAGCGCACGATGGTGCGCCATTTGACCGCGTTGATTTTGGCCTTGAACCACGGCGCGCGCTCACTGATCAGCCGCCGCAGGTTGTCATCGCTCAACAGCTCATCCCGGCTGCCCTCGCCGCGGAACACCCGGTCCTTGATGCGTTCGGTGGGAAAGTGGCCGAAGCCGGAGTTGGCCAAGACATCCTTGATCTCTTCTGTTTGCGGATCGGAATGGCCGGGCAGCAGGAAGCTCCAGCGGCAGTCTCCGCCCGGCAGCGGCCACAGCACGTCGGCCGTCTTCTCGCCCAGCACAACGGTCATCTCATTCTGCAAATCGGCGTCGGTGCTGCACTCGAACACGGCGTAGTATTGGGCCCGGCCGACCTCCGGAAAATCGTAGTCCAAGGCCCGCCGCACGCGCGAATTGTAGCCGTCCGCGCCGATCACGTACGGCACTTCGGTCGTCGACGAGCCGGCAATCACCCATTCGGTGTGGGCGATGACGTATCCGCGGGACTCCTTCTCAAAATGGTCGATCCCGGTGCGAACGCTCGCCGCGCCGGGTTCCAGCCGCGAGACTTCGCGGCGCCAGTCCACCTGAATGCCGTGCTCGCCCAGGGCGCGCTCCAGCAGGCTCTCCAGGACGTCCTGCCGCAGCACCGCCAGGCACCGCTTGGGGTCGCCCGCGTCGAGCGCGATGCGCGCCCGCGGGCCGCCCGCGTCGGCCAGGACCATGGAATTCACGCGATAGCAGTTGTGCATCACGCGCTCGTACAGCCCCAGCTCCTCAAACAGCGGCAGCGATTGCGGCTGCAGCGCCAGCGCATAGCTGTGCGTGCAGGCCCACACGCCCGTATCGACCAGGCGCACCGTCACCCCGCGCCGCGCCAGCGCCAGCGCCGTGAACAGACCCACCGGCCCGGCGCCGGCGATGAGCACTTCGGGAGCTTTGTCACCGAACATGGGAACACCCTGTTCCTTTCGACGACCCGAGTATACACCGGAACCCCAGCCTTGCACGCTGCAACTTCGTGACTTCCGCAAAACGAACGGCAGCGGTGTTTTCACCGTACGCCGGGCACGATTTCACCGTGAATTCACCGTGTCCGAACCGTGAAAACTGCTTGCACCGGGAAACCCCGGACGCTTCCTGACAAAATATGCTAATTGTTGATGATTTTATGTTAAATGGGGGCTCCCGATGGGGTGAACTCACCAGGCGCGGACTCGATGGATGAATCGCGCTGCGGAGGGTCCGTGCGGGAACAGGAGCTTCGTGGCGCCTGGATCGACCTACAGCGGGCCGCCACTCAACGCCGGTGGCACGACGAAGCGCGGGATGGGAGCGGTCTGGACCGTCGGAGCATACGTCCACGGAGCGAAACCGGCCATGATGATGGTCACCTGAGCCTTCGGATCGTCGGGTGGAGGATAAGGCGTCGGCATGGAGACAAGCTCGCCCCGGACCGGCACTTCGAGAGTGGTCGTGATCGCCTGCAAAGCGGATGGCGCCGCCGCGATCTCATAAACGACCAGAGTGGTCCCAGTGATGTTCACCCATTGGGAGGAGGAATAAGCGCCGGCGGCTGCATTGGCGCCAAGCAATGTGGAGTTGCGAGCGAAAGCGCCGGTCTGGGTGGGCACGACTTTGCCGCCTGAGCCATCGGCCTTGGGAGACTGCACATAATTCGCCACGACGACGGCGGTGGCGCCCTGGCGCACCTCGATCGTAGCCGGGACGAAGAGATCTATGAAGCTCGGCCAGCCGTCGTCTCCGCCACTGGAGAAGACAAAAGCGAGACGGGTGCCACCGTCTTTTGTCGGAGATTCCCAACCGTCCACGGGGGGCGCAAAAGCGAAGCTGTAAACCTCACTGAAGTCAACGCCGAAGTACTGATAACTGCTTACGCCCCGCCGCTGGCACAGCCGCCAGTCGAAGCCACCGACCGCAGTCACCTGCAGACTGGGTGCGGCATAGCCCAGGCCGATTGTGAGCGTCGCCTGCTGGATGCCATTCACGAGGGGCAGGAACACGTTGCCCGGGTTGGACTGGTTGGCCCCATTCCTGGTCTGACTGGGCTTGGCCCAAACCGTGAGGACCAGCGGACCGCCGTAGTTGGGCGGGTTGCTGGCCAGGCCGAGAGCGCTGACTCGCAGGTTGTCGATGCCGATATAGACAGTGTCCGGAGCGGCCGCGGTGCTCTGGTCCCCATCCGGGTTCATATTGACCTGAGCGAAAATCACCGCGCCACCGGAGCTGGCGTTGGCGGGGTAGATCCCGCCAGAAGCCGGAGGATTGGTGGCGTAGAACGTGGCCGTCCCTTCGCCGGTAGTGCTGCCATGGCGCACCGCCTCTACTGTCAGTTGCGGTTCGCTCGCGCCGCCCAGGATCGCCGGAGAAACGGTGAGCGGAGTATTGGACGGGAACAAGACTTCCCAGTCATACAAGGTACCCGACGTCCTGGGCGTGCCGGTGTTGGCCAATTGGTTGTAGACCGTACACGAAAAAGTGAGGGTCGGCGCCAGCTCGGTCTGGCTTTCCTGACGCAGCCGGGCGGTCTGCTGGTTGTACGAGCCGCATGAGACAATCGGCGCGCTAACAGTCGAGGCGGCCCCAGCGGTGCCGGTCACCAGCGCCAGCAGGGCCATGATCCGGGCTGACCTGCGAAAACTAGCCATTTCCTTCTCCTTGCGGAATCGGATTGGGATTTGAATCGATGAAACTTCTCTGACCGAAGCCTGAAAGCGAAACAGAGGAGCATCGCCGCTCCGGCGCCACGCCGCCGCTATTTGCGGAGGGCCGCCTGGGGCCAGTGCCGGAATCGGGGGCTGCCGGAGATGCATGATTAGCCTTTCCCAACGATACCGTACCAGGAGTTCCGCTTCCCATAACGGACAGCATCGATTGTACATCGAACCGCCTTTGTTGAAGCCGTTTTCTCATCCCGAGCGGCTCCGCCAGCCTGCCGCGATGGCGCGAACGTGTACGTTTTTGCAGCCACGAATCGAGCCAGACGAACGCAGGCAGCGCAACAAGAATTCACTGAAATTATCCGCAAGTCATTGATTCTTAGTAAAAACCACAGCAACCAGGACCCTCGCCCGTTGGGGGCGAGCGCCGCCCGGCGGCGGCGTCATTCCAGAGCCCGGCACATTTCTGCTCTTCGGCGCCGGTATCTCCTGGTTGGTGGCACGGAGGCTGCGATTGGGCGCGCGGATGGCAGCGGAATCTGGCATCGAAGGCCTGACCCAGAATGCCAGACTCGCGGCGAGACTTTAAGTGCGATCGCCGACTGAGGATTAAGTGTACAGGGGACTGGATAGCGTCCCGGGTATCCGCGATGCCCGTAGTTTTCAGCCGCAAGACTGACCTGAGGCTGCGTGTAGATCTATGTCTTACCCGGGCCGGTATAGTCTCCTTCTGAGCTGACCATAAGTGAGGGCCGGCGAGGTGTTTGCGGAATGCGCTGAATAAACGGGATTCCCCGGTTTTGTATTGTTCCAGCGGGGCGACAACTGCGGCGGGCTGGGGCGAAGACGGCTCCCGCAGGAATTAATGTAACTCGAAGGAAACTCGCAGGATCAAGCGATGGCGATCGGGTGTACACTGAACTTGGCCGGGGAGTTCGCAATGGAGAATCCGGTTCTACAGTTTCGAGAGGCCGCAGCAGAGCTTGGGGCGCCGATCGCCAGCCAAGCTCTACCGGGGCCAAGGCGCTCGACCATTACTCACCGGTCAATTCAGAAAAACAGGTTTGTTGAATTGGAGGCTCTGTGCAGCCTTTTACCTATTTTCTGGCCAGAATGATTAGTTCCTGGCCGAACTACAATCATCAAAAGAAAAAGACCACTCGTAAAGGCAAACAACTGTTCTAAATTCGGAAGAGGAGTTTACGAATGACCATGAAACCAAAGTCATCTGTGTGAGACTTATGAAGAGAATCAGCACGATTCTCCTTTGTGCGGCGGCATGTGTTCTTTTCCAAGTTGCCACGGCGCCCAATGCCTCGGCGGATCCGATCCTTGGAAGTAATTTGAGTACTTTTGCAGTCCTGGGCAGCTCGACGGTGACCAATACCGGCCCGACCACCCTCACCGGAAGTCTGGGTGTCAGCCCTGGTACTGCCATCACTGGCTTTCTCGGGACTTCGTTAAATGATGGCCCGGGGACCATCAATTCAGGTACAGGAGCGGTACATCAGACTGACGCATTCGCCATTGCGGCTCAGAATCAACTCGGCACGGCGATCACTGCCCTAGAGGGCATGTCATCGGGCGCTACCAACATTCCGGGCGGAATCTTGGGGGGGACCCTCGGGCCGGGCGTCTATACAACTTCACTTTCGGATACGTTAACGATGGGCTTGACGGGAACCCTCACTCTCGACGGTGGAAGCAACGCCAATGCATTGTGGGTTTTCCTGGTACACAGCTCGCTCACGACCGCCAGCGGCTCGGTTGTCAACGTGATTGATACAGGTGCAGGCGCCGGTGTCTATTGGGTGATGGAAACAGGCTCCGCGACTCTCGGCTCAAGCTCCACGTTCGAAGGAAATATTCTCTCTTCTACGAGCATCACTGCGGTTACGTCCGCAACGGATGCGTGCGGTAGACTCTTGGCGCAGACTGGCGCCGTGACCATGGACACCAACACCATCGGTATCGGTTGCTCGGACACTCTGGCTGGCAGCAACGGCTTGAGTGGCGGCGGCACGCTGTCATCGGGACCCAATGGTGGTCCAGTGATCACTCCCCTCGAAGATTCCCGCATTCCGGAGCCCGGCACATTTATGCTTTTAGGCGCCGGGATCGCATGTCTGGCGGCACGGAGGTTGCGATTGGGCGCGCGGACGGCAGCGGGATCTGGCGTCTAAGGCCTGCCCCAGAATGCCAGACTCGCGGCGACACCTTAAGTGTGATCGCCGGCTTAGAATATAGCTGAAGGCCAGATCTGTCGCGCCTCGGATGAAAGGACTGCGCCAATCCTTCGCGGTTTTTGTGCCACAAGGGGCATTGTTGAATCAATTGTGAAGTTCAGGCTTAACTACTAATAGTGGATAAATTCTATCCCCTCCGCCCCAGTGTCGCCGGGGATGGGCCGCGGGGCGCGAACGTGTGCGGTTTGCAGCCGCCGATCGAGCCAGGCGAATGCAGGCAGCACGGTAAAAATTCACTGAAATTTCCCGCAAGTCACTGATTCTTAGTCAAAAACTCAGTAACCAGGACCCTCGCCCGTTGAGGGGGCGAGCGCCGCTCGGCGGTAGCTTACAATTGGGTGAGCGGCGCTGGCATGGATTCGTAACCGGCGCTGCGCGGACCGGAGACGACCGGGATTCATGCGCTTCCTCATCCTGCACTACCACATCTTCAAGAACGCCGGCACTACGGTGGAGAGCCTGCTCCAGAAGAACTTCCCGCAGACGTTCGCGCGCTTCGAAGCCGACAGCCGGAACACCCAATCGTCGGCTGCGGAGCTACTGGCTTTCGTTCGCGAACACCCCGAATTGCAGGCCATTTCGAGCCACCCTTTGCGCTATCCGCGGCCCTCCGCGCGGGGGTTCGTCTTCTTCGACCTGCTGTTCCTGCGCGACCCGATCGACCGCCTCGGTTCGATCCACACTTACTTCCAGCAGGGCGCTTCGACCGACGACCCGTTGAGCCGGCTGGCGCACGAGTCGGACCGGCGCGGCTTCTTCGCCGAGTTGCTCGACAAACATCCGCACATCGCCAACAATCCGCAGGTCAACATGCTGGCAGGAGACGGCGCCTACACGCGCCCGCCCGGCCCCGCCGACCTGGCCCGCGCCACTCGGACCATGCTCGATGCCGCCTTGCCGGGCGTCGTCGATTGCTTCTACGAGAGCCTGGTCGCCGGCCAGTACTTCTGGCATCCGGTTTTTCCGAACCTGGACTTCGCCGCCGCTCCGGCCAATGTGACCTGCCCGCCCGGCAGCACGCTGGCCGGGCGCAGAGCCGAAATCGAGAAGGCCTGCGGCCCGCGCCTGTACCGCGAACTGACGGGCCTGAACGAGCTCGACCTGGAACTGGTGCGGCGGGCGCGCGCGGAAGTGGCGCGCCGTTTCCACCTGGTCCCGCGGCACGAAGAACGGCTCCAGGCGCTGATCGAAGAAGTGCGGCGCCTCGGCGGCGGCGATCTCACCGCCGAATCCGGCCTGCCCCGCGGCGGCCGCATGGCAGCCTTCTGGCGCGGCTTGACGCAGGTCTCGTTCCACCGCCCGCGCTAGCGCTCCGAACCGAGCCGTGACCGAAGGGAGTCGCGGCCCCGTAACAAACGCGGCTCCGTAACAAACGCGGTTCGGCGCTCAGCGCCGCGTGCCGTGAAAGAAGAACTCGCCCAGACCGATTGTGAATATGAAATTGCCGTACAGCGCGTGCTCGATGCAGGTCAGCGCCAGCGAGCCGGAGTGGAAGTAAGTCCGGGCGAAGAGCATGCCGCCGACGCTGCTTAGTAGGATCGAAATCCAGTTTCCAAAGACGATGTGCACGAAGCCGAACAGCAGCGCCGAGGCAACGACGGTCGCCATGCCCTGGCCGAACAGCCGGCGGTAGCGATGGAAAAAGAAAGCGCGGAAAAACAGCTCCTGCGGATACACCGAGAGCAGCGGATAGAGCACCATGACGGAGGCCCAGAGCAGCGGCGCGCGGCGCACCAAGCTGAACAACCGCTCGGGCATGAACAGCCAGACCCCGACTCCGATGATGGTGCACAGCACCGCCGCGCGGATCAGCACGAGCTTCAGTCCCGTCCGCACGCCGGCCAGTTTCCACAGGTGGCGCCGGTCGAACGACGGGTCCCGGCGCAGGAACAGGTAGATGACCGTTACGCA
>Ga0182027_10004935_pt1 | contig 20479 bp, 19 predicted proteins | sample 712E1DmetaG_FD_121300 | JGI IMG/M metagenome (GOLD analysis project Ga0182027, IMG submission 121300) | Permafrost microbial communities from Stordalen Mire, Sweden - 712E1D metaG (Illumina Assembly) | ecosystem: Environmental > Terrestrial > Soil > Wetlands > Permafrost | place: Sweden...
AGGGGAAACCTGGATCGCATTCGGTGCAGCCACATCCAACCGCGTCACCGCAACCCGCTGAATTTCGACGCCGTCCTCGCCAATCGCTCCTGACGGGGGCTTCATCGCAGCCAGTGCTCCGGCCGGCCGGGTTGCTCCACTGACATACAAGAAGGCAATTGCTTCCCCGTCAGGGGAAAAAGCTGGCGCACTTACGTAGCCATGCAGTTCCGTCACGCGCCGCGCCTCATTGCCATCCCACCGCCAAATGTACAAATCTGCCTGATCGCCCGGATTTGCGTAGTCGGAGAAAAAAGCCAACGCCTTCGAATCCGGCGCCCAGGTCAGTTGGCCTTCCGTGCAATGCTGGTCAGCCGTGACCGCCGCGGTCACGCGCTCGCTCTTTGCCAGGTTGTCGAGAGCCGCAACGCGAATCTCGCCTCCCCGGCGCCCGCCCTCAATCCACGCCAGCCGCTTGCCGTCGGGGGAAACCGCGACTTGGCCAGGGAAGTGGCCGCGATTGACGCTGCCCAGAACCTTCTCAATTCGATCGTGGCTGGGCGTCCCGGCCTCCTGCGCCGAGAGGACGTGAGCAGAAAAAGGAAGCAGAACTGCAACAAGAGAGGCACTCAGGCACTGGCGTGCAGACGGCAAAAACATACGGAAATGCTATCAGGCGCATGGATTGGGTGCAGTAGAAAGATCGGCGCTCAGGAAGTCGGCGGCGCCGCCTGTGGCCTGACCGGTGGCGTTAGAACGAATCCTTTGCGGACCAGCGCGAACCCCGCCTGCGGAAGCTCAGCCTGCAAAAGCTGATTCTCCGGTCCAGAGAACAGATCGGTTCGTGCGCCGGCGATGGTAGCCACCAGATGGTGCACCGCGATCGCCTTGCCATCCAGGGTCCCCGCTTCGTCCGCATAGGTGGCCAATTCGATAGCCGCGACAGACCCAGGCTCTGAGCCCGACTGTTTGGGGATAATAGCCCACAGGTCGCGGTTATTGTGGCTCACACCAAGTGCCAGAAGAGTCTCCAGCGCCCCCGGATCGAAATCCGGAAGAAAGACCGCGGCCGAATGCTGGGCCAGGCGAGCGGTCGAACTGCGTCCGTTAGCGGAAACGTTCAGCAAAATCTGAACCGAGTCCGGTGCGGCCGCTAGGTTGACGGCCGTTCCATTCACGGTAGCGCTCAACTGCACATGCCGCAGTTCGTTGGCCGCCGAAAGCTGCTCAGTCTTGGAAAGAGCGTAGTTCAGCCCCTTCATATCCACGCGCACGAGCGATGTCGAATCGTAGCCGTCGGCGGTTACGACGAAGTTGAAGCTGGCCGTACCCACTGGGTGCCCGAGCTGCGACACGTCAAAGCGGCCCGCCTGCGCTCCGGCAGATGCGGCTGAAATCAAAGCAAGGACAAATGCAGACAGAAAACAAACGAATGTACGCACGGCTTTCAACGGCACCCCTGCCTGTTTAGACACCAAAACCGGCAAAGGGTTGCGAAAGGCGGAGAACAGAGATCGGAGATCAGGGATCAGGGGTCAGAAAAAAGCAAGTCCTCTTCGGCCAAAAAGGTACAACGCCCCATCCAGGCGGCAGAAAGTGCCGTAAGAATGGGGCGTGGTCGCTAGCTGGGGATGGAGCAGGGCCACGGGCTTTTCTGATCCCTGATCTCTGACCCCTGCTTTTACCCCTTCGCCGTAGCAAACCGCTTGTTGACCTCGTCCCAGTTGACAACGTTCCACCACGCAGCCAGGTAATCCGGCCGACGGTTCTGGTACTTCAGGTAGTAAGCGTGCTCCCAGACATCGTTGCCCAGAATCGGGTAGAGCCCCTGCGAAAGAGGCGAATCCTGGTTGGCCGTCGTCGTCACCTTCAGCTTGCCGCCGCTGAACACGAGCCAGCCCCAGCCAGAGCCGAACTGCTTGGCGGTGGTTTCATTGAAAGTCTTCTTGAAGGCGTCGAAATCTCCAAAATCGGCGGAGATCTGCTTGGCGATGGCGCCCGAAGGGTGGCCGCCGATCCCAGCCGAGTTGGCCGGCCCCATCAGCTTCCAGAAAGCAGTGTGGTTCGAGTGCCCGCCGCCGTTGTTGCGGACAACGCCGCGAATCTCCTCCGGGATGGCATTGAGATCTGTGATCAGGTCGTCGACGGACTTGGCGGCCAGCGCCGGGAAGTTGGCCAGGGCGGCATTCACATTGTTGATGTAGGCCTGGTGATGCTTGTCGTGGTGGAGCTTCATCGTCTCAGTGTCGATGAACGGTTCAAGAGCGGCGTAGTCGTAGGGCAGTGGTGCGAGTTCATAAGCCATTGGGGAATTTCCTCCGTTCGAATTGTACTGTGGGGGTGGAACCCTGCGCTCATCAACAGCGAACAAGGCGTGGACGTAAGAGACTCTGCAACACGATTTTCACACGCGCAGCGGGCCGTCTGTATTCATTGATGCAAGAATGAGCGAACAGGGTGCAAAAGCAGAAGCTGCGGCAAAGAGATAATCCGTCCGGCAAAGCTGCCGCGAGCCGGAAGGGCGGGGGAAACAACGCCGCGATCTGGAGTTCTACAGCCGCCCCAGGACGCCCCAGAACATGGCCGGGGGCAGCTCGCTCCGAATTCTGGACGAGTGCCAATTCGAGGTGATTTCGACCGCAGACCACTGGAAAACCACGCAGAAGGCCATCAGCCGTAGCCTGGGCAGCACCGGATACAGCGCCGGCACTTCTTCCACTGCCAGTAGCAGAGCTGTGGAATGGACCCTTCATTGGCCCGAACAGGACGCCTGGCTTGGATACAATATTGAAGTCAAGGTAGTTGCCGTTTGACGATCGGCGGAAATTGGGAAAGTTCCCAAACGGCCGGTGTCTTGAACAGGAGTAGCTTTTAACGCGCCACATGTTTTGAAGGGCTCGGCCTCAGGCAGTGCTTGGTGAATGCCAAATCGGTAGGCTTTGTATCAGGGCACGGCTTCAGTCGTGCCGAAAATGCCGCAAATTGAACGGGGCTTTAGCCCCTGCGGAGTGCGTCTCTCCGCTTGACGAACGCTTGGTCGATTCACCAAACACCGGCTGACTCCTGAGGGAATGGCGCCTACGCAATCAAACTGAATCAGAGGTTCTCTACATTTTTTCTCGGCACATCCGGCACTTCAGCGAAAGGATAGTTTCAGACCAAAATGACTTCCGCCCTTACTGATACATCTCTCGATACCCTGTCCATCGATACATTGCGCCTCCTCGCCGTCGACACGGTTGAAAAGGCCAAGAGCGGCCACCCCGGCGCTCCCATGGGCTGCGCGCCCATTGCTTACGCGCTGTTTCACAAGGTGATGAAGCACAATCCAGCGCACTCCAAGTGGGCCGATCGTGACCGCTTCGTCCTGTCGAACGGCCACGCCTCCGCGCTGCTCTATTCCTCGCTCTTCCTCACCGGTTACGACGTTACGCTCGACGACCTGAAGAGCTTCCGTCAGTGGGGGTCGCGGACACCGGGACATCCCGAGTTTGGCGTGGCCGACGGCGTTGAAGTCACCACTGGCCCCCTCGGCCAGGGCTTGGCCATGGCCACGGGCATGGCCATGGCGGAAAGGCACCTCGGCGCAATCTACAACAAGCCCGGCTTTGACGTGGTCGATCACTACACCTATGTAATCGCCGGCGACGGCGACATGATGGAAGGCCTCTCGCATGAGACCGCCTCGCTGGCAGGAACCCTCGGCCTCGGCAAGCTGATCGTTCTCTACGACGACAACCTCATCTCTCTCGACGGCCCCACCGAGCTGAGCTTTACCGAGAATGTCTACAAGCGCTTCGAAGCCTACAACTGGCACGTGCAGCGCGTGTTGGACGGCAACGATCTCGCCGGCATTGAAGCCGCAATCGAAGCCGCCAAGGCCGAGACCGGCAAGCCCTCGCTGATCGCGGTCCGCACCATCATCGGCTACGGATCGCCCAAGGCCGGCTCCAGCAAGTCTCACGGAGAGCCCCTGGGCGCGGCCGATGTCGCAGCTTCGAAAAAGTTTTTCGGATTCCCCGAGGACCAGAGCTTTGTTCTTCCTGAAGACGCTCTGGCCAACTGGCGTCAGGCAGGCCCACGCGGCGCAGCATTTGAGGCCGAGTGGAACAAGCTCTTCGCCGGCTATGCCGTGGCATTTCCTGATTTGGCGGCCGAGTTCGAGCGTACCCAAAAGGGCGAGCTCAAAGCTGGCTGGGAGAAGACAATTCCCAGCTTCCCTGTCGGCAAGGGAATCGCTACCCGCAACGCCGGCTACTCGGTGATGAATGCCATCGCTGAAAGTGTGCCGGAGTTGTTTGGCGGCGCCGCGGACCTCACCGCCTCCACCAAGACGATCTTCAAGCCAGGCGTGAGTTTCCACGACGACCCGGCCGGCCGCAACGTCTTTTTTGGCGTGCGTGAACTGGCCATGTGCGCCGCGGTCAACGGAATGGCGGCACACGGCGGCCTCATTCCCTTCGGATCGACCTTCTTCGTCTTCTCCGATTACGCCAAGCCGGCCTTGCGCATTGCCGCGTTGATGCATGTTCACTCCCTCTTCGTCTTCACGCATGACTCCATTGGCGTGGGCGAAGACGGCCCAACCCACGAGCCCATCGAGCACCTGATGGCTCTGCGCGCATTGCCGCACTTCACCGACTTCCGTCCCGCGGACGCCAATGAAACCGCCGCCGCCTGGCGCTTGGCACTGGAACGCAAGGGCCCTTGCTTCTTCGCGCTCACTCGTCAGGACGTCCCGGTTCTCGACCCGGCCACGCACGATGCCTATGCTTCGGTAAGCAAGGGCGCGTACGTGCTGGTAGATGCGGCCAATCCTCAGGTTGTTCTTATCGCTACCGGCTCTGAAGTGTGGCCGGCTCTCGATGCCGCCAAGTTGCTCGCCGGCGATGGCGTTCGCGCGCGTGTGGTCAGCATGCCAAGCTGGAAGATCTTCGAAGAGCAGACCGCCGCGTACAAGGCCAGCGTACTGCCGGCCGGCGTTCCCAGGTTGGCCGTCGAAGCCGGTTCAACACTCGGCTGGTGGAAGTATGTCGGCCTCGACGGCGACGTCATCGGCCTTGATCGTTTCGGAGCCTCCGCCCCCGGCCCAATCGTCATGAAGGAACTAGGCTTCAGCCCCGAAAACGTAGCCGCCCACGCAAAGAAACTCGTGAAGTAAAACAGGGATCAGCCGGAAACACCCCTGCCTTCGCAACCAGGCTCCGTGCCCCATCCATTCGCCTTCTTTCCGGCGAATGGGTGGGAACCCAGGAACTCCGCACTCAGATGTTTTTTTCTGATCTCTGATCTCTGATCTCTGATCTCTGATCCCTAGCTCCGAAGGAGTGCAAGTGAAACTCGTCATCGCATCCGATCATGCGGGCTTTGAACTCAAAGAAGAAGTCCGCGCCCATCTCGCCAAGGCCGGCCATGAGGTCCTCGACCTCGGCGCCTTTAAAATCGAGCCCCAGGACGACTATCCCGACTTCGCGGAGCGAGTCGGTCTGGCGATCAAGGCCGGCGAAGCGCCGCGCGGCATCCTCATCTGCGGTTCCGGCGTAGGCGTCTGCGTCGCATCCAACAAGATACCCGGCATTCGCGCCGGCATGTGCCATGACACTTACTCGGCGCACCAGGGCGTGGAACACGACGAAATGAACGTCATCGTCCTGGGCGCCCGCATCATAGGCGCCTCTCTCGCATTCGAGGTCGTCGACGCTTTTCTCAAAGCCGAATTCATCATCACGGAAGAACGATTCACACGCCGGTTCAAGAAAGTCCTCGCCATCGAAGCCAGATACATGTGCGGCGACGGCTCCTCAAACCCCGCTTGACCGGGTCTCTGACCGCCTGTTTTTGTACCAATTGCGGGTGCCCCAGGTCCGGGGTCCCCAAGGACAGGTCTTCGTCCTTGGGGTGGAGATCCCGATTTTGGGACCTGGGATCGCATGCATCCACAGGCGCGAAACTTCATCAGAGATTCATCGCACCAGCACACACTGAAAGGCGCCGATGTTCCCCTTCGACGTGATCCTCTTCGACGTGGGCGGAGTCCTGCTGACCAACGGCTGGGACACCACTGAACGCGCCCTTGCGATTGAACGTTTCCATCTCGACACGCCCGGCTTTGAGGCCCGTCACCATGCGGCCGATCCCGCCTGGGAACGCGGCGCAATCACCCTCAAGGCCTACCTTGACGCCACCGTTTTCAACCAGCCTCGCCCCTTCTCGCCGGATGAGTTCTTTGCCTTCATGATCGCGCAGTCCAAAATACTTCCTGACGGCGCGCTTGGAACTTTGAAGGAACTTGCGGCATCCAATAAATACATGATAGGTGCGCTGAATAACGAAGCGCGCGAGACCAATCAATATCGCTTTCAAACCTTCGGCCTTTTTAACTACCTCAAAGTCGCATTAAGTTCCTGCTATCTGGGATTACGCAAGCCGGACGCAGCAATCTATCAGGCGGCTCTCGATATCCTCGGTCGCCGCCCGGATCGAATTCTCTTTATTGACGACAGAATCGAAAATGTAACCGGCGCCATCAACGCGGGAATGAAAGCCATTCAATTTGCGGGCGAGCAGACATTGCGCAAAGATCTAGCAAGTCTGGGCGTTCTGTAGTCTGTGATTGAATCGATCGGCTTTGTAGCGGGGCATGACTTTAAAGCTTCCTGAAAAACTCCAGCGAAGCCACAGTAAGTGTCAGGGCACGACCTTAGTCGTGCCGAAGTCGCAACTAAACCGACGCCGGCTTCAGCCCCTGAAACACTGCCGGACCTGCCGCCACCGTGCAAGAACGAAAACGGCCAACACCGGCACGAACGGACTGAAAGCTGAGAGCTGAAAGCTGCTCTCCGAAATCGATACTGGAGGAATCATGCAGCTTGGATTGATCGGCCTGGGCAAGATGGGCGGCAACATGGCGGAGCGGGTCCGCCTCGGCGGCCACCAGGTAGTCGGCTTCGACTTCAACGCCGACGCCGTAGCAAAGCTCACCGCTACCCGCAACGTCGGCGTCAACACACTTGAAGAACTCGTCCAAAACCTGAAAGGGCGAAGAGCCATTTGGATCATGGTGCCGCAAGGTGCTCCCGTTGACCAGACCATCGCCAAACTGGAGCCTTTGCTCAATCCTGGCGATATTCTTATCGACGGCGGTAACTCGAATTACAAAGACTCGATGCGCCGCCACACAGAAGTTACCGCAAAGGGATTTCAGTTTGTCGATGTCGGCACTTCCGGCGGAGTGTGGGGACTGAAAGAGGGCTACAGCATGATGATTGGCGGCGACAACGAACCCGTCGAATATCTGCGTCCCATCTTCGAGACACTTGCTCCTGCCGCCAACAAAGGCTGGGGACACGTCGGCCCGGGCGGCTCAGGACATTTTGTCAAAATGATTCACAACGGCATCGAATACGGCATGATGCAGGCCTATGCCGAGGGCTTCACCATCATGGAGAAAAAAGAGGAGTTCTGCCTCGACCTTCCCCAGATCTCTCAGATATGGCGTTACGGCAGCGTGGTGCGTAGCTGGTTACTCGACCTCACCGCCGATGCTCTCGCCAAGAACCCTACGCTGCAAGGGCTGGAAGCTTTTGTAGAAGACTCCGGCGAAGGCCGCTGGACCGTCATCGAAGCCATCGACCTCAATGTTTCCGCGCCCATCATTACCGAGTCCCTGATGCGCCGCATCCGCTCGCGCGAAGAAAATAACTTCACCGACCGTATGCTCGCCATCATGCGCAACGAGTTCGGCGGCCACGCCGTCAAGAAAGAATAGGTGTCCAACGCCGGAGGGAGCCGAGGGCTTCAGCCCTCGGAAAGAACGCAAATTCGCGACGGCCTTCAGGCCCGGGCCTTTACCCTTGATTTACGATGCCACGCAACATCTTAAGAGCTTATCCGTAAATTGAGAAAGGAATGTAGCGCCGGTCTCCAGACCGGCTGTACTGGCGGCGTCCACGCCGCCAGGTCGGCGCTACCAATTTACGGATAGGCTCTTAGCTAAAAGCTGGAAGCTAGCGGCTAGAAGCTAAGCAGGAGACAAGAATGACAACGATACAAGCCAACGTGAGGCCCGAGGATCTTTCCCATGTCACCAAGGGTCCCGAACGCATTCCCGACTCAGGAATCCTGGTGATCTTTGGCGCCTCGGGCGACCTGACCAAGCGCAAACTGCTGCCCGCGCTCTTTCACCTGCGCCAGGCTGACCTTCTACCGAAGCAGTTTGCCATCGTCGGCGTTGCCCGCCGCGCGCTTGGCGACGAGTTCGCCGCGGACATGCGCGCCGGCATCGTCGAGTTCGGCGGCGTAGAGGCGGCCGACCCCAAGCTCGATGATTTTGTGCAACACATCAGCTACTTCCCGCTGAACTTCGACGATCCGCAAGACTACGCCGGCCTGAAAGCCGAGCTCGATCGCATCGACAAGGAACGCAACATCGGCGGCAAGCGCATCTTTTATCTGGCCACCGCGCCGGAGTTCTTCGCTGGCATCGTGGAGAACCTCGGGGCACAGGCCATGGCGCATCCAGAGAAGGGCGTCGCCTCGGTGGTCATCGAGAAGCCCTTCGGCCACGACCTCGATTCGGCGCGCGAGCTAAACCTCCAGGTCAACGCGGTTTTCGACGAAAACCAGGTCTTTCGCATCGACCACTACCTCGGCAAGGAGACAGTTCAGAATATTTTGGTCTTCCGCTTTGCCAATGGAATGTTCGAGCCGGTATGGAATCGCAATTACATCGACCACGTGCAGATCACCGCTGCTGAAACCCTCGGCATCGAAGGGCGCGGGCCGTTTTACGAGAAGGCCGGCGCATTGCGCGACGTGGTGCAGAACCACATGATGGAGTTGCTGAGCTTTGTGACCATGGAGCCGCCTTCGAGCTTTGACTCAGAGGCCGTACGCCGGGAAAAGGTAAAGGTCTGGAAGGCGATTCCGCCGGTGCCGATCTTGAATGCGGTGCGCGGCCAGTACGGGCCAGGCGTTGTCGAGGGCCAGCGCGTGCCTGGCTATCGCGACGAAGAGCGTGTCAATCCCGAGTCGGGCACAGAGACCTTCGCGGCCCTGCGCCTCGAGATCGAGAACTGGCGCTGGGCGGGCGTTCCCTTCTACCTGCGCGCCGGCAAGCGCCTCAAGAAGCGCGCCACCGAAATCAGCATCCAGTTCAAGCAGCCGCCGCTTTTGATCTTCAACCGCATGGCGGGCAACAGACCCTGCCAGGAGATTCAGCCCAACCTGCTCACCATCCGCATCCAGCCTGACGAAGGCATCTCCCTGCGCTTCGGCGCCAAGGTACCCACGACGCCGAACATGGACGTCTGCCCCGTCATCATGGACTTCGACTACGAGGCGGCATTCGGCAAATCCAGCGCCAACGGCTACGAACGCCTTCTCCTCGACGCCATGCTCGGCGACCAGACCCTGTTCTCTCACCGCGATGGCGTGGAGATCAACTGGGCTCTCTACACGCCCATCCTCGATGCCTGGGCCAACAAGGAACCGGAAGTCTTCCCGAACTACTTTGCCGGCTCCTGGGGCCCCGAATGCGCCGACCACCTCTTAGAGCGCTGGGGCCACAAATGGCGCAACGATCTGGGAAGAAAAGCTTAACAGAGTCCGGAATAGCCTGGACCGAGAATGGAAGGGTGCCCCATCCATCGCGCAGTTTCATCGCGCGATGGGTGGGAAGCCATGCACTCGACCGTCTCATTTTGAACGTGTCCTTTTCGTTTAAGGTTGCAGCGCATGCTTTAGATAAGCCGAAACCCATTCAGCCGTTTCGCGGCATTTTCGTCAAACGTCAAGGTCGCGGAGCAGCCTTTCCAAATACCGATGCTGCCGATCAATGCATCTTCAAAAGACCCGGTTCCGTTTCTGAGCGCGACCACAGCCTGGTAGACTTCCTGCTCGTTCTGCACTTCAAGGCTATCGGCCGCCAGAATCATTTCGATGTGCTGAGCAATCTCGCCGCGCGTGCGCTTGTACAAGCTTCCAAGAACCCAGACGATTTCGAGAATGCAGACGAGGCTCACAAAGCCAGGATTCCGCGCCGAAAGACGGCGTTCAATGATGTCAGCCGCTTGGGGAGACTGCACCGGATCGTCTTGAGCCAGATAGCGCAATAGAACGTTTGTATCGAGCGCAATCATTTGTTTCGCCGAAATCTCCTGGTGGCGCCCGCCCCGATAGCCTGATCGATCTCCTGAACGGTCACCGGTTTCGCGAGCTTGGGGAGGCTGCCTTTCAGCCGCGTCGTCGGAATTCTGGGCAAAATAATCACGCCGTCAGGATGAAAGAAAAACTTGAATCGATCTCCTGCGTTGATCTGGAGCCGTTCCCGAACCGCCTTGGGAATCGTGGCCTGCCCCTTGCTGCTGAGTGTGGCTTCCATCATAAAGCACCTCTCTTTACATATTACCAAAAGTAAAGAAATCCAGGCAGCATCGTCGAAGCCACTTATCGGGATCCCCAAGACCCTCAACCGGAGGACCTCTCTTGTTCCCTCGGTCACTGCTTTTCTGTTCCCTATTCCCTGGTTTTCCCCATCCCCTTATCCATCGCCTCATTCGCCAGCCGGTCCGCCTCTTTATTCCCGCCCCGCAGCGTATGCCGCATCTCGAACCCATCCAGCCGCGCCGCCAGCCGCCGCGCCTCCTTCCACAGTGGAAGCAGCCCCGGGCTCTTTACCTTGTACAGCCCCTTCATCTGCTTCACCATCAGCTCGGAGTCAGACACCACACGCAGCCGCTTCGTCCCATTCGCAAGCGCCCATTCCAGCACCGCCAGCAACCCGGAGTACTCGGCGAAGTTGTTCGTCTGTATCTCAAGAAAACGGCTCAGACGGGCCACAACCTGCCCCTTGGCGTCCTCCACCACAGCGCCATAGCCCGAGGGTCCGGGGTTCCCGCGCGACCCGCCATCGCAGTGGGCAATAAACCATTCACTTGTTGATTCAGAAGGAACGTGGCTTTGAAACAGATTTCCAGTCATCGACTTCCAGTGTAGCCGGAACGGCCCGCCCGTCAGCCTCAGTCTGCAACTTCGCTCGGCCCAGAACCGCCGCCCAAAACAAACTTCCCGGTAACCTCCAGAATGGGTTACCAAACCCCTGGTTCAGCGTCTACTCCGGTACAGACACTCTCTGCGGCATTTTCCCGGTTTTCCATGGGGAAGAAACGCAGGGTCGCCGGGCAGCAAAGGCAAAATCCTTCCTGGGGAACGGCTCCTGAAGCGGTTCCGGCGGGGCTCTGGTATCGATTGGGGACACTCCCCTAGCAACGCGCAAAGATTCGGAGGTTCCGAGACCCGATGGCGACTGATGGAGCGGTTTATCCGGTTTCCCCGGCAGGAGTTTCGCCCGCTTTGGCTTGGCCGTCCACGCGGAGGGTACAATCCTCCACAGGTATGGCTTCAACCAGAGCGATGGGCGGAACCGGACGCGACGGCGCCAGCCGCGACGCTGAGCGCTTGCAGGCCCGCGCCGACGAGATGGAACTGATCCGCGAGGCGCAGACCGGCTCGCGCGTCGCCTTCGATACGCTGGTGCGCCAATACGAGCACCAGGTGCTCCGCCTGGCCCTGCACCTCACCGGCAGCGAACACGAAGCTGAAGACATCTACCAGGAGGCGTTTCTGAAGGCTTTCCGTTACATCGGAAACTTCCGCTTCGAGTGTTCCTTCTATACGTGGATCTACCGGATCGTCACCAACCTGTGCCTCGACCAGTTGCGCCGCAAGAAGACCCGGCGCGAAGATCACGCTGTATACGTTGACCACTCCGGCGACGAAATCGATCTGCTCGCTTCCGTCTCCGACAACCGGTCGTTTTCAAACCCGGCCAAGGAGTTGGACCGCAAGGTGTTGGGGGAAAAGATTCAGGCCGCGCTCGTCAAGCTGACCCCGCGCGAACGAATGGTTTTCGAACTGAAGCACTACCAGGGACTCCGTCTGCGCACCATCGGAGAGATGTTGCACACCACGGAAGAAACAGCGAAAAATACGCTCTTCAGAGCGACAAAAAAACTGAGATTGCAGTTGGCGGACTTGAGGTAACTTGTGTCATTGGCGCTTTTTTCGCCGAGTTTTAATGGAATCATTGTGGGACTTTTTTGAGGCTGGAAGGACGTACATCGTGAATTGCGAACTCGCACATGAACGGATTGTGACGGCGGCTTACGGAGAGTTGCCTGACGACCAGGTGCACGAACTTGAGCGTCACCTGGGCGACTGCGCGGACTGCCGCAAGGAGCGTGAGCAACTGCTGGCCATGAAGGTGCTCGCCGATGCGGTCCCGGTCGCGGAGCCCGGACCAAATCTTGTAGCCCGCAGTCGGCTGCGCCTCGATGAAGCGCTGGACGCACTGCCGCCCAGGCGCTGGTATGAACTGCTGGCCCAGAGACTGATGAACAACGTGGCCAGCCTGCAAGCCGCCCCCGTTGCAGCCGGCCTGCTGCTCGTCGCGGGAATCGGTGCGGGTAGCCTGGGTGGTTTCGAATTTTCTCAGAATCGTGCCGCGCATGCCGCGTCAATCTCCACCGCCGCAGCGCCCCCTGCCATCACCCCGGCCGGAACACAAGCGCAGCCTGTGGCCGAGCCTACAATCTCAAACGTTGCCAGCGTGTCGAGCATTGTCCGGCAGCCGGGCAGCCAGATGGTTCAGGTGAACTACAACCAGTTGGTTCCGGAACACATGCAGGGCACAATGGATAACCCTGTAATCCGGCAGTTGCTGATGCTGGCCTCAGAGAACTCCACATCGGCCGGCGTCCGCGACGACTCCGTTGGCCTGTTGGCCGCCGAGTGCCGTGCCGGCCACGGTTGTCAGGCGGCAGGCATCCGCGACGCCCTCATGGTCGCGCTGCGTTACGACAAGAATACCGGCGTCCGTCAGAAAGCGCTGGAGGGCCTCGAGCCCTACGTGGCAGAGGATGTGCGTGTGCGCAATGCCGTGCTTGAGGCGCTGCTCAACGACAACGACCCTCGTATTCGCACCCAGTCCATCAATATTTTGGAGCCGGTGGAAGCCGACACCAGCGTTCGTCAGGTGTTGTACTCGGTTTCTACTTCGGACGAGAATCCACAGATCCGGAATGTCTCCCGGCAGGTCCTGAGCCGGGTCCCGGAGATTCAGTAGAGAACAGTGTCTTACCTTCCCGCGATCGCGCCGGCGATACAAAGAGCGCGAAGCTGGAAGAAAGAAGCAACCGCTGGAGAAGAGAAAGATGAACTACTTATTGAGGCCGTATCGGAGTTTCAGCCTTACGCAAATCCCTGCCGCAATCCTCGCCGCGATCCTTTCCGTTGGTCTTGCGCTGTCGCCCCACGCAGCCCGCGCGCAGGCAGGCGATCTTGGTCCGTTGGTGCAGGGCTCGTCTCCCATGCTGCTTGCCAGTTCGCAGGGCTACCTGGGCGTGGAAATCGTCGATGTGGACAATGAGAAGGCGCAAGCGCTCAAGCTCAAGGAAGTGCGCGGCGCGGTCATCACTCTTATTGACCACGATGCCCCCGCCGGGCAAATCGGACTCAAGGTCAACGACGTTGTCCTTCAACTCAACGGGCAAAACGTTGAAGGCTCTGAACAGTTGCGCCGCATGTTGAAGGAAATCCCAGCCGGCCGTAAAGTCAGCATCGAGATCAGCCGCGACGGCAACATCCAGACCATGGCCGTCGAGCTGGCCGATCGCCAGGTGCTGGGCCATGACATCTGGAACAAGATCGACAATGGCGGCGATGTGTTTGTGCAGCCCCCTAGCATGGGCATGCTCCCCGGCGGCGGGGACACACCCGCAACCAGTGGAGGATTTCACCTGCCCTTTTTCGGCAGCAGCCTCAACGTCGGCGCGCTGGTTGAGCCGCTCACCTCGCAGATGGCCGAGTACATGGGCGTGCCCAGCGGCCTGATGGTCAAGCAGGTGGCGCGCAAGAGCGAAGCCGCCCTCGCCGGCCTGAGGGCTTTCGACATAATTCTAAAGGTAGGCACGGAGCCAGTGACGAACCTTGCCGGATGGGATCGCGCCCTGCGCTCCAACCAGGGCAAGCCGGTCCAGGTAACCATCCTGCGCGACAAAAAGCAGCAAACGCTCACCCTGCAGGTCGATTCCAAGCATCGCCAAAGCTCGATCCAGATCGAACCGGATCTTCGATCGACAGACGTCTCGGAGAGAGCTACCCCCGATCGTCACTTCGGCAACTACGTCTAATCATCTTCAAACTCAGCAGGAAAAAGGGCGCGACCGGAACCACCGGTCAGCGCCCTTCTGTTCCTTCTAAAGCATTTCTCCCTTTGATATAGAGTTTTGGGTGCCCCAGGTCCCTCGCATTTGGGGACCTGGGAACGTGGAATCGAAGAAACCAACTCTACGGTAATAGGAGAAATTCTATAAGCCTCCACCGGTGTTTCCGACCCGCTGCGCATGAAACTGGGTGCCCCACCCTCGCGGCTGTCATCCTGAGCGAAGCGTCCTTCAGCGGAGCCGAAGGACCTGCTTCTTGCAGTCCTTTACCGCTAGTGGGTTGCGGCGAAATTTGATGGTCATACCTGTTTTCAATAACTTACGATCTTGTTTCTTTTCAGAGAAATCGGGTGCCCCATCCAAACTGCGTTTTTTGCAGTTTGGGTGGGATAGCAAAAATCCCACAGTCCACCGAAACCCTCAACTGTCCCCGCGATAAAGCATGTCCCGAATCGCCTTCCGCCGCGCCTCATTCATCTCGCTCGCGGATTTGCGATCGCTCATATCCACGCCGCCGGCAGCCGCCGGGTCGGCCTCCTCCGGCTCGCTGCAAGCCGGACAACGGTTCGCGAAGCCGGGCTTGTCCGGCCTCAGCTCGAACTCCTCAGAACACACGACACAGGTTTTGATCGGAAACGCCATTGCACAAATAGAATAGCGCCGCCGGTCCCGGTCGATTTCGACACGCGGTACGCTATTTGAACAACTTCAGGTCGATCCCCTCTCCCATCGCTTTGTAGCCCGCGTCGCTCGGGTGCAAATGGTCGCCCGAGTCGTAGAGCGGATTGAAACGATCGGGCCCTTGCGGATCGCGCGTGATCTGGTCGAAGTCAATCACGCCATCGAAAGTTCCACTCGTCCGAATCCAGTTGTTCACTTCCTCACGCACCTGCTCGCCTTTGTCGGAGCGGTATCCGGCCCCGCCGTACGGAGTCAACGTCGCGCCGAATGCCTTGATGCCGTGCTGATGCGCAGCGTCGGCAATCTGCTTCAGCCCCTGCTCAAGCAGTTGCGCCGTCACGTCGTCCTCAGGCGCTGTCAATCGCGCCAGCCGCCCAATGTCGTTGATACTTTCCAGAACAATCACGTAGCGAACGCCATCCTGCGCCAGCACATCGCGATCCAGCCGCGCCAGTGCGCTCGGTCCGGCCACATCGTTCAAAACGCGATTGCCGCCGATCCCCTCATTCAGCGCGGAAACATTCTCGAGCCCAGGCTCCTGCTTCAGCCGCGCAGCCAGCACATCCGGCCAGCGGCGATTCGTATTGGCCGTCGAGGCCGCGCCATCGGTAATTGAGTCGCCCAGCGTCACAACCGCCCGCGCTCCCCCCACCGCATTCACATCGATACCGTCAAAGAAATACCACGACCGCAAACTCGTCGGAGACGGTAACGCCGTTGCTCCCGCTACATCTCCATCCACCACAAAGTTGTCCTGATCCGCAAACGAGTGGAACGTCTCGCCCCGCATCACCTGCGAAGGCAGATAGAAACTCACCGCCACATCGGAGAGCGGCGGCACCGCCAGGGCCACTGGATCGGAATACATCGCCGCGCCCGGCGGAATGCGCACGATGCTCGCGCCGCCAAACGTCAACGCATGATCCGTCCCATCCTTGATCGTGGAACCCCCAGCGCTCAGCGCCACATGCGCGTCGCCGATCGTCAGCCCGTCAAGGCCGAACTCATTCGTGAACCGCACCCGCACCTGCTGTCCGCCATTTGACACATGCGCAATCTTGCGCAGCGTCACCGCGGCAAATGGGTGCACCGTGAAACCGCCCGCCGCCAGCATCGGCGATGCCGCCCACGTGCCCACCCACTGCAAACTCGGCGAAGTTTGCGCATTGGCGGCCGCATTCATCACAGCCATGAAACAACTAAGAGCAGCAAGGCCACACCAACCGGAAACCCGATGCCTGACCATCACCCGAAAAGACCTCCGCGATATACCCCGTTCAAATGCACTCGAAATCTATCATCTGACCTGAAGCTCTTGCCCCGTTACGGCTGCACCGAATCGCGAGCCAGATCTGACGCGGAGGCCTTTTGCGGCGCACGGCTTCCTAAGCATGTTTCTCCGCCTTCTTCTTTCGGTGAAGCAACTCAGTAAGGACGCGCGACGGTCTTGCACCCTCATACCAACTGAGACAAGTGCCCAAGTCGTCAGTCCAAACATCATTCGGGGTTGTGGCAACAGGTTGAAATATCTCGATCAGGCCCGTGTCTGCAGGCCGCGCTAGCAACCACGAAGCCACTGTGTATCGAAATTCCCTCCAACTTCCGGAGGACGGGTGCATATTCACGGCAAGAATATCGAAGTCACCAAAGCTGTATGGCCTGGTGCTCTCGGTGGCTGACCCCGTCACCATGATCTCTGTCTGTGTGCCGGGTAGCGTCTTTTTGGCAGGCTTTTTCCCTGTTCTTGTCTTCTGCACCTCGACTACAAAGAGGGACCCCTCCTGGTAATGCTTTGGGTAATAAAGCTTCGGCACGCCCTCCTCGGGGCGTTGAAGCTTCACCTGAATGCGAGCGGAAGTATCACCTTTCTTCAGAAGGGCATCGTAAGAGTGATCACCGCTGAAGTCGACGGGCAGCCACCCAAAGGCCGCAACGGTTGGCATTATTTGGCTCACGAAAATAGCCTCGGCGATGATGCCGCGGACACCCCGCTTCGTTAAATCGGAGGATCTGCTGATTGCGCTCAGAATTGTGTCCGCATCGATACCCCACTCACGTTCTAGAGGGTGCGGCAGGAGTCTTTGGAAGTAGAGCTTAAGAGCCCTGCGCTCCTCGTCGGGACACTCATCAATGAGCTTGCTAATTGCTTCGAGAGATTCTGTCATTTGTGGGCCGCCCTGCCTTCTCAGGTACAAACGATTCAATCTCAGCACGGTTGAGAAGAACCTTGCCGCCGATCTGAAGCACCTTGAGCCTCCCCTTTTTGATGAGTCGAGAGATGGCCTGCCGGGAAACTCCTCGAATGCGTGCGGCTTCAGCCTGTGAAATCCAATCGTTCCCATTCTGAAAATAAGTTGACAATGTAAACCTATTTCAGCTACCTTTCTGAGTAGCAACGCCGTATTATGGCAACAACCGTTTCGACCAAACCGCAATCCGTTCTTGACGACGGGGAGGCTCCTATTTCGGCTTTCGCTGGGGCTCCTCAACACGATCTGCCGATGGATCACCCTGCTCGGCTGGTCCCCAAGGCCCCGTTTTTCTCCTCGCGGCTCGGCGTAGCGTATTGCGGTGATTCACTGGAGATGCTAAAAGTACTTCCAACCGCAAGCGTCAACCTTGTTGTGACCTCGCCGCCCTACGCACTGCATTTTAAGAAAGCATACGGCAACGAGGACAAAGATCGATACGTGAAGTGGTTTCTGCCGTTTGCAAAGGAGATTCAGCGCGTTCTGACAGATGACGGCAGTTTCGTGTTGAACGTCGGTGGCAGCTACAACAAAGGCATTCCCACGCGATCCATCTACCACTTCAAGCTCCTCATTGCGCTAGTCGAAGAAATCGGCTTCCATCTCGCCCAAGAGTGCTTTTGGTACAACCCTGCCAAGATGCCGGTTCCAGCCGAATGGGTGACTGTCCGCCGGATACCGGTTCGTGATTCCGTCGAATACGTCTGGTGGCTTTCAAAGACTCCCTATCCAAAGGCCTCGAATCTCAACGTCTTAAAGGAGTACAGCGAGGACATGATTCGGCTTAACAAGAATGGCGTCCGCGGCACGACGCGACCCTCTGGGCACGTGATCCGGGAATCGTTCGACAAGATCGACGCCGGGGGTTCAATCCCGCCGAACGTAACTGAGTCCGAATTCGACATCCCGGAAACAATGATGAAAATGGGCAACAATTCTGCCAACGATCTTTATACAAAGCGTTGCAAAGAGGAAGGAATCAAGATTCATCCAGCCCGCTTTCCAGCTCTTTTGCCGAAGTTCTTTATCAAATTGCTAACCGACCCAAACGATATAGTTCTCGACCCATTTGCCGGTTCACTCACGGCAGGTGCTGTTGCGGAGCAACTTGATCGGCGTTGGATCGCGGCAGAAGCCGTCGAGGAATATCTCAGGGCTGGCATTTTCCGATTTCAAGGGTTTTCGCAGAACCCGATGCTCTTCTAGCAGCATTGCGGCTTTGCAGAGCCAAAGGCTAGTTGAGTTCCGCGGGGCGCCCCCGGGCAGTGCAGCGACCCACACCCCCAGCAACTCCCAACCCGAAAATCCAACCGCCAATTAACACCCATTAAGCCGCTAAATGCGGATTTAAGAGCGATTTAAGCCTCTTTTAACCACTTTTCAGGCAATTACAGACCACCCATGCCTCCCTTTCGGCGCCTTCCAGGCAACCCAACTGCTCCTTTGGATCGTCCAGGAGGTTAAGTGCTCGAAAAAGTGCAACCCTACAGACCACCCTTCAGGCCAGAATCGCAACCCTATAAGCGACCGTTTGACACCGGATCGCAACCCTATAAGCCAACATCTTCACCCTCCCCGCACCGAAATTTCGCACATCGCCAACGCCGTCCTGGTCTTTGCTTTCTCTGTCCACTGTTCACTGTCCACTGACCACTGTCCCCATATGTTTCAATAGAAGAGATGGCAATTCCCCGCAGATCGACAGCTCGCGGAAAGTGGCTGGCTGCTACACGCAAAGTGCGTGAACTTAGGATGGTGACGAGCGCCCTCGCTTCCACCTCGCACCCCGTCCTGGCGCAGATTGTCCCTGCCCGCTTCTGCAACCTGAGCTGCGGCTACTGTAACGAGTACGACAAAGTCTCCGAGCCCGTCCCCCTTGAGGAGATGTACCGCCGCATCGATCACCTCGGCCGCCTCGGCACCGCCATGATCGGCATCTCCGGGGGGGAGCCGCTCACTCATCCGCAGCTCGACGAGATCATCGTCCGCATGCGCCGCACCGGCGCCATCGCCGGCATGATCACCAACGGCTACCTGCTAAACGTCGAGCGCATCGACCGCCTTAACCGCGCTGGCCTCGACCATATGCAAATCTCCATCGACAACCTCGTCCCCGACGACGTGTCGCTGAAAAGTCTCAAGGTGCTCGACAAGAAGCTTGAAATGCTCGCTGAATACGCGGAGTTCCACATCAACATCAACTCCGTCGTCGGCGGCGGCTTCCGCGATCCCAACGACGCGCTGGTCATCGGCCGCCGCGCCATCGAACTCGGCTTCACCTCCACCATCGGCATCATTCACGATGGCGACGGCCAGCTCAAGCCCCTCAAGCCCGACGAAGCCAAGGTCTACGAGGAGATGAGCAATTGGAAGAAGATCAACTACTCGCGCTTCGACGATTTCCAGGCAGCGATCGCCGCCGGCAAGCCCAATGACTGGCGATGCCGCGCCGGTTCCCGCTACCTCTATATCTGCGAAGACGGCCTGGTCCACTACTGCTCGCAGCAGCGCGGCTATCCCGGCGTCCCGCTTGGCGACTACACCACCGCCGATGTCAAACGCGAATTCCTCACCGCCAAGAGCTGCTCGCCCAACTGCACCATCGGCTGCGTCCACAAGATTAGCTACATCGACCACTGGCGCGCCCCGCAAACCAGCACAGTCTCCCCCGGCGCCCAAGCCGCCGACGTCCTCGTAAACATCCAGACCGGTGACTAACCGATTGCCGAAAATAGGCCGCGAATCAGCGAACATAGATCCAGAACAGCATTTATAGAAACCCCACCCCCCAAGAAGAAATAAAATTAAAATTAAAAAACAGAAATTGCACCAGGAATGGTGCATCTTGCCAACGCCTCCCAGGGCCTTCCTCACGCGCCGCCCTCAGCCGGCAGAACCACCTGAAAATGCGGCGGTTGCCGCCCTGGTCCCGTAAAATGGTGGTGCACCGATCTCGAATCCAGGATTCCCCACAATGACCGCTGAATTGAAAACATCCCTAGTCACTCCGCTTGAAGCGGCCGCCGCCAAGGCAGGCCTTGTGCTCGTATCCGCAACCCAGGGCGCCGACTTTCACGGCCAGTCGACCGCCGTATTCGAGCTTGGACTCCCCGGCGCCGCGGCCGACGCACGATCGCTGAAGCTGGAGCTGAGCGAGGCCTTCAATTTCGACAAGCTGGAGCTACTGCCGACGATGACGGCCCATCTGGCGGCCCAGGCCAAGCGGCTGCGCAATCCGCGCCCCGAGTGTTATGTGACGCTTGCCGGACTGCCGGTAGCCTTCGGTCAGTTCCAGTGGCCGTTCCACCAGTCAACATCGGGCGCCGACACGTACATCGTCCACGGCGA